>Ga0066662_10001412_pt1 | contig 11026 bp, 11 predicted proteins | sample GraSoiAngelo_111_FD_133939 | JGI IMG/M metagenome (GOLD analysis project Ga0066662, IMG submission 133939) | Grasslands soil microbial communities from the Angelo Coastal Reserve, California, USA - 14_0903_12_40cm | ecosystem: Environmental > Terrestrial > Soil > Grasslands | place: USA... | reverse complement strand
TTCGTCACCATGGGGATATTCGCCGGAACGACACAGGGCATCGCCGGCGGCGTGTTCCAGATGATCTCTCATGGCATCGTATCCGGCGCGCTCTTCCTTTGCGTCGGCATCGTCTATGATCGGATGCATACCCGCGAGATCGCCGCCTATGGCGGGCTTGTCAATCGAATGCCGCTTTATGCGCTGATATTCATGGTGTTTACCATGGCCAATGTCGGTCTGCCCGGCACCTCCGGGTTTGTCGGCGAATTCATGACGCTGATCGGCACGTTCAAGATTTCGATCCCGACCGCTACATTTGCAACCACCGGCGTGATCCTGTCGGCAGCTTACGCACTCTGGCTGTATCGCAAGGTCGTCTTCGGCTCGCTGGTGAAGCCCTCGCTCGCCACCATCAAGGACCTGACGTTTCGTGAAAGCCTCACCTTGATGCCGCTGGTCGCGCTGACGATCCTGTTCGGGTTCTATCCGAAGCCGGTGCTCGACATGTCGGCGGCGTCTGTCCAGCAACTCGTGAGTAACTACAACACCGCGGTGACCACGGTGAAGGCGGCCGCGCTTCTGCAGTGATCGTACGGGAGCGTTCAAGCGAATTGGCAAACGTCGCGCAACGAAAGCGCGTCGAACAACAGTGAAGAGTCCCGGTGCTGATGCAATCAGCGCCGGACAGGCTCGAAGTCGGGACAATACGCGATGAGCTTTGAGAGTGCAGGTTATCAGTTGCTGCCCGTCCTGCCGGAGCTCGTGCTGGCATTCGGAGCCATGGTGTTGCTGATGGTGGGTGCCTATCGTGGCGCTCAGGTCACCAGTCTGGTCACCGGCCTTGCAGTTTGCCTGCTGGTGCTGACTGGCGTGTTGGAGCTGTTGCTGCCCGCGGGGAGGGCATCGACTTTCAGCGGTAGCTTCATCGTCGACGACTTTGCACGGTTCCTGAAGATATTAGCGCTGATTGGTTCGGTGGCGACGCTCGTGCTTTCGACCGAATACCTCGCCGACTCATCGCGCCGCATCTTTGAATATTCTATCCTGGTGCTGCTTTCGACGCTCGGCATGATGGTGCTGATCTCGGCCGGCGACCTGATCATGCTTTATCTCGGGCTGGAGTTGATGTCGCTGGCGCTCTACGTGGTCGCAGCGAGCAACCGCGACAATGCCAAGTCGACCGAAGCCGGGCTTAAGTATTTCGTTCTCGGCGCGCTTTCATCGGGCATGCTGCTGTACGGGGCTTCGCTGATCTACGGCTTCACCGGGACGGTCAGTTTCGCCGGTGTCGCGGCAGCCGTGAAGACCGGGAGCATTGGAATTGTGTTCGGGCTGGTGTTTTTGCTCGCCGGCCTCTGCTTCAAGATCTCGGCGGTGCCATTCCATATGTGGACGCCTGACGTCTATGAGGGCGCTCCGACACCAGTGACGGCGTTCTTTGCATCGGCGCCGAAGGTCGCCGCACTTGCCGTATTCACCCGGGTGGCATTGACCGCATTCCCGGGGATTATCCCGCAGTGGCAGCAGATAGTTGTTTTCGTAGCAATCGCCTCGATGGCGCTGGGTTCGTTTGCCGCGATCGGCCAAAGAAATATCAAGCGGCTGATGGCGTATTCGTCGATCGGCCATATGGGATTCGCGCTGGTTGGGCTCGCCGCCGGCACGGCGGAAGGCGCGCAAGGTGTGCTGGTTTATATCGCCATCTATGTCGCTATGACGCTGGGCAGCTTCGCGGTGATCCTGAGCATCAAGCGTAACGGCCAGCATTTCGAGAACATCAGTGACTTCGCCGGCCTATCGAGAACCAATCCGATGCTGGCATTCTTCTTCGCAATGCTGCTGTTCTCGCTCGCGGGCGTTCCACCGCTCGCAGGGTTCTTCGCCAAGTTCTACGTGTTCATCGCAGCCATCAAAGCCGGGCTGTTTACGTTGTCGGTCGTAGGTGTACTCACGAGCGTGGTCGGCGCTTACTATTACCTTCTGATCGTCAAGGTGATGTATTTCGACGAGCCGCTTCCGAAGCTGGATCCGGTACGCCTCGAGCTGCGCACAGTGCTTGCCGTGGCAGGTCTCTTCAATATCTTCTTTTTCGCTTATCCGGGGCCGCTGGTTAGCATCGCGAGTTCAGCGGCCAAGTCGCTTTTTGGAACGTGATCCGAAAAAGTTGACGGCGGCTTCAGAGGACGTCATGCCCAACAAGAACATTGGCGCGCGAACAGGTCCGGCAAAGCCGGATCGTCGCTGACATGGCATTCACGCTCGGCCCTCGTGCCAAATCCGCAGCATACCGCCTCGTCGCTTTTGACCAAATTGGTTCGACTAACGCCGAAGCCATGTCGCGCGCTCGCGATGGTGAGCGCGGGCCGATCTGGCTGGTAACGTCAGAGCAGACCGCCGGGCGCGGTCGGCGGCATCGGCCATGGATCGCCCCACGTGGAAACCTTGCCAGCAGCATCCTGGAAGTGATGGACGTGTCGCCCGGGTCGGCGGCGACGCTGGGCTTTGCCGCCGGCCTTGCGCTCGAGGCGGCGCTGAAAAGGGTGAGCCTGGAGGCATCGTTGAGGTCAGCGGGATCGGATCACATGAAGTTTTCGCTGAAATGGCCCAATGATGTCCTCGCGGGAAAACAAAAGCTCGCCGGCATCTTGCTGGAAGCGGAAGCTTTGGCAGATCGTTGCCTTGCGGTGGTCGTCGGGCTTGGCACCAACGTTGTCGCGGCGCCCGAGGGCACGCCGACGCCCGCCACCTCGCTCGCTGCGCTGGGCATCCATGTCGGCGCTGAGGAGCTATTCGCGGAGTTGTCCGACGCCTGGGCTGAGTTCCGCCAGATCTGGGACGATGGCCGCGGCTTTGGCGAGATACGGCGCTTGTGGCTGGCCCGCGCCGCCGGAATTGGGCAACTGGTCTCGGTTCACCTGGGCGGCTCGGCCATCGAGGGGACGTTCGACACCATCGATGAGACCGGCTGCATGATTGTGAGGACATCGGCCGGCAAGCGGGTGCCGATTTCGGCGGGCGATGTGTATTTCGGCTCGGCCGCCTCGAGCGGGGCCGTCTGATGTCGCGCCCGGATGAACTGACGTTTGCGCCACTCGGCGGCGTCGGCGAGATCGGCATGAATCTGTCGATTTACGGCCTCAGCAACCGCCACCAGCGCTGCTGGCTGGCCGTCGATCTCGGAGTGTCGTTTGGAGACGAGGAGCATCTGCCGGGCATCGATCTGATCATGCCGGACATTCGCTTTCTGGAAAAAGAGCGCAAAAACCTGATGGGGCTGGTGCTGACGCACGCTCACGAAGACCATTTTGGCGCAATCATCGATCTCTGGCCCAAGCTGCAATGCCCGATCTACGCGACCCGATTCAGCGCGGCCTTGTTCGAGGCCAAATGTGCTTCCGAACGCAATCCGCCGAAGATTCCGGTCACGGTTGTCCCGTCCGGCGGCCGTATCGATCTTGGCCCGTTCAATGTCGAGTTCATCCCGGTCGCGCATTCGATTCCGGAGTCGCACGCGCTCGCGATCCAAACCTCGGTGGGCACCGTGCTGCACACCGGTGATTGGAAAATCGATCCGACCCCGATTATCGGGGCACCCACCGATGAGCGGCGGCTGCGCGAACTCGGCGAAGCCGGCGTGCTGGCCCTGGTTGGCGATTCCACAAATGCGGTACGCGACGGGCGCTCGCCCTCGGAAGCCGAGGTGGCCAAGACCATCATTGAACTGGTGAAGACCGCCAAGGGCCGTGTTGCTGTAACGACTTTTGCGTCCAACGTGGCCCGCGTGCGCGCGGTGGCAGATGCGGCGCGGATCGCTGGCCGCGAGGTCGTTGTGGTTGGACGCGCGATGGAGCGTGTCGTGCAGGTTGCGCGCGAAACCGGCTATCTTGATGGGGTGCAGAACTTTCGCGGCGCCGATCTCTACGGGCATTTTCCGCCGGACAAAGTGCTGGCGCTATGCACGGGGAGCCAAGGCGAACCACGCGCAGCGCTCGCGCGGATCGCCAATGACGATCATCCGGAGGTGACGCTGAACAGGGGCGACAGCGTGATCTTTTCCTCGCGCACAATTCCCGGCAACGAGAAGGCGGTGGGCGCGATCATCAACGGTTTGGTCAGGCAAGGCATTGAGGTTATCACCGACCGCACCCACCTCGTCCACGTCTCGGGCCATCCGCGCCGCGACGAATTGCGAGACATGATCTCGTGGGTGCGTCCGCAGTTGCTCATTCCTGTTCATGGTGAGGCGCTGCATCTCTCCGAACACGCCAAGCTGGCGCGCGCGGCCGGTGTGCCCAAGACGCTGATCTGCCGCAATGGCGATCTGGTGAAGCTGGGACCCGGCGAGCCCGCGATTATCGAGGAACTGCCGTCGGGACGATTGTACAAGGATGGGGCCATCCTGGAGGATTCCAAATCGCGCGCCGTGGTCGAACGCCGCCGGATGGCTTTCGCCGGCTGCGCCTTTGTGGCGATTGCCATCACCGACAAGGGGGAACTGGCTGACGATCCCGAGGTCGATCTGGTCGGTATTCCCGAGAAGAACACGGCCGGAGCCGTGATCGATGAGATCGTATTCGACGTGGTGGTTTCCACGGTCGAGGGCTTGCCGCGCGCGCGCCGGCGCGATCCCGATGCAACAGCGGAATCAGTGCGCCGGGCTGTGCGGGCAACCATAAACGAGCATTGGGGCAAGAAGCCGCTGTGTTACGTTCAAGTTCTGACGGTGTGAGACCGGTTGGAGGAGCTTCATGCTGGGACGACTCAATCATGTGGCGATCGCGGTCAACGACGCCGAGAAGGCCGCCAAGATTTATGGCGCAGCATTCGGTGCCGATATCTCCGCGGCGGTGCCGCTGCCCGAGCACGGCGTTATCACTGTTTTCGTGACGCTGCCCAACACCAAAATCGAATTTATCCAGCCGCTCGGCGAAGCTTCGCCGATCGCCAAGTTTCTCGAGCGCAACGCGGACGGCGGGATTCATCACATCTGCTATGACGTCCCGGATATCATCGCGGCGCGCGATGTCCTGACCAAGGAGGGCGCGCGCGTACTCGGCGATGGCAATCCCAAGATCGGCGCCCATGGCAAGCCGGTGCTGTTTCTTCACCCAAAGGATTTTTCCGGCGCGTTGGTCGAGATCGAGCAGGCCTGAGTCGCATGGCCTATACAATCTCAACGGCTTTTGCGATCTACTTCGTGATCTGGTGGGTGGTGCTGTTCTTGACGTTACCGTTCGGCGTGCGCAGCCAACATGAGGACGGCGAGGGCGCACCCGGCACCGATCCCGGCGCGCCGATTGCAACCCGGATGGGCCAGAAACTGATCTGGACCACGGTCATTTCGGCGATCGTTTTCGCGTTGGCCTCATTGGCATATAGCTTGGGCCTCCTGAATGTCGAGCGATTGTCCAAGCTGATGCGGATACCGCTCTGAGGGACTGACGGATTCGCCGAGCGGGACGCGAGCTCCCATTAAGTCTCGGCCTGGCTGATGAGGCTGTCGAGTTCGCTCAGCAAATTCCGCCACGCTTGTTCGATCTCGGGCGACCAATCGGTTCCGAGGAGTTCACGCATGGTGGCAGCGATCACGCCAAAGAATTGACCAAACAATTCGCGGGACGTGCCGTAGGCGTCGTGCGACTGCACCTCGCATTCGATCATGCGAAAGTTGCCCCGGCGCTCCCCGGCGAAATCCATGATGGCCTCAATCGCCAGCACCAGCATCGAACCTTTCACGAGATCGCCTCCCTCGCGCCGGAACATCGCCTCAGCTTCGGGACGTTCACGGAAAAGTCGGCGGTACACAGCGGGCGCCAAATCCTCGCAGCGCGCGGCCGCCAATTCGAAACTGTGGTGGATCAGATTCATTGGGTCGCCATTTTGCCGTGGCTGTAAACAGAGGCTTCGCCAGAAACACTCGAAAAAAAAGAGCAGGGCGTTAGCCCTGCTCTAAAAATTGTGTCGACCCTTATTTCCCCGAAAATTTGGATTTGATCTTGATTGACAGGGCGACGCTGCTTGTGCGCGTCAGGGCTCCTCCCGAGACTTGGACCACCAGACTTAAACCTCTCGGTCAGCCTGAGGAGGCACTGGTAGACCACTTTTTTCTGCTTGTCACCATTTTCGGCAACGATTGTTCAAATTTCGAGCAAATTGCGAAATGATCGCGATTTGCCTACCCGAAGTTGCACGGTTCGCAAGCAAACGGGTCTTTGTTTGAACGCCAATATCTATGATCTGGCCGCGCGCCGCAGTGTTAAAATCCATGCTACGGAATAACTCAGGTTTCGGAACCCCGAAGAAAACGGGGCGGGCGCAAAGACCCGCGATAGTACGAATCTCGACAGGAACTAGCGTTGCGTGATTAGCTGGTTCCGAAAAAGGGTGGATGAATCGATGCGGTGGCGGTTGCGGAAGTTCCTTCCAATCGTCCTGACAGCGTTGGTGTTGCAGGTTCTGGCGCCGATCGCGGCCTGCTGGGCCGTCAGCATTGCTGCCTCCGATCCGCTACATGTCGGTATCATCTGCCACGACGACGCGGCTGCCATTGCGAATCCGACCGGTCAGACCGGCCAGCCGCAGGCTCATAATGGCTGCTGCTCGGTTTGCGGCGTTGCGCAGACCGCTGCGACTATCGAAACGCCCCAGCTCGCGGTCGTAAGGCCCTATCTGCAACCGAGCCGGGTGGTTTGGCATGCCGTCGACCCGGGTGGCGATTACGCTCGCGCCGGCCGTCTGCCGCAGGCGCGAGGGCCTCCGCAACGGACGTGAGTTTTAGCGGTCCTCGGCCGCTGTGATCACACATCCACCGTTCCCGGAGAGTTCAATGTCCATCCGTTATTCGTGCGCGGGCCTGTCAGTGCTTGCGGTCGCGATCCTTTCGCAAAGCCAAGCCAACGGCCACGAGATCGTCGGCAACCGCTTTTTCCCGGCCACGCTTGCCATCGATGACCCCGGCGTCAACGATGAGCTGGCGATTCCGACGATTTCGAGTTTCAAGACCGGTGACGATCCTTCCTTCAGGCAGCTCGACTTCTCCGGCGAATATTCAAAGCGGATCACTGAGGCGTTCGCCATTTCGCTTGGCTCGACCTATAGCCGTTTGAGTGCCCCGGGCGGTCCGATCGGCATGGGGGCAAGCGGATTCCAGAATCTCGAAACGACGTTCAAGTACCGCATCTTCAAAGACCCGACACATGAGTTCGTCATGTCGGTCGGTCTTTCCGTCGAATGGGGCGGCACGGGTGCTTCGAGGGTGGGCGCGGACCCGTTCAATACCTACACGCCGACGGTCTTCTTCGGCAAAGGTCTTGGCGATCTGCCGGACACGCTCTCCTGGGTCCGGCCGGTCGCCATCACGGGCCAGATCGGTTATGCAATTCCGGGCCGACGCTCGATCACCACGTTTGGAATCGATCCCGATAGCGGCGAGCCGACCGTCGACACCGAATTCCATGCACGCGTTTTGAACTGGGGTGGAACGATCCAATACAGCATGCCGTACCTGAAGTCGGCCGTCATCGACCTCGGCCTGCCCGATTTCATCAATCACCTGATCCCGCTGGTGGAGGCAAATTTGCAGACGCCGGTGGCGAATACGTTCAGTTCGGGAACCGTGACTACAGGCACCGTCAATCCCGGTGTCATCTGGGTAGGCAGAACCTTTCAGGTTGGGCTCGAGGCATTGATACCCATCAACCGCCAAAGCGGCACCAATATCGGGGTGATCGGGCAGTTGCACTTCTATCTCGACGACATCGATCCGCGCGGGATCGGCAAGCCGATCTTTGGCAACGCGGCTCAACCCGCTACTCCCTTTGCAAGGAATTGATCATGTGCCTGTCATCCATTCTGCGCATCATGCCGCTCACATTGCTGCTCGCCACCGGCGAGGCTTCGGCGCATGCCATGCTCGATCACGCCGAACCGCGGGTCGGCAACAAGGTCGCGACCGCGCCGCGCGAGGTCACGTTGTGGTTCACGCAGAAGCTCGAGCCGGCGTTCAGCACCATCACCGTGACGGATTCCACCGGCAAGCGCGTCGACACCGGAAAAACCCGTGTCAACGGCAGCCAGATGTCGGTCTCGCTACGTTCGCAGGCCAGCGGAACCTATCACGTCATATGGCGTGTGCTTTCGGTCGACACGCATTCGACGGACGGTAGCTTCACGTTCCAAGTCGGCCAGTAGGCGCAATCGATGGAGTGGTTCGAAGCCGGTCTCAACGCGCCCCTGATCGCCGTTCGTGCAATACATTTCGCGGCGACCGCAATCACGACCGCAAGCCTGATTTTTCGGGCCGTAGTGCTAGAGCCCGCGTTAGCTTCAGGGCAGCAGCTCCCGTGTTCAAGTCAGATGACCAATAGCCTGCGCGCCCAAATCGCCCGACTGACGTGGATCGGTTTGGGCGTGACGGTATTTTCCGGTGTGATCTGGGTGCTGGTCGAAGCAGCCTCGATGAGCGGAGTCCCGCTCGGCGAAGCCATGAATTCGGGCGTGCTCCAGACGGTATTGCAAGAAACGCAATTCGGCCAAGTCTGCGAGATTCGCTTCGTGTTTTCGCTCATTCTGGCGGCATGCCTGGCGTGGCACCGGTTCGCCTTCGCCAATTGGTTCGCGTTCGCGTCGGGCCTCGCCATCGCGGCCGGCATCGCGTGGACGGGCCACGCTGGCTCTACGCCGGGTGAATTGGGCGACATGCACGTCGCGGGCGATGCACTGCATCTCCTTGCCGCGGCGGCGTGGGTCGGAGGTCTGCTGCCACTGGCTCTGATGCTAGCTGCCGCGGCGAAGGAAACGTCTCTCGCATTCCCGTCGCTAGCCAGCAATGTCACCAGAAGATTTTCGGCCCTGGGTCTTATCAGTGTGGCGGCACTCGCGGCCACCGGGATCATCAACGCCTGGATTTTAGTCGGCTCGATCCAAGCGCTGGTCAGCACCGGATACGGGCGCCTCCTGGTGCTGAAACTCGTTGTGTTCGTCCTGATGCTGATGTTCGCTGCGTACAATCGTTACTGGTTGACGCCACGGCTCACCTACTCGTCAGACAATAATCTAATGGTCCCGACTCTTCATCAACTCACACGCAATAGCGTGATCGAGATCGCATTGGGGTTTGCCATCTTCGCTATTGTCGGGATGCTTGGAACGATGCATCCGGCGATCCACCTTCTGTAAAATTCGAAACGAACGCACTCACTGGATTCAACATGCATATGAAACACCCGACATCGCCTTCGATCTGCCGCGCGATCGCTGTGATCGGTCTTCTTTCTTGCTTTTTCGCTTCGCCTGCGCGTGCCCAGGAGGTCAAGGCGGGTGATCTCGTGATCTCGCAAGCCTGGAGTCGAGCCACTCCGGGCGGCGCGAAAATCGGCGGCGGTTATCTCACCATCGAAAACAGGGGAGCCGCGCCGGATCGGCTTGTTGGAGCTTCGGCTGATGTCGCCGACAAAGTGCAGATTCATGAGATGGCTATGAAGGACGGCGTGATGAGCATGCGTCCGCTCGATAAAGGTGTGACAATCGAACCCGGCAAGACCGTCAAGTTGGCCCCTGGCGGTTATCACCTCATGCTCGTGAATCTCAAGAGCCCGCTCAAGCAGGGCGAAAAGCTGCCGATTACGTTGCAGTTCGACAAAGCCGGCACGGTGAAGCTTTCGTTGGACGTGCTAGGCGTCGGCGCGCAGGGGCCCTCGCCGGCCAATCCGGACGGCAAGATGCCGATGAAGGGAATGCCGGAGCATTCCGGCAAGATGTGAATTGAATATCACCGTTCGCCTTGATTGGCGTAAGCGAAAGCGAGCTTTGTCCGCATTTTGCCGATCCCGCCCTTGTGTTTTCGCAGCCGATCCGCTTTCACTGCTGGCTTCCAATCTCTCCGGCGATTCCCCAAGGCCTGACCATGCGATTGTCGCGATTCTTTCTGCCGATCCTTAAAGAGAATCCGAAAGAGGCGGAGATCGTCTCGCATCGCTTGATGCTGCGCGCGGGAATGATCAGGCAGGAGGCCGCCGGCATTTACGCCTGGCTGCCGCTCGGCTTGCGGGTGCTGAAGAAGATCGAGCAGATCGTGCGCGAGGAGCAAAACCGGGCCGGCGCATTGGAAGTGCTGATGCCGACGCTGCAACTGGCGGACCTGTGGCGCGAAAGCGGCCGCTACGATGCCTACGGCCCGGAAATGCTGCGCATTACCGACCGCCATAAGCGCGAGCTGCTTTATGGACCGACCAACGAAGAAATGATCACCGAAATTTTTCGCGCGTACGTCAAGTCGTATCGCAACCTGCCGCTCAATCTGTACCACATTCAGTGGAAATTCCGCGATGAGCAGCGGCCGCGTTTCGGTGTTATGCGGGGTCGCGAATTCCTCATGAAGGATGCCTATTCATTCGACCTCGATGAGGCTGCGGCACGACGCTCGTACAACAAGATGTTCGTCGCCTACCTGCGCACGTTCGCTCGCATGGGATTGAAGGCGATCCCGATGCGCGCGGAAACCGGTCCGATCGGCGGCGATCTCAGCCATGAATTCATCGTGCTCGCGGAGACCGGCGAATCCGCGGTCTATTGCGACAGCGACGTCCTGAAGCTTCAGGTGCCGGGGGAAGAGATCGACTACGAGGCCGATCTCAACCCCATCATCAAGCAATGGACGTCCGTCTATGCCGCGACCGACGACGTTCACGACAAAGCCAGGTTCGAGCGTGAAGTATCTGCCGAAAACAAGGTTCACACCCGCGGTATCGAGGTTGGCCAGATCTTCTACTTCGGAACCAAATATTCGGACGCCATGAAGGCGACGGTCGCCGGACCCGATGGCGCCGAGGTGCCGATCCACGGCGGCTCGTATGGTGTGGGCGTCTCGCGCCTGGTCGGCGCCATCATCGAGGCTTGTCATGACGAGGCCGGAATCAAATGGCCGGACGCGGTGGCGCCGTTCAAGGCAGTTATTCTGAACTTGAAGCAAGGCGCCGAGGATACCGATGCGGCGTGCGAGCAGCTTTACGACGAACTCACCGCGCAGGGCATCGAAGTTCTTTAT
>Ga0066662_10001411_pt1 | contig 11027 bp, 5 predicted proteins | sample GraSoiAngelo_111_FD_133939 | JGI IMG/M metagenome (GOLD analysis project Ga0066662, IMG submission 133939) | Grasslands soil microbial communities from the Angelo Coastal Reserve, California, USA - 14_0903_12_40cm | ecosystem: Environmental > Terrestrial > Soil > Grasslands | place: USA... | reverse complement strand
CTGGCTGAGCAAAAGACCGCCGATGATGGAGATGCCGAGCGGAAACCGCAGCTCCGCGCCGGTGCCGCTCTCGATCGCCAGCGGCAGCGCGCCGAACAGCGCCGCCAGCGTCGTCATCATGATCGGGCGGAATCGCAGCAGGCAGGCCTGCACGATGGCATCGACCGGCGACATGCCCTGGTGCCGCTCGGCATCGAGAGCGAAGTCGATCATCATGATCGCATTCTTCTTGACGATGCCCATCAACAGGATGATGCCGATCAGCCCGATCACCGAAAGGTCCTGCCCGAACAGCATCAGCGCCAGGATGGCGCCGACGCCGGCCGACGGCAGCGTCGACAGGATCGTGATCGGGTGGATGTAGCTCTCATAGAGCACGCCGAGCACGATGTAGATCGTCACCAGCGCTGCCAGGATCAGCCATGGCTGGCCGGCCAGCGATTTGGAGAACTCGGCGGCGTCGCCGGCGAACAGTCCGACAATGCTGCCGGGCATGCCGATCCGGTTCTCGATGGTCTTGACCGCTTCGACGGCATCTCCCAGCGATTCCCCGGGCGCGAGGTTGAAGCTGAGCGACACGGCCGGAAACTGCGCCTGGTGCGAGATCGCCAGCGGCGCCGTGGTGCGCGTCAGCGTCGCCACCGCGGAGATCGGCACCTGCCCCGCGGCGATCCCCGCAATGCCGCTGGCGGCGCCCGGCACATAGAGCTTGGAGAGGATCGAGGGATCGCGCTGGTATTCCGGCAGCGCTTCCAGCACCACGCGGTACTGGTTGGCCTGGCCGTAGATCGTTGAAATCTGGCGCTGCGCGAAGGCGTCGTTCAGCGTATCGTTGACGGCCTGGATGCTGACGCCGAGCTGGCCGGCGCGCTGGCGGTTGACGTCGAGCGCGGCGCGCAGGCCACCCTCCTGCGCTTCCGACGAGACGTCGCGGAACAGCTGGTCGCCGCGCAACTCAGCGACCAGCTTTCCGGCCCACAGCGTGACCAGCGCGGCGTCGGTGCCGGTCAACGTGTACTGGTACTGCGAGCGGCTGGATTGGGTGCTGATCTGGACGTCCTGCACCGGCTGAAAATACACGGTCATGCCGGGAATCGAGGCCACGCGCTGTTTCAGCCGTGCCACCACGAGCGCGATGTCGTCGCGCCGTTCGCCGCGCGGTTTAAGCGTCATCACCAGGCGTCCGACATTGGTGGTCGGATTGACCGAGCCGGCGCCGATCACCGACACGACGCCGGTGACGTCGGGATCGTTTTTGATGGCATCTGCGGCCTCGGTCTGCCGGCTTTGCATCTCGGCAAAGGACACATCGGGTCCGGCCTCGGTCACCGCGGTAATCGAGGCGGTATCCTGCAGCGGCAGAAAGCCTTTCGGCGCGACGATGTACATGGCCACCGTCGCGGCGATCGTGGCCAGCGTCAGCAACAGCGTCGCGCGCTGGTGCCGCAGCACCACCAACAGCGTGCGGTGATAGAACGCCACCATGCGGTCGATGCCGCGGCTGATCGCGGCAAGGCCCGGAATCGTCATCTCCTCGCCGGCGTGCTTCAAGAGGCGCGAGCACATCATAGGCGTCAGCGTCAGCGACACGATCGCCGAGGTCACCACCGCGATGGTGAGCGTCAGCGCGAACTCGCGAAACATCCGTCCCACCAGCCCGGACATGAACAACAGCGGAATGAACACCGCGATCAGCGACACCGTCAGCGAAATCACGGTGAAGCCGATCTCACTGGCGCCGCGCAGCGACGCCTCCATCGCGCTCTCGCCGTTCTCCATGTGGCGGACGATGTTCTCGATCATCACGATGGCGTCGTCGACGACGAAGCCGGTGCCGATGGTCAGCGCCATCAGCGACAGATTGTCGAGGCTGAAGCCCGCAAAATACATGATCCCGAAGCTGGTGATCAGCGACAGCGGCAGCGCCACGCCGGCAATCAGCGTCGCCCGCATCGAGCGCAGGAACAGCAGCACCACCAGCGTGACCAGCACGACGCTCAGGATCAGCGTGAACTGCACGTCGCGCACCGAGGCGCGGATGGTCACGGTCCGGTCGCTGACGATGGTGAGCTTCACCCCGGCGGGAATCGCGCGCTGGACTTTCGGGATCTCCTCGCGGATCTGCCGGACCACCTCGATGACGTTCGCCCCGGGCTGGCGCTGGATGTCGATGATCACCGCCGGCGTGCCGTTGTACCAGCCGCCGGTGCGATCGTTCTCCAGCCCGTCGACGATCTTCGCGACGTCGCCGATGGTGACCGGGGCGCCGTTGCGATAGGCGATGATGATCGGCTTGTAGGCTTCCGCCGCGGCGATCTGGTCGTTGGCGGCGATGGTGTAAGCCTGCTGCGCGCCGTCAAGCGATCCCTTCGGACCCGACACATTGGCGCCCGCAATCGCGTTGCGCAGGTCTTCCATGGCGATGCCGTAGGCCGCGAGCCGCGCCAGGTCGGCCTGCACCCGCACCGCGGGCTTCAGCCCGCCGAGCACCGCGACCCGGCCGACGCCGGAAATCTGGCTTAAGCGCTGGCCGAGCACCGTGTCGGCGATATCGCTCATGGCGCGCAGCGAAATCGTGTCCGACGTCAGCGCCAACGTCATCACCGGCGCATCGGCGGGGTTCACCTTGGCATAGGTCGGCGGGTACGGCAGGTTTCTCGGCAGAATCCCCGCCGCCGCATTGATCGCGGCCTGCACGTCCTGCGTGGCGCCATCGATATCGCGGTTGAGGTCGAACTGCAGCGAGATCTGGCTGACGCCGAACGAGCTCGTCGATGTCATCGACGACAGCGACGGGATCTGGCCGAGCTGGCGCTCCAGCGGCGCTGTTATCAGCGAGGCGATCACGTCGGGGCTCGCGCCCGGCAGCTGCGTGGTCACCTGCACGGTCGGGAAATCGACCTGCGGCAGCGCCGAGACCGGCAGCGCCCAATAGCCGAGCGCGCCGCCGATCAACAGCGCGATCCCCAAGAGCGAGGTTGCGATCGGCCGGCGAATGAACGGTTCGGAGACGCTCATGGGCTTACGCGCTCATGGTTTGCGAGATCACGCATCAGGTGACGGTTGAGGTCATGGCTGCGCCTTCGCTGCGCCTGACTTTTCGCTCCCCTGCGCCGGACCCGTCTGTCCCTTCTGGTCGCCTTCGCCCTGCCCGCCCTCGCCCTTCTTGCCGCGGCGCTCGCCCTCCTTTGGTGCTTGCGTATCGCGGCTGCTGCGGCGCTTGCGCGGCGCGAGATCGGCAGAAGGGGTCTGGTCGTCGCGGCCGATCGTCACCTTCGAGCCATCGGCCAAGTTGGCAAAGCCGGTGGTGACCACGCGGTCGGACGGGGCGAGGCCGGTTCCGATCACGGCGTCGGTCTCGTTCTGCTGGATCACGGTGATCGCTTTGGCGGTCACCGTGTCGTCGTCGTTGATCACATAGCTGAAGGTGCCGGCGGGACCGCGCTGCGCCGCCGAGGTCGGGATCACCGTGGCGTTGGGCAGCGTTTCGACCTTGAGGCGCACGTTGACGAATTGTCCGGGCCACAATTGAAAATTCGCGTTGGGGAATTCGGCCTTCAGCTTCAGCGTTCCGGTGGTCGGATCCACCTGGTTGTCGATGCCCTTGAGCGTGCCGGTATCGGCCACCGTCGTGCCGTCATTGCCGAACACGTCCACCGCCAGCGCACCCTTGGCGGAGGCAGCATTGACGCGGACGATCTGTTGCTGCGGCAGGCTGAACTGCACGGTGATCGGCTGCAGCTGGGTGATGACCACGAGCCCCGTGGCGTCGGAGGCGTGGATGATGTTGCCCTGGTCGACTTGGCGCAGCCCAGCGCGGCCGGACAGCGGCGCGATGATCTTGGTATAGCTCAGCATGGTCTGAGCGTTGTCGATCGCGGCCTGGTCGGCCTTGACCAGCGCCTCCTGCTGCGCCACCACCGCGCGCTGGGTGTCGGCCTGCTGTTTCGAGCCGGCATTGGTCGCCGCCAGCTGCTGATAGCGGGTCAGGTCGAGCCGCATGTTACCGAGCTGCGCTTCATCCTGCGCCTTCTTGGCAACCGCCTGGTCGTATTGCGCCTTGTAGATCGCGGGATCGATCTCGGCGAGCACGTCGCCTTTCTTGACGTCCTGCCCTTCGGTGAAATTGACGGAAATCAACTTGCCGTCGACCTGCGAGCGGACCAGGACGTTGTTCAGCGCGCGCACTGAGCCAACCCCTTCGAGATAGACCGGCACGTCCTGGACGCGCGGCGTCGCTGCCAGGACCGGCACCGGCAGGTCGGGACGCTGGCCGCGGTTGGCCGCTTGCTTCTGCTGCAGCGAAGTCCAGCCGATATAGCCGAGGCCGCCGAGGATCAGGAGCGTGATGAAAATCGAGACGGTGCGCCGGCGCGCGCGACCGGCGACGCGCGCAACGCGGCCGCCAGGCTTCGCGGCTTCCTTCTGGTCCGGTTTAAAGAGCATTGACCGGCCTTTCCACCTTCGGCTCCCAGCCGCCTCCCAGCGCCTGGTACAGGCTCACGATGGCGAGCAGGCGGGCGAGTTGCGCCTGCCACAGCACGTCCTCGGCCTGGAACAGCGTCAATTGCGTATTTAGCACAGTTACGATGTCGGCGGTGCCCGCCTTCAGCTGCTGCTCGGAGAGCTGGAACGCCCGTCGCGAGGCGGCCACGACCTCGCGCTGCAGCCGCAGCTTCTCGGCGGTCTGCCGAATCGCCACCAGCGCATTGTCGACGTCGGCAAAGGCCGAAACAACCGTCTTGCGGTAGGTCTGCAGCAGCTCGTCCTGCCGCGCCTTGGTGTTCTCGAAATTGCCGAGGATGCGGCCGCCGTCGAAGATCGGCTGGGTCAGACTGCCCACGGCGTTGAAGAACGCCGCGTGCGGCTGGAACAGCGACGCCAGCGAGGAGCTTTGATAGCCGCCCTGCCCGGTCAGCTGGATGCTCGGGAAAAACTGCGCCCGCGCGCTCCCGACATTGGCGGTGGCGGAGGCCAGCTGCGCCTCCTGGCGCCTGATATCCGGCCGCTGCGTCAGCAGTTCGGACGGCAGGCCCGGCGCCACCCGCGGCGGGGTAATCCGGTTCAGCGAGCCGCCGTCGATTCTGACGCTTTCCGGCGGCCGCGCCACCAGTGTCGCCAGCGCGTTGACGTTTTGCGACAGCGTCTGCCGCAATGGCGGAATCAGCGCGCGCTGGTTGGCAAGCACGGCTTCCTGCTGCGCGAGGTCGAGATCGGTCCCGGTCCCGGCCTGCAGGCGCGACCTGATCGCTTCGAGGATGCGCGTCGCGCTCGCGATGTTGTTGTTGGCGGTGCGAATGCGGTCCTGCGATGCCAGCACCTGGAAATAGGCGTTGGCAACCGCGGCCAGCGTCGTCAGCGCCACCACGTCGCGGTCGAAGCGGTTCGCGGTCGACAATTCCTCCGCGGCCAGCGCCGCATCACGGTTCTTGCCCCAGAAATCGATCTCATACGCCGAACTCAGCGAGGCGGTGTAGTTGACCGTCTCGCGGCCGCCGATGCTCAAGCCGCTGGCGCTGGAGCCCGAGGTGCGCGAATAGGCTTCCTGCCCATTGAAATTCAGCGTCGGCAGCAACGCTGCGCCGGCGATCCTCGCCTGGGCGTCCGCCTGGATCAGCCGCGCGGTGGCCGCGGCGATATCCAGATTGACCGTCTGCGCTTCCTGCATCAGTACGGTCAATTCAGTGGACCGGAAACCGCGCCACCAGTCCAAAGGCGGCGGCGCGTCGACATTGCCGCGGCTAGCGGCCTTGTAGCGGTCGGGGATTTCCAGCGCGGGATCGGGGAGGTCCTTGGTCAGGATGCACCCCGTCGACGCGGCGGCCGCTGCCAACGCCACAAGCAAGCCTGCCCGCCGCACCAAAGCGGGCTTTGCCGACGCAACCTGCAACGTAACCACCCGGATAAGATTTCCTTTGGACCGGCTGCCATTCTAGCGGGGGGATTGCCATGCGGACAGTCCTGTCGCGCTTTCCCAGGCTCCTAGTCCGGTGCAGGATTTTGCGGCGGCTTTCACCCCGATTCGCCTTGTTTTACGGAGCTTGCCGAAGGCGCCAGCGTGGCCGGGACCTGACAGCGTTACCAACATTTCATGTGCCGACCGGCCGGTCCGGAGGCATCCGGCGCGCCACCCGACACGGCGCTGCCAAGTGGCTCCGGATGAAAACCAGCTTGGCGGCAGGCAGCAGCGGCGACTATACTGCGACCACTATCTGCCGCCCGGCAATCTCCGGTTCGCAGAACGGCACCGCTCCAGTTAAGGGACGAAGCGGGGAAATCGGCCGTCGAGACGGACCTCGGACGCAGGGCTGTTTCACCCTTTGGGTTCGTCCATGTCCGACCTGATCTCGCTCACGCCCGACAATGTGGACCGGCAGCTTGCCGACCTGCCGCGCGTGGTGCGGCTCGCGCTTGGTTTCGCCGCAAAACTGCGGCGCGGCACGCTCGACATCACACTGCCCGATGGCCGCACGGTCCGCACGGGCGGCATGGAGACGGGGCCCGCGGCGGCGATGACGGTCTACGACTACGATTTCGCGTCCCGCCTGATCAATGGCGGCGATATCGGCATCGCCGAGGCTTATCTGCGCGGCGAATGGGACACGCCGGATCTCACGCAATTCCTCTATCTGTTCTGCGTCAATCACGATCTGATCCAGACCATGCTCGGCGACAACCCGCTGATGCGGATCGTCCAGATGGTCCGGCACTGGTTCAACCGCAACACCAGGCGCCAGGCGCGCCGCAACATCTACGCCCATTACGACATCGGCAACGCGTTCTATTCGGCCTGGCTCGATCCCAGCATGACCTATTCGTCCGCGCTGTTCGAGGACGACACGCCCGACCTCACCACCGCGCAGCACAATAAATATCGGCGTCTGGCCGAAGCCATCGAACTCAAGCCCGGCCAGAAGCTTCTGGAGATCGGCTGCGGCTGGGGCGGTTTTGCGGAATACGCCGCCAAGCATTACGGCGCCAATGTCGTGGGCCTGACCATCAGCAGCGAGCAGCGCGATTTCGCGCGCAAGCGCATCCATGATGCGGGGCTCTGCGACAAGGTCGAGATCAGATTTCAGGATTACCGCGATGAGCGCGGGCAATACGACCGTATCGCGTCGATCGAGATGATCGAGGCGGTCGGCGAGCAGTTCTGGCCGCAGTATTTTTCGCAGCTCCGCGACCGGCTGCTGCCCGGTGGCCTCGCCGGAATTCAGGCCATCACCATCCAGGACCGTTTCTTTCAGACCTACCGGCGTGAAGTCGACTTCATCCAGCGTTACGTTTTTCCAGGGGGCATGTTGCCTTCGCCCGAAGTGCTGAAAGCGCTCGGCGAGCGCTTCGGCGTTCCCGTCGTGCGCGAACGCATCTTCGGGCAAGATTATGCCAAGACGCTTGCGACCTGGCGAAACAATTTCCGCGCCGCCTGGCCGAACCTCACTCCGCTCGGATTCGACGACCGGTTCCGCCGCTTGTGGGAATACTACCTCGCCTATTGCGAGGCCGGATTCCTGTCTGGAAATATCGACGTGCGGCAGGTGGTTTTCGCCAAGCCGGCATAGCTTTTCGCGCGCGGTTCGGCGCGCTTGTGCGGCACCAGAGCGTCGATTAGGGTCGCCGCCTCACGCAAGCAACAGACGGTAATTCCAGCGCATGACCATCAATAACGACGTCGTCGAGGCGATCGGCAACACGCCGCTTATCAAACTGAAGCGCGCCTCCGAGATGACCGGCTGCACCATCCTCGGCAAGGCCGAGTTCATGAATCCGGGCGGCTCGGTAAAGGATCGCCCGGGGCGGCAGATGATCCTCGAAGCCGAGCAACGCGGCGACTTGAAACCCGGCGGGCTGGTGCTCGAAGGCACCGCCGGCAATACCGGCATCGGCCTTTCGATTGTCGCCGGCGCGCGCGGCTATCGCACGCTGATCGTGATCCCCGAAACGCAAAGCCAGGAGAAGAAGGACACGCTGCGGCTCTGCGGCGCCGAATTGGTCGAGGTGCCGGCGCTGCCCTACTCCAACCCGAACAATTACCAGCACGTCGCGCGGCGGCTCGCCGACAAGCTGCGCAAGAGCGAGCCGAACGGCGTGCTGTTCGCCGATCAATGGAACAACCTCGACAATCCGAAAGCGCATTACGTCTCCACGGGCCCCGAGATCTGGCAGCAGACCGGCGGCAAGGTCGACGGCTTCATCTGCTCGGTCGGCACCGGCGGCACGCTGGCCGGCACCAGCGCCTATTTGCGCGAGCAGAAAAAGGACATCGTGATCGGCGTGGCCGATCCGCGCGGCGCGGCGATGTACGAACTATTCAAGCGTGGCGAAGCGAAATCGACGCCAGGCGGATCGATCACCGAAGGGATCGGGCTTGGCCGTATCACCCCGGTGATCAAGGACACCAAGGTCGACGAGGCCTATCTGATCGAGGACGCCGAGGCCGTTCCGATCATCTATGAATTGCTCGAGCACGAGGGGCTGTGCCTTGGCGGCTCGACCGGCATCAACGTCGCCGGTGCGATCCGGCTCGCCCAAAAGATGGGCCCGGGCCACACCATCGTGACGATGCTGTGCGATTCCGGCAATCGCTACCAGTCGAAACTGTTCAATCCGGATTTCATGCGCTCGAAAAACCTGCCGGTGCCGGAATGGCTGGAGCGCCGGAACAAGATCGAGCTGCCGTTCGAGAAGGTCTAATCGCCGCGCGCTACTAGTAGTTCAGTGTTGTCCCCGCGAGGTGGAACGTAAGGAAAAACCACGCGATCAAAACGCTGCTCGCGGCAATGAGGGAGTGATGCACCCGCGACCAGCGGCTGCCAACCCTTCTTCGCCAGAACGACACCGCGGCCCATGGCGCGATAATCGCACCAAGAACGCCGAGCCATGCGAAGGCGCAAAGCATCAGCAGCACCGGATCCAAAGCCTCGCCAAGAACAGTGAGATCGACGAACCTCATCACGAAAAATACGGCGGCCGCGACGATCACGGCGGCATCGACCAGCAAGATCAGCCGCACCGCGCGATAGATGCGCCGATCGCCGGGCTCCTCGCTCCATTGCTTTTTTTGTCTGCGACGCCAGAGCGCCGCAACCGGCCACGCGATCAGCGTTGATGCAACCACCGCCATGCTCGCGACTAACGCGGGAATGATCCAGCGCGCGTCGACGCCAAGAGGAACCCGCTGCAGGCGAACGGCCGGCTGCGCGAAATAAGGCTCCGGGCCGTCGTTGACGAAGGCGATATGCGCATTTCCCGGGGTCACATAGAGATTCCGTTCGATCCGCTTCAGCGCCCCGGCCTTTCCGAAGGGCCAAGCGGCAGAGAACAACGTTGCATTTCCGGCGCCGTCGACCTTGACGACCAGCTCGGACAGCAGCGCGCTCAACCGCATCAGAGTCGATTCCGAGCGCCGGCTCGACTGGTAGATGCCGGCTAGAGCGGCATTGTCAGGAAAAGCGGTGGCGCCCGTATCGGCCACATCCGGCCCGGGCCGGGGTATAAAACGCCGCGCGATCGCCGCCGCCGGCTGGGGTATCTGCCGAACTCCTGTGATATCGCCGATGCCGTCGCGCGATACGAAAACTCCAATTCCGTGGGCAGGAAAAATCCTCAGGTCGCTAAAGAAAGTCATGGTTTCGCCGTCGTGTCCGATCGCATCGCGGTCCCCCACCTTGGCTCCGATGAACACCAGGCCGAGAAATCCAGCGGCCGTTGCGCTGGCCGGCGCCATCATCTCGTCCAATCGCGCTCTGGAAAGGATACGCATGCCATCGAGCTCGCCGCCATTAATCAATGCGCGGATGAAGCGTCCGATGTCCCCGCCGGTTGCCGAAAGCCCGCCGGCCGGGGCGACAATGGTTTCGAAAAAGCCCAGCGGCCGGTCGGAGCTGCGGTAGCCTTTGGCCATCAGCGGCGCGAGAGCCGCAGGCAACGGCTGGTAGAAAGTCGAATGGCTCATGCCCAGTGGATCGAGAATATGCCGTTGCATATAGGCAGCAAAGGGCTCTCCCGAAACTCGTTCGACGATGTAGCCGGCAAGCGCGATGCCATAATTGGAATAGGCCTCAACATCGCCGTCTGGAAACAGGCGCCGGGGTTGGCCTTTTGCCAGCCAGCGGCCGAGCGGCTCCGGTTCACCGCCTCTGGCGAACAGGCCCTTGATATGCTCCTCGAACCCGGCGCGGTGCGTCAACAGGCGGCGCAGCGTGACCGGAACGCCACCTTCCGGCGTGGCAATGGTGAAATCGATATAACCGTTTACGTCGCGATCGAGGTCGAGCCTGCCCACGTCCACGAGCTGCATGACCGCGATGCCGGTCAAAAGCTTCGAGATCGATCCCGGCCGGACCAGGGTCGTATCGACGGTGAATGGCTTTTTGGCACCGATGTCCGACCAGCCATAGCCCTTGGCGAAGATCGGCCCGTCGCGCTTCACCACGACGACCACAGCACCGGGTCCCTTGTGCTTGCCGACCCATTCCTCCATCAGCGGGTCGACCACACGGCCAACGTCGGAGGCGGTCAATGCCAGCGGGGGCACCGACTGCGCGACTGCCGCAAACGCCGTCAGGCCGAAAACGGCGGCGTAACCAAGGCGCAGAAGCGGCCGCAGCGCGCGCTTCCCCCTGGCGGATGCGATCACCGCAAAATCTGGCTCAGGAACAGCTGCGTCCGCGCGTGCTGCGGGTTGGCAAAGAAATTCTGCGGCGTGTTGGCTTCGATGATCTGCCCGGCGTCCATGAACACCACGCGGTTCGCCACCTCCTTGGCGAATCCCATCTCATGGGTGACCACCAGCATGGTCATGCCGTCATTGGCGAGGTTGACCATGGTATCCAGCACTTCCTTGACCATTTCGGGGTCGAGCGCGGAGGTCGGCTCGTCGAACAGCATGACCTTCGGGTTCATGGTCAGCGCCCGGGCAATCGCAACGCGTTGCTGCTGGCCGCCCGACATCTGCCCGGGATATTTGTTGGCCTGGTGCGGGATCTTGACGCGCTCGAGATATTTCATCGCGGTGGCTTCGGCGT
>Ga0066662_10001409_pt1 | contig 11028 bp, 10 predicted proteins | sample GraSoiAngelo_111_FD_133939 | JGI IMG/M metagenome (GOLD analysis project Ga0066662, IMG submission 133939) | Grasslands soil microbial communities from the Angelo Coastal Reserve, California, USA - 14_0903_12_40cm | ecosystem: Environmental > Terrestrial > Soil > Grasslands | place: USA... | reverse complement strand
GGGGGGCGCTGGCATCGGCCGGGCCGGCCGGGCTGCCCAGCGGTGCCCGCCTCGCCCTGCTCGTGCTGCTGGTGATCGCCGAGGCCGGCCTGCTGCTCGCCATCGGCGACCGCTGGATCGAGCGCGAGATGACCGCGGCCGTCTTCGTCATCTTCAACAACGCCGCGCACCTGGCCATGATCGCCGCCCTGCTGCGTGGGGTGTCAGCGGGATGGATCGTCGCCTTCGCGCTGCTGATGCTGGCGGGGGAGCTCGTCAAGATCGTCTTCCTGCGCACCACCGGGTTCACGGTGCGCGATGCGAGCCCGGGCCTGCTCGTCCGGCTCACCGCCGGCTATGCGGCCATCTACGCGGCCGTCGCGGTGCTCGCGGCGCTCGGCTAGTCCGTAGTACGTATCAACAGATGTTAGGATGAGGTCGTGACCGACGGCGTCCTCCTGCACATCGATGAGCCACACGGGCTGCGCCTGCGCGGCGCCCGGCCACCCGCGGAGGTCGCCGAGCGGCTCGCCAACGGGTACCGGTCGCTGGGCGATCCCACGCGGCTTTCCCTCGCCATGGCGCTGACCGGAGGGGACGAGCTGTGCGTCTGCGACCTGGCCTGGATCGCGCAGCGCTCACAGAACCTGGTATCGCACCACATGAAGGTGCTGAAGGCGGGCGGCATCGTCAGCTCTCGCAAGCAGGGGAAGATGACCATGTACGCGCTCACCGACCACGGTGCCGCGCTGCTCGCTGCGGCGGGTGATGCCTGAATGGGCGACCTCGCATCGCAGGTGCTCCGCGGGATCGAGAACGCGCTGCTGATGGCGTGGGACGTGTGGTGGGCGCTGGTGCTCGGCTTTGCCATCTCGGCGATCGTCCAGGCGTGGGTGCCGCGCGGGCGGATCGAGTCCGCCATGTCCGGGGCAGGGCCTCGGCCGGTCGGCGTGGCGACCCTCCTCGGCGCGGCCTCCTCGTCCTGCTCCTACGCCGCGGTGGCGATCGCCAAGTCGCTGTTTCAAAAGGGTGCGTCGGCCGCCTCCGCGATGGCGTTCCAGTTCGCGTCCACCAACCTCGTCTGGGAGCTCGGGCTCGTGCTGTGGGTGCTGATCGGCTGGCAGTTCACCGCCGCCGAGTACCTCGGCGGCCTGGTCATGATCGCGCTGATGGCGCTGTTCATCCGTCTCGTCGTGTCGCCCTCGCTGGAGCGGCAGGCGCGAGAGCATGCGCTCGCCGCCGACACCGGCCATCAGCACCACATGGCCGGCGACGAGATGCCGCTCCGGCAGCGCCTCACCAGCGTCTCCGCCTGGTCGGACGTGGCGCACAACTTCCGCGGCGACTGGCAGATGCTGTGGAAGGAGATCTCGATCGGGTTCCTGCTCGCCGGCTTCATCGGGCTGCTCGGAAACGGGTTCTTCCAGTCGCTGTTCCTGACCGACGCGCCTGGGCCCGTGAGCACCATCGAGAACGCGGTGATCGGTCCGCTGATCGCCATCCTCAGCTTCGTTTGCTCGGTGGGCAACGTGCCGCTCGCCGCCGTCCTGTGGTCGGGCGGGATCAGCTTCGGCGGCGTGCTGGCATTCATCTTCGCCGACCTGCTGGTGCTCCCCATCCTTGCGATCTACCGGAAGTACTACGGGATGGCGTTCACGATCCGGATCACAGCGCTGATGTTCATCACGATGGTGATCGCGGCGCTCGCCGTCGACGGAGTGTTCACGCTGGCCGGCATCGTCCCGGACACGCGTCCCAGCCGGGCCGAGATCTTCGCGCCGGTAACGGTCGACTACAAGCTGGTGCTGAACGTCGTTGCCACGGTGGTATTCGCCGCCCTGTTCGGCCTGACCATGCGGCGGGGAGCAACCGACCCGGTGTGCGGGATGCAGGTCGATCGGGCGAAGGGGCTGCGCGCCGAGTACGGCGGGCGGACGTTCGTATTCTGCTCGGAGCACTGCCTGCATCGCTTCCAGGCCGACCCCGAGCGGTACGCGAGCGGGCGCGGCGGCGCCGCGCACACGCACGCTCACGCGCATTAGCGTCCGCGATATGGCCGTGCTCGAAGAGATCTGACATAGTCACGCCGGTGTTCGACCACGTGACCGTACGCGTGTCCGACCGGGCGGAATCGCTGCGGTTCTACAACACGGTGCTGGGAGCGCTGGGGGTCGATGCCTCGACCGATGGCGAATGGGACGACTTCGGGCTCTACGAGGCTACGCGGTCGATCCCCGTGACGAGGCGGCTGCATATCGGGTTTGCGGCGCCGTCACGCGGGCATGTGGACGCGTTCTGGCAGTCCGGATCCGACGCCGGCTACGTGGACGACGGCAGGCCGGGGCCGCGCCCGCGGTACGGGGACGACTACTACGGGGGCTTCCTGCGCGATCCGGACGGCATCAGCGTCGAGGCAGTGCATCACGACACGGTGCGTCAGGACGGCCTGATCGACCACGTCTGGATCCGCGTCGGCGACCTGGAGCGGTCTCGCGCGTTCTACGAGCTGGTCGCGCCCTACGGCGGCTTCCGGATGGCGGGGGAGCACCCCGACCGGGTGCGGTTCGCGGGCAGCAGCGGGTCCTTCTCGATCGTCGCTGGCCGGCCGACCGAGAACCTGCACATGGCGTTCCCGGGCGGTCCCGAGCAGGTGGAGTCGTTCCATCGCGCCGCGCTCGCCGCCGGCTATGAGGACAATGGCCCGCCGGGCGAGCGCCTCGAGTATCACCCCGGCTATTACGCGGCGTTCGTGCGCGACCCCGACGCCTCGAACATCGAGATCGTGCACCACGGCGACCGGTGAGGGCGGCGCTGAGTTAGCGCGCGCGAACCGGCCAGCGGCGCGCGATCACCGCGGGCACGTCGCTGCGCACCCTGGTCAGGGCGAACGCCGTCATCGCCACGCTTGCGGCTCCCGAGACCAGGAACGCCGCCTCGGTTCCGCCGCGCGACGCAAGCCAGCCGGCCATCAGGCCGCCCAGCGGGCCGGCGCCGTTGAAGGCAAAGAAGTAGAGGCCGATCACGCGGCCGCGGAGGCGGTCCGGCGCGTTCAGCTGCAGCAGCGAGTTCGCGTTCGACGTCCACAGCGTGAATGACGCGCCGGTGACGAACAGCAGCGCGGAGGCCGCGCCCAGCCCGGCAACGGGGGCCAGGACGAGCTGTGAGGCGCCGAACGCGCCGGTTCCGGCGAGCAGCACCGGCCAGCTGGCGCGTCCGAGCGTCGCCGAGGCGAGGGCGCCGGCCAGGGCGCCGAGGCCGAAGAAGGCGGTGAGGATGCCGAACACCTCCGGGCCGCCGCCCAGCGTCTGGCGGGCCATGACCGGCAGCAGCACGTTGAAGTTGAAGGAGAAGGTGCTGACGACGGCAACCATCATCAGCGCGAGCCATACCGGCGGAGAGCTGCGGACGTAGCGGAAGGCCTCCCGGGTGCCGCGCAGCAGCGTCGGGCGCTCGGCGTTCGCGTTGCGCGGGAAGAGCTCGTCGGTGCGCATGAGCAGCAGCCCCGCCAGCACGGCGGCGAAGCTAACCGTGTTGAGGGCGAAGCAGACGCCGGCGCCGGCGGCCGCGACGATCACCCCGCCGAGCGCGGGGCCGATCACACGTGCGCCGTTGAACAGGCTCGAGTTGAGCGCGACCGCGTTTGGCAGCTCGTCACGCCCGACCATCTCGAAGGTGAGCGCCTGCCGGGCCGGCGCATCGAGCACGAGCACCGTGCCTCGCATCGCCGCCAGGAGAAGCACCTCCCAGGTGGTGACGACCCCGGCAAGCGTGAGCGCGGCGAGCGCGCCGGCGATGCCCATCGAGACGACCTGCGTCCAGATGACGGTGCGGCGGGCGTCGAGGCGGTCGACGACGACGCCGGCGAAGAGCCCGAACAGCGTGAAGGGCAGGAACTGGCAGACGGCCAGCAGACCGACGATCAGCGCCGAGTGGGAGATGTCGAGGACGAGCCAGGCGGTGGCGATGTTCTGCATCCAGGTGCCGCTGACGGACACCACCTGGCCGGAGAAGAACAGGCGGTAGTTGCGGTGGCGCCTGAGGCTTGCGAATGTCCGCCGGTTGGCGCGCAGCAGCGCAGCCGTCATGCGGGCTCCTCGTCGAGCAGCCTGCTGAGCGGGTCGATGACGCGGTCGATCGCGTCCAGCTCGCCTGGTGTCAGGCGCTTGAGCCGGGCGGCGAGCCAGGCGGTGCGCCGGGAGCGAGCGGACCGGAGGATGCGCAGGCCGTCGTCGGTCAGCTCGAGGCCGACGCGGCGGCGGTCGACCTGGCCGCGCGTGCGGCGCACGAGTCCGCCGTCCTCCAGGCGGGTGAGCGCGGTCGACATCGCGGCTGCGCTGACGCCCTCGCGCTTCGCCAGGTCGCGCACACCGATGCCCGGGTGCGTACGGATGACGTGGAGCAGTGCGGCCTGGCCGCCCGTGATGCCCAGCGGCGCCAGCTCGCGACGGAGCTGGCGGTTGAGCTGGAGGAGGACGGGCCGAAGGCGATTGGCGACGGTGACCGGATCAGAGATCGTTAGCATGTCTAACATTTTAGCGCATTACCGATATCGGCGATAGCTTGCGGTTCTTGAGCGAAAGGTTGCCGCCGCACGGGGAAACCGGGGTCAGCCTGGAGGCTGACCCCACGCTGAAAGGGGGTCGGGCTTCAGCCTGACCCCGGTTCCCGGGCGGCGCGGGCGAGTGCCTGTCTCGCCTCCGCCACGAGCGCCCGAACAGCGTCGGCCTCGGGGCCCGTGTCCGTCTCCCCTCGCTGGAATCGGACTGCAGCGTCGAGGACGTCGTCATGCCCTCGGCCACGCGCCCACCGCGCCGCGTCGATCTTCGACCCTAACTGGTTCCGCTCGGCATACATCCATGACCGAGCGGCTCCAAGGGCCTGATAGGCGGCGGAGGCGTGCGCTGCCGCCCAATCAAGCTCGTCGTCCAGCTGGGCGACGATCAACGGCCGGGGCACTGGTCCGATCACCTCCCGTGGCTCCGGCCCGAAGAGCGGCCGCCCGGCCGCGCGTGTGACCGCGAGGTGCAGCACACCGTCGTCGTAGGGCCCGTGATCGACGCCGAGCGTCACCTGGTGTCCTTCCACCCCGGAGGCCATCACCAGCTGGAAGGGCGTCGGCCGTATCGGGTGCGCCGCCGTGTCGGCGGTCAGGACGTCGAGTTCGATCCCGCAGCCCGGCGATCGCAGGCGGTCTCGGCCCAGCGAAAAGGCGAGAGCCTGCAGGATCGACGGTGGTAGCGCACCGTCGACGATGAGCATCACATCGACATCGCTCCGTGACGGTGTGTACCCGCCGAGCACTGCGGAGCCGTGGAGGTACGCGGCCACGAGCTGTTCGCGGAGAGCACGGCGCGTCACCGTGGCGACCTGCCGTGCGTAGCGCTCGACGTCGGGCGGTGGGCGACGATCCATCGCCCGCTGCGGTCAGCCCGCTGCTGCCTCGCGTTCGGCCGCCTCGATCATGCGCTCGAGCTCGCCGAATGCGATGTCCCAGATCTCGCTGCCGCGCACGTCGACGCCGAGCCGCGCGAGCAGGTCGGCGGGAGCGGCCGAGCCGCCCGCCGCAAGGAAATCGAGGTACCCGGGCACAAAGTCCTCGCCCTGGTCGCGCCAGATCCCGTACAGGGCAAGCGCGACGAGCTTCGCGAACACGTATGCGTACGTGTAGAAGCGGGTGGAGATGAAGTGGGGGATGTACGACCAGCCCAGCCGGTAGCCATCCGGCAGCCGCATGCTGTCGCCGTAGTAGCGAACGTTCTGCTCGATCCAGATGTCGCTGAGGCGCTCTACCGTCAGCGCCTGCGACTCCGCCCGCAGCCCATAGGCGCGCTGCTCGTACCGGGCCAGCACCGTCTGCCGGTAGACCGTCGCGAAGTTGCCCTCGCAGCGGGCCGCCGTCAACGCCATCCGCGTCCCCTGATCCTGCTCGTTCGCCAGCAGATGGTCGTAGGCGACGAACTCGGCGAACGTAGAAGGCACCTCGGCAAGGGCCAGACCCGTATGGGCGGAGTGCGGTGTCTGCGCGGCATGCGACAGCTGGAAGTGCATGCCGTGCCCGAACTCGTGGGCGATCGTCAGCACGTCGTTCATCGTGTCCGTGTAGTTGAGGAGCACGTAGGGCTTCGCGTCCTGGGCCACCGGCGCGCAGAACGCGCCGCCACGCTTGCCCGCGCGCGGCTCGGCATCCACCCGCTGGTCGGTGAAGAAGGCCTGCGCGATGTCGAGTGCGCGCGGTGAGAAGCCCTCGAACGCGGCGTCGATGAGTGCGCGGCCCTCGTCGTAGTCGACGCCGCGCGCCTCGCCCACCGGTGCGTACTGGTCGGCCAGTTCCAGCACGTCCAGCCCGAGCAGGCCGGCCTTCGTGCGGAACCAGCGCTGCGCGAGCGGGTAGCGTTGCTCGACCGCATCCATCATCGCGTAGACCACCTCGGCGTCGAGCTCGTTGTCGAGGTGCGTCTGCGCCATCGGGTCGTCGCCGTAGCTCCGCAGCCGATCGATCACCAGCCGGTCGGCGACGAGTGAGTCGTAGCAGTGGGCGAGCACCGGCGCCGGCTGCTCGAGCGCGGCGTACAGCGTGTCGAGAGCGGCCTGCCGGACGTCCCGCCGGCCGTCGTGGACGTAGGCGAGCAGCCGGTCGATCGTGTGAGGCTGCGGGCCGTCGCCGGAGTCGAACGGCACCTCGATGGTGGATGTGGTCTGCGCGTACAGCGTTTGCCACGCCGACACCGCGGCTGGGTTTCGTTCGCCGAGTGCGCGCTCCTCCGGCTCGCTCAGCACGTGGGCGCGGTAGCGCCGCTGGGATTCGAGATGGTGGCGGTCGCGCTCCACCTCCGGGGCCTCGGCCAGCTCGCGTGCTCGGTCGTCGTCGAGCGCGAGCCACTCCAGCTCGAAGAACCGAAGCGCGTTCTGCGCCTGGACAACGGCCGTGTCGACCGCGGCGCCGAGATCGCGGTTCTCCTCGCTGGTGACGTCGACCGCCTTTCGCAGCATCGCGTACGACGCGATGCGCGACAGCTCGTTCTCGATGGCGCCGAGCTCGGCGAGCGCCTCGGCCAGCTCCGCAGGCGTCATCGTCGCCATTCGCCCTCGCCACGTCGATTCGAACCGGCGGGCGCGCTCCAGGGCGGGCTCGATCGCCTGCTGTGCGGCGCTGGGAGTCGCGAACAGCGGGGACAGATCCCAGCGGACTCCTGAGGCCTGCACGGTGCTCACGGCGCCGAAGACTAGATGATGAGCATCACAAACGTCGTCGCCAGGCTCTATCCTGACCCCATGGCAGCGCCTGCCCGATCACCGGCAGGGCACCTCACTGACGAGGAGGCGGCCGCGTGGGTCGGGTTCCTTCGCAGCCATGCCACCCTGGTTCGGGAGCTGGATGCCACGCTGACCGAGGCGCACGGCCTCCCGCTCAGCTCCTACGAGGTGCTGCTGCGACTATCCCGTGAGCCCGAGGGCATGCAGCGCATGAGCGACCTGGCCGATGCCGTCTGGCTCAGCCGCAGCGGCATCACGCGCCTGATCGACCGCCTCGAGCGCGACGGCCTGGTCGAGCGGCGGGCGTGCCCGTCGGATGCCCGCGGGTCCTACGCCGCGCTCACGCCCACCGGGCGAGCGCGCCTGGAAGAGGCCCGCACGACGCATGTGGCGGACGTGCGCGAGCGGTTCCTCTCGCGGTTCGACGCCGGCGAGCAGGCGCAGCTGGCCGAGTTCTGGTCCCGGCTCGGGTAAGGGCCTTACCACGAATCGGGGACGTGGAGTGACCGTCCGATTTGCGATGCTTCGCCCGTGACCGATCGCACGGGCATGCATGGCTTCCTGGAGGCGCAGCAGACGGTGCTCTCCGGCGTTGCGGAGGGCCGGGGCACCGAGGAACTGGTCCTCTCGCTCGCTGAGCTCGTCGAGCGTTGCCTGCCAGGGCTGCGGTGCGCCATCCACCTTGCCGACGACCCGAGCTCGGATCGCTCATCCAGCGCTCCGCCGATGCTGACCCGCCCGGTGCGCCTTGACGGGCGGGATGCGGTGGCCACGATCGCGCTGCACGGCCCCGAGGGCCGCGATCCAACACCCGAGGAGGAGGCGGTGCTCGACCGCGCCGCCACGCTGCTCTCGGTGGTGCTCCGCCGCGACGCCGACCTGCGGCATACAGAAGTCATGGACAGCCGATACCGGATGCTGATCCATGAGATGCCGGTGATCGCGTATGAGACCGCACTCGACGGCCAGATCCGCCTCTTCGTCAGCCCTCACATCGAGAGCGTGCTCGGTTTCACCTCGCAGGAGCTCGCGGTCGACGAGGTGGCACAGACCTGGCGGAATATGCTCCACCCGGAGGATCGCGACGCCGTGACGGCCGACTGGGAGCGGGCCCGAAGGGAGGGCCGCACCTGGGACGGGGAGTACCGGATGGTGCGCCCCGACGGCGAAGCCGTCTGGGTGCGCAACGTCGACATCGTCGTCCACGACGCGCACGGCCGGCCCGCCGGCAGGCAGGGCGTGATCTTCGACGTCACCTCGCAGGTCGATGTCGTCAACGCGCTTCGCAGCGCCGAGAGCCGGTGGCGGGCGCTCGTGGAGCGACTGCCGGCCGTGACCTACATCGACGGCCTCGACCATGAGCAGAGCTACGCCAGCCCGCAGATCGAGGAGCTGACGGGCATGACGCCGGGCCAGTGGCTGGAGGACTGGGAGGAGGCGTTGCACCCGGACGATCGCGATCGCGTCGTCGGCAGCTACCACCACCACGCTGCGGAGGGCACGGGGCTCGAGGCGGAGTTCCGTGTCGTCCGGCCGGACGGGAAGGTGAGCTGGGTGAGCGACCGCGCGGCGCCCGTTCCCAGCTCCGACGGCACGCGGACGCTCTATCTGGGCGTGATGCTCGACATCACGGCGCAGAAGGAAGCCGAGATGGCGGAGCGCGAGTCGGAGCGGCGGTTCCGCGAGATGCTCGAGACCGTGCAGCTGGCGGCCGTCATCACCGACGTGGATGGGACGATCCGGTTCTGCAACGACCATCTCGTCACCCTCAGCGGCTATGCGCGGGAGGAGCTGATCGGTCGCGGATGGCTGGAGATGTTCGTGGCGCCCGAGGAGCTGCCGACGCGCGTGTACTTCAACACACTGGCCGAAGGAACGGTGATCGCCCACGACGTGGCGACCATGCGGACGCGATCAGGCGAGGTGCGGACGATCTCGTGGAGCAGCACGCCGCTTCGCGACGAGACCGGGCGGGTCGTGCAGGCCGCGAGCATCGGCGAGGACGTGACCGACCGCCTGCGCGCTGAGCAGGCGCTTCGTGAGAGCGAGGAGCGGCGGCGGATGGTAATGGCGGAGATGCTCCGGACCGCAGAGGAGGAGCGAACGCGGATCGCGACCGAGCTGCATGACGACACGGTTCAGGTGATGACGGCGACGCTGCTCTCGCTCGACCGCCTGACCAAGGCGATCGAGCGCGGCGACGTGGAACGGGCGGGCGCCTCGGTGACGGCGGCGCGGTCGACCCTGGCCGCGGCGGTCGAGCGGACGCGCCGCCTGATGTTCGAGCTGCGCCCGCCACTGCTCGAGAGCCAGGGCCTGGGGCCCGCACTGCGCGACCTGGCCGACACGGCGGCTGCGGAGGCCGGCTTCGCCGCCTCGGCGGAGATCAGGGTCGGACGCTACTCCGAGGCGGTCGAAACGCTCACCTACCGCACCGTGCAGGAGGCGATCTCGAACGCGCGCAGGCACGCCCGGGCCACGACGGTGCGTCTGGCGCTGGCGGAGAGCAACGGCCACCTTCAGGGGCACGTCGTCGACGACGGCTGCGGCTTTGACGTCGAGCAGGCGCTCGACCGCCGCGCACGGCGGATGCACATGGGCCTCGACACGATGATCGAGCGCGTGCGCATGGCCGGCGGTGAGATCGCCGTGGAATCGTCCCGGGGCGCGGGGACGGCGGTCAGATTCCGCATCCCGACGGCTTGACCGCTGAGCGGGCGTCCGGTACAACCGCCGCGCTGTGCCGCTCCTGGTGACCGCCTACCAGTTCTACCTGACCGTCCACATCCTGGCCGCCATCGTCTGGGTCGGCGGCGCCGCCGTCACCCAGCTGTATGCCGTGCGTGCGCAGGCGACAGGCGACGCGGAGCGCCTGGCCGGGTTCGCGAGCGACGCCGAGTTCGCCGGCCGGACGATGTTCGCGCCGTCTGCGGTCGTGCTCGTCATCTTCGGCGTCCTGCTCGTCCACGAGGGCAACTGGGGCTACGGCAGCGCCTGGATCGACGTCGCCCTCGCCGTCTGGATCGCGTCGTTCATCGTCGGGATCGCGTTCCTCGGCCCGGAGTCGGGGCGGATCGGGCGGTTGATCGAGCAGCGTGGCGCGGCCGCGCCCGAGGTGCGGCGCCGGATCGACCGCATCTTCCTGATCAGCCGGATCGAGCTGCTGTTGCTGCTGATCGTCGTCGTCGACATGGTGACCAAGCCCGGTACCTGAGCCCAGGGTCGGCGCGGCCTTCGTAGAATGCCGCTCCATGGAACGCTACGACCCGGCTCGCATCGAGGCTCGCTGGCAGGAGATCTGGCGGAGCGAGCATGTCCACGAGGTGCCCAACCCGGCGCCCGGCGAGGACGTGTCGAAGCTGATGTACGTGCTCGAGATGCTGCCGTACCCGTCCGGCGAGCTGCACATGGGGCACGTCAAGAACTACACGATGGGCGACGTGGTCACGCTGTTTCGGCGCCGAAACGGCTGGCGCGTCATGCATCCGATGGGCTACGACGCCTTCGGCCTGCCGGCCGAGAATGCCGCGATCAGAAGCGGGAAGCATCCCGCCGTTTCCACCGCTGAGAACATCGCCGCGATCCGCGTTCAGATGCAGCGGATGGGGTGGTCAATCGACTGGACGAGGGAGCTCTCGACTGCCGACCCGGGCTACTACCGCTGGACGCAGTGGATCTTCCTGCGGCTGTTCGATGCCGGGCTGGCATATCGCCGCGAGGCCCCGGTGAAGTGGTGCCCCAACGACCAGACCGTGCTCGCCAACGAACAGGTGATCGACGGGCACTGCGAGCGCT
>Ga0066662_10001408_pt1 | contig 11035 bp, 15 predicted proteins | sample GraSoiAngelo_111_FD_133939 | JGI IMG/M metagenome (GOLD analysis project Ga0066662, IMG submission 133939) | Grasslands soil microbial communities from the Angelo Coastal Reserve, California, USA - 14_0903_12_40cm | ecosystem: Environmental > Terrestrial > Soil > Grasslands | place: USA... | reverse complement strand
CGTCACCGCCTTTCACCGGGGACATGACAAGCTTGCCGATCATTATGCCATTCCCCTGCGGCTGCACGAGGAAGGAATTCGGCGGTATGGATTCCATGGTCTCTCCTATGAATACATCGCGAAGACGCTGCCATACGTCGCGCCCGAAATCGCGAAGGCGCGTGTCATCGTCGCCCATCTGGGGAGCGGCGCCTCAATGTGTGCTATGCAAGCCGGGCGCAGCGTGGAGAGCACTATGGGCTTCACCGCCCTTGACGGACTTCCCATGGGAACGCGGACCGGGCAGATCGATCCCGGGGTCCTCCTATATCTCATGACTGTAAAGGGCATGTCGCCGGCTGAGGTACAGGATTTCCTGTATCGCGATTGCGGCCTAAAGGGACTTTCCGGTGTAAGCAACGATATGCGGGAGCTTCAGCAGAGCGATGATCCCCGCGCTGCCTTTGCCATCGATTATTTTGTCTACAGGGTTGCACTTCAAACCGGCATGCTCGCAGGCGCGCTGCAGGGTCTCGACGCCTTTATCTTTACTGCTGGCATAGGCGAAAACTCTGCAGCCATTCGAGAAAGGATCAGCGAGCGGCTCGAATGGCTTGGAGTATCCCTTGATTCAACGGAGAACGCCCGGCACTCCCGCCGGATATCCCGCACGGGCAGCCGCACTCCTGTCTACATCGTGCCAACCGATGAAGAGTGGATGATTGCACAGCACACGGTGTCGTTGCTGTGGAACCGGAACGCGACTGTAAAACGTGAGAGAGCATCATGACGATCCCGGTGTTTGCAGATACCAAAGTTGCCCTGAAGGGACGAAAGGGTCTTGTTGTTGGCATAGCCAATGACCAGTCGATCGCATGGGGATGCGCGAAGGCATTTCGAGCGCTGGGCGCCGACTTGGCGATAACCTACCTGAACGATCGGGCAAAAAAACATGTCGAGCCACTGGCGAAGGAGCTGGAGTCGCCGATCTTTATGCCGCTGGATGTGAACACTGACGGAGACACCGAACGGGTGTTCGAGCGCATCAAGAACGAGTGGGGTCAGCTCGATTTTTTGCTTCATTCGATCGCGTTTTCCCCGAAGGAGGCCCTTCACGGGCGTGTCGTCGACGTTCAACGGGACGGCTTCCTCAAGACCATGGATGTTTCGTGCTGGTCATTCATGCGAATGGCGCATCTGGCGGAGCCGTTAATGAAGAACGGTGGCACGCTCTTCACGATGACTTACTATGGCAGCCAGATGGTCGTTAAGAACTATAACGTGATGGGGGTCGCGAAGGCGGGGCTGGAGGCTGCTGTCCGCTATATTGCGGCGGAACTTGGCCCCAAAGGCATCCGGGTGCACGCGATCTCCCCGGGGCCACTGGCAACGCGTGCGGCTTCCGGCATTCCGGAATTCGACGAGCTGATGGACAAGGCACAGTCCAAAGCTCCCGCACGATCTCTCGTCAGCATCGACGATGTGGGCGCGGCCACGGCTTTCCTGGCGCTCGACGGGGCAAAGCTTATTACTGGCGGCGTCATGTATGTCGATGGCGGATACCACATCATTGACTGACGCTTGAGCCATGAACCTGAGTTAGCTTCCACACCGATGCTGAGGCAAACCGCCAATCGTGAGGGCATGTATGTTGCGTCAACTATTGGTAGGCGCGGTCGCAAGTCTCTCGAGCATTGCAATCCATGCGCTTGTGATGGTCGCCGTAATGAAGGTGACCCGTATCGCGGATAACCTCGTGACCTCCCATCAAACGCTTCGACTGATCGCTGTAATGATGGCCACCGTGACGGTTCTGATGTTCGCGCACTTCTCCGAGGTGCTGGTGTGGTCGTCAATTTACGCTGCGGTCAACGCCGCGCCTACCGGCACTGACCTCATTTACTTTGCCTTCGTGAACTACACCACGCTCGGATATGGGGACGTCACGCCGGTCGAGCGTTGGAGTCTGCTCGGCCCCATGACGGCAATGAACGGCGTGCTTCTGTTTGGCTGGTCGACTGCCGTGATATTCGAGGTGTTGCGGATGACGCTGATGGCCAGCGGCGAAGAAGGAGGAATACGAGAGAAACGCTGGGGGGCTTGACGGTTGCGAATTACAAGATCATCGCCGTGGCTCAGCCGGTTGTCTGTTTTTTTGTAGCGGACGAACGGCGGTATGTGGGCTTGATCTGTATCAACCCGGCTGGTTCGCCCGGCGCCAGTCTCGTTTGCGCAAATGACTTGGAGACGCTGCATGAAAGTGCAAGCCGATCCAGCGGACAACTTCGCAAAGGAGCCTACAATGAAACTATCGATCGTATTTTCCGCGTCGCTGCTGATCGGTACTTTGGTTGCGGCAAGCACGGAACAGGCGAACGCCGTTGTATACTGCCAATATGTTGAATATCCAGCCGGTTGCACAGTCAGGCCAGGGGTCGTGCTGCGCGCGCGTCCGGTCGCGCGTGCTGCGGTGACCCCCGGAGTTGGTGCAGTGGGAACGCCCACAAACCGCGGGGGCCCAGTCGACCGCGTCGGTCGGCGTTGATAGCACCTTTCATTCCAAAATAGGCAAGTCGACCGTCGTCATGTGAATCAAGAACTCTCCATCGCTTGCTACGCGTTATTGAGCTGGACGTCCGCGCCGGTAACGCGCGGGATCGACTAACGTTAAGATGAAGTCGACACGATGCCGCGACAGAAACATTCTCAAATTAGCCTGGACGCGGCGGTGAGGGCGCGACGAATACCTTTCTCGCGATATTTCTTCTACATTGGCGGAATATTGCTCGGCCTGTTATTCATTTTGGATGCGTCTCTCCCAAAGCTCCCGGCGCCAGTCAGGGGAAACGGCCATCTGCCGGTCATCCGCATTGTTTCCGATCGCAAGTGGCCCGAGCGCATTATTTACGATACCAGCCTTCCGACGATCGTTCCTGCGCAGCCCGCCACCATCGATGCACGCGTCCCCACCCCGGCAGCGGGTGTCTATGCCTCTGGTAATATTCGCGCTGCATTCGCAGAGATGCAATCGCCCCAAGCCAACCCGGAGCGGCCATCTCATCCAAAAATGCGCGAACCAGCTCGTTCGCGCGAACACAAAATTGTAAAGAGGCGCGCCGTGCCCCGTACCATGCTGGTGACACGCCAGACGCAATTTGGTTGGTTCGGCCCCAACATCTGGTGACGCTCAACCAGTATGCCTATTGGTTGAGCGGGTTTCCTTACGCCACGAGCTCATAATGTTGTGCCGCGTGCCGCTCCTCCTTCAGCTTTGCGGCCTAACTATTAGCCGGAGCCCAAAAAAAGAATCGCCAAATGAGCGACCAATAGCGAGGACCCGCTTAGGGTGGGGGCACTATCGATGTTCGGAATTCTCTCGGGCTCATTCCGGTCCATCGTCTGAACGCATGGGTGAATGAACTGATTTCCCTGTACCCCAAGAGCCATGCTATTTCCGAAATCGGCAACTCCCGATCTCTGAGATAACGTTGCGCGAGAGCTGCCCTTAGTTCTTCCAGTATTTTGGCAAAGGTCACGCCCTCGGCAAAAAGCGCGCGTGAGAGCGTACGGCGGCTGACACCCAGTTGGCGCGCAACTTCCGAAGTGGTCGCCTTGGCATGGGGAAGCAACTGCGGAAGCACTCTTTCTACGTCCGAACGGACGCCTTTGCGTTCTTTTGGCCTGGAAGCGAGCGCTTCATCGGCGTATTGCCGCAGCAATTCATTGAGGTAAGTGTCTGCCCCGACAATCGGCAGAGAAGCAAAATGGGCTGGAAAAATTATTTCGTCGGCATCAGCACCAAACTGGACATCGTTCGACAAAAACAGTCGTTGTTCCGTGGGCGTTCCATCGCGAAAATGCCTGACCGTTACTCGTTGCGGGGCTATTCGGCTGTCCGTCAGTTGTCGACAAAGGCGCACTACCGTAGTCACCCAAAACTCTATTTGGTGCCGATCCGAAGATCGATCGACGTTCACGTAGTCGAGCGCGATAACCGTGCTTCCATCTGAACGGAAGCGCAGACGGACGCCCTCATTATTTATCACGCTGTAGCGTTCAGCATTACGAAAAGAATCAGCTAGTTGCTCGGAAGAGGCCATGACGTAGTAGAGTAGACCAATCTCGCGAAGGTCGAAATATCGAGCAAGGTGAAAACCGAGAACGCCATCTTGCAGTTCTGCTGCTGCCAATTCCAGGAGCTTGATCTGAGTGCGTACCTCGAGCCGAACGGTCGGATCATTGACCTCTGCCACCGTCAAACCGGCCTCGGAGAGGACGGCTGACATGCTTACGCCTGCTTCTTGCATTCGTGCGCAGGCCAGACGAGCGATCCCTCCGGTGGCGCTCGGCACCGAACGCAAGTCCTTGGGGCTTACAAAGCTCATGAGAACGGCTCGATCATGTGGCGTAATTTTCCCGATAACTCCAGCAGCGGCGTGCCCCGCCAACTAGCGGTAATGTAGAGCGATCAATTCGGCCACGCAGGCAGGTCGCTTGCCGCCCTCAATCTCGATCACCACGTGATAATTCACCCTCAAGCCATCCGGCGGGACGTCCTCAACTTCGGCGATGCTGGTGCGGCCCCTAACGCGCGAACCGGCCGGGACGGGAGACAGATATCGGATCCGGTCTGCGCCGTAATTCAAGGTATTTCGAAGCTTCTTGAGACCCATCACGGAACGTATGAACATCGGTGCAAGGCTAAGTGATAAAAGGCCGTGCGCGATGGTCTTACCCTCAGGCAGTTCTTTGCTCGCGCGGTCTTGGTCGACATGGATCCACTGCTCGTCGCAGGTCGCGGCCGCGAAGCGATTGATGCGATCTTGAGTGATCTCGACCCATTCGCTTGTCCCGATTTCAACACCAATGGCGGACTTGAATTCGCTAAAGTCACTGAAGATGCGCATTGTGGACCCCTTGTGCCGAGTCAGATCTTCATTTCCGGAACGGTGGCTGGAATGAACAGTTCTGCCTCCGTCACGGCGATCACCTCCGCAACGGTGACGCCTGGGGCAGTTTCGCGAAGTGTCATCTTCCCTCCTAAAAAAGCGATTACCGCCATATCGGTCACAACCAGGTCAACCGACCGGGAAGAGGTCAGGGGCAGGGTGCATTTTCGGACGATCTTTGATTTTCCCTTGGCGGCGTGCTGCATGGCGATGATGACGCGTTTGGCGCCGCTCACCAGGTCCATGGCGCCGCCCATGCCCGGGACCATCTTTCCGGGTATCATCCAGTTTGCGAGGTGCCCTTCGGCATCGACTTGCAGCCCGCCGAGAACAGTCACGTCGACATGTCCTCCGCGGATCAACCCGAACGACATCGCGCTGTCGAATGTGGATGCGCCCGGCAACGCACTGATCGGCCGCCCACCGGCGTCTGTGAGCAAGGGATGAGCCAGGCCTTGCTCCGGAATTGGTCCTGTACCGATCAATCCGTTTTCCGACTGGAAGAACACTTTGAGGTCGGAAGGAACGTAGTTCGCAACCAATGTCGGGATTCCAATCCCAAGATTGACTAAGTCGCCCGAACGAAGTTCCAGCGCGACGCGTTTTGCAATGATGGATTGCCCATCCATGGTTCACCCGTTGACGATCAAGTAATCGACAAGCGGTGCCGGCGTTACGACGTGGTCGGGCGCGATGACGCCCACCGGAACGATGTTCTCGGCTGTGACAATGACGGTATCAGCCGCCATCGCCATTACCGGATTGAAGTTGCGGGCTGTCAGCGCGTAAGTGAGATTGCCGAGATAGTCGGCCAGAAATGCATGTATCAGCGCGAAGTCCGAGCGAAGCGCGGTCTCGAGCAGAAAGGTTTTGCCGTCCACCTCGATCTTACGCTTGCCTTCTTCGACGACCGTGCCAAAGCCAGTTGGCGTCAACACACCTCCCAAGCCGAAGCCGCCCGCCCGAATGCGCTCGACAAATGTACCCTGGGGCACCAGGTTGACTGCCACCTGGTTGGCCATCATCTGTTTTTGTACGTGCGGATTGAGTCCAATATGGCTTGTCGTGAGCGTCGAAACCAGTGCTGCATCGAAAAGCCTGCCGACGCCCTTGCCTGGGACAGCAGCGTCATTGCAGATGATGGAGAGTTCAGATTTTTTCTGTCTAACCAATTCCTGCAGCAGACGTTCCGGCGTACCGACTCCCATGAAGCCACCGACCATGATGCTTGCGCCATTGGGGATCAGGGCAACGGCTTGTTCTGCGGAAATCGCTCTCATATGGAGGCTCCGAATTCCATCGCTTGAGACCGACCATTGAAGCTGAACGCCGGAAGGTGGACTGTTGATCTGAATCAAAGGTCTCACCCGGTGCCTTGAGACGTGCGTCATGTCGAATTGCAAGGTTCGATTGCAATGCCAACCAGCGTCTGCCGCAGTTGGCGAAGCTGCCCATGGCGGCTCTCGACGCCGAAGTAGCCTGTTCGCAGCGGTAACAGATCGGTGCTTTTCAGGAAAAGAATCTGCGGCTGCATCACGCGACCGCTCTCAAATTCGATCTTCCGCAAAGCCAGCGCAAAAGGATCCTGCGCTGCACCGGCTCCGGCAGCAAGCCCGCAGGCCGTATCCGAATGCACAGCACGGCCGAGGGCTGCTATCTCGATTGCAAGTCCCTGCGTTCGGCCTGCGATCTCAGCGGGAGGCCTTCCCAGCCAAGGTGAGCTCTATGCCGGCTGTTTTCGGCGCCTGGTTCGCAGAGCTAACACATTGTCATCAGGCTCGGCGAGTGCGGCTCCTATCCCTATAATTGCAGTTCGGATAAATGCACACGGTCCAACAGCACGATCTGGCGTTGGGTGTGGCCCCGGAAGCCCAAAATTCCTTTTTCGTGAAGATATGACAGCGCTCGGGATACCGTTTCGAGCGTTAGTCCGAGATAGTCCGCGATATCGCGGCGAGACATCGGCAAAGCCATGACCCCTGCGGCGCTCAGCCGGCGGTCCATCTCCAAAAGAAACGCAACCACCCGTTCGAGAGATGTCTTGCGCCCCAAGAGCAGCATATGCTCTTCCGCATGTTGCAGGTTGCTGGTCGTCATATTCAATAGATCAAGCGCGATGAGCACATCGGTTTCCGCTACGTGCTCCAGACTGCGCCGCTTCATAAGGCGCACGGTCGTATCGACAATCGCCTCCGCAGTAAACCGGTGAGCTTTGCCATTTTCCAAACCGAAGATGTCGCCAGCCAAATGAAAAGCGCCGATTTGACGTCGCCCGTCGGACAGCAGCTTGTAGCTCCGAACAGCGCCGTCGATCACTTGGTAGATGTAATCCGCCGGCTCACTTTCTCCGTAGATCTCAACGCTCCTGTTGTACCTGAATTCACTTAGATTGACTCGGGCGCGGGAAAGCTCTCCGAGCTCACCAAGTGCGTTCTGCTTACCAGACGAGGCCGCATTGATATTGACAAGCATGGAACCCCCGATCTCGCTTCCGTACAGCTCCTTGGATACCAAGGAGTTCAAAATCGCTTACGCCGTCCGCGCTGCCGGAACGTTTTACGACGCGGTGCGCAATGCCGGCTATTGGCTTGAGGGCCATTGTCCTAACGGTCACTGTCCGGTGGGGCACCGTCCTCACAGGCCCATTCTGTGCGGACCCGCGCTGGCGGACAGAAGTAGGAAAGTCATGCGCCGCTTCTAGGGCGCGCCAAGGATCTAAGCGCAATTAAAAGCGTGATGTGCTCGCGTGCGCGCTGATCGCGCAGCGTGCCATTCAACCAGCTTTTCCCTCTAACTAGTTGAGCGACGGGGGCACCCCTGCGTTTTGAATTAACTTGTCAGCCTTCTTGAGCACGTATGTGTTTTGGGGCTGTTCCCGGACAAAAAAGCTTATTGCTACGAATGCCCCACAAAACAGCAAGCTTAATAGCATAACCTTGCGGTAAGTGCGCCTATCGGCGTTGTGGAACGAACTCGGCATCGCAGCCTCGAACCAAATTGAACTCGACTAGGGAAACCAGAGACGTCACTGGGTTCGATTGCATTAAACCTACGGCAGAACTGCTGTCGCGAATATTGCCCTTTTAGCCATTGTCCCAATGGGCAGGTACATCAATGAGCAGTGCCCGGGCGATGCTGGCCTTCCCGTCGTCGATTGACGTGGTGATCATGCAATTGCTTGCTTCATTGCAACAAAAGATAGAGCGATTAGTCCTTGCGATCTCTCGAGCCGCCGCTGCTCGATTACTCGCTATCTTTCGTGTTGCAGATGTGCGGAGTGGCTCTCTTCGCAGCCAAGGTTCGGCGCGATGTCGCCGCGCTGATCTCAAAGTTTGCGACAGCAAGCGCCCAAAACATCAAGTTTGAACCGCGCTTGGGCGATCAGTTGAAGCCATGTCCACGCAAAGCTTGGCATCAAGGCGCACCTTTATGCGATTTAAATCTACTTTAATTATCTTTGAGGGCGCAGAGTAACCTTGTCCAAATTCTGCGAACTAATTGATCTTGATCCGGAATAGCTTCGATGCGATGGTCGTGATGCCCTCCGGTTGATATTAATTCTTCAACCCAATTATCGGGCGGCGGCTTGCGTGATTTTGGTTCGCAATCCCCGAAGAGATTTTACGTCGGCAAGGAGGTCTTTGAACATTTCTTTAGAAGCAAGAGGCAAGTTAGGAAACATGCCCTTCCACCGCACGTCCGTGATTGAAGCGCACAAGAGGCGATCGGACACAAAAATCAAAGTGCGGGAAGCGCGGTATTTCCCTCTACCCTTGCCTTATCTCAGGAGAGAAACTGGTGCTGGGGTTAGTGCATGTGGTTGATGACGATGCGTCATTCCGAGTAGCGATTGAACGTCGTTTGAAGAAAGCCGGTTACGCGGTCGCGAGCTATTCGTCGGCCGAGCAATTGCTGAATAGAATGCCAAGCGAAGGCGAGCCAGGCTGTATTCTTCTCGACGTGCGAATACCGGGGCTGAGCGGTCCGGAACTCCAGAGTCGCCTGCGCGAACTCGGCTCGACGCTGCCTATTGTGTTCCTTACTGGTTACCCAGATGTCCCGACCACCGTGCGCACTATCAAGGCAGGTGCGGATGATTTTTTGATCAAACCTGTATCGTCGGACGAACTCTTGCGGGCAGTTGAGCGGGCCATTGCACATCATGAAGCCACACGCGGGCAGAGAAGCAGGTTGGATGTCGTTCGTCTCAACGTTGCGACATTAACACCGCGCGAGCGGGAGGCCTTTGAGCTTGTCATTCGCGGTCAGACGAATAAGCAGGTCGCCAACAAGCTAGGCGCCACGGAACGCACGATTAAAGCCCATCGCCATAGGGTAATGGAAAAAATGCAGGTTCGAACTCTGGCTGAGCTTGTCTCGCTGGCCGAGCGGATCGGCATTTTGAGCGGTACGTCCGGTAGCGGGCAGTCGGAGTGAGTAATTATCAACAGTTTTCAAATCGCTATTGTCCGATGGGACAATAGCAAACGTATGTTGCGCGACATACCCCATTCAGATGAAAATTCCCCAACCAAAAGATCGATCTTTGTCGGATCGAAATCTCGTCTTTGTGGTCGATGATGATCCTGGAACGCTCAGAGGAGTGTACCGAGTGCTTAGGGAGTATGGTTACGAGAGCGTTCTGTTTCCGTCTGCGGAAGCGTTTCGGAAGCACGGAGACTTCGAAGAAGCGTTTTGCGTCATTCTGGACATCAATCTTGATCATGAATCGGGCATTGAGCTGAGGCATAGGATCAAAGCTGCGGGAATTTCTCTGCCGGTCATCTACATCACTGGTAATGACAACCCTGTCACCCGGACCGCTGCGTTTGAATCTGGATGCATTGCCTATCTGACAAAGCCGTTCTCGGCTCGGTCGCTGATGGAGCCGATCGAAAGAGCATCGGCTGCGTTGTTCTAGCCTGGCGAGAGCCGGAACATCACTCCTCTATTGCTTGTTCAAAGGTCCGTGCTGGCGTCCCTTGCCAAACAGGAACGAATTGGTTGAGCGGTAGGGTGGTGCTCACCGCGATCAAGCTGGAATCGACGACTTCAAGCAGCAGCTTCTGGCCTGTCTCCATTTCCTTCAGCAGTTGAGGTTCGGCTAGATCCGCGGCGATGCAGGTATTGGTAAGGCACCAAACGTAGGGAATCCGATAGGACCCGCCTTGATCGACCGTGAGTTTGACTCCGGCCTGCAGATACAACCCCACTGGAAGGAATAGCTGTAGGCGCGCCGCTTTGTCGCCATCACGTTCGATCAGATCGATGCGGACGGCGGATTGGCCTGTTTCAAATGTTCCTGCAATGGTGGTCCGGCACACCGTGTTGCTTCCCGGAGTCTTGAAGCAGAACTTGCGCCAATCCGAATATTCTATCCCCCTTGCGGCGCGCTGACCGCGAAGCGCGAACTCTTGACCGGCAGGCGCCTCCATCGCGGAGCCATTCGGCTTTCCGGTCTCCGCTCCGTAAGTAGCGTCAAAGCCTACCGACAGCAGCAGGATCGTCAGTGCTGCAAACAGGATTGGATTGGACTGAAATCGGTAAAGCCATCGCCTCATCATATTCTGGCTCCATCGGTCGATCGGCGCAGATCTCATCTAAGATTGTCCAGAAAGCTCCCCACAAGAGGCGCCCATAACGGAACAGCGTCGGGTGAATCGATCAGGAAATGACCATCGCTGCCGAACGGAGGAAGCAAATGGTATTCGGCGCTGCCACCGGAAGCGGTGTAAGCCTCGTGCATTCTCTTTGACAAAGCCGGACCAAAAAACGTGTCGTTCTCGATATAGATCCACAGCATGGGGACACGCGCGGCGCGGCCGAATTCGCCCGTTGCTGCGACAAGTCTGTCGGGGGCGCAATTGTTGTTAGGTTTGCCATCGACGCGTCCGCCGCGGCCGGCCGCGAACGCAATAATGGCCTGCACTCCCGGCAGGTTCTGGCTCGCTAGCGCTATCGCGGCCCAGCCACCCGCAGACTGTCCGACTACAACGGCCTTCTCCGGGACGATCAGCTTTTGATCGGCCATGTAGTCAATGATCCATTTGTCGATCAGAGCTACTGCAAGGCCGGCATCGCGAAAATTTGGATTCTTGCAATTACCG
>Ga0066662_10001407_pt1 | contig 11037 bp, 9 predicted proteins | sample GraSoiAngelo_111_FD_133939 | JGI IMG/M metagenome (GOLD analysis project Ga0066662, IMG submission 133939) | Grasslands soil microbial communities from the Angelo Coastal Reserve, California, USA - 14_0903_12_40cm | ecosystem: Environmental > Terrestrial > Soil > Grasslands | place: USA... | reverse complement strand
GCGTCCGTCATCATCCCCTCAGCCGCGGATTGACCAGGATGTAGGCGATGTCGGCAATCAGGTTCAGCACGATATAGGTCGTCGCGGTCACCAGCACGACGCCCTGCACCACCGCGTAGTCGCGGTTGAATACCGCGTCGACGATCAGCTTGCCGAAACCCGGAATCGAGAAAATCTGCTCGGTCAGCACCGCCCCCGATAGCAGCGTGCCGAGCTCGAGCGCACCCAGCGTGATGATCGGGGTCAGCGCGTTGCGCATCGCGTGTTTCAGGATCACGGTGCGCTCGGTCAGGCCCTTGGCGCGGGCGGTGCGGACATAGTCGCTCTCCAAAACCTGCAGCATCGCGCTGCGCGTATGCCGCATCAGGATCGCGGCGATCGCGTTGCCGAGCACGAAGGCCGGCATGATGGTGGAGGCAAGACTGGCGCGCCAGTTCTCGGACAGCGGCACGTAGCCGGAAGCCGGCAGCCAGCCGAGCTCGATCGAGAACAGGAAGATCAGCATGATGCCGAGCCAGAAATTCGGCGTGGAGATGCCCCACAGCGCAAACAGGTTGGCGCCGTAATCCCAGGCAGTGCCCTTCTTCACCGCCGAGACGATGCCGGCGGGAATGCCGATAAGGAACGCGATCACGATCGCCATCGAGGCGAGCTGCAGCGTGACCGGGAGCTTCTGGGCGATCAAGTCGCGCACCGGCACCTTGATCCGCAGCGACTCGCCCAAATCGCCGGAAAGTACGCCCTTCACCCAATAGACGTACTGCACCGGGACTGGCTGATCGAGCCGATACTGCTTGCGGATCTGTTCGATCACCGCAGGATCCCGCTCCTCGCCCGCCATCACCAGCGCCGGATCGCCGGGAAGAAGCTGCTGCAGCGCGAAGATCAGGACCGACACAAAGAACAGCGTCGGGACGAGCTGCACGAGGCGCCGGGCGAGGAAGCTCAGCATTGTTCAACCCGTTCCAAACCTCGTCATTGCCGGGCTTGACCCGGCAATCCATCGGCTTCGAAGGAGTCTTGCGAAGAGGATGGATACGCGGGTCAAGCCCGCGTATGACGCGATTGCGTTTCCCGGAACCAATGTGAGCGTTTGCTTGCCGCACACCCCTGCCGTCATCCTGAGGAGCCGCGCCCTTGCGCGGCGTCTCGAAGGATGTGCCGCCCGCGCCCGTGTCCGCATCCTTCGAGGCTCGCCCTGAAGAAGGGCGAGCACCTCAGGATGACGGCAGGGGTACAGGTTCACTTCAGCTTCAGCCCGATCACCCGCACCAGGCCGTCCGGCATCTGCTTGTAGCCTTCGAGCTTCGTGGTGTGCGCGATCAAGAGCTTGCGGTGATAGAGATAGATGAGCGGCTCGTCGTTGAGCACGATCTTGGTCATCTTCTCGTAGAGCGACTTGCGCTGCGCCGAGTCGGTGACCAGCCGCGCATCTTCCATCAGCTTGTCCGCTTCCGAGTTGGAATAGCCGCCGTCGTTCTGCGGCGCGTTGGTGTGAAGGAACACGTAGGAATTCCCGTCGGGATCGATGCGGCCGCTCCAGTTGATCTGGAACACCTGGAATTCGCCGGCCTGGGCCTGCTTGAAAGACGTCGCAAATTCGATGACGCGGATCTTCAGGTCGAAACCGGCCTCTGCCGCCATCGCTTGAATGACCTGCGCCACGGCTTCGTTCTCGGCGCCTTTCGGCACCATGTAATCGATGCTGACCGGCAGCGGCGCGCCGGATTCCTTCAGCAGCGCCTTGGCCTTGGCGATATCCCGCCCGCGCACCGGGAACGCTTTCTGATAATACGGGTGCAGGGGGCTGATCCACTGATTGCCGGGCGTGAATTCGCCGTTGAACACGACCTGGTTGACCGCCTCGCGGTCGATCGACAGGTCGAGCGCCTGCCGCACTTTTTCGGACTGGCTGAGCGGACCCTTGTTCTTGTCCTTGTTGATATTGATGGTGAGGCCGAGATATCCGAGGTCGGGCGCGGTCGCCAGTTTGAGTTTCGAATCCGCCTGCACCGCCTTGATGTCGGTGGCGAGCACGCGCTCGATCAGGTCGAGCCCGCCGGACTGCAGGTTGGCCAATCGTACCGTGGCGTCGACGATGGGGAGAAACACCACCTTGTCGATGAAGACGTTGTCCTTATTCCAGTAGTCGGCGAATTTCTCGAGCACGATGCGGTCCTGCTGCACCCGCTCGACGAACTTGTAGGGCCCGGCGCACACCGGATGCAGCCCGAACTTGTCGCCGGCGGCTTGCGCGGCCTTCGGCGACACGATCATGCCGGCGCGGTCGGTGAGCTGCGCAATCAGGGGCGAGAACGGCACCTTCAGCATCAGTTTCACGGTGAGCGGATCGACCACCTCGACGCGGTCGACGGTGGCGAGCTCGGGCTTGCGGAACGAGCCGGTCATCGTGAGGTGCCGCTCGATGGAAAATTTCACGGCGTCGGCGTCGAGCGGCTCGCCATCATGGAATTTGACGTTCGGGCGCAGCTTGATCGTGACTTCCTTGCCGTCGGCGGAGGTCTCATGCGATAGCGCCAGCTGCGGCACGATATTGAGCTTTTCGTCGATGTCGAACAGCTTGTCGCAGAACGAAGCGAACACGATGCGGCCGACATAGGTGCGGCCTAGCGTCGGATCGAGCATGTCCGGGTCTTCGGCCAATCCGACGCGCAACGTGGTCTGCGCCTGCGCGCCCGCGACAAGTGAAACACACAGCGCCACTGCCGTGGCCGCAATACGCAAGGTTCTCATCCGATGTCCCTTCGTTCCGCCCGCGGCGTTGCATTATTTATACCAACACCGGCCGCGGACGTACCATCCGCCTTTGCGGTGAAAGCCGCGACCAGCCGCTGCAGGGCCGGGGACAGGTCATCGGCGGGCAGGATGGCGTCCGGCGGCGGCAGTTCCGCGGTGCGGTGGCACGCGGTGGCGTGACCGGTCGCATCGGCGATCAACAGCGGCCGTTCGGTGCGGCAGCGCTCGACCACGAACGGGCAGCGGGTGTGAAAACGGCACCCTGGCGGCGGATTGAGCGCGCTCGGCATCTCGCCCTGCAGCAGCATGCGGCTGCGCCGCGCCCGCGGGCCGGGCACCGGGATCGCCGACAACAGCGCCCGGCTGTAGGGATGCCGTGGCGCGGCAAACAGCGCCTCTGTGTCCGCGGTTTCGACGATCTCGCCTAGGTTCATCACCGCGACGCGGTCGGCGATGTGCTTCACCACCGCCAGATCATGCGAGACGAAAATATAGGCGAGCCCGAGCCGGTGCTGCAGGTCGCGCAGCAGGTTGAGGATCTGGGAGCGGATCGAGACGTCGAGCGCCGACACCGGCTCGTCGCAAACGATCAGTTTCGGCTCGACCGCGAGCGCGCGTGCGATCGCGATGCGCTGGCGCTGGCCGCCGGAGAATTCGTGCGCATAACGCCGGGCGAAGCGCGGCTCGAGGCCGACCAGCCGCAACAGCTCGTCGACCCGGCCGCGGCGGCGCGGGGCGGGGACGAGATCATGCAGCTTGAGCGGCTCGGTCAGGATCTGGCCGACCGTCATGCGCGGGTTCAGCGAAGCATAGGGGTCCTGAAAGATGATCTGCGCGCTGCGGCGAAAGGCCCGCAACTCGGCCGCGTCCAGCGCCAGCAGGTCGCGCCCCTCGAAGCGGATGTGGCCCGCGTCGGGTTCGATCAGCCGCAGCACCAGCCGGCTCAAGGTGGACTTGCCGCAGCCGGACTCGCCGACCAGCGCCAGCGTCTTGCCGGCATCCAGGCTGAAGCTGACGCCGTCCACCGCCTTCACCCACGCCCGCGGCGTGCCGAACACCGAACGGTCGGCGGCGAAATGCTTGACGACGTTGTCGACCTCGAGCAGCGCGGTCATGCCTTGAGTTCTCTCGATACGTCATTGCCGGGCTTGACCCGGCAATCCACCAGCCCTTCCAGCGGCGCCTTGATGCAGCGCGACCAGTGCCCGGGGCTGACCTGAAGCATCGGCGGCGGCGCAGCGGTGCAGGGCGCGCTCGCGAACGGGCAGCGCGGGGCGAAGCGGCAGGCATTCGGCGGCGTGGTCATGTTCGGCACCATGCCCTCTATGGTCGCGAGATGGTCGGCCTTGCGGTCGAGCCGCGGGATCGAGCCGAGCAGGCCGACCGTGTAGGGATGCTGCGGCGACGCGAACAGGCGGTCCACCGGCGCGCGCTCGACGATTTCGCCGGCATACATCACCGCGACTTCGTCGCACACCTCCGCGACCACGCCGAGATCGTGGGTGATCAGGAGTATCGCGGCGCCGCTCGCCGCCTTCAACTCGCGCATCAATTCCAGGATCTGCGCCTGCAGCGTGACGTCGAGCGCGGTGGTCGGCTCGTCGGCGATCAGCAGCATCGGGTCGCAGGCCAGCGCCATGGCGATCATCACGCGTTGACGCATGCCGCCGGACAGCTTGTGCGGATAGTCGTCGATGCGGCGTTCGGGCGAGGGGATATGCACGCGCCGCAGCAGCTCGATGGCGCGCGCCCGCGCCTGCCGCCGCGAGCCGCCGCGATGGCGCAGAATGGTCTCGACGATCTGCTCGCCGATGGTGAAGCCCGGATTGAGCGAGGTCATCGGCTCCTGAAAGATCATCGCGAGCCGATCGCCGCGCAGGTCGCGCAAGGTTTCGTCCGCCACTTCGAGCAGGTCGTATCCATCGAAGCGCACCGAGCCCGAGACCTCGGCCGAGCCCTTCGGCAACAGCCCCATCACGGCGAGCGAGGTGACGCTCTTGCCGCAGCCGGACTCGCCGACTAGGCCGAGCGTCGCGCCATTGGCGACGCCCAGGCTGACGCTGTCGACCGCGTGGGTGGTGCGCCCGCCTTCGCCGTGAAAGACGACGCGCAGGTCCTGGATCTCGATCAACGGGACACTCATGTTTCGGCTGTAATCGCCGCTTCGATCGCGGCCTCGATGACCGTGCGATCGGTCACGCCGCCGGGATTTTGCCGGGTCGGCAGGAACGGGCGAAGGTGCACCCAACGCTCGCGGCTGACCGCCTCGAGACGGCCAAGCTCGGTCAATGGCTCGGCATGATCGTCGACCCGCAAGTCCAGCTCGGACCATTCTTCGCTGCCGTGGATCACCAGCGCCGCCGACTGTTTGCCGCGCTTGTCGCCGCCCGCCGCCTCGCCGGCGCGCATCGCCGCGATCAGCCGCTGCGCCAACGGCAGCTTGGCATTGGCGATGAAGGATGTGGCGGTATCGTCCAGCACGCGTGCGCCGGCCAACATATTGCCGGCAATCGAGAAGCCATCGCCCTCGAGATGGCCGCACCAGTCGACGCATTCGGCGCCGGTATAGGCCGCGATGCGCCCGCTCGCGTCCATGATATGAACCTGCCGCGACGCATGACCCGCGTCGCCGGCCTTCAACAGCTCGATCGTCTCGCGCGGAGACTTGCCTGCGCGCAACAGCGTCAATCCATCGATGCCGTAATACGGATTGACCAGCGCTTGCGTCGCGACCGCGCCGACGCCGGGGACGATATGCGGCACCCGCGCGCCGACCGCGAAGAACCGCGTCGCGACCGCGATGCCGAACCGGCCGGTGGAAGACTCGCGCGCGATGATCGACCAGGTCATGCTGACAAAACTTATCGTCCGGCCGCGTAGCCTTGCATACCCCGCGGGTTGGCGGCGGCGCGGCGGCGGCGGCCGACCCGGGATGCGGCGGTGAGGCGACCCTCCGACCATTCCGGGCCGACCTCGACCTGGTGACCGCGGGAGCGCAGCTCTTTCACCGTCGCGTCCGGCACCCGCGCTTCCACCACCATCACCCCGGGGCGCGCCTTGCGCGGCCAGAACGACGAGGGGAAATGCTCGGAATGCCAGGCCGGCGCGTCGATCGCCTCCTGCAGGTTCATATTGGCGTGGACGTGGCGCAGGAAGAACTGGGTGATCCACTGGTCCTGCTGGTCGCCGCCGGGCGACCCCCAGGCGAGATACGGTTCGCCGTCGCGCAGCGCCATGGTTGGGGTCAGCGTGGAGCGCGGACGTTTGCCGGGCATCAGCGCCGCCGGATGCCCCTCGTCGAGCCAGAACATCTGCGCGCGGGTGCCGAGCGGGAAGCCGAGTTCGGGAATGACCGGCGAGGAGTGCAGCCAGCCACCCGAGGGTGTTGCCGAGATCATGTTGCCATCGCGGTCGATGATGTCGAAATGCACGGTATCGCCGGGAATGGCGCCCATCCGCTCCCGCTCGCGCGCGGCGTCGGGCAGGTGGTCTTCGTCATGGGTCCAGTCGATACGGCCGACCGTCGGCTCGCCGGCGCCGGAATTTTCCACCGCCGAGCGCGCGCCGGTGGCAAGGCGCAGGTCGACCTGCTTGCCGAACCCGGCCAGCGTGCCGGGCCTGAGTTCCATCGATGCGCTGTTCGTGATCAGCTTGCGGCGCGCGTCGTTGTAGGCGTCCGACAGCAGCACATCGACGGGCACGTCGACGAATTTCGGATCGCCATAAAAAGTGTCGCGGTCGGCAAAGGCGAGCTTGGTCGCCTCGATCTGCAGATGGATGAATTCGGCACTGACCGGACTCATCGCGTCTAGGTCGAACCCCTTGAGCAGCGCCAGCGTCTGCAAGGTCGCAAGCCCCTGCGTCCAGGGACCCGCCTTCATCACGGTGTAGCGGCCATAGCCGTAACTGATCGGCGCTTCGACCGTGGCCTGCCAGGTCGCCATGTCGTGGGCCGTCAGCACGCCGCGGTGCCGCCGGCCCGACGTGTCCATGATCTCGTGCGTACGGCAGAAATCATTGACGGCTTGCGCGACGAACCCCTGCGACCAGACCTTGCGAGCGCGTTCGATTTCCTGCTCACGGCTGCCGCCCTGCGCCTCGCGCAGGATGCGCTGATAGGTCTCCGCCATTTTCGGGTTCGAGAACATGGTGCCGGGCGGGGGAACCTTGTCGTTCGGGAGATAGAGCGCGGCCGAGGTCGGCCAGTGCTGGCGGAACTGGTCTTTCACCGTGTCGATAGTGGCGCTGGCGCGCTCGACCAGCGGATAGCCGTTCTTGGCGTAGTCGATCGCAGGGCCAAGCACATCCGCAAGCCGCATGGTGCCGTAGTCGCGCAGCAGCGTCATCCAGGTATCGAAGGTGCCGGGGATGCAGGCCGCCAACAGCCCGGTGCCGGGGATCAGGTCGAGCCCAAGCTCGTCGCGATAATGCTGGATGGTCGCGCCCGCAGGCGCCGGGCCCTGACCGCAGATCACCTCGGTGCGGGAGCGCTTCACATCGTGCAGGATGACGGGCACATCGCCGCCGGGGCCGTTGAGATGCGGCTCCACCACCTGCAGCGTGAACGCGGTCGCGGCCCCCGCGTCGAACGCATTGCCGCCCTTCTCCAGCGTCGCCATCCCGACCGCGGTCGCGATCCAGTGCGTCGAGGTGACGACGCCGAAGGTGCCCTCGATCTCGGGCCGGGTGGTGAACGGATCGGGATTGATTTTGCTCATGAAAAATCCAGCTGCGTGTGGTGCGGGCGCCGCACTTGAGCATAGCCGAAGCGGCATGCCAACGGGGGTTTCCGTTTCCCGGACGCGCTGCGGCATTCTTCATGACGCTGCGCAGAGCCGGGACCGTACCAATCACGAGCGCTTCGTACGGCCCCGGCTCTGCAGCGCACCACGCCGTGAAGAACGGCGCGCTGCGCTGCGTCCGGGGAACGGGACCGCATTACGCATTCACCGGCATGTTCACCGCATGGCAGGCGACGCCGTCGATCAGCGCGGGCGCTTGCCGGCGGCACAGGTCGAAGGCCAGCGGGCAGCGCGGGTTGAAGGCGCAGCCGGGGGGCGGGTCGATCGGATTCGGGATTTCGCCTTGCACCGGGATGCGCTGGCGGCCGCTCATCGCGAGGTCCGGCACCGCGCCGAGCAGCATCCGGGTGTAGGGCATGCGCGGGTTGGCGAACAGCTCGCGGCCCTCGGCGATCTCGACGATGCGGCCGAGATACATGACGCCGATGCGGCTCGCCATGTGCTTCACTACCGCAAGGTTGTGGCTGATGAACAGATAGGTCAGCCCCAGCCGGTCCTGCAGGTCGCGCATCAGGTTCAGGATCTGCGCCTGCACCGAGACATCAAGTGCCGAGGTCGGCTCGTCGCAGACGATGAACTCGGGCTCCGAGGCGAGCGCGCGGGCAATCGCGATGCGCTGGCGCTGGCCGCCGGAAAACTCATGCGGATACTTCAAGCCATCGGCGGCATGCAGGCCGACCAGCTCCAACAGCTCGCCGACGCGGGCGCGGATATTGCGCTCGCCCTGCACGAGGTCGAAGGCGCGGATCGGCTCGGCGACGATGGCATCGACCCTGAGCCGCGGATTGAGGCTCGCGTAAGGGTCCTGGAAGATCATCTGGATGCGCCTGCGCAGGCGCTGTCGCGCCTGACCCTGTTTCGGATCGGTCATCGACACGCCGTCGATCACGACCTCGCCGGAACTCGGCGGCAAAAGCCCGACCACCATGCGTGCCACCGTGGTTTTGCCCGAGCCGGATTCGCCGACAAGCGCAAAGGTCTCGCCCTTGACGATGTCGAAGGTCACGCCGTCGACCGCTTTCAGAAATTCCAGATGGCCGCCTTCGAGCATGCGGTTCAGCCAGGGTTTCGAGACGTCGAACACGCGGCGCAGATTGCGCACCTCGACGAGGGGCGCCGCGGTCATGCCGCGTTCTCCTTCGAGGTTGCGTCGTAGAGATGGCAGGCGACATCCTGCGTGCCGTGACGGATCGGCTCCGGCCGCTCGACCCGGCAGCGGTCGAAGGCGAAGGGACAGCGCGGGTTGAAGGCGCAACCGGGCGGAATCGCGGATAGCCGCGGCATCGAGCCCGGGATCTGTGTCAGCCTAGTGCTGTCGCCGGCAAGCGTCGGGATCGCGCCCATCAGCCCTTTTGCATACGGGTGCAGCGGGTGCCGGACCACGTCCTGCACCGGACCGATTTCGGCGATGCGGCCGGAATACATCACCGCGACGCGGTCGGAGGTCTCCGCGATCACGCCCATGTCGTGGGTCACGAGCATCACCGCGGTGCCATGGTCGCGTCCGAGCCGCTTGATCAGCGCGATGATCTGCGCCTGCACCGAGACGTCGAGCGCCGTGGTCGGCTCGTCGGCGATGATCAGCTCGGGCCCGGCTGAGATCGCCAGCGCGATCACCACGCGCTGGCGCATGCCGCCGGAAAATTCGTGCGGATAGGCGTCGATGCGTTTTTCAGGCGCGGGAATGCCGACCTCGGCGAGCAGATCGATGGCGCGTTTTCGCGCGGCGGTTTCCGACAGGTCGAGATGGGTGCGGATGGTCTCGACCAGCTGGTCGCCGATCCGGTACAGCGGGTTGAGGCTGGTCAGCGGATCCTGAAAGATCATGCCGATGCGCTTGCCCCTGATGCGGCGCTGCTCTTCCTGCGGCAGATTGTCGACTCGGCGGCCGGACAGAAATACCTCGCCGCCCGCGATGCGGCCGGGCGGATCGATCAGGCCGATCACCGCAAGCCCGGTCACCGATTTACCGGCGCCGGACTCGCCGACCACGCCCAGCACCTCGCCGCGGGCGATGTCGAAGGAAACCCCGTCGATCGCCCGCAGCACCTGATGGCGGGTGACGAACTCCACCTTGAGGTTACGCACGGAGAGCACGGGTTCGGTCATGCGGCGGAACGGCTCATCTGAGTTTTGGATTGAGCGCGTCGCGCAGCCAGTCGCCGAGCAGGTTGATCGAAAGGATCAAGCCGGCAAGTGCGATCCCAGGAAAGGCGACGATCCACCATTCCCCCGCAAACAGGTAATTGTTGCCGATCCGGATCAAGGTGCCGAGCGAGGGCATGGTGTCCGGCATGCCGGAGCCCAGGAACGACAGCGTCGCCTCCGTGATGATGGCGAGCGCAAGATTGATGGTGGCGATCACCAGGATCGGCCCCATGGCGTTGGGCAGCACATGGCGCAGCATGATCACCGGCGCCGGCAACCCGATCAGCTGGGCTGCGGCGACATAGTCCTTGTTTTTCTCCACCATCACCGAGCCGCGCACGGTACGGGCATATTGCACCCAGAAACTGAGGCCGATCGCAAACACCAGCACGCCCAGCGTGCTCATGGCGTCGAGCCGGTTGCCGAGCACGGATTTGACCACGCCGTTGATCAACAACGCGGTCAGGATGGCGGGAAAGGTGAGCTGCACGTCGGCGATGCGCATGATCAGGCCGTCCACCGCGCCGCCGACATAGCCCGCGATCAGCCCGAGCAGGATGCCGAGCGAGCCGGCGAACAGCATGCCGAGCACGCCGACGGTGAGCGAAATGCGCAAGCCATAGAGGATCGCGGAGAAAACGTCGCGGCCCTGCTCGTCGGTGCCGAGCAGGAACGGGCTCTGGCCGTCCGCGGTCCATAGCGGCGAGATGCGCGAATTCATCAGCTGCAGCTGCGCGGGATCGAACGGGTTTTGCACCGCGAGCAGTGGCGCCAGGATGGCCAGCAGGAAGAACAGCAGCGTGACCGCGGCGGCGACCATGGTCATCTTGGAGCGGCGGAACGAGTAGAAGATGTCGCTGCCGACGATGCGCCCGACCATGTGCCCGGAGACCGAGCCGGCAATGGCGTCGGCTTCGCTTGCATGTGGGATTGTCGAATCGCTCATGCGCTCACGCCGGACGCTGGATGGAGGACCGCAATCGCGGATCCACCACGGTGTAGAGGATATCGACGATCAGGTTGATGGTGACGAAGATCAGCGACACCGTGAGCAGATAGGCTGCCATGATCGGAATATCCACATTCTGCACCGCCTGCACGAACAACAGTCCCATGCCCGGCCACTGGAATACGGTTTCGGTGATGATCGCGAAAGCAATAACCGAGCCAAATTGCAGGCCGGCCACGGTGATCACCGGCACCAGCGTGTTCTTCAGCGCGTGGCCGAAATGGATCGCCCGCGTGGTCAGTCCGCGGGCCCGGGCAAAGCGGATATAGTCGGTGCGCAGCACCTCGAGCATTTCGGCGCGCACCAGCCGCATGATCAGCG
>Ga0066662_10001405_pt1 | contig 11039 bp, 5 predicted proteins | sample GraSoiAngelo_111_FD_133939 | JGI IMG/M metagenome (GOLD analysis project Ga0066662, IMG submission 133939) | Grasslands soil microbial communities from the Angelo Coastal Reserve, California, USA - 14_0903_12_40cm | ecosystem: Environmental > Terrestrial > Soil > Grasslands | place: USA... | reverse complement strand
GGGCCAGCAGCAGGGTGAGCTTCTCGTCGCCCGGCAGGCGCTTGAGGCCCTCCCGCAGCGCGGCCTCCGCCCGGCCGGGATCCGGGTCCGCCAGCCGCAGCCGGGCCAGCTCCTGGTAGGCGAGGGAGAGCCGCCAGCCCGCGGTCTCGTCCGGAAGGAGGGCGGCCAGCCGCTGCTCGGCCTCAGGGGCGCGCCCCAGCCGCGCCAGGTCGACCGCCAGGCGGAGGCGGGCCTCGCGGTTCTCCGGGTGAGCGCGGAGGAGCGTATCCAAAGGCAGGGCGGCCCCGGCGTGATCGCCCCGGCGCTCGGCGTCGGCGGCCAGCTCGAGGAGGGCCACCTCGTCGGCGGGGTCGTCCGCCAGGGCGCGCTTGAGCGTCTGCTCCCCCACGTAGCGGGTGCCGCTGCGCATCAGCTCGGCGCCGAAGGTGGCGAGAAACCGGCGCGCCAGCTCGGGCTGATGGCCTGCGCGCAGCAGGTCCACCCCCTGGAGGAGGACGTCGCGGGCCACGGTCGAGCCCTGGAGCCGGCGCCGCGTCGTGGCGTCTTCGTAGAGCCGCTGGTGGAGGCGCAGCACGGGCACCAGGCTCTCCGGGCTCACGCCGGCCAGCTCCTTGACGGCGCCGGCCTCGATCTCCACCAGCCGCTCGACCGTCACCGGCCGGCCGGCGCGGAGGAGGAGGGAGTCCTCGAACGCCGCCGCCGCGGCCAGCGCCTCGGCCTCCCGGCCGGCGGCCAGACGGCCGAGGATCTCGCGGTAGGCGGCCCGGGCGAGGGTCCGCAGGCGGCGCCCCTCGGCGGTCTCTGGAGGCGGAGCCGGCGGCGCGGCCGGAGCCGGCGCGGCGGCGGCCATCGCGGCCACGACCGGCGGTGCGTCTTCGGGGAACGGCGGCGGATCGAGGGGGCCGAGGTCCGCGGTGCGGGCCGTGGGCCGCGGATCGCCGGCCGGAGGCGCCGAGGGGAGCGGGGCGCCCTTCAGGCTGGCGAGGTCCGGGACGGTGACGGGGAGATCGCGCACCGCGAGCCTCCCCGTGTCGAGATTGCGCACCAGCAGCCGCAGGGAATAGGCGCCCGGCCGCAGGTCGAGCCCCGCCAGCAGGTCGACGCCGTCCCGCTCCACGGCGGCGCGCTGGGCGGCGAGGTCGATCTCGATCCGCTCCAGCGCCGAGGCCGCGACGCCGTCGCCGGCCCCCAGGACGTAGAGATCCCCTTCGATCCTCAGGACGTTCCCCGTCTGCCCCGCCAGCAGCGCCTTGCCGTCGATCCGCACCCGGACGAGGAGCCGCGCCTTGTCCGCCTCACCAGGAATGGGGAGGGCCAGGGCGCCGAGCGGGATCTCCCCGCCCTGCTGGCCGCTCATCAGGAGAGCGGCGGATTCGATACCGATGCCGGAGACGGGGAGGGTGCGGATCGCGGGGGCTTCGGCTCGGTTGGCGCTGCCGCCGACTGGGCGGGTCGCGCCCCCTCCCTCCCGTCCAGACCCGCCCCTACCCGCAGCCACGTCCGCGCGGACCACGCTCTGGGTGCCGCCGACGTCGTCCCGCACCGCCACCGCCACCACGCTGTCGCCCGGATTCAGATGCAGGGTGAGCTTGTAGCCCGCCGTCTGGCCCGGAGCGGAGAAGAGGTGCTCGTTGGGGATCTCGATGGGGACCTCGGCGCGGGGGAGGCCCGAGATCTTCCCCTTGCCGTCCCGCGCCGCCAGCGCCAGCGTCAGGTGGCCGGTGTGGAAGTGCTCCTGCGGCTGGACCACGAGCGGGGCGAGGGGCAGGGTCACGAGACCCGAGACCAGGAGCCGCCCGAGCTCGTCCTTGCCCGCCTCCTCGAAGGAGAGCTCCGCCCGCAGCGGATTGGCGCCTTCGCCGCCGGCCCACATGGCGGCCAGGGCCTCGCGCAGCAGCGGCTCGCCGGCATCGCCGTCGCGCCGCTCCTCGCGATGCCGGGCCACCAAGGCGCCTCCTCGAATCACCACCTGGAGCCGGTGCGTTCCGGGCTTGCGGCCCGGAGGCGGCGAGTAGGCCACGAGGTAGGAGGAGGCGAGATCGCGCCCCACAAGGTCCAGGAACGAGGCGGGGTTGGCCACGTCGGTCACCACCCGGCCGCCCGTGCCCGCGGCGAGGGTGCGCAGGGCGCGGTCGGAGTCCTCGGCGTCCGCGCGCGCGCCGGCGCCGCCCACGGGCAGGGCGAGGGCGAAGAGGGGAATGCCGGCGCCGTTGGCCCGCTCCACCACCTCCTGCGCCTGGCGCCCCGCGTCGTAGCGCGAGACCTCGGCGGGGGAGAAGCCGAGCCCGGAGGCCAGGCTCGCGAAGCGGCTCTGCCAGAGGGTGAAGAGGTCCGCGCCCGGCTTGAGCGGCGGACCGCCGCCGACGTAGAGCAGGGCCTTGCGCTCCGCCAGGCCGCCGAGGAGCACGAGCGTCTGTTGCAGGGCGCCGAGGGTGGCCCGGGTCTCGTCCGCCCGGGCGCGGGCATAGGCCCGCAGGTCCATCAGGGCGGCCGTGGCCTGGGACCGCGCCAGGTTGCTCCCCATCTCGTCGTCGAACGGATTGGCGCCCTGGATCTCCCGCTGCACGGCGCTCCGCTCCTGGATCGCCCGCAGCCCGGCGGGGATCGCCGCGCCGAGCCGGTCGAGCGCGGCGCGCAGGACCGCGGGCTCGGCCGTGGGCTCGGCGCGGATCTCGAGCGACCCGTCCCAACTCGCCAGCAGCACCCGGTCCCCCGGCTTCAGGCCGGACTCGAAGAAGCGCCGCAGCCCGGCGAGCGCCGTGGCGCGGGAGGCGCCGTCGAGCGTCGTCTGGTCGAAGAAGACGGCGAGGTTGAGGCGCTGCGCGGCGCCCGGCGAGACGGCCGTGACCTCGGCGGGCTGGCCATCCTCGACGACGCGGAAGTCGTCGCGCGTCAGCCCCGGGACCGGCCGGCCGTCGCGATCGGAGACGAACACCTCGACCTCCGCCACCGTGACGTCGATGCGGCCGGAGAACACGGTCCCGGCGGCGGGGGCCTGCGCCCCCGCGAGGACCGGGACCAGGAGGAGGGCGGCGAAGCCGGCCATCACCGGGGACACGAAAAGCATCGTAGCATGCGGCCCATGAACCTCCTGGACCTCTTCGCTATCCCCCGCCGGCGCACGCCGGACCACGCCGCGCTCCGCTTTCGCGATACTGAAAAGGAGGTCGTCCTCTCCTATGGCCGTCTGTTCGCGGACGCGGACGCGCTCGCCGCCGGGCTCGCGGCCCAGGGGCTGGGAAAGGGGGACCGGGTCGCCTTCTTCCTCGGCAACCGGCCGGAGTTCGTCGTCGCCTACCTGGCCGTGATCCGCCTCGGGGCGGTGATGGTGCCGATCAATCTCGCCTACCGGCGGCGGGAGATCGCGCACATGCTCCAGGACGCCGAGCCCCGGCTGCTGATCACCGAGCGCTCCCTCCTCCCCATCCTCGACGAGCTCGAAGAGGGGGACCGGCGCAGCCTCGAACGGGTGATCCTGGCCGAGGAGCTGGAAGAGGGAGAAAGGCAAGAAAGGACACCAGGGACGGCAGGGACACCAGGGACAGCAGGGACGGGGCGCGTCGTCGGCGGGGGCGATGCCGCGATGCTCCTCTACACCTCGGGCACCACGGGGCGGAGCAAAGGGGCGATCATCACTCACGACAACGTCCTCGCCACGGTCACGGGCCTCCTGGCGGCCTGGGCCTGGGAGCCGGCGGACGCCCTGCTCCTGACCCTCCCTCTCTTCCACACCCACGGCCTGGTGGTGGGCCTCCACTGCGCCCTGGCGGCCGGGGCCACCGTCCTCCTGCGCCGCCGCTTCGATGCCGCCGAGGTGGCGACCGACCTGATGGCCGGCGAGCCGACCCTCTTCTTCGGCGTCCCCACCATGTACGTACGGCTGGTCGAGGAGCTGAAGAGGAGGGAGGACCGGAGGGGACTCGCCCGCCTGCGCCTCTTCTGCTCCGGGAGCGCGCCCCTGGCGCCGGAGACCTTCGCCGCCTTCCGCGAGCTCACCGGTCACGACATCCTGGAGCGCTACGGGATGACGGAGACGGGGATGAACCTCTCGAACCCCTACGCCGGTCCGCGGCGGCCGGGCACGGTGGGGACGCCGCTGCCGGGCGTCTCGACCCGCATCGTGGACCGCGAGGACCGCGACCTCCCTCCCGGCGCCGAGGGGGATCTCCTGGTGGCGGGCTCGAACGTCTTCGCCGGCTACTGGCGGGCGCCGGAGAAGACGGCGGAGAGCTTCGTCCACGACGACCTCGGCCGGCGCTGGTTCCGCACCGGCGACCTCGCCCGGGAGGACCCCGCGACCGGCTACGTCACCCTCCTCGGCCGCAGCCGCGAGCTGATCCTGACGGGCGGCTTCAACGTCTATCCGCGGGAGGTGGAGGAGGTGCTCGCCACCTTTCCGGGAGTCAGGGAGGCGGCGGTCGCCGGCCGTCCCCACCCCGAGTGGGGGGAGGTCCCCGTGGCCTTCCTGGTGGCGGACTCGCCGCTCGACGAGGCCGCCCTCGTCGCCTTCTGCAAGTCGCAGATGGCGGGCTTCAAAGTGCCGCGCCGCTTCGAGCTGCTGGAGGCCCTGCCCCGCAACGCTTTGGGCAAGGTGCAGAAGCACCTGTTGCCGGGGTGAAGCTTGGGACGTCCTGCACCGAGCTTGAGGCACCTCGGCGCGAGCTTGCGACGATGATCTCCTTGGGCGCGTGTGGTTCTTCATCCCTGCTCGGCGGCGGTCGAATGGATCCAGCCCTGTGCCCGCCGGATCCACTCAGCGGTCTCGAGAGTGTTGATCTCTTCAGTGGTGAATCCTGCCTTCGTCAGGGAGGCTTGCAGGAAGGTCGAGAAGACGTTGAAGCGTTGCCAGATATGGCTGCCGCCCGGCAGGTCTTTCGCGGTTGCCACACTGAGCCACCGGCGAACTTCGGAGATCAGGGTTTGGGTATCCCCGTCATGAGCCCGGATGTCATTTCCCGAGATGTCCGAAAGCACCCGCTGATACCTGTACCTCTCCCGTTCCAGAATCAGGCATTGCTTGCCTGCAAGTCTGCCGCTCGCGTAGAGCCGGCAGCCGAGATCGAGGCCGAGCTCGAACGGCATGTTGAAGCGAGGGAGATCGCCGGGATGAAGGGGTTCGATCCGCGAAATGTCATGGATGCTGAAGCGACAAGCCCGAATGAGGCCGCGGATCTTTTCGAAACGGACGAGCCCTGAATCGGCGTCTTCCGACGCGATCCGAGGTGTCAGTCGGCAGTCGAGGATCGTGAAGATCAGGGAACGAAGGAGAGGTTGGTAGTGATCGTCAAAGGGACAGTTGATGAAGACCTGCCGGTCGAAGTCGGACGGATCGGGCGCCATGGGATCGAGTTTCGCGGAGTGTCCGAGAAGGGCGATCTCAGACTTCCGATGAGCGCGGCTCTCCGTAGGAGTAGACCGTCTGCAGACGCCCGTCCCTGACCACCTGCCACTCCTGCATGGTGCCGTCTTTGCGGTGGACGATCACCTCGCCGTTCGCCTCGCGAGCCATGGAGCGAGCCAGGTCGATGGCTTGTTCCCGGTCGGCCAGGACTCGCGTGGCTCGCTTGGCGCGCTCGCGCATCACCACCCAGCGGTCACGGTCTGAAATGACGTGGATCACCTTGCGGCGGTCCATCGCGCTGAGGCGCTGTATAGCTTGGGTGAGCCGGGCCTCTCGGGTCATCTGTGCAGTCCTCGAATGCTGAGCTCTTCTGAGTAGAGTGCGCTCCTGCATCGCGCCAACAGGATACCAGAAGACTCGCCAGAGCACCAGCCCTGGATACGAATCGCTGAAGTCGGAGACTTGGAAGGTTTCCCCCGGGAGGGTGTGAGTCAGCAGCGGTTGTCGCCGAGCCCGACGGCGAACGCCTCGTAGGGCATCTGCAGCTTGTCTGCTGCTCAGAACAGGGTCTCGTCGTTCATCCAGTCTGCGGCGCCGATCGACGGTGTCTGCGGGATGGGGATGCGCACCTCCAGGACGTCGTCTTCGACGTGGCTGACGAGGCAGGGGGCGTTGGCGGCGAAGGGCAGCGGCAGGCGGCCGTGCAGGTGCTCGTAGTGCTCATGGCCCGGCTCGGCGTCCGTCCAGCCGTCGGCTTCGATGACCAGCTCGCCCTGGTCGATCAGGATCTCGACCTCGCCGACGTTCAGGCCCTGGAGATCGGCCCGTAGCACGAGGTCGCCGTGGTCCTCGTGGAGGTCCACGTTGGCGAGGCGGTGGACCGGCTCGTGATTGAGTGAGCTGTCGTGGAATTCCAGCATGGCATCCTCCTCCTTCTCGTTCCTGAGCAGGCTAGCGGTCCGGCGGCGGCGGCCCGACACCCGCGGGGGTGGCGCCGCCGCCGCGAGGAGGCGGGGCGCCCTTCCCGCGCCGCGGGGTGGGACGGCACGGTGTAGACTTCCCGTCGAGAGGACCTTCCCTTTGAGCGCAACGCAACAGAGCAGGGCGGCCGGCGCCCCGGTACCCCTGGCGCCGGTCGACCATGCCTGGCTGCGCATGGACGATCCGACCAACCTGATGATCATCAACGGCGTCCTGGTGCTCGGGGCGCCGGTGTCCCGCGAGCGCGTCGGCCGGATCCTGGAGCAGCGCCTGCTGCCCATTCCCCGCTTCCGCCAGCGGGTGGTGACGAAGGGCAGGGAGCCGTTCTGGGAAGAGGCTCCAGAGGTGGACATGGACGTCCATCTCCAGGAGGTGACGCTCCCCGCGCCGGGGGGCGACGCCGAGCTGCGCGCGCTGGTCAGCGAACAGATGAGCCGGCCCCTCGACCTCGCACGGCCGCTGTGGGGCTTCCTCCTGGTGCAGGGCTACGTCGGCGGCTCGGTGATCCTCGGCCGGCTCCACCACTGCATCGGCGACGGCCTGGCCCTCCTCCTCGTGCTGCTGTCCCTCACCGACGTCGACGCCGGCCCGCCGGTCGAATCGGCAGCGCCGGAGGAGGGGGAGCTGGGCAACCCGTTCCTCGGCCTGCTCCGCGATCCGCCGCGCGGCGTCGCGGCGGCGAGGGAGCTGATCGGGCGGATCATGCCGGAGGGGCTGCGGCTGCTCGAGACCTCGGCCGCGGCTTTCAAGTCGATGGGGGCGTTGACGACCGGCATCGCCTCGACCGGCGCCTTCGGCCGCCTGGTGCTGCGTCCTCCCGATCCGAAGACCGTCTTCAAGGGACCGCTCGGCGTGCCCAAGAAGGTCGCCTGGTCGGACAAGATCCCGGTGGAGGAAGTGCGGCAGATCGGCAAGACGCTGGGGGGGACGCTCAACGACGTCCTGCTGTCGGCCATGACCGGCGGCTTGCGGCGCTACCTGGACCGCAAGGGCGAGCGCGGGGAGGGGATCAACTTCCGGGCCGCCATGCCGGTGAACCTGCGGCCGCTGGCGCGGATGGCGGAGCTCGGCAACCAGTTCGGGCTCATCTTCCTGTCGCTGCCGGTGGGGGCGAAGAACGCCCTGGAGCGGCTGCAGGAGCTGCGGCGCCGCTCCCTGGCGCTCAAGCGCTCGGCCGAGCCGGTGGTAGTCTACGCCATCCTCCGGATGCTGGGCATCGTGCCGCTGATGGTGCAGAAGCTGGTGGTCGCCATCTTCGCCACCAAGGCGACGGCGGTGATGACCAACGTCCCGGGTCCGCGCGAGACGCTCTACCTCGCGGGCAAGCCGATCGACGAGATCTTCTTCTGGGTGCCGCAGTCGGGCCGGGTGGGGCTGGGCATCAGCATCTTCAGCTACGCCGGCCACGTGCGCGTGGGCGTGGGCACGGACGCCGGCCTGGTCCCCGACCCCGAGGCCGTGGTGGCGGGATTCCACGAAGAGTACGCAGAGCTGCGGCGGCTGGCCGGGAGGTGATAGACTCAAGGCCAGATCCTGACTCAGGAAGCTACCGTTTGATCGGCAGCACCATCTTCCGCTACAAGGTCCTGGAACGCCTCGGCGGCGGGGGTGCGGGCGTCGTGTACAAGGCCGAGGACACCCGCCTCGAACGCCTGGTGGCGCTCAAGTTCCTCTCCTCCTATCGCGCCGGCAACGAGGCCGACAAGCGCCGCTTCCTGCGCGAGGCCCGGGTCTCCTCCGCTCTCGACCACCCCAACATCTGCACCGTCTACGAGGTCGACGAGACCGAGGACGGCCGGCTGTTCATCGCCATGGCCCTCTGCGAGGGGGAGACGCTGAAGCGCCGCATCGAGCGCGGACCCCTCCCCCTGGCCGAGACGGTCGACGTCGCCGCCCAGATCGCCTCCGGCCTGGCCGCGGCCCACGCCAAGGGGATCGTCCATCGCGACGTCAAGCCGGCCAACGTCATCGTCGCCCCCGACGGCCGGGTGAAGATCGTCGACTTCGGCATCGCCAAGCTCCCCGACCAGTCGCGACTGACCCGCGACGGCACGGCCGTGGGCACCGCCGGGTACATGGCGCCGGAGCAGATCCGCGGCGACGCCGTCGACGCCCGCACCGACGTCTGGGCCCTGGGGGTCGTGCTCTACGAGATGGTCACCGGCCGCTCGCCGTTCCCGGCCGAGACGGACCACGACCGCATCCGGGGGATCCTGAGCCGCGATCCCGAGCCTCTGGCCGTGCTGCGCAGGGACGTGCCGGCGAGCCTCGAGCGGATCGTCGTCCGCGCTCTCGCCAAGCGGCCGGAGGACCGCTACCCGCGCATGGAGGAGCTGCGGGCCGACCTGCTGCGGGCGGCCGAGAACCTCGGGCTCCCCGGCTTCCAGGACGGCTTCGATCCCACCCTCCGGGAGATCCCCTCGGGCTTCTCGCGCCCCCGTACGGCCACCGAGGAGACCGGCCAGGGACTCGCCGGGCAGATCGTGGCCCACTATCGCGTGCTGGAGCTGCTGGGCGGCGGCGGCATGGGCGTCGTCTACAAGGCCGAGGACCTGCGCTTGAACCGCACGGTGGCCCTGAAGTTCCTGCCGCCCGAGCTGACGCGGGACCCGGAAGCCAAGGCCCGCTTCCTCCAGGAGGCCCGCTCGGCCTCGGTGCTCGACCACCCCAACATCTGCACCATCCACGAGGTGGGGGAGACCGACGAAGGCCGGCTCTACCTCGCCATGCCCGCCTACGACGGCGAGACGCTGCGCAAGCGGATCGAGCGCGGCCCGCTCGCCGTCGACGAGGCCACCGACATCGCGCAGCAGATCGCCCGCGGTCTCGCCAAGGCCCACCGCCACGGCATCGTCCACCGCGACGTCAAGCCGGCCAACCTGATGGTGACGAGCGACGGGGTGGTGAAGATCCTCGATTTCGGCCTCGCCAAGCTGGCGGGCTCGGCAGCCATCACCCGCACCGGCTCGTCGGTGGGCACGCCGGCCTACATGTCCCCCGAGCAGGCGCGGGGGGAGGAGGTGGACCACCGCGCCGACCTCTGGTCGCTGGGCGTCGTGCTCTACGAGATGGTGGCGGGCCGCCGGCCGTTCCGCGGCGAGCACGAGCAGGCCGTGCTCTTCTCGCTGCTCAACGAGCGCCCCCGTCCGCTGCACGAGCTGCGGCCCGAGGCCCCTCCCGAGCTGGAGCGGATCGTCGACGGCCTGCTGGCCAAGGACCCCGGCGACCGCTATCCCACGGTGGACGGGCCGCTGGGCGATCTCACGGCCCTGCGCAACGAGTCGATGACCACCACGGTGCGCACCCAGCCGGGGGACTCCCGGCCGGCGCGGCCCGTCTGGCTGTGGCCCGTCACCCTCGCCCTGGTGGCGGCCCTCCTCGCCGGCGGCCTCTGGCTGTGGGCCGGCGGCGGGCGCGCCCGGTCCGCTCCGGCGTCGGTGGCGGCGAGCTTCACCCGCTTGACCGACCTGGAGGGGAGCGAGTCGTTCCCCAGCCTGTCGCCGGACGGCAAGAACCTCGTCTACGTCAAGGCGAAGGACGGCAAGCGCCACATCTTCCTGCAGCCGGTGAGCGGCGGCAACACGCCGGACCTGACGGCGGACTCGCCGGCGGACGACACCCAGCCCGCCTTCTCCCCCGACGGCACCCAGATCGCGTTCCGCTCCGAGCGCGACGGCGGCGGCCTGTTCCTGATGGCGACCACGGGCGGCGCCGTCCGCCGCCTGACCGACGCCGGCTACAACCCGGCCTGGTCGCCCGATGGGACGAAGATCGCCTTCGCCACCGAGGGCGTCGCCGGGCCCTTGCAGCGCCGGCTCTCCAGCCAGATCTCGGTGGTGGAGGTGGCCACCGGCAAGGTGGGAGTGGTGGGCAAGGAGGACGCCGTGCAGCCGAGCTGGTCGCCGCACGGCCAGCGCATCGCCTGCTGGGGAGTGCCTCCCGGCAGCTCGCAGCGCATCCTCTACACCATTCCCGCCGCGGGCGGCAGCCCGGTGCCGGCCGTCCGCGACGGCCACGTCAACTGGAATCCCGTCTGGTCGGCCGACGGGCACTACCTCTACTACGTCTCGGACCGCAGCGGCAGCATGAACGTCTGGCAACTGCCGATCGACGAGGCCACGGGCGAGCCGCAGGGGGAGCCGGAGCCCGTCACCTCCTCGTCGCAGTCCCTCGGCCTGCTCAGCCTCTCGGGCCGGCAGATCGCCTACGCCACCGAGGAGGGGAAATCGAACCTCGAACGCTGGACCCTCGATCCGGCCACGTTCAGGCTGGCCGACAAACCGCAGCCGGTGACTCAAGGCTCGCGCTCGGTGCGCTCCGCCGCCGTCTCGCCGGACGGCCAGTGGATCGCCTTCGATACCTCGCTGCCGCAGGAGGACCTCTACCTCGTGCGGCCGGACGGCAGCGGCCAGCGCCAGCTCACCAGCGATCCCGCGAAGGACCGCATCCCCCAGTGGCTGCCCGGCGGCTCGCGCCTGCTCTTCTACTCGGACCGCGGCGGCCGTTACGGCGCCTGGACGATCGACAGCGACGGCCGCGATCTCCAGCCCCTCTCCCAGAGCCGCGGCGAATCGCTCACCAACCCCATCCCTTCGCCGGACGGCCGGCAGGTCGTCGCCAGCCTCGGCCCCAAGGGCGCGGTCCTCCTGGACCTCCCCGCCGGCCCCGTCCGCCCGCTGCCGCCGCCCGAGAACGGAGAGCTCTTCGCCCCCCATGC
>Ga0066662_10001403_pt1 | contig 11050 bp, 6 predicted proteins | sample GraSoiAngelo_111_FD_133939 | JGI IMG/M metagenome (GOLD analysis project Ga0066662, IMG submission 133939) | Grasslands soil microbial communities from the Angelo Coastal Reserve, California, USA - 14_0903_12_40cm | ecosystem: Environmental > Terrestrial > Soil > Grasslands | place: USA... | reverse complement strand
GGGTTACTTCGCCTTCTCTATCTCAACGGCAAAGACATGCGTTGGTCCGAGCATGTTTGAGCGGAAGATTAGCCATTTCATGTCGGGCGTGAAGGTGGCGTTTGGCTCAAGGCTGTAGTTGTGCTTGGAGAGGTTTACAAGTTTCTCTGCTTTGAAGACGCCGGGCTTGACGAGCTCTTTCGCGTTCGTGAGTTCTCCGTCCGTGCGGTCTGGCACCATCTCTGGACGGAATAGATAAATCCACTGGCCGTTCTCAGGTGCGGCAACGCTGTTCGGTCCACCGCCATCGCCGGAAAAAAGTTTTCCGTTGGGCGAGACGTTGTAGTGTACGGACCATTCTGGGCGTTCAAGGTGATACCAGATTCTCTCGCCTGTCTTGACATTGTAGCCAGCGAGCCAGAAGTCCTGGCTGCGCGGCGTTTGTAGATCGTACCAGATCATCTGGCCGTCGCCGCTGAAGAACTCGTGGCCTTCTATCTCCATGAGCATAGTGCGGTGGTGTATTTGAGTTAAGCCTGTGCCATCCGTTCGTATGGTCCATGTGCGATCAACCTTGTGCCATGGCCCTTCATGGCAGAACATCAGAAGGGTCGGGTCCGTTGGCGAGAACTGTATGTGGTTGTACCAGTCCGTGCCGCGCAAGAGAGTCTTCACTTCGCCCGTTTTTGTGTTGACTGTGATGAGTTGAAGCGGACGGCGCTCCGCAAGACGATTCTCCATCATCTCGCCTTTGCCGGGATAGCTATCGCCGCGCGGCGCTGTGGGCGCGGCGTCTGGTCCCTGATTAGCCTGTCTCCCCTGTCCTCCTGGACCAACGGGAAATTTGCCTTCCTTGATTGCCTGAGCCGTCTTCTCATCAATGATGCCAGCGAGCAAGGTTTCGTCCGCGTTGACAGTTGAGACGGATGCGCCCGGCGGCAACTTTACAATCTCGCGCGTCGCTTTCGTGTTGAGGTCTGTCGCATAGACTGTGGCGGAGAATCTGCTGTTGTCTCTGGTGAACTTTGTGTAATAGACCTGCCCGGTTTTTCTTCCGACGATAAGGACGCTGACGCGACCTTCTATGACCTTCTCTACTTTGCGAGTCTTCAGATCAACTGTCGAAAGTCCCGTGGGCGTTGTGATGATTAGCTTCTGGCCGTCGGGCGTGTAGCCGTTTTGATGGAAGTAGAGGCTCTGGCTGCCAGCCTCGTCGGACAAGCGTATGATGCGGTGGCCCGTGTCCGGGTCAATCCACTCGCGCGGTAATTCCTTGCCGTTCTGTGCGAGGGTGCCAGTTGCGTTGAAAGAAAAAAAGATCAGGACGAAAAGAATAGGCAATGTGAATCTGCGAAACATATCTACCTCCTCTATCAACTGCGAAGAGAAAGGAGGCAGTTACAGGGGCAGCGGGCAGGAATAGCTAAAAGCGTTCTGCTTTTCCTGCTTACTGCTCCTGCCTCCTTTCTCTTTCCCATTCGGCAACCGAATAGATCGTCTTCTGCTTAGAAGAAGAGCCTGATACCGAACTGTATGTATCGCGGTCCACCCGTTCCGCCCTGGATTGCGAAGAGCGATCCAAAGTTCTGATCATAAGTCTGCCGTATGCGGTAGAGCTTGAATTGATCCAGCTTGGTGATGTCGAAGGCGAGCGGGTTCTTCGTAGCAAATCCCTGCGGTAGCTGCACGTGGAAGAAGTCCAGCGGCAGGCCGCCCGTATTCGGACCCTGTGTTCCAGTCTGACGGGTGGCATTCACGTTCGCGCGTATCTGCGCGAGCAGCGCCGCGCCAGCCGTGGTCGTGGACAACGGTTGATTGTTGAACGCCGCCCATGCGTTGTATTCCGCCGCGGTGATAGGCTGGGCTACGCCGCCCGCTGTCTCGGTTGTAATTTCGGTCGGGAATGTTCCGAGTCCGAAAGGCGTGTTGCCAGTGTTGTTGTAGCGGAAGTTCGGACGGTTGAAGGCGTTCAATATGTCAACACGGAAGTTCAGGCGTCGCTTTCCTTCCTTGCCGCCGAAGAAGGGCCACGGGAAGTCTTTCGAGAGCGAGAAGTCGAAATACTCCTGACGCGGCGGGCGAATATCCAGAGCGCGCGGGGCGTTGCCCAATGTGCCCTTGACGGGTCGCATGAAGGCCGCAGGATTGATGTAAGGCTCGCAACCAGCGGGCGGCGCAGAACTCCCTGTAGGGCAGTCGCGCGTCCACAGAGGATTCTTCAAAGGCACGCCCGGAACTATGTCCGGTCTGACGACGCGATTGAAGAGCACGCCGCCGAGCTTGTTGGGATCGGTGATGAATGGCAGGAACGGAAGTCCGCCCGGCATACGGAAGACGCTCGATATTGTCCACCTTCCGATTATCTGATCCACAACCTTCGGCGCATTTGTGAAGAATCTCTTATGACGCCCAAGGGGTATGTCCCAGAGTACGGTCGAACTGAAATTGTTCTTGATGTCGTAGGTCGAGAGTGAGCGATCCCCTTGTAGTGAACCGCCCAGAGATACTTGCCCTCTGGCCTGGCCTGTCGAGAGCACTCTGGTGTCCGGACTTGCGTCCGATGCCGTGTCAATGCCTTTGCCGTAGGTGTAGTTGGCCGTAAATGTCAGACCGCGAGTGACACGGCGGCGCACATCTATGTAAAAGGCATGTCGAATGCTGTTGGCCGAAGGATCAAAGTATCGGTTGAGCGGGTCGAAGCCCAGGTAGGGCGAAAAAACGCTCGCGCGACTGATGGTTATAACAGAGCCTTGCAGGTTCGTGCGCCCGAGCGGGTCGGAAATAGTTCCGGTCGCGTCTTGTGGCGGGCAAGTCGCGCACAGCCCTGATGACTCCATCTGATCTACGAGTCCTACATTACGCGGGTTGATGTTGACGAGCGGCAGATACAGATGCTTTCCGGCGCTGCCGACGTAAGCGACCTCTACTGCGAGTCCTTTAATCGGCTCAAACTGAATAGCAAGATTCCAGTTCTCTACATAGGGAACTTTGCCGCTGCCGGATGAGAATCCTTCGCCCGCGAATGCAGTGATGCCCAGGCTCTTAAGGAAGACAAGACCGTTCGCATCTGTGCCTAGAAGCTGGTCGAGTGTGCCGGTAGATCCCTGCAACGGCGCGTTACCATTCAACCGAATTGGCTGAGTCGCATCGGCTGCTCCCGTAGAGCCTCCGGCAATCGTGCTGACAGTGATAAAGCCGCCGAAGTCCGGGTTTGGCGAGCGGTTGTTACCTGTAAGCGGCAAATGTGAAATGCCGTAGCCGCCGCGAATGACAACAGATTTACTCTCAAGGTCCATGCCGAAGATTTTCATCTTCGGCTGCCAGGCGAAACCGAAGCGTGGCTCAAAACCCGTCCAATCAATCGGGACTAGATACTTCGAGCGCCCGCCGCGACCTGCGAAAGCAAAGGGAGGAATAAGCACTGACGTTGGAACGGAATCGGGAATCGCTGCTGTACATGGCACTCCGAGGCCGCCGATTGTTGTAGCTGGGTTGCAAGTGCCGGATGCCAGCGCTCGGCGTTGCACATCGGTCAGCGGGAAAGACTGCGCAAGATCGGGGCGAAACACGCCCTGCATGTTATGCGCCTCAGCGCGCGGAAGTTGCAGCGAGTAACGCATACCAAGATTTAGTGTCAGGTTGGGCTTGACCTTCCAATCATCCTGCACGAACCCTGCATAACTTTTCCAGCGATAATCGTAGTCGAGAATGATCGGCCTTACGTCCACAGCGTTCGGCACGCCCTCAAGCAGACTGGCAACTTCATTTCCGCCGTTGGTTACAGTCGTAGAGCGGTTGCTGCTTGTATTGACAACACGGAACTGCCAGCGGCCTCCGGCGGCTGAGAAGAACGGAGTGGCCGTCAAGCGTGCGTCCTCAAGATCAACGCCAAACTTCCAGGACATATTGCCGTGCGTCCAATAAACTATGTCGTTGAGGTTGTAGCGCTGCTCTATGTTGAAGTTATTGGTTGAGCCGCCCGCGCCAACGTCCGCGCCCGTGTACGTGCTCGCGTCCTGAGTAAGGAAGAACAACGGAATGCCGCCCGGCGTCAGGTGAGGCAGACCAAGTTCACCTGCTATGCTGCGACCGTTTTTGATAGAGAACTCCGGCGAAAAGTCTTCGCTGAAATTTCCGCGCGTGTAGCTGGCCCGCAGGTCGTTGACTAAGGTCGGCGACAGGATGTTATTGAAGGCCAGCAGGAACTGTCTTGCGTCGCTGTAAACGCCAGTGTTGCCGTTGATGTCGTTGCCAGCGGCGCGTATGCCGACGGCAGGCGTGACGGTGTAACGGAAGTTGACCTTAGCGTTGTTGGTGAAGTTGTGGTCTAGTCTGAGCGTGTAGCGCGTCTCGTTTTGTATAACCGAGCGTTGCAGGAAATAGTTTCTGACGTTACCGGCATCAAGGAAATAACTCCCGGCAGCGGGCATGAACTTAAGTATCTGTTGAGCAACCGGGTCAATGAACTCCGCCGGAATGATATTCAAGTTCGGGTTCGGAGTAGCATTGATCGTGGAATTACATTGCGGCGTCTGTAGAGTTACTCCCTGATAGACTTGTGGCACCAGAATCCTTCTGGGATCATTGAACTGGCAATACTGATTGCCTGAGGCAAGTTGAATCGGCACTAACTTACCGTTGAATAGAACGAACTGTTGATAGATTGTGCCAGCGGTCGAACCCAAAGAGGCAAGGCCGAACTGCGCGGCGACCGTTGCCGGCACAATACCGCTCGATGTCCTCACAAGGTTATTGAAATTGCCTGAGAGTTGTGCTGCGTCCGGCAGCAGAGCCGTGGAGGTCACGAAATCCTTACGCCAGCGCGGCTCGTAGGCGAAGAAGAAGAAGGATTTGTTCTTCCCGTTGTAGAGCGTCTTGCCGCCCTCGCTGCATCGCGCTAGAACGATGGGTCCGCCCACGGTGAGCGAAAACTGGTTGTAGCGCAGGTTGTTATGCGGGCGCGGGGCAGTCCCTATGGTGTATGGAGTCGCGTTGAACTTAGGGTTGCGCGTGTACCAGAGCGCCACGCCGTTAAAGTCGTTGGTGCCTGACTTTGTCGTGGCGTTGATGACGCCGCCGCCCGTCTGCCCGAACTCAGCAGAGTAGGCAGAGGTCTGAACCGTAAATTCCTGAACTGTCTCAGGCGTGAAGCTCACAACGGCGCGAGCAATGCCGACGCCAGTATTGTTGACACCATCTGCAAGAATGGCAGTGCTGCCGGAACGACCGCCGTTCACATTCAGGTTGAAACCCGGAACGGGCTGGTCCGCTGACACGCCCGGGTCCTCGCTTCCAACGTCGCCCGTTACATTCGGAGCCGTCACAGCAAGGTCAAGAACGCTGCGGTTGTTTAGCGGTATGTCCTGAATCTGGCGTTCGGTGACAGTAGTAGTAGTCGTGCCCGTCTCCGTATTGAGCAGAGAGGTTTCCGATACGACCGACACTGCTTCGCTGATCGTTCCGGCTTCGAGCGTAACGTTTACGGCAGCTATGCTTGACGTGTCCACTTTAACACTCTGGACAACTGCTTTCTTGAAGCCCTGTGCTTCTATTGAAATGCTGTACGTCACAGGGTCGAGCGAGGCGACAGCGAAAGCGCCTGATTCTGAAGTCGTAACAGTCGTTGACTGATTTGTTCCAAGATTCGTAACAGTCACGGTCGCGCCGGGCACTGCCGCACCGTTAGGGTCTATGACCGTACCGTTAATGCCGCCTTTGTTTGTCTGCCCGAGGGCAATAACGGCGCAGAGGAAAACGAACGCTAAAATTTGTATTGGCCGCATATTCTTCTCTCTCTTTCAAAAGGTAAGTGCACGAAGCCTTATCCTTGACCTTGTTGGAAGGCTGGCCTACAAGAAAAACTCTCGGGCCAGCACGACTTTCAATTTGCGTGGACCTTGTGCGACTAGATTTTCGGCGCAAGTTGCAGAGAACCTAGGCCGGTCTAATCTCTTAATCTATGTAGTTACGCCAGCCGCTGACTGCTCGCAAAGTGCAGGAAGACTGCCAGCTATTTCTATTGGGACATCAATTCCAGCGGAACTTACTTGCCAGAAAAGCGGTTAACTCATGAACCCTGTGTAGAGAATCTATAAGGAATCTGATCTATCTTCGGAAGCCTGTTAGCTTCAAGATATGAATCGATCAATCCCTGCCACTATTAATTAACGTCGAGTTATCTAGGGGGATAATTCTATCCTGTAAGACGGAGAAAATATCACTCTTGCTCGGTTTTGTCCACTAAATCATTATCAACCGAGACTTCAAATAATTTTTCCGCACAACAAAATAACTCTCAAAAGTATGCAGAACGGGAATATAAAATTTTCGAGCAACTTTTATTCCCTTCAAAGAGAGAGAATAAAACATCTGTAATTACAGACCCTTCTTCTACGGCGAAATTATTCAAGCGGTTAACTTCGTCCGAAAAAATCATTCTATATCCAAAAAAATCAATAAAGCTTGTGTCGATTAAACTGCTCTATTGCATGAACTCATACGTTCTTCAAAATATATTCCAGAATCATCTCTGGTGTTGCCGGATTCGATCCCGGACAGCTTTATTGATGACTGTTGGAATCAACGTTTGCAATCAAATGAATCGGGCCTAGCAAGCCTGCCTGTACAGGCTGCACTTTATCCATGTCCTGCGCCTGAAAGCGCTCGCCGTAGCGAAGGTTGAGCAGCTTGTAATCGGGCAGTCGCCTTCCCGCCATGTAATTAAGCGCGAGATTAGCGACGACGATTCTTATCCTGTTCGTGCCCGCATGTAAAAGGTTCGTCACGTCTAATGAATAAGGCGGACACCAGATTGAACCTGCGCGGGCGTTGTTGATATAGACCACCGCCGCTTCACGCACAGGAGCGTCCAACCAAGCTTGCATTCCTGCCTTGAGTTGCTGTACAGGAATCGGTTTTCCTTCGCTGAAATCCAGCCGGACCACAAGACCAGTTCTCAGCATACTCTCCGGCACCATAACCTCTTTCTCATACGTTGCTGTGCCTGAGAAGAAGCGAGTCTCTTCCGCATCCGTCCACGAACGCAGCTTGTCCATCAAGACAGAGTTGCCATTTTGTCCGAAAGTAACTCGCCAATTTGTGCTCAGATCAATCGGCGGTGGAACTGCGCTCGCGGTTTGAGTTGCGGACTTGGGAAGAGAACGTTTCGTGAAGACGATCACGCGAGAACCATAAGGCTCAAGATCGAGCGAGAGTATTGTGTTGCCGCCTTCCAAACGTGTCTGAACATCTGCGGCGGATACGCGTCCTGTCATAGGGTCCCACCATTCAGCCTGCAAACCCTGAACGCGAAACGTCGCCTTCACACTCTTGCGCTCGTTCGACGTGTTAGCAATGAAGTAGATGTCAGCATCGGCGGTCTTACGATGAACGAAACCTATTTCGGGGACGGACGGTGTGAGCGCCATGTCTGGATGAAAGAGAGCATTCAAAGTAGCTCCAAGCTGGCTTTCGTCTTTAACGAAATGAGCAGGCGCGCTTTTGCCTTCAAACAGGCGGCGCGAGATTTCCTGAACCTCGCGCTGCTCCGCTTCAGTCGCTCGAAAGCCGGGCGCAATCTGCGGAAGTCGCTTTGTCGCTACGAGCACGCCTCCGCCTCGCACAAACTTTTCCAATCTGCGAAGCGTGTCGAGAGGAATGCGTTCAACTCCCGGAAGAACAACAACGCTGTATCTACTCTGACCTAACATGAGCGCGCCATTCTCTACGCGACCGACTTTCAGGAGCGCATCATCATCGAAGAAATCAAGATTGTATCCAGACTCAAGTATCTGCGGCATCACGTCCACACCAACCCTATCGCGCAGCGCATCTATCATGTGGTCATTGCCTGCTGTGAAATGCGCCCATGCATCAGAATCGGGAAGATAGAGCGCCATGTCATTCGCTGGCTGACCCTGTCTGAGCAGATAGCTCATGCGTTGCAGGTAGCGCGTAACGTCTGGCATGACAATCCACCATGGATTCTTCTCATCAAAAACAGCAGAGGCATAGAAGCGCCATCCCGGATAGTCAACCTGCGGCGGTGTGTAAGGCCAGCCGTGCGCTATCAATTGATTGACGCCGACCAAGAAATGCAGATCGGCTTCCGCCTTCATGTCAAGCGGTGTCGCGCGAAACACGGGCGAGTGAAGCCAAGTCCACGTCTCCGATGATGTCACCTGATGACCGTAAATGTGATTCGCAGAAGAGGCCCAACGGGTTGCGCGCACAATCTTCCACTGCGGGCCTTCGCCTTCGGGCAGATCAACGTAAGCGTTACTCGAAAGCGTTGCTGCCGGAACGCCGTAAACCTGAAAGCGCAGCAAAGTGTGATTCCTGCGCGCCCACTCGTGCACGGGCGTGAGAAAGCGTTCGTTTAGTAGTTCCGTCAGAGTCTTTCCCCAATCGTATCGTATCTCTTCAGTCCTTGGTCCGATGTCTGCGACCAAAGCTGGCAGATAGGGCTTCAGGTCGTAGCCGCGCCTTCGCTTAAACTCTTCCAGAAAGTCGCCAGTCCAATCCTGACCATAGACTTCAAGGCTGTCGCCGAAGACAGCAAAGGGACGGTTCTGCCCGAAGGCTTGCATTAGGCGATCACCGACATTTTTCAAATAGTTCTCGGTCGCCGTGCGGTCCAGGTGATTGAGCACATAGCCTTCAGCGCCGACCGCAGGGCGCTTGACCTGCATCCCTGTACGGCTGGAGATGAAGAATAGAACTTCGTTCGCGCCGTTTAGATTTGCGGGAAGCCACACTGCGCCGTCTCTAACTTCCGTCAACTCGCGCAGACTCTCCGGCGCAATTGATCTCTCCTGAGCGCGCGCCAGAAAAATTGCCAGCAACTTTTCGCCAGCCGTTATGCTCGGAATCGGGATGCGCCGCATCTTCGCGTCAACTTTAACTCGCTCCGTGCGAAGCATTCCGGCTGCATCCGAGATGGGAACTTGCGCGCCGCCAAAGGGCCAGCCGCTTCCCAAAGTCAAATCCATGCGAAGTCCAAGCTCGCGCGCCTTCGCCGCAACGAACCGCAGAGCATCAATGTGCTCGTCGGAGAGAAATGGAAGATTCTTAATGCCAATGGTCGGATCATCCGGCAGCAATGGATAAGTAGGCTGAACCTCGAAGCCGCCGATTCCGCCCTCTTTCATCACGCGCATCTCGCGCTCAAGCTCAGGCCGTGTGACGGCTGGTCCGAACCACCACCAGCGCACCATTATCTTCGAGTCGTCCGGCGGATTCTGAAAGAGTCGTTCAAGGTCTGTGACCGAAGGATTGGCAATCGGCTCATTCGAGATAGAAGTATCACGCCTCTGCGCTGCGCGGTTGGGCGCAGACCTTCGTTGAGAGTAAACGATAGAGAGAGATGAGAGCAGAATCATCCAAACAAGCAGCGAGATTAACCTTCGCATTATTTTCATCACAGTTCTTCCCTTTTGAAATTTTTCTCTTCTTAAGCGAGCCAACGCAGAGCCGCAGCGAAACCGCTCAGCCTCCAGACATCTTTAATAACTTTGCCAGAACCGATTGCTTCACCTGAAAAATTGTTCCGTGTCGCGCGCCTTCTGGAAACTGTAGCTGCGCGGAGATGTCTTCCCAATGTTCAAGGTCTGTGGATGCGACTGCGCCGTAGCGATGGTCTCTGTACCTGTCGAAATAGACGATCCATCTTCCGCCGATCTTTATCACGGTCGGCCCTTCGGCCCAATATTTTCCAGTAATCGGCGGCGAGACTTTGATGAACGGCCCCGTGGCTCGCTCTGCCACTGCGTAATGAATATTCTTCTGCGCAACGGGCTGCTTCGTTTCGTCTTTGAAGAAGATGATGAAGCGATTGCCGTCTCTGACAATCGTCGCGTCTATAACGTTGAAGCCCGGATCGAAGAACAATCTTGTCGAAGTAAAATTTTTGAAATCCTTCGTCGTAGTCAGGTAGATGCGATGATTCAAACCGTTGTCGCCGCTCTTGTCTGTCTCTGGAAAACGACGAGGAATCGTCGTCGCCCAGAACAGAAGGAATTGCTTTGTCTCTCTATCGTAAAAAGTCTCAGGCGCCCAGACGTTCTGAACGTTCGGCTCATTCATCATAGGCGCGATTGATTGCTGTTCGGGCCAGTGAATTAAATCCTTTGACGTTGCGTGGCCGATTAGAGGTTCGTGCCAAGAGCTTGTCCAGACCAGATGGAACAGGCCGTCCGGTCCTAAAGTTATATTCGGGTCACGCATCAACTTGTCTTTGCCGACGATGGGGCGCAGCAGAGAGTTTCCGTCGTTGAGTTGATGCCACGATAGCCCGTCGTCGCTGTAAGCCAGATGCAAGCCGTCTTCGCCATTGCCCTTGAAGTAGGAGAAGAGATAAACCGCGCCGGATTTTTTCTCGACAGAATGTGATCCGTCTTCATTAAATGTCAACGCGTGTAGCTGAACGGCTGCGACTAATTGCGCGTACAGCAAGAGCGTCATAGTCGCTACGACTGAATGGCGTAGGATTCGCATGACAAACTGTTTCTTATGGAGATCGGTTTACTCTTCAATCCAGATGAAAGACTTCATCAAGGTCAACGGTCCGGGGGCTACTGTCAGAGTTCGTCAGCATCAACTCTTTCATATAAGACCACCAGCGGCGACAGCTTTCCGTTTCGGCTATCGTCTGCCACAACTCTTCCGATTCAATCTCCGCGTAAGCGAATAACCTGTTCGCGCCGCGCTCAAGAAATATGGAGTAGTTATGAACGCCGTGCGCTTTGAGCACTTCCTGCAACTCCGGCCAGATGGGATTATGCCGCCTCTCGTACTCATCCTCGTTGCCGGGCTTCAACGTCATCAAGAATGCTTTGCGAATCATTGTAAAAGCAGGAGTCAGAATTCAGAATTCAGAATCCAGAATAAAAGAAAAACAAAAACGGGTCGCAGCATTATCCCATTCTGACTCCTGAATTCTGGATTCTGAATTCTGCTTTTTAGAAATTAAACTTATCAATATTCTCTTTGTTGAAGATGAAGGGAGCGCCCAAGCGCACTTCGTCGTCAACGACTTCGATCTTGCCAAGTCGTCCGGCATTCAACTCTTTGT
>Ga0066662_10001401_pt1 | contig 11054 bp, 10 predicted proteins | sample GraSoiAngelo_111_FD_133939 | JGI IMG/M metagenome (GOLD analysis project Ga0066662, IMG submission 133939) | Grasslands soil microbial communities from the Angelo Coastal Reserve, California, USA - 14_0903_12_40cm | ecosystem: Environmental > Terrestrial > Soil > Grasslands | place: USA... | reverse complement strand
TGACAACCATTCACGCACTCTCATTGACCGCTTCTCCTGGTGTGGTCTGAAGAAAAATTGTTCATTCCGGGAATGACTCCTTGTACTGAAATGCCGTTCCTGTATCAAGACATGATTGAGCGTGCGTCGTCACGCCCGTCGGCGGCTGAAAAAATGCCCCGCCGATCCACAGTATCTCACCGCGATTGTAATTCACCATCTGGTCCGGCCCAATGATGAATGATGAATGACGAATAATGATGAATAATGAAGGAGGAGCCCGTCAGTCAGCAATCACAGATATCACTTCTCCTCAGCCCGCGTCTGCGCGCCTTATTGACCTTTCACGAAAGAGGCGACGGTCAGCCATAGCAATACGAAACCGATGACAATCACGACCGCCCCCATTGTTCTTCCAAAATTTTTCAGCCAGCGCGTCGGCGCAAATGTTTTCCTCGCCTCTAACTGATCCGCCCCGGCCAGCCGCTGGTATTCCCCCGAGCGTTTCTCTTTCATCTCGGCGTCGTTTTCCGATCCTGTGAAGATGACGAGGTCCATAGGAAAGCTTCCCGGACGAAGATGCGTATTGAAGAAGTGGATGGCAAAGATGAACCAGACGGCGAGCAGGGCCTCCTCGCCGTGAATCAGCAGGGCAATATTGAGCCACGATCCGGGGAGGACTTTAGCAAAAAGAGTGGAGAACCACATGATGTAGCCGGAAAAACCGATGATGCCCATGCCCCAGAATACGGCCCAGTAATCGAATTTTTCCCAGTAGGCAAAGTGTTCAAATTTGGGCTGCGGCCCCCGCCAGAAAAACCAGCGGAGATGGCCATAAAGATCTTTCAGGTCCTTGAGGTTTGGAACCATTGAATTCGGTCCCCAGAAAGTCCCCTTGTCCCGTTGGATCAGACCGCGATGGAGCACATCGCCGAGATGCACCAGGAAAGCGGCGCTCAAAATGACTGCGCAAAATTTGTGAAAAAACAGAATCGCGCCGAAACCGCCTACTACGCCGGCGAATGACGATCCCCAACCAGAGCGGCTAAACCGCAGAACCATGCCGGTCAGGGCCAGCCCCAGAAAAGTCGCCATCACCACACCATGGAGGTATCGCTGGCCCAGCGAAAACCGGGTGTAGTAGGTGCGCGTGGTGCTTTGCTCTACGATTTCTTCGTGCTCGAGTATCAGGTCAGGCATTGGTATCCACCGATGCGTGGTTCCCAGCTTGGTGAACAACCGAGCGAATGAACCACAGAATTGTGTGCAGTCCGAAAAAGCTCAGCACTCCGCCGAGCAGCAGGTTCATGAACCTGGCCGAGAAGTACAGCGCGGGAAAAGATTTCATGTCGCGCGTGTCAGCGTGCGGACGGTAGCTGACGAAACTCGCGTTTGCCCCCGCGTGACAACGGCTGCACGTGGCCACCAGATTGGCGGGAGCAACGCTGGATTTTGGATCTGACGCGGGAAGGATCTCGTGATTTCTGTGACAATTCCCGCAGCGCGCTACTTCCACGTATCCGAGGGCCGAGACTTGGGCATGAAAGCTGTCGGAATAAGTTGATAACTGTTTTTTGTGACAACTCCCGCAGGTCGCCGGTGTTTTTGCCTGCCAGGCAACATTTTCCGCGCGGCTGATCTGGTGAGCGGTATGGCAGTCAATGCAGACCGGAGCTTTCGTGTCTCCGGCGTTCAGCTTTCTGCCATGGATACCGGCAAAGTATTCAGCCTTGGTCCCGGCATGGCAGGAGCCGCAGGTGTTGGGAATGTTCGTACGGTAGGTGCGGCTTTGTGGATCTTTGTGGCTGAGGATCTTATGCGATCCGTGGCAACTGACACACGACGCAGCTACCAGCAGGCCACTCTTGTTGAGGGCAAATCCATGAATCGAGTCCATGTAGCCCTGATACACATTGGCCAGACCGTGCTGCTTTGCAAAATCCTGGTTGCCATGGCATGTCCCGCAGGTGCGGGGCACGTTTAACTGATACACCGGCGAGCGCGGATCAGAAACGGGAACAATTTCATGTGGGCTATTGTGGCACGCAAGGCAGGAGGGGCTGGCTGCCTTCTTGTGCATGCTGGCATCCACATCTCCCGCCTCACTGCTATGGCACGTTTCGCAGGCTACCTGCGAAAGTTTTTCCGGATGAGGATAGTCGGAGATATCGCTGTGGCAGTCGGTACAGCTCAGGCTGCCGTGGACGCTTGCCTTATGCTTGGCCTGGTCCACGTAGACGCTGTGTCCTGCCTGATCTGTCAGACTTTGGTCAGCGTGGCAGGACAGGCAATCGACACCCTTTGATGCGCCGGCAGCGGCGCCTCCCGCTGTACCAAGCGCCAACAACAATGCCGCAGCCACATGTAACACGGCTTCCTCCTACATTCTTCTGCCCAGTGGACGATGTGGGCTTCTCAAGCCCTATTTCAAAGAACGGCAGAATTTGACCAGGGCTTTGATTTGATCGTCGGTGAGCTTGCCGTCGTATCCAGGCATCTTGTCCTTGCCTTTTTTGACAATGTCAAACCACTCGTTGTCGGATTCTTTTGACGCTTCGGGAGAGTGGAAATTTCTCACGCCTAATTTCTTGCCTATCGCCGTGTCGCCTTTTCCGTCAGCGCCGTGGCAAGACTGGCATTTTGATTTGAACAGGGCTGCATCATCCTGCGCGAATGCGCCGGTAGCAGAGACAAGCATGAGAATCATTGCTGCAGCAGTGAATCGAAGCAGTTTCATTACATACCTCCATGAACCCCGGACCGTTTATCGCTGCGAGCGTGAATGTTTCGGTCCCCTGGAATGCCACGGGCAGTATTGATCCGGAGCGGATCTTTCTTTGTAATTTGTAACTCCAGCCGGCCTGAACTTCTTCGCCGGGCACTATGTCCATCAGGTCAATGCCAATCGCTGATGAACTCCTTAGTCTGCCCCCCAATACACCTGTAACGCTGTGACGCACGTCACGCTTTGATGATTCCAACAGCTCATCGTCAGATTTCCCAATCAAACTGCATTGCTAACGTTCGAATTCTTCTCTGCTTGCGACGAATTCTCCCGCGCAGCCCAGGGCGGGTGCGGTACATAGGAGCAACACACCGCTAAATTCAATACACATCAACTACTTTTGTTACCTCTGCGTCCTCTGCGGTTAAAGGTTTGGTTGTGGCGTGGAAGAATGGTCGGCGGCTGGATACTGAATGCTGTGGCAGACACTCATCCACAACCATTGTCCTGCAACAATGCACTCGATAAGGACAACCGAGGCCTGGGAAAAATGAAGCCGGGAACGGTTCAGGCGGTGAGCATCATGGATTAGAGCGGGATGCGGCGCCGGTTACTTGAGCGCCGCACGACCACGCTCATCTGCTCACCCGCTTTACTTCAGCGTGTGGATGTATTTGACCAGGGCTTTGATGTCATCATCGCTGATCTTTCCTTTATAGGCGGGCATCTTGCCTTTGCCATCCGTAGTGATCTTGATCAGGTCAGCATCTGAGGCCTTGGCGACTTCCGGATCGTGGAAATCTTTTGTACCCATCTTCTTGCCGGCGGGTGTGTCACCCTTGCCGTCGGCGCCATGGCACATCTGGCATTTGGATTTATAAAGCGCTGCAGCATCCTGGGCTTGAGCTGGCCGTACGGTGCTCATCATCAGGGCCGCAGCCAGGGCAAATATTGCAATACGCGAGAGTTTCATGATCGTCTCCTGTGCTCCTCCAGCGCGGCGGATGAGCACTTTTCACTAATGTAAACACATTCCTGCTGCGTTCCACTCTATAGCATCAGCACTGTAACACGCTGATTCCGCAGCCCTTATTTCAGTGTATGAATAAATTTCACCAGCGATTTGATCTGCTCGTCAGTCAGTTTGGCCCCGTATGCGGGCATCTTGTCTTTGCCTTTTTTCACGATGTCAAACAGTTCTGCATCCGAAAGCTTGGCGACCTCGGGTGAGTGCAGGTCTTTGGCTCCCACCTTTTGTCCTGCGGGCGTATCGCCTTTACCGCCGGCTCCGTGGCAGATCTGGCATTTTGCTTTATAGAGCGCGGCAGCATCATCCTGTGCATAGGCGGAAGCAGCCAGTCCCAGTAGCAGGACGGTGGCGGCGACGGTGAATTTCAACATCTTCATAAGTTCCTCCGGGAGAGTTTTTCTTGCATGGCCCCAACCACTCTTACATCGAATACCGCAGTGACACCGTGAACACATTGCCTCTGAAGTCCCGTGGCAGTGTCGGCCCGGGAGTAGATTTCTCGTTGTAGTCGTAATAATTCCAGTTCGTCTTGTACGTCAGGTTCTTGGTCAGCTCTACAGCCAGCGTAGCGCTGGGCAGGTGATAGTTGAAGTTCAGCGGCCCGGTGGGCGCGTTGGGATTCAGAATCAATGTAGTTCCGGTGCTGCTGGTGATGGTATAACCCACTCCTGCCGTCACCCGCTTGATCGGCTTCAGGTAGAACGAGCCGGAACCGTAATGAGACAGGTTGCTGTAGAACGACAAGCCGGAAAGGAATGGCGTTCCGCAGCTTAACGTTCCCGGGGTAGTCGGCGTTGCCACAAAGCAGATGTTGGTCTGCGAGAAGATGTCCTGGTAGTCGTAGGAGAGATCCACTCCCCACCATTTGTTGTCCGGCATAAACGAGCCGCTGAAGGCGAAGCTGCGGTTGTGCTGCAGATTGCCAATATCGGCGGTCGTATTGCGGTTCTCGCGGATGTAAACGGAGGCGCCCAGGTTCACCCAATCCTTGGGCTTGTAGGTTGACCGGATCTTGTATTCCTGCATGTGCCGCGGGCTGATGCGCGTATAAGCATTGTCGGCAGAGAAAAACTCCGTGTCGGCGCTGATGCGGAACTTATCCGTGGGCCGGGCGGAAAATCCGATAATTCCGGAATGGCCATTGATCTCGACGAAGTTGAAGTCTGCACCCAGCACTGTGGCCTGGCAGATGCCGGTTGCAGGGTCGGTAGGTAAGGTGGCGCAGGCCCCTCGGTGAGCATTGTTGGGGAAGAAGGTCTGCAACTGAACGTCAGAATCATCATGGGTGATCTCACGCCGTTGATAGCGGTAACCTATATAGGCGCTGACGCGCTTGGTGAAGTCGTATTCCAGTTGGAAGGTATTGAACTTCTCATCCTGCCGCAGGAAGTTGTTGAGCACGTCATTGATCACGTCCGCACCGGAAGCCGCGAGGTGCTGCGGGCAGGTCGCTGCTGTGAAGGGCGGCGGACAAGTCGCAGGAGAGAACGGATTCGGGGTAGTGGCCAGAGTGGCAGCAAAAAGTGCCGTGGTTGTGTAGTTCCATCTTCCCGGGATACGGAAATTGTCGAACCGGAAAGTGTCTACGATGCGGAACCGGTCGGTAACGCGCGCGGTGATAGCGAAATCGGCGGTGGTGGAAATACGGTGCGTCAAAGCCGCTCCGACCTGGTCTGAGAAACGTGTCCTGGTTCGGGTGGTAAGACCGGTAAATAGTTCGTTGAAATCGGGCAGGCTGGCTTCTGCGTCAGAGTAATTGAATCGGGCAGACATATCGAAGCGCCGGAAATAATTGCTCTGGAGGGTGACCTGCTCAGTGGGAAACGAATTACGGTTGCGTCCCGTACGGGAGTAACCGGTATAACCGTTGCAGGCCGGATTCACAAAGCCGGTAGCCAAAATCGGCGTGGCGCAGGGCTGGCCGGCAGCCAGGTTCCATGGAAGACCCAGATTCACTGGAGTACCGCTGGAGAGCCTCAGTTGGGGAATACCGAAGGTGATCCCCGGATCGAGCGTCGCCGTAGTGTCGCCTTTGAAGTAAGTGTAGAACTGATCGTAGTTGATGCTGGTGCGCGGAATGAAGCGGAACGAAACACCAATCTGGTAATTGTCTGTAGTGTTCAACGTAGGCTGAAGCAGCGGCGCTTCGGTGCCCTCGTGAATGCTGGACCACGAAGTGCCTTCATTCGCCACCCGCGACCATCCCATGCGTACTCTCACCTTGGAGAGCGGGAAGAGGTTCAGGTTCACGTCGCTCATCCTGCGGGTCAGCAAAAACTCGTGCGGTGAATTCAATATGGGCACATTGGGATTCGTCAGAGTGGGAATCGCAATAGTTGGGTTCAGAGGATTGGCGAACAGGTCATAATCAAAAATATATTGATCGCGCCGGAAGTTCGCGCCCAATGTATAAATCCGTCCTTTTTGTATACGGAAGCGGCTCACGTTATTCGGATCGCCGCCGTAACCGAAACTGTTGAAAGTGAGATCGTCAAACAGCAGGCCGGTGTGCGTGGGCGAATGCATGTCCAGGCTGTATTCCAGCAGCCTTGGCCCGGTACCCAGGTTCACCATCGTAGACCACATCGCGGGGCTGCCGGTGAAATCGCTGATCCGTCCTCCGAATTCAGCCGATTGCTTGATCTCGAACCCGAAGCCCGTTTCTCCTTTGTTCTCTTCTGTAGTCACGGCGGTGGTCAGGTCACTGGATTTGTGTGCAGCATCCACGCTTACGCCGGGTGTGATCTGCTGGCTGCCTCCGGCTGCGCCCTGTTCGCTCGATTGCTGCGCACTCAGCGGCAGAGCAAACATTGCTAACAATGCTGCCGCCAGTACGCGCGATTTACTTGAGTGGACCACTTTTTCGCAGTTCATCGGTCACCTTCCCTACGGCTTGAAGAAGAAATGGTCCGAATTCGAACCATGGATAGCTACGTGGCACATGGTGCAGGCCTGGTACTTCTGCGCCTGGTTATGGAACGACGGTATGGCTGGAGCGGCTGAATCCACCGTGAACGTATGGCACTCAAGGCACAACAGGTTCACGTTGGCGCGCCGCAACTGCCGTGGATTGGATGATCCATGCGGCTGGTGACAGGCGATACATCCTTCTGTCTTGACCGGGGCATGCTCAAAGGCGAACGGTCCTGCTTTGTCGGTGTGGCAATTGAAGCAGACCATGTCCTGCGCGGCCGTGGAGCGCAGTTGCCGCGTCTGGAAGCCTCCATGTGGATTGTGGCAGTTGCTGCAGGCCAGCAGCCCTTCATTCACCTTGTGGTGATAAGGCTTGGAAAAGTCGGGCTTCACTTCCTGGTGGCAGCTATAGCACAAGGTCGGCTGCGCTGCTTTCAAAAGCTGCCGCTCGATCTTGGGCGAGTGAACCGAGTGGCAGTCCACACAACCTACGTTGTTCTTCAGGTGTTGTGAGCGCAGGAAATTGCTGTGCTCTTCGCCGAACTCATGGCAGGCGAGGCAGCGCTTCGAAGATTCTTCCCGGGAGAGCGGGCCGAATCTTACGATCTTTGCCGGATCGGCGGATTCTGCATGCTCTTTGCCCGGGCCGTGACAAGCTTCGCAGCCTTGCCACTCCGGTCCCTGGTGTCCGGCCAGTGTCGTCTTCCAGTGCGGCCCCCGGTCAAAGCTCTTGCCCTCCGCTTCATGGCAGGTCTTGCAGGTATCGGTGCCTACGTACTGCGAAGGGTCGGCTTTGTAATGATCCATGATCTTCTGGCCAGATTCGCCGGAAGAGCTCTTTTTCGCTTTCTGCTGGTTTGCGTCCTGCTTGCCGGTCGCATTGGATGATTTGCTGTCACTGCTGTCTTTCTGCTGCTTGGCAACCGCTACGCCAAAGAACATCAGCGAAAGTGCGACGACCACCAACCACCACCATTTCCTCATTCTTCTGTTATCCATCAGCCGAGCCCTCGCATTTCTTGAATTGGCTGCACGTAACATATTCAGCTCTCACCTGCACACCGTACTGTGACGTGCGTCACATCTCTGTAATTTTTACTGCTGGAAAACGGTTACGAAAGTTTCCCCCGTGTGAAGTATAGGGGTTCATTGATGGATGCCGGCCACAGCTTCTTTGCGCCTGTCATTTCGTTCAATATGCCGGATGTACATTTGCAATCCCACCAGCATGAGCAGAATAGCGACCAGCGAAAATCCCAGGCCAACACGGCGGAAATTACGCTCCTCCATCGCTTTCTTGCCGGCTTCGTAATCCTTGGCCGCGGTGGCCATTCCCAGCTTGATATCGGCTTCCAGCAGGGCAGGCTTGAAGCTGTGAATCGTGACGCGAGACTTCATCAGGGCGTCATGTGCCTGCGTGAGCTCAAGCCGTGGCTGGCTCACCTCCATGCCGGAACGTTCGGCCCGTCCCAGTATTTCGTCAGCGCTCTTGATCGAGGCTGCAAGTTGCGTGAGTTGCTGCTTCATCTGCGCCGCCGCTGTAAATCCGGGATCGCCATCGGTGTGACACTGCGTGCAAACCGCCTTCTCTCCGGTGCCGATCAGCTCATCGGAAGGCTGCACGATTTCATGATTGCTGTGGCAGGTCACGCATCCCGGCAGGCCTGCGGCTGTGAATGCCTCCTGATGTGGGCTGGAGGAGAACAACTGCGCCTGGAACACATGGCAGGTAGAGCAGACATTGGCCACATTGGCTACTCCCGGAGGACTGGCCGCATGGTTGCCGTGACATGTAGTGCAGGTAGGGGCGCTGAGATCGCCCCGGGCTACCATCGCATTGTGGTGGACGCTCTTGCTGTATCCGGCAAACTGGTTGGTGGGAATCTTATAGCTACTCATGTAATTGGCATCTGCATGGCAGCGCGAGCAGGTAGTGGCAACATTCAGAGGATGCACCTTCGATTGCGGATCGCTGGGTGGACGCAGATCGTGGACGCTGTGACAATCCACACACACAGCGACTTTGGTATCGCCCGCGGCCAGCCGCTTCCCGTGAACGCTGGTCTTGTACTGGTCCAGTTGGTCGGTCCGCAGGCTGGGATTGTATTGGCGCATGTATGCCGGATTGGAATGGCAGCTTGCGCAGAGCTGGGGAACGTCTTTGTGCGCGATCTTGCCCTTGAAGCCGGCCTTGCGGCTCATGGCCTGCCCGGCATCATCATCATTGGCGTCACCGCCATGGCAGCTCACGCAGGTGAGTCCTTTTTGCGAGTGAATGTCATGGCTGAACTTCTCTTCGGTTACGCCCAGTTCATCCGGCAGGATCGAATGGCAATCCAGGCAGGAATTCTTGGCTTGAGGATGTGCCTGCAGGGCGGACGCCTGGGTCTGGGCTCGGCACGGCGAGGTCATGCACACCACCAGCAACAGCATGACCGCGGGAAGAACTGCGCGCAGTTTATTGTGCAAAATGACCATAAATTGTCATACCTGCTATGTATGCCAGAGCGAATAACGCAACTCCCGCGATCCATTGTCGGGTGCGCGCCGGGTGCTCGCGTTCGAAGAATGGGATCAGGAGCCACAGGAATGCAACTAATCCAAATGACAGTATCCCCAGAATTTCTCCATCTATTCCGGCCACCTTGGAAGGGATAAGCTTCAGCGTCTGGAACATGAACAGGAAATACCATTCCGGCTTGATGCCTGCGGGCGCTGGAACAAACGGATCAGCCTTTACACCCAGATCCCAGGGAAGGATGGCGGCCAGCGCGCCCAGCACTCCCAGGGCGACATACCAGGCCATCAGTTCGCGCAGCATGAAGTTGGGGAAGAACTTCATCTCCCGCTGTGAAGTGGGCCTGGCCAACCATTCGGCCTGTATCTTCGGTGGAACGCTGATGCCCAGGCGCTGCACCAGTAGCAGGTGAATAAGGATGAGCAGCGTTGCCAAACCGGGCAGCACCGCTACGTGGAATCCGAAAAAGCGTGTAAGCGTGGCGCCGGTTACATCTTCTCCGCCACGCAGAAAGATCATGAGCGGTTTGCCGACGATGGGAACCTGCCCCGTGATCTCCGTGCCTACCTTGGTGGCGAAGAATGCCAGCGTGTTCCAGGGCAGCAGATATCCGCTAAACCCGAATCCCAGCACCAGGAAGAGCAGGATCATGCCGGTGAGCCACGTCAATTCACGCGGTTTACGGTAAGCCTTCAGAAACAGCACGCTGAACATGTGCGCAAAGGCGGTAAAGATCATCAGGTTGGCTGACCATGAATGAATGGAGCGTATGAGCCAGCCGAACTGCACCTGGGTCATGATGTACTGCACGCTCTCAAAGGCCTCATTTGCGCCCGGCCTGTAATAAAGAAGCAGCAGGATGCCGGTGAGCACCTGAATAACGAAGAGAAAGAGCGTGATGCCGCCCAGAAAGTACCAATAGGTGAGCCGGTGGCGCGGCACAGTCTTTTTCTTGAACGGCGCCAGCAGTTCGTTGAGGTTAAACCGCCCGTCAATCCAACTGCGAATCTTCTCTAGGGGGGCCATCTATGCCTCCGTGCGGCGTCTCACGTGGATTTCTTCTCCGCGCACCTGCACGTCAAAAGCCTGCAGCGGACGCGGCGGCGGCCCGGCAATGTTCTTGCCGTTCAGGTCATAGTGGCCGTTATGGCAGGCGCACCAGATGTGCTGGAGATCGTCGCGATACTGCACCGTGCAGGAAAGATGCGTACAGGTCGCCGACATCGCGCGAAACTCTCCACTGGCTGTGCGAACCAGAATCCCAGGGTGGCTGCCGAACCTGAAAATCTTGCCGCTGTTGGGCTTCAGGTCGGCGATGCGCCCGGCAACCACCGAATCGCTGCCCATATCAAGAGCTTTGGGTGGAATCAGGTAACGTAAGACGGGATACAGGAAAGCAATGGCAGTGGCCATGAATCCCGTTCCCAGCAATGCCTGCACAAATTTTCTGCGGGGAACAGGGGTGACAGGTCCTTCCGGCTTGGCCATGCCTGTGTGTGTTGTTGCCATGCACCGTCCCTCCAGATCATAGGGGTAAACAACCGGCGTGAACCGGGCGAACGACAGCCCGCCCACGGTCTTCATGATGCTGTTCGAAAGTTATAAGGAACTCTGAGGACTTAGGCTGTGACGTGCGTCACACTAGAGATCTCCGGATACTGGTTGAGCAACCGGGTCAAACTGGCGGAGGCACGGCAGCGCCTGTCGGTGGTAATGAAAGTTGTCGTATGACATTAAGCCTGAGAGCGGCATAAATCAAGAGAGTATTGTTACCGGGTGTAATTAAAAGTGCGAGTCAGCTATGCAGCTTGCTGATGCACGTTGCTCCAGTAATCTTCCCAACCATGGTTGGCTCGCAAGATCCGCAGAGCTATCATCTTCCTTAAACT
>Ga0066662_10001400_pt1 | contig 11056 bp, 9 predicted proteins | sample GraSoiAngelo_111_FD_133939 | JGI IMG/M metagenome (GOLD analysis project Ga0066662, IMG submission 133939) | Grasslands soil microbial communities from the Angelo Coastal Reserve, California, USA - 14_0903_12_40cm | ecosystem: Environmental > Terrestrial > Soil > Grasslands | place: USA... | reverse complement strand
CCTTCAGGTAGTTCCACGGCGTGATCGGCCGACAGGTCCTCGGGTCGACCGGGTAGGTCGCGGGGTTCAGGCCAGACTGCGGATGCGGCGTCAGCTTCATGATCGCGGCCGGGTTCCTGTCAACGCCGTGCGGGTAGATCGAGCCGCCCTCGTCGAACGACGGGAACGTGTTGCCGCTGCCGTTGTTGAGCAGGTCGGGCACCGCGTTCAGCCTGTCGTCCGGCGAGTCGTAGATCACGTTGCCGCCCGGGGCGCGACCCACACAGTGCGTGGTGCCAGGCGGGAACACCCGGTGGTTGTACTCCACGTCGTAGTACACGCCGGTCGCGCGTGGATCGCCACCGGTCATGATCGCGGTGCCACCCGGGTCCGAATCGGACGGATCGGCCGCGTGTGCGTTGCTGAACTCCCTCCCACCCCAGAGCAGCCTCGCCAGCACCGAGCGCGGATGGTGAGCCACATACCACTCGAGGTCCGACTGGTGCATCCCGTCAACGGAGATCAACAGCACGTGCCTGGCCGTACGCTCGGCACGCCGGTCGTGATTCCCGGCCGGGGGTCGCACGCCCGCGGAGGCTGACCCCACGGCCAGAGCCCCGACCACCGCGACGCCCGCAAGAGCGCCCACACCACGACGCCAGCTACCCATTCCGCCACCTCCCAACGGGGACCAGTTGCGCTGGATCTTCGTCACGCCGGCCCGGCGCCGGGGGCAACGACTGGTGACCGGGCGGTGACAATCCGGAAAAGCGAAGATCGCCGTCCGGTGCCGGCCATGACCCCCGACGCCCGCGGCCCGATGCCTCTACCATCGCTGTGTGCTCGCTGCCCGGCATGCCGAGCGTCATCTCAGCCACCGCACCGGCTGGCTGAGAGCGGCGGTGCTCGGCGCCAACGACGGCATCGTCTCGACGGCTGCGATCATCGTCGGCGTGGCGTCCGCAGGGTCGTCACGCTCGGCGATCATCACCGCCGGCATCGCCGGCCTGGTCGCCGGCGCGGCCTCCATGGCCGCCGGCGAGTACGTGTCGGTCAGCTCCCAGGCCGATGCCGAGCGGGCCGACTTGGCCCTCGAACGGCGCGAGCTCTCGGCCGACCCGGAGGGGGAGCGTCAGGAGCTCGTCGGGATCTACCGGGATCGCGGCTTGTCCGACCGCCTGGCGCGTGAGGTGGCCGACGAGCTGAGCGCGCGGGACGATCTGCTCGAGGTGCACGCCCGGGATGAGCTCGGCATGACCGAGCTGTCGCACGCGCGGCCGCTGCAGGCGGCCGGCGCATCGGCGGCGTCGTTCACCGTTGGCGCGGCGCTGCCGCTGATCGCCGTCATCCTCGCCCCGTCGTCGGCAAGGATCGCTGTCACGATTGCGGCCACCACGGTCGCGCTTGCGCTGACCGGCTACGCCGGAGCCCGCCTGGGCGGGGCCCGGCCGGCGAGAGGGACGGCGAGGGTGGTCGTCTGGGGGATCGCGGCGATGCTGCTCACCATGGCGATCGGCAAGCTGGTCGGCACCGCCGTGTGAGAACCATCTAGAGGTGGCGCTCGAACCAGCCGACGATCCGGTCGAGCCGGTCGCGCCGCCGGTCGGGGCGGCCGTTGATCAGCATCACATGGCTCTCGTTCGGATAGCGGACCATCTCGACCGGCCGGCCGTTCGCCTTGCGCATGGCGAACACGAGCTCGCTGTTGACGGGCGGGCAGCGGTGGTCCTGCTCGGCCTGGAGCAGGAGCAGCGGCCCGGCAAAGTCGGTGATCCGGGAGGCGGGGCTTGCCGGCCAGTACTCCTTCGCCCCCTTGGGCAACGGCGGTAGGCCCATCCACGGCACGGTGCCGTAGTCCGAGGCCGCGTACTCGATCAAGTAGTCGGACACCGGGTTCTCGGCGACCGCGGCGCGGAAGCGGCGGGGATGACGTCCTGCCAGCCAGATCGTCTCGAGGCCGCCGTACGACAGCCCGAGCAGCCCGATGCGGCCGGGCGCGGTCACGCCCCGCTCGGCCAGGCGATCGAGCAGCTTCAGCAGTTGGCGCGAGTCGGGGCCGGCCCAGTGGTCGTGAAGCGACGAGGCGAACCGCGCCCCGTAGGAGACGGAGCCGGCCGGATTCGCCCAGATCACCGAGATCCCGGCCGAGGCGAGCGCCGTCATCTCGAGCCAGGGCAGTGGCGAGTGCGACGCGTACGGGCCGCCGTGGATCTGCAGCACGGCGGGCCGGCGGCCGCGTCCGCCGCGGAGCATCCAGGCATCGATGCCCTCGTCGTCGAAGCTGGACACCTGCTCTGGTTGGCGCCGGAAGGGCCTGTACCACCCCGATCCGTCACGGTTGACGCGCCGGAGCGAGCCGTCCCGCACCTCGAACAGGTCGGCCGGCTCGGCGCCGCTGTTAGCGAGCACGACGATCCTGCCGGCCGCGGACTGCACGTCGCAGACGATCACGTCGCCCGAGGTGAGCCATTCCACGCCTCCGTCCAGCCCGAGGCGCACCAACTGGCCGCGCCCACGATCCGTCACCACGGCCAGCAGGTGCTCCTCGTCCTCCCACACGATGTGTGGGCCCACCTCCCCGGGTATCAGATCGCTGTATGTCGTCAGCCCGACCGGCCGGTCGAGCCCGGCCCCGAGCGTGAGCTTCCGGGGCCCGCCCGCCACCACGATGACCGGATCCCGCCAGGGCATGTTGTCGTCCTGGACAATGCCGGCCATCGCCAGCCGGCCCTTGGGCGACCAGGACGCCGCCCACACCGACCCGTTCAGGCGCGCCACTTCCGACGTGCGGCCCGTCAGCCCGGTCGCAAAGACGCGGAACGTGTCCAGCGGTGACTCACGGTCCGGGTCGGCCAGGAATCCGATACGGGTGTTCGAGATCCACCGCGGGGCAGCGACGTCGAAGCGCTCGTCCGTCACCCTGCGAACGCGGCCGCCGCGGGCGGGAACAATCCACGCCGCGGAGTGCTGATCCCGCACGCCGACGCCGTCCAGGCGCCATCTCAACACGTCCACGTGCAGCGCCGTCGGATCATCGGCGGGGCCGGTGGTGAAGCGCCGGTGCCCGGATCGGCCGGTCAGCAGCAGGGTGCGGCCGTCCGGCGACCACGATGCATCGAACGCGCCGCCGTCGGGAGCCGGCAGGCTGCTCGGCTCGCCGCCACCGCTGGGGAGCACCCAGGGACGGGTTGACCCGTCGCGCTCGGAGAGGAACACGATGCGCGACCCGTCCGGCGAGAAGCTTGGACGGCTCTCGCGGCCGTGGGTGGTGAGCTGTCGCGACGTGCCGCCGGCGAGCGCGGCGACACGCAGGTGCGAGCGGTACTCAGAGGCGTCGGTGTCGCGCCGGGAATACACCACATGCCGGCCGTCGGGCGACAGGGTGAACGAGGTGATCTGCCGCTCGCGGCCGAGATCCGCGGGCCGAAATGGGCGAGGGTCGGTGTCCGCCACGGGGCCAGCCTACAGGGCGGGTGCACCGGGTGCCGTCCGGGGGCCGATCGATCCATTCCCGCACGCCGCCGGTATCACCTGTATCGTCACCCGCCGCGAACCGATGGCCGAGAACGACCTCACCGCGCACGCCTTCTGGGTGTGTGAGCCCGGCCGCGGCGAGCTGCGGGAGGTCGAGCTGCGGGCGCCCGGCCACGACGACGTGCTCGTCCGCACGCTGCGATCCGGGATCAGCCGCGGCACCGAGACGATCGTCTTTCGCGGTCGGGTGCCGGCCGACCAGCACGACGCAATGCGGGCGCCGTTCCAGCAGGGAGACTTCCCCGGCCCGCTCACCTACGGCTACCTGAGCGTCGGCTCGGTGGAGCGCGGGCCCCGGCACCTGCTCGGTCGCACGGTGTTCTGCCTCCACCCCCACCAGACGGCCTACGTCGTCCCCTCCTCCGCGGTGGCCGTGGTGCCGGACGACGTACCGCCGGCACGCGCGGTGCTAGCCGGCACTGTGGAGACCGCGGTCAACGCCCTGTGGGATGCGCCGCCCCTGGTGGGGGACCGCGTCACCGTCGTCGGGGCCGGCATGGTGGGCTGCAGCGTGGCTCGGCTGCTCCGAACGTTCCCGGGGACGCACGTGGTGCTGGTCGACGTCGATCCGGCTCGCGCCCAGACCGCGGCCGCTCTGGACGTCGAGTTTGCGCTGCCCGGGGAGGCCGGCGGGCGACGCGACCTGGTCTTCCACACCAGCGGCACGTCGGCGGGCCTGCAGCTGTGCCTGGAGCTGCTCGCTCCCGAGGGGTCGGTGATCGACCTCAGCTGGTACGGCGACGAGCAGGTGCACCTCTCGCTGGGCCGGGCCTTCCACTCGAGCCGCCTCGCCATCCGATCCAGCCAGGTGGGCATGGTGGCTCCCGCCCGACGCGGGTCCCGCACCTCCGCCGAGCGGCTGGCGCTGGCGCTCGACCTGCTTCGCGACCCCGCCTTCGACTCGCTCATCACCGGCAGCTCGCCCTTCACCGAGCTGCCCGGCGTGATGGCGAGGCTGGCAGGCGGCGAGCTTGCGGCGCTCTGCCATACGATCACCTACGACCGCTAGCCGATGTTCGCCGTCACCGTCCGAGACCACGTGATGATCGCCCACTCGCTGCGCGGCGAGGTGTTCGGCCCGGCGCAGCGGCTGCACGGGGCCACCTACGTCGTGGACGCGACGTTCCGGCGGCCGCAGCTCGACCCCAACGGCATCGTCGTCGACATCGGCCGCGCCACCGACGCGCTGCGTTCGGTGCTCGAGGATCTCGACTACACGAACCTCGATGAGCACCCCGCCTTCGAAGGGGCCAACAGCACCACCGAGATGCTCGCCAAGCTCATCGCCGACCGCCTGGTCGAGCGGATTCGCGACGGCGAGCTGGGCGACGGAGCTCGCGAGCTGGCCGGCGTGGCCGTGACGCTGCACGAGTCGCACGTCGCCTGGGCGAGCTTCGAGCGCACCCTGTGACGCGGCTCCACATCGTCGTCCCCGCCGACATCGACGATCCGCGCCGCCCGAGCGGCGGCAACCGCTACGACCGGCGGGTGTGCCAGGAGCTGGCCGCAATGGGCCTCGCACTCGCGATGCACCGCGTACCCGGTGACTGGCCGCATCCCGACGCATCAGCCTGTGCGGTGCTGGCGGCCGCGATGGATGCCATCCCTGACAACGCCGCCGTCATCGTCGACGGGCTGATCGGCTCGGCTGCCGACACCGTGCTGGTGCCGCGGGCGGGCCGGCTGCGCCAGGCGATGCTCGTCCACATGCCGCTCGGGCAGGACGGGGACACCGAGACGCGTGCGCGGGAGGCCGCTGTGCTGGCGTCGGCCGCTGCCGTCGTGGTGACGAGCGACTGGAGCCGGCGGCTCCTCACCGAGCTCTACGGGCTGCCGCCCGGCCGGGTCCAAGTTGCGAAGCCCGGCGTGGACGCCGCCCCGATCGCCGCCGGGACCGAGACCGGCGGTGAGCTGCTGTGTGTGGCGACGGTGACCCGCGGCAAGGGGCATGACGTCCTGGTCGCTGCGCTCGCGTCGATTGCCGCCCTCGGCTGGTCGTGCACCTGCGTGGGGAGCCGGGATCGGGATCCGGGGTTCGCGGCGGCGCTGGGCACCGCGGTCGTGGATGCCGGCCTGCACGGCCGGGTGCGGTTCGCCGGGGCGTGCAGCGACGCCGAGCTGGAGGCGATGTTGCGGTCCGCCGACCTGCTCGTCCACCCGTCGCGGGCCGAGACGTACGGCATGGCCGTGGCCGAGGCGCTCGCACACGGGCTGCCGGTGGTTGCGTCCGACGTCGGCGGGGTGCCGGAGGCCGTGGGATCGGTGAGCTCCGGCCCGCCGGGGCTGCTCGTACCTCCGGGGGACGTTGCCGCGCTTGCCGGTGCGCTGCGGAGCTGGCTCGAGGATGCCGGCCTGCGCAGCCGCCTGCGGACGGCGGCGATGGAGCGGCGTGCCGGCCTTCGCCCCTGGTCGGAGATGGCTGTCGCCCTGGCGCAGGCCTGTGGAGTCGCCGCGCGATGACCGGCGCCCGGATTCCGGTGAGCCCGTCGTGGCTCGCCCTTCGCGAGCCGGCCGACGCGCGGGCCCGCTCCCGGGAGCTGGTCGATCATCTGCTGGCAGCGTCGCCGCGCACCGGACGGTGGGTGATCCACGACCTGGCGTGCGGCACCGGATCCATGGGACGCTGGCTGGCCCCGCTGCTTCCGGGTGCGCAGCGCTGGGTGCTGCACGACCGGGACGAGGATCTGCTCCAGCGCGCGGCCGCCGATCGCCCGCCGGCCTCTCGCGACGCGGCTGCGGTCACGGTGCAGGCGCGACGCTCGGACGTCACCCGGCTGACGTCGGCCGATCTCGCGGACGCCTCGCTGATCACGGCCTCTGCCCTGCTCGACCTGATGACCCAGCCGGAGCTCGAATCCCTGGTCGCCGTCTGCGCAGCCGCTCGCTGTCCGGTGCTGTTCACCATCTCCGTGACCGGCCGCGTGACGCTCGATCCCCTCGATCAGCTGGACGCAGCGTTCGGTGAGGCCTTCAACGCACACCAGCGCCGTGGCACGCAGGCGGGCCGGCTGCTTGGCCCGGACGCGGTGGCTGCGGCGGTCGAACGGTTCTCCCGCGGAGCCGTCGACATGCTCGTACGGCCGAGCCCCTGGCGCCTCGCAGCCGGGCAGCGCGAGCTCATGGGGGCGTGGCTGGAGGGATGGGTCTCCGCGGCGTGCGAGCAGGACGCCGGGCTGCGCGAACGGGCGCCTGCCTACCGCTCGCGTCGAATCGCACAGGCCGCAGCCGGCGAGTTGCATGCCACCGTTGACCACGCCGACCTGCTCGTGATGCCGCGATGACGGTGGCGTGTGCGAATCCAAGCCGCGGGCCGGCCCGTACTCTCCGCCAGATCGTGACCTACTGCAGTCGTTGGATGCGAGCACTGGGGCGGCCGGTGGCCGGCATCGTCATGCTGGCCGCCGTCGTCTGGCGGTTCGGCTTCGGGCCCTTCCGCGACGGCGTCCACGCCGTCGACGGCCGGGCGCTGGCCCTGGCTGCGGTGCTCGGTGCGGTCTCGACCGCCTGCTGTGCCTGGCGCTGGGTGCTCGTTGCCCGGCGGCATGACCTGCCGCTGACGTTTGGGGCAGCGGTGGCTGCGTACTATCGGTCAGTGTTCCTCAACCTGACGCTCCCAGGCGGCGTCGTGGGCGACGTCCACCGCGGATTGCGGCACGGCCGTGAGGCCGGCGGTGCGGGCCGCGCGCTCCGCGCCGTGGCGTGGGAGCGGGGGATCGGCCAGGCCGTCCAGGCTGTGGTCACGGCGGCCGTGCTGGTGCTGCTGCCCTCGCCGGTCCGGGGGGATGTTCCCGTGCCGCTGGCGATCACGGGCCTGGGGGCGGCCGCGGCCGGATGCCTCGTCCTGCGCCGCCGATGGAGGCTGAGCTGGTCGGTGCTCTCGGGCGTGACGGCGGCCTCGCTGGTTGTCGTCTCTGCCAACGCCGCCATGTTCGTCGTCGCCGCCCGGACTGCGGGCGTTTCGGCGCCCGCAGCGCGGCTGGCGCCGCTCGCGCTGGTCGCGATGCTCGCGATGGTGCTTCCCGGCATCGCCGGCTGGGGCCCGCGTGAGGGGGCGACCGCCTGGGCCTTTGCAGCTGCCGGCCTGGGCGCCGCCGCCGGCGTTGCGACGGCCGTCGTCTACGGCATGATGGCGCTCTCCGCCGCCGTGCCAGGCGCCGTCGTGCTGATCGGTGCCTGGCTGGGCGACGTGGCACGGACGGCTCCGACGGGCGAGGCCGCCGATGCATGAACGCCCCTACACGCTGCTCAGCTGCGCCATGTCGATCGACGGATACATCGGCAGCCCCGGGTCACGCCTGCTGTTGTCAAACGACGCGGACTTCGAACGCGTCGACGAGGTGCGCGCGTCCTGCGACGCGATCCTGGTCGGGGCGGCGACCGTCCGGATGGACAACCCCCGGCTGCTCGTGCGATCGCCGGCCCTGCGCGAGCAGCGGGCCGCGCGCGGCGCGCGCCCCTCGCCCATGAAGGTGACCGTGACGAGACGCGTCGAGCTCGACCCGCACGCCAACTTCTTCACGGCGGGGGACGTCGAGAAGCTGGTCTATTGCCCCAGCCCGCGGGTGCCGGAGGCCCGTGCCCGGCTGGAACCGACGGCGACCGTGGTGGACGGCGGCCGGCACGTGGACATGCGCACCCTCAGCAGCGATCTGGCTGCGCGCGGCGTTCAGCGCCTGATGGTCGAGGGCGGCGGCACCGTGCACACGCAGTTTCTGACCGGCGACCTTGCCGATGAGTTGCAGCTGGTGGTCGCGCCGCTCTTCGTGGGCGACTCAGAGAGCACGCGCTTCGTGCGCGACGGTCGCTTTCCGTGGAACGCCGGCCAGCGAGCCAGGCTCTCCGAGGTGCGTCAGGTGGGGGACGTGGTGCTGCTCCGCTACGCGCTCTCGCCTCGCTTCCGCATGGACTGACGGCCGCTCGAAGGCCGCCGCGAACGCTCGCGCGAGCCCGATCGCCATCGGCAGGACGAGCGCCAGCGCGACGAGGAATGCGGCCGCGCCGTGGCCCAGCAGTGGCAGCACGGCCAGCTCGTAGACCAGCACCACGACCGGCACATGGGTCAGGTACAGGCTGTAGGAGGACAGGCCGAGGGCGCGCACCGGTCGTGCGTCGAGCACCGCGAGCAGACCGGCCGGCCGGCCGGTGGCCAGTGCCGCCAGCAGGCAGGCGACGGCGGGCCCGAGCATCAGGTCGACCCACAACAGGTGGTCGAGCGTCCACGTCGATCCCAGCACGGCGATGATCGCCAGCACCGGCGTCAGCCCGGCCAGCGCGAGGGCAGGCCACGGCCACGACCGGCGCGCCTCGCCGGCCGACACGATCCCCGCCGTTACCGCACCGAGCGCGAACAGCGCCGCCAGGTCGGGCGCGGACTCGAGCACGAACACCTCGAGGCGAGGCACGTGGGGGGCGGCGACGCCGACGATGGCAACGAGCAGCGTCACCGATGCCACCATGGCCACCGGCCCGCGCCGGCGAACCCCGAGCAGCATGAGCGGGAACAGCAGGTAGAGCTGGCACTCGACCGCGAGCGACCAGAACGCCCCGTTCGGGGTCGGCACGGCCACCAGGTTCTGGAGGAGCAGCCCGTTCACCGCCACCGAGGCGATCCCGGGCGTTGCCTGACCAGGCGGCGGCATGACCAGCCAGGCAACCGCGAGGCTGAAGGCGAGGGCCGCCCAGTAGGCGGGGAGGATGCGCCGCGCCCGGCGCCGCAGGAACTCCGACACCTCGCCGAGCTTCCATCCCCTGCGGGCCGGCCCCAGCGCCAGCGAGAACCCGGACAGCACGATGAAGACGACGACGGCGAAGCGGCCGAAGATGAAGGGGGCCGCCCAGGCCGGCGCGTTGTCCGACGGGTAGCCCGGGAAGGCGCGCAGGAACACGTGGTGCACCACCACGAACAGCGCCGCAAGGCCGCGCAGGCCGTCGAGGCCGGCCAGCCGGTCGCCACGGCCGCTCATCCAGCGCCACCGGATTCCTGCGAGCCGAACGCCGGCAGGAAACGGTCGCGGAAGGCGCTCATCGGCCATACCGGCGCGTCGGCGCTCGGCCGCACGCCGCTCACCCACCCCCATCCCCCGATGCGACGGAGCACCGCGGGGTCGTGCGCGATGATCGAGACCGGCACGTCGTGGTTGACCCCGTACCGCGAGACGATGTGCCCGGGCTGATGGTCGCCGAGCATGATCATCACCAGGTTGCTTCGCCCGTAGTGCTGGACGAACGAGAACAGCGCACGCAGCGAGTACTGGATCGATCGGCCGTAGGCATCCGCCGTGTCGCGCACGCTGGTGGCATCGACCGGCTGGTGGAAGAAGATGGAGCCGTCGCCGACCTGATTCCATGGCAGCAGGTGCGGAATCTGGGTCCACGGCTCATGGCTCGAGACGAGATCGACCTCGGCGAACAGCGGGGGCCGATGCCCCCGTCCCAGCTCGAGCCGCTGGAGGCCGAGCAGGACATACTGGTCGGGCATGGACGCGTAGGCGTACGTCGGCCCCTGGTAGCCGACGTTGCGGCGGTCGTAGACCTTGTCGAAGCGGTAGAAGCCGGACCCGTCGGGCCAGGCTCGGTCGTTCGACGGCACGTCGGCGACGGTCCGCCACCCCGCCCGGCCGAACGCCGTGGTCAGGGTGAGCCGGTTGGTCGCCATCAGCTGGTCGTACCGCGACTGGGTGTCGACCCAGAGCCCCGACTGCATGGTCGAGTGGGCGAGCCAGCTGACCCCGCCGAACGTGGACGACGTCAGCCATCCGCTGCGCGCCTGGAAGCCGGCCGACGCCAGCTGCCGGTCGCCGGTTGCGAGCACCCGGTCGACCCCTGCGGAGTACGAGGATCCCTGCACCGCCACCTGGCCGTAGCTCTCGACGAAGACGAGCAGGACGTCCTTGCCGCGCAGCGCGGTCAGCAGCCGGCTACCCGGGGTGCGCGCGAAGCGGTCGCGCCGGATCTCGGCTGCGAAGATGCCTTCGTCCGCGAACCCAGCCTGCACCGCGCTCACCTCGTGCATCGCCAGCTCCGCCGCGCTGGTGGACGCGATCGGCGCGCCCGGGACGAGCCGCACTCCGGATGCCCAGCACGCCGCCCACACGATCGCCATGGCGGCGACGACCCGCAGCGAGATCGGGCGGTTCCCGGCGGCAACGCCCGTCAGCCGCAGCACGGCAAGGGTGGGGAGGATGAGGGCGGTGAGGAAGACCACCGCGAGGCCGGCCAGAACGAGGTTCCCGTCGGTCTCGCCGATCGACGCGTGCAGGGTCTCGATGCCGATTGTCAGGTAGCGCCAGTCGTCGAACGGGTTGAACGGGCGGTCGAACGCGGTGAAGAAGCCGACGTCGAGCAGCTTGACGAGCACGACCAGCCCGAGCAGCGGGCCCACGAGCCAGGCCAGCGCGCGGCGCCACCGCACCGGCAGGATCAGCGCCAGCCCGACCACCACAACGCCCTCGATCGGTAGCCGGATGAACGCCTCCAGCGCCAGCCGGTTGGGGCGGTCGGGGGCGACGAGGGCGGCCCAGACGAGCAGGAACGCGAGGATGGT
>Ga0066662_10001399_pt1 | contig 11058 bp, 13 predicted proteins | sample GraSoiAngelo_111_FD_133939 | JGI IMG/M metagenome (GOLD analysis project Ga0066662, IMG submission 133939) | Grasslands soil microbial communities from the Angelo Coastal Reserve, California, USA - 14_0903_12_40cm | ecosystem: Environmental > Terrestrial > Soil > Grasslands | place: USA... | reverse complement strand
CGGCCGGACCGCAAGGCCATCTTCGAGGCGGCCGCCAAGGAGTCGCTCGACGACAGCGCGCCGGCGACGACGCCGAAGAAGAGCGCCGCGAAGAAGGCTGCCGCTGCACCCGAGACCCCCGCCGCTGAGTCGGCGCCTGCCGAGCCTCCGGCGGCTGAGGCTCCCGCCGAGACGACTGCCGAGCCTCCGGCCGCTGAGGCTGAGGCACCCGCCGCTGAGGCACCGGCTGAAGACGCCCCCGCGGCTGAGGCTGCCGACGAGACACCCGCCGACAGCTGATGCTCGAAGAGGCGCTCGAGCACCTCGTCCGGGGCATCGTCGAGCACCCGGATGAGGTCCAGGTCGACCTGCGCACACAGCGGCGCGGGCGCGTGCTGGAGGTCCGGGTGCACCCCGACGACCTCGGCAAGGTGATCGGACGAGGCGGCCGCACCGCGCGCGCACTGCGCACGGTGATGGGGGCCCTTGGCGGCCGTGGCGTGCGCGTCGATCTCGTCGACGTCGACAGGGCGCGCTAGAGCGTGCAGCTCGTCGTGGGCCGCGTCGCCCGCGCGCATGGCGTCGGCGGCGAGGTCGCCGTCGACGTCCGCACCGATTCGCCGGACCTAAGGTTCGCGCCGGGCACGACGGTGGACACGGATCCGCCCGAGCGCGGGCCGCTGACCGTCGGCCGCACCCGTTGGCACTCCGGTCGGCTGCTGGTCTGCTTCGACGAGGTGACGGACCGCACGACGGCCGAGCTGCTGCGCGGGACCTTGCTGGTCGCCGACTCCGCGACCTCGCCGGACGCCGGTGACGACGACGACTTCTGGGACCACCAGCTGGTCGGGCTGGCGGCCGTGCTGGTCACCGGCGAGCCGCTCGGCACCGTCGAGGAGGTCCTGCATCTGCCGGCCACAGACACCTTGGTGGTGCGCGGATCCGCCGACGAGGAAATCCTGGTGCCGTTCGTCCGGGCGATCGTGCCTGAGGTCGACCTCGAGCGCGGGCGGCTCGTGATCGACCCGCCCGAGGGCCTGCTGGAGCTGTGACGCGATGCGCATCGACGTGATCTCGATCTTCCCCGACTACCTCGCTGCGCTGGAGCTGTCCCTTCTCGGCAAGGCGCGTGACCGCGGCTTGGTCGACCTGCACGTGCACGACCTGCGTCGCTGGACCGACGACGTCCACCGCACCGTCGACGACACGCCGTACGGCGGTGGCCCGGGCATGGTGATGCGCCCGGAGCCCTGGGGCCGAGCCCTGGACGAGGTCGCGCCAGCGGACGGCCCAATAGTTGACGGCGCGCCGCTGCTCGTCGTACCCACACCGTCCGGACGGCGGTTCACGCAGGCGGACGCGCAGGAGTGGGCGACGAAGCCCTGGCTGGTCTTCGCGCCGGCGCGCTACGAGGGCTTGGACGCTCGGGTGGTCGAGGACGCCCGGCGCCGGATGACCGTAGCGGAGGTCTCGATCGGCGACTACGTGCTGGCCGGCGGCGAGGCTGCGGTGCTGGTCATCATCGAGGCGGTGGCTCGGCTGATCCCCGGGTTCATGGGCAACGCCGCCAGCCCCGTCGAGGAGTCCTTCGCGGCCACGGCCGACGGGCAACCGCTGCTGGAGGCGCCGGCCTACACCCGCCCGTCGAGCTGGCGCGGCTTGGACGTTCCGCCCGTCCTGAAGTCGGGCGACCACGCTGCGGTGGCGGCGTGGCGCCGTGAGGCGGCGCTCGAGCGAACCCGGCAGATGCGCCCCGACCTGCTCGACTAGCCGCTGCCCACCACGCTCGCGTTACCGCTGGCGGGTGCCGTTGTGGCACAGTAGATGGTCGCCGCCTGACGATAAAGGAACTCACATGCAGACCCTTGACGCGCTCGACGCTGCCTCTCTGCGCAGCGACATCCCGGACTTCCGCCCGGGTGACACGGTGAAGGTGCATGTCCGGGTCGTCGAAGGCAACCGCGAGCGCATCCAGGTGTTCCAGGGTGTCGTCATCCGGCGCCAGGGCGGCGGGGTGCGCGAGACGTTCACCGCGCGCAAGGTCAGCTTCGGCGTCGGAGTCGAGCGGACGTTCCCCATCCACTCGCCGATCGTGGACCACATCGAGCTGGTCACCCGGGGCGACGTACGCCGGGCCAAGCTCTACTACCTGCGCGAGCTGCGCGGCAAGAAGGCGAAGATCAAGGAGAAGCGCGACGCCACGCCGGCGCGCTGACCGACTCCGAGCCCTCCATGACCACGCCACCACCCGTGGGTGGACCGGCCCCCGAGGAGCCGGGTGTGACCGACGTACGCGACGAAGCGGCACCTGACGCAGGACCGGGGCGGCACGCCGACCGCGGTGAGCCGAGGCCGGCCGCTGCGAAGAAGCACACGTCCTTCTGGCGTGAGCTGCCGTTCCTGATCCTGATCGCGCTCGTGCTCGCGCTGCTGATCAAGACGTTCTTGGTGCAGGCGTTCTACATCCCGTCGGCGTCGATGGAGAACACGCTGCAGGGCGGACCGCCGGACAAGCACTACGACCGGGTGCTGGTCAACAAGCTGGTCTACCGCCTTCGTGACGTGCACCGCGGCGAGATCATCGTGTTCAAGGGGCCGAAGTCCTGGCAGGACCAGCCGGAGTTCGTCTCGAAGACGCCGAGCAACCCGGTTGCGCGGTTCTTCCACGACATCGGCTCGGCCGTCGGCGTTGCCGCCCCGAGCTCGAAGGACTTCATCAAGCGCGTCATCGCCGTCGGCGGCGACCACGTGGTCTGCTGTGACTCCAACGGCAAGATCACTGTCAACGGCGTGCCGCTGACGGAGCCCTACATCTACCCGGGCGCGAAGCCCTCCGACACGCCGTTCGACGTCACGGTGCCCAAGGGCCGGTTGTGGGTGATGGGCGACAACCGTGGTGGCAGTGCCGACTCGCGCGCGCACATGCAGGACCACGACGGCACGATCCCGGCCAATGACGTCATCGGCCGCGCTTTCGTCGTCGTCTGGCCGCCGTCGGACTGGAAGACGCTGCCGGTGCCCAAGACGTTCCACCAGCATGGGCTCGCCGCATCCGCGATCGGGGTGGCCCCGGTGCTGGGCGGTGTCGCTCTCGCACTGCCGGTCACGTTGATTCGCCGCCGTCGGCGGCTGAGCTCGCACTAGGGTCGGGCTCGATGGCTGAGCTCGACCTTCCCACCGGAACGACCGTACGACGCGACGCGGGCCTGTACGGCTACGAGCGGGCGCTGGCCCGGCGTGGGTTGTGGCCTGTCGCGGGCGCGGACGAAGCGGGACGCGGGGCATGCGCCGGGCCGCTCGTGGTGGCCGCCGCGATCCTGCCGGAAGGCAAGCGCGGCCAGGTTCCAGGGCTGGCCGACTCGAAGCTGCTGACACCGCTGGCGCGAGAGCGGGTCTACGCGCAGGTCGTCCGCCGTGCGGCCGCGTGGACGGTCGTGGTGATCCCGCCGCAGGAGGTCGACCGGCGCGGGTTGCACGTGTGCAACGTGATCGGCATGCGTCGTGCCCTGGCCCAGCTCGAGGTGTCGCCGGCTTACGTCCTCACCGACGGCTTCCCGATCCCTGGGCTGGACGTGCCCGGGTTGGCCGTGTGGAAGGGGGACCGCGTCGCCGGCTGCATCGCTGCGGCCAGCGTCATCGCGAAGGTGACGCGGGACCGGATCATGACCAAGCTGCACACGCGCTTCCCGTCGTACGGCTTCGACGAGCACAAGGGCTACTCCACGCCCGAGCACCAGGCGGCCCTTCGTGAGCACGGCCCCTGTCCGGAGCATCGGTTCTCGTATGTCAACGTCCGGTCCGCCCGCGATCGTGACAGGCTGCTCGCATGAGCGCCGAGGACCTCGAGAAGTACGAGACCGAGATGGAGCTGCAGCTCTATCGGGAGTACCGCGACGTCGTCGGGCTCTTTTCGTACGTCGTCGAGACCGAGCGTCGTTTCTACCTGACGAACGACGTCACTGTGCACGAGCACGCTGAGGGTGGCGAGACCTACTTCGAGGTCGTCATGGCCGACGCGTGGGTGTGGGACATGTACCGGCCGGCGCGGTTCGTCAAGAACGTGCGAGTCCTGACCTTCAAGGACGTCAACGTGGAGGAGCTGGCCAAGGCGGACCTGCAGGTTCCGGAGGACACAGCCGGGTAAGTCACTGACGTGACTGAGCAGAGCGACAACCGCGCCTCCGGCCAGCCCGAGACCCCTGACGCGAACCAGCAGCAAGGCGAACAGGTCAGCGAGTCACCCGAGAAGTCCGCGCAAGCAGGGGAGTCGTCGCGGGCGTCGGGCGACCAGGGCCAGGCGCCTCGTGACATCGAGACTGACGACGCCGGCGGCGCGGCAGAGATGCAGCGCTCGGCCAGCCCGCCAGTCGACGGCGGCATTCCTTCGCCGGGCGACTCGCAGGGCGTTGCTGTGCCGTCGGTGCAGGCAGCTGCCGGCACCAGCGAGGAGAGCGAGCAGATCGACGGCGTGAAGATCACCTCGCTTGCCCCGCCGGGCAAGCCCGACGGCGAGGTCGACACACGCCCGTCGTCCACACCGCTCTAGCTCGGCCGCGTCGTCCACGACGACGCCGGTGAATGTCCGCCGTCTGCCGCAGTTGACGCATCTTCGCTTGCGGAGGTGGTCACGTGCGGGCCAAGGACGCCGTCGGGCGATATGGCGAGGACGTCGCTGCGCGGCATCTGTCCGAGGCCGGGCTGGAGATCCTCGAGCGCAACTGGCGATGCGCGGAAGGTGAGATCGACATCGTCGCGCGGGAGCGCGGCGCTCTTGTCATCTGTGAAGTAAAGACGCGGTCGTCGGCGGTCTGCGGGCTGCCGGTCGAAGCGGTCACGCGCAAGAAGGCCCACCAGCTGCGGCGGCTGGCGCTGCTGTGGCTGCGTGAGCATCCGGCTGGTGGCGCCGACGTGCGCTTCGACGTGGTCAGCGTCATGCGGCAGCGGGTCGGGGCTGCAGTCGTCGAGCATGTGCGCGGGGCGTTCTGATGCCGATCGCACGCAGCTGGTCGGTGGCATTGGTTGGGGTGGATGCGCACCTCGTCGAGGTCGAGGTCGACGTGGCAACCGGTCTGCCACGGTTCATCCTCACGGCGTTGAGCGACCGCGTGCTGCGCAATGTCGAGCACCGCGTGCACTCAGCCGTCGCCAACTCGGGTGAGAGCTGGCCGGCACGAAAGATCACCGTTGGTCTGCTCCCTGCGACCGTTCCCAAATCGGGGAGTCGCTTCGACCTGCCGATCGCGTTGGCATTGCTGACTGCAGCACAGGCGCTTCCCCCCGAGCCGCTGACGGAGTGGGTGGTGCTCGGGGAGCTGTCGTTGACCGGCGCGGTGAAGGGCGTCACCGGGGTGCTGCCGTCGCTGATCGGTGCCTACCGAGCGGGACGCCGGAAGTTCATCGTGCCGCGTGCCAACTACGGAGAGGCACAGCTGATCAGCGACGCCGAGATCGTGGGGGTCGGGTCGCTTACCGAGGTGTGCGAATGGTTGCGCGGCGAAGCACCGCGACCGACGACGCCCGATCCTGAGGCCGCACCGGTCACCGACGACCCACCGGACCTCGCCGACGTGGTGGGACAGCCGGCCGCGCGTCGAGCCGTGGAGGTGGCTGCGGCCGGCGGCCATCACATGTTCTTGACCGGCCCTCCAGGCGTGGGCAAGACGATGCTCGCCGAGCGACTCCCGGCGTTGCTTCCCGATCTCAACCGCGACGAGGCGATGGAGGTCACTGCGATCCATTCGGTCGCGGGGTTGCTCAAGCCGGGGCGCCCCCTCATCACGCGGCCCCCCTTTTGTGCGCCGCACCATTCGGCGACGACTGCGGCGATCGTGGGAGGGGGCACTGGCATCGCCGCACCCGGTGCGATCTCGCTGGCGCATCGCGGCGTGCTGTTTTTGGACGAGGCGCCGGAGTTCGGTCCGCGGTCGCTCGACGCACTGCGCCAGCCGTTGGAATCGGGGGAGGTGCTCATCCAGCGCTCAGCCGCTGTTGCGAGATATCCATGCAGATTCCTGCTGGTGCTGGCAGCCAACCCGTGTCCGTGTTCCGCCGGCGGCCGCGAGCCGGGTCAGGGCTGCATCTGCAGCTCGCCGACGCGACAGCGATACACCGCTCGCATCAGTGGCCCGTTGCTCGACCGCCTCGACATCAAGGTCACGCTCGAGTCCGTCTCCCGCGCGGTGCTCGAGAACGGCGTGCGCGGCGAGTCGACGGGAGTGGTCCGGGAGCGGGTGCTCGCGGCGCGGGCGCGGGCCGAGCACCGCATGCGCGACTCGCCCTGGACGACCGTGGGCGAGGTCCCGGGGCCGGCCATCCGTCGGCGCTGGCCGGTGCCACACGAGGTGACGCGACCGCTCTACCGACTGCTCGACCGCGGCAGCCTGTCGACGCGAGGTCTCGACCGCGTGCTGAAGATCGCGTGGACCCTCGCAGATCTCGCGGACCTGCCGCGTCCAACGATCGACCAAGTGCAGGAGGCGTACGAGCTGCGTACCGGCTACGGCGTCACTGCGCTGCGGGTGCCGGCATGAACGGGTTGCCCGATGAGGCGCGCGTTGCGCGAGCGACGCTGCTGCGGGTCAGTGAGGCCGCAACGCCGTTGCTACACCATGTGCGCGCGCACGGGGTCGAAGCCACACTGGCTGACATTCGCGCGGGTGCACCGATCTCGGGCGTGGACGTGGTCGCGCTGAAGACCCGACTGGCCGAGGCCGACGGCGCGCGCGACCTCGAGCAGGCCGCAGCCGTGGGAGCGCGGCTGGTCTGTCCGGGCGACGACGAGTGGCCCGGACTACTCGACGACCTCGACCGCATCGACGCTGACTGCTTCGGACTATGGGTGCGCGGCTCGGAGCGGCTCGACGACGTAGTGGCGCGCTCAGTCGCGATCGTCGGCACGCGCACACCTACGGCGTACGGCGAGCACGTCGCCGGCGAGTTCGCGGCGGGGCTCGCGGACCGGGGGTGGACCGTCGTGTCGGGTCTCGCCTACGGCATCGACGGCGCCGCGCACCGCGCCGTGCTGTCGGCCGGGGGCAGCACGGTCGGGGTGCTCGCCTGCGGCATCGACGTCGTCTACCCGCTCGGGCACCGGTCGCTGGTGGGGCGCATCGCTGAGGAAGGGCTGATAGTCAGTGAGTACCCGCCCGGCGCGGCACCGCAGCGGCATCGCTTCCTCGTGCGCAACCGGATCATCGCGGCGTTGACGCTCGGGACGGTCATGGTGGAAGCGGCGCGGCGCAGCGGCGCGCGCTCCACGCTCAACCATGCACGTGACCTGTTGCGGCAGACGATGGTGGTGCCCGGGCCGGTCACGTCGGCCATGTCGGACGGCTGCCATGTCGCGCTGCGGGAGGTGATCGGCAGTGTCGTCGTGACGAGGGTCGACGAGGTGGTCGAGCAGTGTGGACATCTCGGCGAACTTGCTGATCCGCTGTCCGGCCCGCTCCGTCCTCGGGACCGGCTCGGCCCGCTCGTGCGGCGGGTGTTCGACGCGGTCCCCGTTATGCGGGCCGCACCAGCTGAGCGCATCGCGGTCACCGCGTGCGTCAGCGCCGAGGTGGTCGAGCCGTCGCTGGCGGCCTTGCGTGCTCTCGGGCTGGTCGAGCAGCTGCCCGAGGGGTGGCGAATGAGCCGCGCCGGACGGGACGAGCGCCACTCGGACGCCCGGCCGGACCGCCCGTTGCCACTCGACTGGCTGTAGTCCGCTCCCGCGGGGCGCGACGCGCCGCGGACGGAGGTCCTTGACGATGACGCCCTGATCGCGGAGCGTAACCGGGTGGACACCGATGCGCCGCCGGTCCTGCCGTCGGCCTTCGCCACCGCGTTGGACGCGTTCTGCGACCACCTTGCGCTCGAGCGCGACCTGTCCCTGCACACGATCCGGGCCTACCGCGGGGACCTCACCAGCCTGTTCGACCACGCTGCGCGGATGACGCTGACGACGCCGGGCGAACTGGATTTGGCGACGCTGCGCTCCTGGCTGGCCCGGCTGCACACGCAGGGTGCCAGTCGCTCCACCATCGGCCGGCGCGCGTCGTCGGCGCGGACCTTCACCGCCTGGGCGGTGCGCCGCGGCTACGCCGACTCCGACCCCGGCGTACGTCTGGCCTCACCGAAACCGCACCGCACACTGCCCGCGGTGCTGCGGAGTGGGGAAGCGGCGGCGGCGCTGGACGCGCCCTCGGGGGCCGACGACGACGCGACCGACCCGGTCCAGCTCCTTCGCGACCAGGCCGTGCTCGAACTGCTTTACGCCACCGGGATCCGGGTCAGCGAGCTGTGCGGGCTCGACCGGGACGACATCGACCTCGAGCGCCGCACGATCAGGGTGCTCGGCAAGGGCCGCAAGGAGCGAACCGTGCCGCTGGGGGAGCCGGCCATCGCCGCGCTCGACCGGTGGCTCGCCGACGGCCGCCCGGCATGGGCGACAGCCGACAGCGGGCCGGCGTTGCTGCTCGGAGCCCGCGGCCGCCGGCTGGACCCGCGCACCGCGCGACGAGCCGTCCATGACCGGCTGCAGTCGGTACCCGGACTACCGGACCTCGGGCCGCACGGGCTCCGGCACAGCGCCGCGACACATCTGCTGGAGGGGGGAGCTGACCTGAGAACCGTTCAGGAACTGCTCGGTCACGCTACGCTCGCAACAACCCAGATATACACACACGTGTCCATCGAACGACTGAGAGCGACATATGAGCGGGCACACCCCCGAGCGTGAGCCGGTGGCCACGGCCACCGGTGCGGGTGTGACGGACGTCGCGGACGACGACCTCGAGGTCACCGCCGACGGGGTCATCGAAGAAGTCGTTCCTGACAAGGACGCCGTCGAGGCCGCGATCAAGGCCCTCTGGGTCGAGTTCAAGGACACCGCGGACCCACGGCTGCGCGAGCGGCTGATCCTGCACTACTCACCGCTGGTGAAGTACGTCGCCGGTCGCGTCGGCGTCGGTCTGCCCCCGAACATCGAGCAGGCGGACCTCGTCTCTTACGGGATCTTCGGGCTGATCGACGCAATCGAGAAGTTCGACATCAGCCGGGCGATCAAGTTCGAGACCTACGCGATCAGCCGCATCAAGGGCGCCATCATCGATGAGCTGCGCGCGATCGACTGGATCCCGCGGTCCGTGCGTTACAAGGCGCGTGAGGTCGAGAAGGCCTACGCCTCGCTGGAAGCGCGACTGCACCGCACGCCGACGGAGCCCGAAGTCGCCGAGGAGCTCGGCATCGGACTCGACGAGCTGCACACGATCTTCAGCCAGGTCTCGTTCGTCAACGTGATCGCGCTCGACGAGCTGCTCAACGTTGGTGGCGAGCGCGGCGACAAGGTGTCGCTCGTCGACACCCTCGAGGACACCCGCGCCGAGGATCCCGTCGCGGCATTCGAGACCGAAGAGACGAAGTACCTGCTCGCGCGGGCGATCAACACGCTGCCCGAGCGGGAGAAGATCGTCGTCACCCTCTACTACTACGAGGGGCTCACGCTGGCCGAGATCGGTCAGGTCTTGGGCGTGACGGAAAGCCGCATCTGTCAGATGCACACGAAAGCTGTGCTGCAGATGCGATCGAAGCTCAGCGACGCCCGCGACTAGCGATCCGCCGCCGGCCTAGCCTGCCTTGGCCCAGATCCGCTGGAGCAGCTGCTCGAGTCGGTCTTGGATCGCGTTGGCGTCGTCGTCCGATCGCGGGTCCACGTCCGTGCCGTCGAGCTCGTCGTTGTAGTCAGCGGCTTTCGCGATCCAGGTGAACCCGTGCGGGCTGGTCCACACAAGGTTGCCGTTGGTGTCGCGTTGGCAGTCCCAGGCTTGGCTGGTCTTGTAGTTGTGGTGGCGGCGGCAGAGCAGCCCGCAGTTGTCGCAGCTGGTCTCGCCGCCCTGGTCCCACTCGGTTTCGTGGTCCACGTCGCAGTAGACGGCGCGGCGGCGGCAGTGCGGGAACCGGCAGGTGCGGTCGCGGGCGTCGATCCAGCGGCGTAGCCCTCGCGACGGCCGGTAGGAGTTGCGGCCGACGTCCATCGGACGACCGGTGAGCGGGTCGAGGACGAGGCGGCGCAGCATTGAGTCCGCCGCGATGCGCCGCGCAAGATCGGCGCTGATCGGCCCGTGGCCGTCGAGGTGGCCGGGGTGCTCGGCGAGACCGAGCAACGTCTTCAGGTCGATGACCACCAGCGCTTGCGCGCGTTTCGGGGTGCGTCGGCGCTTCCGTGGCTTCGCAGTGTGGTCGGGCTCAACCGGGGGCTGGTCGTGCTGGATGCCGGGGAGGTCGTTGAGGATGGATTGAGCAAGGGCCTGGAACCGCAGCTCGCCGAGAGGCCGGGTGTCGCCGTCGCGGCGCATCGCGTCGGCGCGTCGGTTGATCTCGTCCATCAGCCGCCGGGTGGTCCACGCGTCGCCGCGAGCGATGAGCGCGGCCATGTCGTCCTCGTCGGGACGATAGGTGACGTCGCTGTGCCGACGAGCTTTGCGGGCGCGCTCGGCGGCGCCGTCCGGGTCCAGGCGTAGGAGTGCGCGGCGTGCTGCTTCGCGCAGCTTGGACGGGTCCCACCCGCGCTCGATGGCCTTGGGGACGACGGCGGCGTCGACCTGCTCCGCGATGGCGGAGTCGGCTTCGCGGGTGACGTCGTACAGCTTCTGGACATGTGCGGACGTGATGTGCCCGGCGTTGAGTGCCTCCCAGGCGCGTGGCAGGCAGTCACCGACGCGACGCACGTATCCCAGCCGAGCCTGGACCGCATGTTCGCTTTGATGCGTGGACAACGCGACGTCGGCGGCTACCCACCGGTCCGACGCCTGGTGCGGGCTGCCCGCGGCCGCGGATAGCGCGACCATCGACTGGGCGTCGGACCAGGCGCGAACGCGCTCCCAGCACGCCGTCACCGTGATGCGTGACGCGTCGTCCATCGGCATCTGCGCGACCCGGACCAGCTCGGCGGCGAGCTCGGGACCGGCCGGCATCTCCGCGCACCTGGCCGCGGCCTCGATTCCCGGACGCAGCACCCGCAGGGCTTCTTCGCGGCGGGCGAGGGCTTCGGCGCGGCCGAAATGCTCGACCTCGCCGAGGAATGCCTCGGCCTCGTGCATG
>Ga0066662_10001396_pt1 | contig 11060 bp, 9 predicted proteins | sample GraSoiAngelo_111_FD_133939 | JGI IMG/M metagenome (GOLD analysis project Ga0066662, IMG submission 133939) | Grasslands soil microbial communities from the Angelo Coastal Reserve, California, USA - 14_0903_12_40cm | ecosystem: Environmental > Terrestrial > Soil > Grasslands | place: USA... | reverse complement strand
TATTGCAGACGACCACTCAAAGGCTCTTCCGCACTCTGCTCATCTCTGGAATTGTCCGCGTATTGTAATTTGTAGAGCCGCCAATAAAGGCCGCGCTGTGCGAGAAGTTCCTGATGCGTGCCTTGCTCGCGTATTTCGCCGTGATGGAGGACTATGATGCGGTCTGCACGTTGAATCGTTGAGAGGCGATGAGCGACGACGAGCGAGGTGCGGTTGCGCATGACCCGCTCGATTGCCTGTTGAATCAGTTGCTCGGTCTCAGTGTCAATCGAGCTTGTCGCTTCGTCCAGAATTAAAAGAGCGGGATCGAAAGCGAGCGCGCGTGCGAAAGAGATGAGTTGTTTTTGTCCAACGGAAAGACCTGCGCCGCGCTCTCTCACTTCCGTCTTGTATCCATCATGTAGCCGCGCAATGAAACGGTCCGCGTGAACTTCGCTTGCAGCCCAGCGGACTCGCTCATCCGTTATGTTTTCCTGACCCAAGCGTATGTTGCTCTCGACTGTCCCGCTGAAGAGAAAGACATCTTGCAGGACGACCGCGAAGTTTTCGCGCAAATCTTGCAAGTCCCAATCCTTCACGTCAACACCATCAAGGAGCACGCGACCGCGCTGCACGTCGTAGAAGCGCATCAGTAGATTCGTGATAGTTGTCTTGCCTGAGCCTGTGTGACCAACGAGCGCAACCGACTGTCCCGGCTCAACCGTGAAAGAAACATCCTTCAGCACCCAGTCCTCATCGTTGTAAGCGAACCAGACATGCTCGAACTCTATGCGCCCGATTGCGCGCCCGGACTTTTTAGGATTTTCAGGCGGCGTGATCGTGATGGGCAGGTCCAGCGTTCTAAAGATTCTGTGCGAAGCGACGACAGCGGCTTGCAGCACATTGTACTTATCAGAGATGTCTCGTATGGGCTGAAAGAGTTGCTGCGAATACTGTATGAAGGCCACGAGCGCGCCTATGGTGAGTGCGCTCGTTCCCATAGCACGCCAGCCGCCGTACCAGATAATCAGAGCGACGCCGACTGCGCCGATTAAATCAACGAGCGGGAAGAAGACTGCGTAGTAGAAGATCGTCTCTATATTTGCATTTCGATAGTCGTCGTTGATGTCATGAAACTGCTTTAGAGATTTCTGCTCGGCGTTGAAAATCTGAACGGTCTGCGCTCCTGAAAAATGTTCCTGTAGAAAAGCGTTGATGCGCGCAATACGAGTTCGCACGCGATCATAGCCTCTGCGCGCTCCCTTGCGAAACCAGCTTGTAGCAAGAGAGAGCATAGGCACTGTGACGAGCGCGACCAGCGTTAGACGCCAATCCATCCAGAGCATGATGGCAATGATGGCGACGATCATCACCAGATCGCCGAGAAGGTCTATGACGCCCGATGTGAAAAGCTCGTTGAGCGCATCAACATCGGAAGTCAGCCTCGTCATTATTCGGCCAACAGGGTTGCGGTCGTAGTAGGCTACCTCCTGATGTTGCAGCTTATTGTAAAGCTCGCTGCGAAGATCGTACATCACGCGCTGGCCTACGGAGTTGAGCAGAACTTCCTGAAAGTAAGAGAAGACGAATTGCGCGAGTTTTACGGCGAGGAAGGCAAGCGCGAGCCATTTCAATCCGCTCAAATGGCTCGCATCCGTCTGCGCCGGAATGATGTACCAGTCAATCGCCCACTTCGTGAACATGGGCTGAAGGATACCGAGCAGATTAAGAACCAGCGTCAGAAAGAGCGCAGGGATGAGCGCGCGAACGTAAGGCTTCAGGTAACGAAGCAGACGCCGCGCCACCTCCCAGTCGTAGGTCTTTCCAATAGACTCTTCTTCGTGAAATTGTTTGACAACCGTTGCCATGTTCTATGAGTTATGAATATTAAAGTGCGAGCCTTCATTCTCGCTTAACTGCGTAACTTCTATTCTCTTCATCATTCCGCATTCATCATTTTATCAACTCGCCGCCAACTCTTCCTCCAACAGTTGCCGCTCGTAAAGGTCTGCGTATTCGCCACGGAGCGCTAGAAGTTCGCTGTGCGTGCCGCGCTCTACGATTCGCCCGTCGTCCAAAACACAGATCAAGTCTGCGTCGCGCACTGTGGAGATGCGGTGCGAGATTATCAGGCTCGTGCGGTCGCTCATGACGCCGCGCAGGCGACCGAGAATCTTCTCTTCCGTGTAGGTGTCAACTGATGAGAGCGCGTCGTCAAGAATCAGAATCTTCGGTTGTCTCAGAACTGCGCGGGCAATCGCCGTGCGCTGCTTCTGTCCGCCTGAGAGCGTCAGCCCGCGCTCTCCAACCATAGTGTCGAAGCCATCGGGGAAGCCTTGTATGTCTTCAGTCAGTCCAGCGATCTCCGCAGCCCATTCGATGCTTGCGCGGTCCGCTTTTTTGACGCCGAACGCAATATTTTCGGCCAGGTCGTCGCTGAAAAGAAATGTCTCCTGCGGAACGTAACCAATCTCTGCGCGCAACTGAGCGAGCGGATAGTTGCGGATTGGAATGTCGTCAATGAAGACTGTGCCGGGCCGAGCTTCGATCAGGCGCGGGATTAGATTCGCAAGAGTTGACTTGCCGCTCCCCGTGCGCCCAACGAGCGCGACAGTTTGGCCCGCTTCTATTGTTAGATTGATGTCATAGAGGACAGGCTCTTGCTCTTCGTGATAGCGGAAAGTCAGGTTGCGAAACTCTATCTTGCCTTCAACCGGCGGCTGCGGCTTAACCTCTTCCGCATCCTTTATGTCCGGCTCAATCGCCCAGATTGCGTTCATCCTCTTCAGACTCGCAGTGCCGCGTTGATATAGATTGACGACGTAGCCGAGCGCAATGAGAGGCCAGATTAGACGCCCCAGATAAAGATTGAATTCTGTGAACTGTCCCGTCGTCATCTCGCCACGAGCGGCGAGCGTTCCGCCGTACCAGATTATCAGAACGTAGCCCGTGCCTATAAGAAACTGCATCAAGGGACGCATCACTGCGGAGATGCGCACGAGGCTTAAGTTGCGCTCCGCATATTGAAGATTGAGCGACTCGAAGGCTGTGATCTCCGAGTTCTCCTGCGCGTAGGCTCGGACCACACGGACGCCGGAAAAGTTCTCCTGCGCGCGTGCGGAGATTTGCGCGAAGAAGTCCTGAATCTTCTCGAAGCGGACGTGAACCTGCTGGCCGAAGACCTTTACGGTAAGCGAGACGAGCGGCATCGTTATGAAGAGCATCAAGGTGAGGTGCACGCTTATCTTCAACATCAGAGGCAGAACGATTAAGACCACGAAGATGGTCTGAAGCGTGTACATAATCATAGGCCCTGCGAGTTGACGAACAGCCGCGAGGTCGTTCGTAGCGCGAGCCATAAGATCACCCGTCCTGTGCTCCTGAAAAAAAGATAGAGGCTGGTCAATCAGATGCGCGTAGAAGTCTCGGCGTAGGTCGTACTCGACGTGGCGCGACATGCCTATCAGTATGCGCCGTTGAAGAAATAGAAACGTGCCGCTAACGAGGCTCACGCCGAGGATGATTAAACTGTAGCGCGTGAGTTTCGTCCAAGTCACACCTGTCATTAGATCGTCAACCGCCTGGCCGACAAAGAGCGGAATTAGAAGGCCGACGACTGTTGAAGCGAGTATGCAGAGGATACCGATGATTAGAGATTTCTTGTAAGGCCGAAAGTAGCGTGCGAATTTCCTTAGGTCATTCATAGGCGAAGAAATCCAAACCAGAAAGCTGACGGTTTCTAAAAAATCGCGTGCTTATATGATGCGCGATTTTTCGTTTATACGCCAGACCGGAGACGAGAGTTTGGAATTTCGCCTTGAATTAACGAAGCTTGTAGTGACGAAGTTCGCTCTTTTGTAGTCGCAGTCTAAATATGATGGTTAGAATGGCGGTCATCAGCGCGATCTGAATCAAAGGAGTAAAAAAGAATAGATTCAGAGGGAAGGCTATCAGGAAAGACGGGAAATGAAAGTAGATGCCGATTTGAGCCAGAACATTGTTTGAAGCGCTGTTCGGGTCAGCCGCGCTGTGAGCGAAGAACGATCTGATCGTAGCCGCTCCGGTAATCATCAGGACCACAAATTCTATAATGAAAGAATAGATGAGTGCTTTGAAGAAAGGTCTGATGTGTAGAGATTTAGAATCTGCATTCTCTCTTCCGTCATCAGAATACGTTCCGCCAGACAAACTCGGATAAAGTTTTGCGCCGCAATGCCCGCACGAGTTCGCGCTACCCCAATTCACAAGGCCGCATTCTTCACATTTGAGACTCATGCTTTGACAGTGAGTTTAGGAGATTAGAAGCGACGAGTCTGTTGCTTCCGCAGTATTGGTCGGGACGACATTCACTTGAGCGGGCACTTTATTTACGACGGCGGGCGCTTCGACTCCAGAACCTTCTTCCGCATCATCGGGCGGAATGCAGACGCAGTTGCGGCCAGAGTGCTTTGCGTTGTAGAGCGCGCGGTCAGCTGCTACGACCAGCGTGTCGCGCGAAGAGGCGTGCTGCGGGAATGTGGCTATGCCGAAAGATGCAGTGATGTGGCCGACGCCCGGAACTTCCATCTGCTCTATGCGACGACGAAGGCGTTCAGCGACAATGTGCGCGCCGTCAATCCCCGCCTGCGGCAGAATCACAGCGAACTCTTCGCCTCCGTAGCGCGCGGCAGTATCAACGCCTCGCAACTCCTCGCGCAGGTTTTCTGCGAGCAGTCGCAACGCAATGTCGCCAACGTCGTGGCCGTAGGTGTCGTTCACGCGCTTGAAGTTGTCCAGATCAAGAAGGATTAGCGAGATAGGCACATGCATACGCGTAGCCATGTGCAGGTCGCGTTCCAGTTGCATCTCGAAGGAGCGGCGATTGAAGCAGCCTGTGAGTCCGTCTGTCAAAGCCTGCTGTTGCATCTGTAAGAATAGACGCGCGTGGTTGACCGCGACCGTGACCTGATCCGCAACCGTGCGCAGAAGCAGAATCTCGTTCTCCTGCCAGACGCGGGTTGGGTTGTCGGAGCGAACGAGCAGCACGCCCATAAAGCGCTTTTGGAAGATGAGCGGCACGGCTGCGAGCGGGCGTATGCTTTGAGAATTCAGATCGGGTTCGTTGCGCCCATCGAGCACGTAGTTTTTGTAGCGGCCTGCAAGACGCACGTTATAAGCGTCCAGGTCGGCCAGCAACTCTGCCTCTTCCGAGTTGTCGCTTCCAGCACCGTCGCGTATGTAGATGTTGGTTAAGGATTCTTTGCCGGACTCGCCTTCAATCCTGAGCGCGCAGTGCTGAACGTTCAGAGCATGGCCGACTTCGTTCACGGTGGTTTGAAGAACGCTGTCGAGTTCGAGCGAGTTTCTGATAGCGGTTGCGATGCGGTTGATCGCTATCTCGCGTCCGGCCTGCTCTTGCAACAGACGCGCAAGCTTCGTCGTCACGCTCACGGTCAGTTGCAGCGAAGTGGCCTTCGGCATTGAAGTGCGAACGGCGGACGAAAACGCTGCGGCTTGCAAGTGGCCTTCGGCTGTGACGCGCGCCATGAGATATTCGAGCGCCGAGTAAACTATGTCCGGCTCAAACGTCCAGATAACTTTATCGCCGCCGCCTTCGGAATCCTCTTCGTCGTTGCTATGAACGGAAGCGAGCAACGCGGAGAAGCGTGCGTCGGCGATCACCACGAAACGCTCCGAGTTACGCTCTTCGCTTTCGGCCTTTAAGAGTATAGGCTCGCGGTCCTGATCGTTGGTCCGTAGCGGTAGATCGTGCAGCGCATCGCCCGGTGCTACGAAGAAGAAAGCCTTGTTGGCTGCGCGTCCCACTTCGCGCACGCGGGCCAGATCGCGCAAACTGCGCTCTGCCTTCATAGGCAGGCTCTCTATGACGAGCGCCGCAAGGTTATTCTCAAGGACCACGTCCTCAAAGTAGCGGTGAAGCTGTGCGATAGTCTGCTCCGCGCAGCGAACTGGTGTTAGCTGTCGGGCGTGCTGTGTAAGAAGTGCTTGATATAAAGAGTACATTCCGAAGCGAAGGAGCGGTGCTCTTGACAGGTGCGCTTCTGAGGTCAAAAGCTTCTGCCGGAGAATCCGGCAGGTCAAACACATTTTGACATGGAACAACACTCTTGTCCACAAAATTTTTGAGCGAAAGCGTACGGAGAAAGCTGGATTTCCGGCTCAGGCGAGCTTGATGAAAGTCGTAAGGGCTGTGGCTGCAACCGTTTTCGATTCGTCCAGAACGTCCACAGAGATGGTTATGATGCGGCGTCCTGCGCGCAGCACGCGTGCGCGTGCGCTCGCACGACCCTGAACGAGAGGGCGCATGTAGTGAATCGTCATGTCAATGGTAGTCGTGGTCTCTTCTGCTTCAAGAATTGTGAGGATTGCGAAGGCTGCGGCGGTGTCGGCCAACGAGGCTGTGACACCGCCGTGAACGAAGCCGTTGTTTCGTCTCATCTCATCTCGTATTGAGAGATGAAGCGAAGCCTCGCCACGCTTCAACTCGCCAAGCTCAATCCCGAGATGCTGAGCGAACGGAACGTTCCTGAAGGCTTCGCGTATGCGTTCCTCCTTTTCAGGCGTGAGCGCATCATCTGTCATGAACGATAAGTCTCTCCCGCGTCAACAGGCTCTACGATGACAGCCGTGCCATAGGCCAAAACTTCCGTTGCGCCTTTAGCAACCTCCGTGGCGTCGTAGCGCGCGCCGATGACTGCGTTCGCCCCCAACTCCGTCGCGTGCTGAATCATGATCTCGAAAGCATCGGAGCGAGTCTGCTCGCACAATTTCGTCCAGGCGGTGATGTTCCCGCCGACCATACTTTGGAAAGCTGCGCCGATGTTGACGAAGAGGTTACGCGAGCGAACCACTATGCCGCGAACAATGCCCAGATTGCTGATGATGCGAAAGCCGGGTAACTCGAAAGCAGTCGTCACCAGATGATGAGAGACCGAGTAACGCGGCGCGCTGATGTCGTAAGGCGCGAGCCGGTTCGTAGCGTTTGTAGCTCTGTTATCCATAAACTGTTCCTCGTTTGGTTGGAAATTCAGTCTGAGAAGAGACTGGGTTGATCCATCTCTTCGCGCTCGGCCTCTTCAAACTCTTCCGGCGTCCAGCGGTAACGCCCCAGATCGCAACGCCCGCGCGCGTCGAACTCTACGCCTTCGGCCTCTAACATGCGCTGCTGTTTGTCTGGCGGCAGTATGACGCGGCCCGTCGAGCAAGCACCCTGCGAATTGATGACGCGCTGCCAGGGCGTAGTCTCTTCGTCAGCCGCGTGCATGACGAAGCCAACGGTTCGCGGCGTGTAGCCTTCGCCCAAAATATCCGCTATCTGCCCGTAAGTCATCACGCGCCCGACGGGGATGCGCCTGACGATCTCAAAGACGCGCTCGCGGTAGCCCGCGGACTCCTGCGTAACGCGATCAGCTTCCAATTTCCTCACACGCTTTTCTTGAGTTGTTCCTCTTCTTGAATCTGCCATCTCTTTTTGAAAGTTGATTCAGATTTGCGCCACCACGCGCGCCACTCTTCTATACCTCTTTCACGCTCTGCCTGCGAAGCCGCAGGCTTAAAACTCAGTCATGTCGAAGCGGCATCGCGCAGACACATCTCTGTCAGAAAGCGCGTGCGAAGCTCAGGGCTTGATAGTAACTCTATAAGCTTTGGAATTGAAAAGCGAGCGAGCCTGTCGCGTTCACGCATATATTCTTCCCGTTTCATTTCGTCAATCCAGTGTGCGCAAAACTGCGCGCGCGGGTGCTCCGTCGCCTGTCCCGCCAGCGATCTTTAATGGCAGGCAGATAAGTTCATAACTTCCCGCTGCTGCTTCGCGCAAGTCCAGACCTTCAAGAATCACAACTCCGTGCGAGAGCAGAATCTCGTGCGTTACGTGTCGCTCAGGCTCAAATTTTTCCACCGACAGGTAATCAATCCCTACTAGCCGCACGCCGGATTCTACAAGCAGGCGCGCAGCATCAGGCGCAAGATGCGTGAAATCTTTGCGAAAGCCGCCCCGTGTGTCCGACCAGAAGTTAGAGTTTCGTGTTTTGAATAGCACGCGCGCGGCGCTCGTCAAATCATGTATGGACAAATGGCTCGCTTCGATTGCATCAACTTCATCCGGGATTGATACGACGAGCGCAGGACCGATCAGCGCGTCGAGCGATAGACTGTCAACGCGGCCAGCGCCTTCTATGAAATGCGCGGGCGCGTCAACATGCGTCGCCGTGTGCGCGCCAAAGTGTAGCAGGGTGACGTTGGCCGCGTCGCCTTCGGCAATCGCAGACCATTGCACGATATCAACGCCCGGGTCGCCCGGATAAGTTGGCGTCTCAGCAGAGATGGGCACGCTTACATCAAGGATTCGCATGAAGAGAATCGTAAATCGTTATTCGTAAATCGTAAATGGTAAATCGTAGATAGAGGGAAATCGTTTCTTGTCTATTCAAGATTTACGATTTACGATTTATAGCAATGAACAGAGAGACAGAGGAAGTAAAACATAATAAGCCGCGCGTGGCTGCTTCGAGCTATTTGAACAGCGCGCCGCTCATCTGGAGTTTTTTGCACGGCGAAAGGCAGAGCGAGATAGAGCTTGTGACGGACACTGCTCCTGCGCGTTGCGCTCAGATGCTTGCGCGCTCGGAAGTAGAAGCTGCGCTCGTACCCGTCATTGAATATCAACGAATTCCCAATCTGGTGGTCGTACCACATGTCTGCGTCGGCGCTCGCTCGCGCGTTAGAAGCGTCGTGCTGGTCACGCGGGAAGAGATTGATAATCTAAGCCGCGTTCGCTCGGTGGCGCTCGACATCTCGTCGCGCACGTCCGTTGCGCTGGTTCAAATTATCTTCCGCGAGTTTCTGAGTATTGAGCCTGAATGGACAGAGCACGCACCTGATGTCGCCGCGATGCTCTCTGTCTGCGACGCCGCGTTGATTATAGGCGATCCCGGCATGACGTTTCCGCGCGAGCGCGTCGGAGTGTATGATTTGGCCGAACTCTGGCGCAAGCACACCGGACTGGGTTTCGTCTTCGCCATGTGGATGGCGCAAGAGGACATGGCGGACCAAATACGCCGCGTTGATTTTGCAGGCGCACGCGATGAAGGGCTTGCGAATATAGAAGAGATTGCAGCGCTCTACAAAGACAGAGTTGGATTATCATTCAACGATATTAGAGATTATCTGCTCGAAAACATCTCTTTCGAGTTGACCGAAGAGTTGCGCGCGGGGCTGGAGCTTTTCTACAGGCTCGCACATAAACACAGGATAATCCCGGAGGTGCTGCCTCTGAAGATGATAAGTGAGTGAATTGCCGGAAGTTTTGAAAATCAATCGCGGCCAAGAGACTGGGATAATTTCAATCATGCACGCCGTTCAACGCGACAACTCGAAAACGCACGCAGGGATGTTGACAGTCCAGTTGAATGAGCTTGTAAAAGAAGCCATAGCGTTTACGGAAGATTACGCCAAGGCTTCGCAGGATGAGCGCGGCGCTCGCGTGCGATTCAAAACGGAACTTGCCGACAACTTACTTACCGTTCGCGCCGACAAGGGCGAGCTGCGCAACATCTTCATCAACCTCCTGCGCAACGCAATAGACTCAATCGCAGGCGAGGCTCGCATCACAGTGCGAACGTGGGCGGAAGACGCACAAGCGGTCGCGGAGGTGCGTTACACTGACGAGAGAATGAGCGATGAAGTGCAGGGAGAGCTTTTCCGCACGCCGTTTGTAAAGGGCGGCGAGCGCGAAGCCAATCAGCGCATCGCCACCTGCTACCGTATAGTTCGTCTTCACGGCGGCGACATTGAAATCAAAAGCGCATTGAACGAGGGCACGACGTTTACGGTTAAGTTGCCGGGCGCTTGAAACTTTCCGCTTTCGGATTGAAGCTGAATTCATTGTCTCCTCGCTTCGGAAGGCGCGAATGCTGCTATCTGGTTTATAATGGCTGAAGGCTTCCTGCTCATAGCCAGTTGCTTATGAACATAGACATTCAACCCATTCTTGATCGCGTGCTCGCAGGCGAGCGCATGACGGCTGACGGGTGTAAGACTCTGCTGGAGTCCGATGATTTCGTTCGCATAGGTCTTGCCGCAGATGAGATTCGTAAACGCTTTCACCCCGAAGGCATTGTCACTTACATCATTGACCGCAACATAAACTACACGAACGTCTGCAACGTGGTCTGCACCTTCTGCGCCTTCTATCGTCGTCCCGGTCATGCGGAGACTTACGTTCGGTCAATGGAAGAAATCTATCAGAAGATAGACGAGACGATTGCTTTAGGCGGGACGGGCGTTCTGATGCAGGGCGGCCTTCATCCTGACTTTGGAATCGAGTGGTACGAAGAACTATTGCGAACGCTTCATGCAAGGTACCCAGACTTTCAACTCCACTGCTTCTCGCCGCCAGAGATTCACAACATACATCTGATCTCCGGCCTTGATTACGAAACGATCATGCGTCGCCTGAAAGATGCAGGGCTTTACAGTCTGCCGGGCGGAGGCGCTGAGATTCTGGACGACGAAGTGCGCAAGCGAGTCTCAACGAAATGCACGACCGACGAATGGCTCGGAGTTATGCGCGCAGTTCATCGAGTGGGCTTGCGCTCGACCGCTACGATGATGTTCGGCATAGGCGACCGCGTTGAGCATCGCGTAAGGCATCTCGAAAGAATACGAGACCTGCAAGACGAGACAGGAGGATTCACAGCATTCATCCCCTGGACATTTCAGCGCGAGAATACAGCCTTGGGTCGCCGCATCAAGGACGAGCCGACAGGGATTGATTACCTGAAGATGCTCTCGGTCTCGCGCCTCTTCCTTGACAACATAGAGAACTTTCAATCTTCATGGTTGACGCAAGGGTTGAAGCTTGGGCAGGTCGCGCTGCGCTTCGGCGCAAACGATATGGGTTCTATTATGATAGAAGAGAACGTTGTCTCCGCAGCAGGCGCGCACAACTTCGCAGATGAGAAGATGCTCCGCTACCTCATACGCGAAGCGGGCTTTCGACCTCAGCAGCGAGACATACTCTATCGCCACGTCAACAGAGAAGAATCAACAGAGGCGGACGCAAACGAATCGGCCAGCTT
>Ga0066662_10001394_pt1 | contig 11069 bp, 8 predicted proteins | sample GraSoiAngelo_111_FD_133939 | JGI IMG/M metagenome (GOLD analysis project Ga0066662, IMG submission 133939) | Grasslands soil microbial communities from the Angelo Coastal Reserve, California, USA - 14_0903_12_40cm | ecosystem: Environmental > Terrestrial > Soil > Grasslands | place: USA... | reverse complement strand
AGAGGCGCGTAAGTTTTTCATCAGCAGCGATCTGGTCTTCGGCGCGTTTGCGGTCGCGCAGGACCGATTGCGCCTCTTCCTGGTTGCTCCAAAAATCGGACTTGGCACTGCGGGCTTCGAGGGACTTCAGGCATTCGCGGTTATGCGGCGCGTCAAAGATAGCTCCGCACGAGTTCGATACGCTGCTTCAGCGCTTCAAAACGATGTTCGAGGTCTTCCAGAATCATAGAACTATTCTAATGGCGAAACTTGAAAATCGAAAATCGAATTTCAAACACCGGTTGTCAATGCGGACAGTTTCGAGTTCCCCTGCGTCATTTCCTCGACGCCAGGGCGAACATGGGCAACAAGGCGCTGACAATGACACAGAGCCACGCGAACCAGTCGCCCAAGCGCGTGTACAGTGTCTCGTCCGTGCGAAAGTCATACGGAAGATCGACGCTCGCGCGCACATCGGGCGCCAGGCGCGCGACGATCCGGCCATACGGATCGACGGAAACGGTGTAGCCGTTGTTTGTGGAACGCACCAGCCAGCGGCGATTCTCCACCGCGCGCACACGCGCCATCGCAAGGTGTTGTGCCGGCGCCGCCGACCGGCCAAACCATCCGTCATTCGAGAGGTTGAAGAAGACCTGCGCGCCGTTCGCCGCAAACCGCCGGATTTCTCCGGGAAAGATGGCTTCATAGCAAATGAAAACGCTGAAGCGATAGCCATTGGCCAGCGTTCCGACGGCGACGTTCGACCCGGGCGTGAATCCTCCAACTTCGTTCGACACGTTCGTCACCACGCGGTGAATCAGCGGAAACGGTTCGTATTCGCCATACGGAACCAGATGGATCTTGTCGTACTCGAACACACGCTGGCCCTGCCGGTCCACCAGAATCGCGCTGTTGTAGGGTGCCATTCGTGTTTGCCCCGACTGGCCTTCAGAAACCGCCAGCGGCTTCCACTCGATATCCCCAGCGAGGAAAGGCATTCCGGAGCGAACCGCCAGCGCCGAAGCACGCCGCGCAAATTGCGGATCCTCGAACGAGAACGGCGCAGGCGCCTCCGGCCAAACAATGATGTCCGGCGTCTTATCCGGCGGCGCGACGCTTAGCCGTTCAATCTCGTCCAGCTCCGCTGCATGCAGGCGAAACCAATCGCTCTCGTACGATTCCGCTTCCGGAAAATTGAGCTGCACGGCGCGCGCAAAGTGTCCGGCGCGCGCTTCGGGAACAAAACGCGGTCCGAGCCACGCGATGGCTACAAGCACTATGACTGCGCCGAGAAGAATACTGCAGCGGCGCCAGTAGCCCGCCGGTGCGGCGGAAACAGTCCAGGCCGAGAGCGCGTTGAAGCCGGCAACGACAAACGAGAGGCCGTAAATTCCCGTGACGGCCGTCAATTGCACGAGCGCGAGATTCGCAGCCGCCGGGTAGCCAAGCAGATTCCACGGAAAGCCGATTTCGGGAAGATGCGCCCGGACAAACTCAAACGCGACCCACAAGAACGGCGCAGCGATGCAGGCTCGCGCGATGCTGCGGCGAGAGATGAAATTCACGCACCACGCAAAGAGACCCGTCAGAACGCCCCAGGCCAAGGCAATCAGCAGGAGGACGCCAATGCCGCCAAGGTGCGAGAGCCCGCCGTGGACTTCGAGGACGATGGCGATCCAATAGAGAGAAGTGAGCACGAAGACGAGGCCGTGCAAAAATCCAGAGGAGAAAGCGACGCGGCCGCGCGCACCGAAGAGCGGAAGGAGCAACAGCATCACAAAAACCCAGGAACCGATGGCAAAGCCGATGCCCGTGTAGCACTCTGCAAGAAGAAATCCGGAAAAGGCGGCCAAGCTGAGGCGCCCAATCGTAGTGAATTCTTTGCTGGTCGAGGAATATAGAGAGTCGAACAGCGCCATCAGTGCCTGACGATGGCCCTGAAACCTGCGCTTTTGAGACCCTTCCTCGCCGCCTCGGCCGACTTCTGGTCGGCGTACGGCCCCACTTGCACGCGGTAGAATTTGTCACCATTGGGCGTGGAGACAAATGCGGGGAACTTTTTCTTCTGCAGGTTCGCAGCGAGCCCGAGCGCGACCGATTCTTTCTTCATTGCCGCAACCTGCAGCAGGTATGCTCCTGCGGGAGTTGCCGGCACATTGGGCGAGGGTTTGCCATTCGTGGGAGGAACTCTTGCCGGCGCAGGGCCATTCGCACCCCTCCCTATTTCCTTCCACGGAGGCGCGGACTCCGTTCCCTTCAAATGGTCGTCCGCCTTCTTCACGTTCCCGGCGTGATAGAACTCCCATTCCGGATACATCGGCGTCGCGTCCGGGCCTGCCTTGGGATTGCCCGGCTCTGCCCCGCGCTTTCCGCCGGGATCCTTTTTCGGAAGGATTGCAGGATTCGCTGCCAGAGAGGGATCTGCGGCGCGCACCTGAGTGTCGAACTGGTTCTTGCCCATGACGTAGCCGAGCGTGAAAAACACGCCGGAAAAGAGAAGCATCAGGCAAAACAACCCGATGACGTGCCGGCCCTCCAGCACACGTTCCCCGGCGCCGCCCCGTTTTCCTCCGTAGGCCATTCTTACTTCCGCTGTCCCCCTAACGCCTGCACCCACGTATTAATGATATCGATGGGCAGCGGAAACACAATCGTTGTGTTCTTCTCGACACCTATCTCCGTCAACGTCTGCAGGTAGCGGAGCTGGATCGCCGAGGACTGTGTTTCGAGAACTTTGGCAGCGTCGGCAAGCTTTTGCGAGGCTTCGAATTCGCCGGCGGCGTGAATGATCTTGGCCCGGCGTTCGCGTTCGGCTTCGGCCTGCTTGGCGATGGCGCGCTGCATCTGCTCGGGAATATCGACCTGCTTCACTTCGACTTTGGAGACTTTGATGCCCCAAGGCTCGGTGTCCTGGTCGAGAATGATCTGAAGTTTCGCGTTCACCTTTTCGCGCTGGGAGAGAATTTCGTCGAGCTCGAACTGGCCCACGATGCTGCGCAACGTGGTCTGCGCGAGCTGCGACGTCGCGTATTGATAGTTTTGCACCTGCGACATCGCGAGGTTTGCGTCCACAACGCGGAAGTAACAGACGGCGTTCACTTTCACCGAAACGTTGTCCCGCGTAATGATGTCCTGCGGAGGAACGTCGAGTGTCTCCAAGCGCAGGTTGACGCGATACAACACTTCAATGGGCCAAAAAACCAGCCGCACGCCCGCGCCCTTGGCTTCCGGAAGCAGCCGACCGAGCCGAAGGACCACACCGCGTTCCCACTCTTTGATGATGTAAAGCGAATTCCAGAACCAGATGAGACCGAATCCAATGATCACAAGCAAGCCGATAAAGCTGGGTTCCATCGCGCCTCCTGTACCTAGAAGCTTATTCGTTCTTCGTCGAGCCGGCTGAACCTTGCGACGCCTCGACATGCAGGGTCAGCCCATCCACGCGGCTCACGCGAACCGCCTGACCGGCCGGGATCGTTTGCGGCGCGGTCGCCCGCCACAGCTCGCCGCGTACCCGGATCATTCCTTCGTTCCCCGTGCCTGCCGCAATCCCCGGAATCGCGGCCAGCACCACGCCTTGCATGCCGACGAGGTCTTCTGTCCCCGTCGAAGGCTTCCATTTGCGCGATCGCATCACCAGCCGCGCAAGAAACACGGCGAACACAGCAAATGGCAGCGTCGCCGCCAAGGCAACGCTGACACTCACGCCCCCTCCTGTCAGGGGCGAGCGAGTCAGAAAGATTGCACCCAGGAACATGGCCACAACTCCGCCCGCTCCAAGCACGCCATGACTCGGAAATTTCGCCTCGAGAAGGAACAACGCCAACGCCAAGAAAATCAAAAACACTCCAGCCACATTCACCGGCAATATGTGCATGGCGTAAAGCGCCAGCAACAGGCAGATGCCTCCAATCACGCCCGGCGCGAACAATCCCGGATGCGTGAATTCCGTGTAGAGACCCAGCACGCCGAGAATCAGCAGAACGAAGAAAACGTCCGGCTCCACAATCCGCGCCAGAAACCGCTGGCGCAGGGACAGCTCAAAGGGCGCGCGCACGGGGTTGCGCAATTCCAGTTTCGTTTGCGAGCCGTCAAATCGTTTGATCGTGCGCCCATCGAGCTGGTGGAAGAGTTCCTCGGGCGACGCGACAATCAAATCGACGAGCTTACCGTCGAGAGCTTCTTTCTCGGTGAAAGCTTTCGCATCGGTCACGGCTGTCTCGGCCAGCGACACGTTGCGCCCGCGCTGGCTGGCAAAGCTTCTCAAGTAAGCCGTGGCATCATTCGTGATTTTTCGCCGCAACGTTTCGTCAATCTGCACCGGAAACGCCCCGACGCCGATGAGCGGCGACGCTGCCCCGGCGTGCGTCCCGGGCGCCATGGCCGCCACGTCCGCCGACAGCAGAATGAAAAACCCGGCCGACGCGCCCCGCGCCCCCGCCGGCGAGACGTACACCACGACCGGCACGGATGAAGTCAGAATGTGATTGATGATGTCTCGCATCGAATCACTCAGCCCGCCCGGCGTGTCCATGGTGATCAGCACGAGCGCCGCCTTGCGGCGGGCCGCGTCGGCGAGACCCTCGTCAATGTAAGTCGCCAGGACCGGCTCGACCTCGCGATCGATTTTCAGTTCGAGGACCGTCGCCCGCGGCAAGTCAGTCTCTGCAGCCCCGGCCCAGTCCGCGGAAAACAACGCCAAAACACAAAGGACGTCGAGGAAAGCAACGGGCCACAAGGAGCGTGCCCCTAAGCGCGCCCCTTCCGTCGATAACCGGGCGCTCATGGCTTGGTCGCACCTTGTTTCGCGGCCGGCAGGCGCTGCAGAAGCTGCTTTGCCCCCGCGTAATTGGGAGCGAGCTGGAGCGCATGTTCCAGCTCCTGCCGCGCTAGGTCCGGCTTCTTTTGGTCAATGTAGAGTCTCGCAAGCGCGGTGCGCGTTCCAGCGGAATCGCGCGTCGCGATCGAAGTCCGCAACTCCGCCACCGCTTCGTCCAGTTTCCCCTGCCGCCGCAGCACGTCCGCGAGGCCGCGGTGCGCCGACGCATCGCGCGCATCCGCTGCCAGCGCCGCCCGGAATTCACGTTCCGCGTCGGCCAAGTGTCCCGCGGAAAGCTCCAGCCGCCCGCGTCTCACGTGTTCCGGGCCCGGCATGCTTGCAGGCGAGCTCGGCGAGCCATTCGAGTGCCGCTGTGCAAACTCGACTTCTTGGGGCAGCGCCGTCACGTCCAGTTCGGCGATGATCCGCCCGAACCCGGCAAGATTTTCCGGGCGAACGGCGGGCAGCGGGCCTGCCCGCGATGTAGTTGGAGAAGAGGTCCGCTCGGCTTCGGCCTCGGATTTCTTCCCGGCACGCTCGAGCGCAAAAATAAGCAGCGCCCGCGCCTCCGTGTCGTCGGTCTCGCGCTGCAGAGCTTCGCGAAACTCCGTAACCGCCTCATCCAAATTACTCGCGCGCAGAGCGATCAATCCAAGATTGAACAGGTAGTCGCTCTCATCCGGGTCCAGATCGGCGGCGCGGCGAAGATCTTCCTGCGCGGGCTCGAGCTTGCCAAGGCGTGAACGTGCGATCGCCAGATTGTTGAGAACCTCCGGCAGATCACCAGCCTCGGCAGCAACGCGCCGGAGCGATTCCTGCAAGGCCGAAAATGTCGTCTCGGCCCGGTCCGGCTCGTTCATCCACAGCCGACAGACTCCCGTCGAGAACATCGCTTGCGTGTAGCGCTCATGCGCGGGTGGGATACGCGCAAACCAGGTAATCGCCGTGGGACAGTCGCGCTTGGTGAACGCAACCTGGCCCAGGGCATAGGCGGGTTCCGGCCACTCGGGTTCGAGCCGGACCGCTTCACGTAATTCGCGGGTACGCGCCTCTTCCTGCGTCGCCAGCCGGCCGCGAACGAAATGCTCAAAGGCATCGAGCCGCAGCGGCCTCTGCGCCCGCGAAAAATCGGCAAGGCCCATCGCGAAATTGCGGTCATTCGCAGAGAACAGCCGCCACACGAGTCGCGTGTGCAGGTCCATCAAGGTTTCGAGCAGCCCGGTCTCGCGTACGGGTGGAAAGAGCGCAGCCGGGCTCACCCGCAAGAGATGCGCCTGCACGGAAAGAATGTTGCCGTCAAACGTGTAACTCCCGAATATCACGAAATCCGCGTCCAACTCCCCGGCAACGTGCAGCATCGTGGCTCGACTGAACTTTGCCGAAGAAGGCAGGCCGTACCGCTCGAGCTCCGACGTGCGGGCTTCGTGAGTAAACACTGGTTTGCCCGCGGCCGACAGCCGCTCGATGGTCAGCTCCTCCAGTCCTTCGCTGAGCCAGTCAAGACGCGGCCCCCCGCCTGTATTCTCGAAAGGAAACACGAGAAAGCTGCCTTGTGATGGACTGGTGGGCGGCGTGCCTGCGGGAGCGGTTTGCGCAGAAGCGGGCCCAGGCAAAACGCCGAGCATCGCAATCGCGCACAGCATGCGCAAAGAATTCCAACTGAAAGAGCTCTGCACCATTCTGCGCCTGATTGTAGCAGAGGCGGGCCGGAAGCAAAGGAGAAGACGGTTCGGCCTCGCCCGCAGTGGACGCGCCTTAGAAACCACCGTTGCCTTTTAGGGATTCGCTGCTTCGCTCTTCGGCAAGGGCGTGAGCAGCTCTTCGATGCCAGGTGTCTTCAACACGGCCGCAAACGCGGGATCTTTTTTCACCGTGCTCATATCCGAAAAGCCTTCATCACGCGCTTTGCGAAGGTAGCGGACCGAGCGTTCTATGTCGCCGGCCTGGGCAAAGGACTTGGCGAGCAGGAAGTAGAATCGGCCGCGGTCGTACACGGAGCGGTCCTGAAGGACCGACCCGGTACGCGAGCCCCCGTGCTCGAAGACTTGCGGATCGAGCGCCATCGCCTGACGGAATGTGGCGATAGCCTCTTCGTACTTCTTGTCCCCGAAATAGGCGTAGCCCAGGTTGCTGTAGAGAATCGCCATGTCCGGTTGGATAGCAATCGCCTTGCGATAAGCCTTGATCGCTTTCCCATATCTCTTCCGCTGGTACCACACAGTGCCGACGTTGTTCATCGCGTCGGCGTACTGGGGATTGGTCTTGAAGGCGCGTTCGTAATATTTCAGCGCCGGCGAAAGGAGTGCTTGCTGATGATAGGCGATGCCCAACTTGTTCAGGTACACCGCATTGTTCGGGCTTTTCGCCGCCAGGTCGCGATAAACAGCGGACGCCTCCTTGTATTCTTTGCGTGCCATGTGAAGGTCGGCAACCTGTTCTTCAGTGAGCGGCGGCCGCGCGTCCGGCACCGCCGGCGGCGCGGCGGCCTGCACACCTCGCGGAAGGATTGGCGATTTTTCATCTTCGGTTTGCGTCTTTCCCACAGGGGGAACGAAAACGGCGAGAAGGGAAACAGCCAGCGGAATCGCCACTGTACGGTAGGTCATGGCGAATCTCCTTTGTCTTGCTTCGGCTTGTCAGTATCCTTGTCTTTGTCCTTCTTCTTACCTCCAAAGATACCAAAAAACTTCTGCAGTGGCCCCTTTTTCTTATCGGGAGCCTGCGCATCCGGCTGCGTCGCCTGTTGCGTGCCCGGCTTTCCGTTTGCGCCAGTCTGAGCGGTGGCGCCGGGGGCAAGCGGCGGATTGCCCGGTTTTTGCGGATCACCAGCTTGCGCCCCCGCGGCCGGCGGATTCTTCGGCTGCCCGCCGAAAATGTGCGAGAGCCAGGACGCGGGCGGGAGCGAGGTGACCATGTGTCCGCCACCGTGCCGCTCGCAGAATTCGGTCGGTGCCGTTCCGGTGACGTATACCTCTTCGCGCGTCACCGGGCACTGCGGCGTGGCCAGTTGCAGAGTCTCCGGATCGATGGTAACCGTGACAACGCCTTCCGGCGGATCAAAATCCTTCACGTCCCGGTAGACCGGCAAAGACGTCGCGCGGATCATGAAATCGGCCCAAATCGGAGCCGCTGCTGCGCCGCCGGGCAGGCCGAGGTCACGGTTGTCGTCAAAGCCGACCCAGATCACGCACACCAGGTTGGAAGTAAACCCAGCGAACCAGCCGTCGCGCGATGTGCCGGTTTTCCCTGCGGCCGGCAGCGTGAATCCCCGGGCGCGCACGCCCGCGCCGGTGCCTTTGTTCAAGACGTCTTTCAGCAAGCTGTTCACCAGATACGCCACCCGCGGGTCGAGCACTTGATGCGCCTGCGACGTGAAACTCTCGAGCGTATTCCCGTCCGCGCTCGTCACGCTGCGCACATATTCGGGTTCGACGCGCGCGCCGTTGGTCGCGAACACCGTATAGGCTGCCGCGACGTCGATGGGAGTCATCTCATAAGCGCCCAAAGCCACGGCTGGCGTGGGCTGAATGTTATTGCCCAGGCCGATCTGCCGCGCCACTTGCACCACGCGGCCGTAGCCGATCAGCTCGGCCACTTTGACTGTGGCGACGTTGAGCGAATTGGTCAGCGCGTCGCGCAGCGTCACCGTGCCCATGAATCTTTCGCCGTAATTGTTTGGCGTGTACTCCTTGCCATCGAATTCAAAGGTGGTCGGTTCATCCACGACCGTGGTCGCCGGAGTGACGATTGGCGATACTCCGTCCACCGCATTGTCGAACGCCGCGGCATACACGAACGGCTTGAAGGCCGACCCGGGCTGGCGCCGCGCCACCGCGTGATTCAACTGGCTCTGGCCGTAGTCGCGTCCCCCGATGAGAGCTTTGGTCTCTCCCGTGTGCGGATCGAGCACCACCAGCGCCACTTGCACTTCCGGCACCGCTTCGCTGCTTCCTTTCTTGTCCAGCTCGCGCCGCCATTTCGCGTATTTCCGCGCGAGCAGCACATCGACGTTCTTCACGCCGGCGTCGATCGCGGCTTGCGCTGCGCGCTGGAGTGACGGATCCAGCGTCGTATAGACGCGGAAATTCTGCGAGAGCAGTTCGTTCTCGGAGAATTTCTCGAGCAGATGGTCTTTCACCATGTCCACGAAATACGGCGCTTCGTTCCCGGAAATCGTGCTGCGGACGATGCGCAGTGGCGCCCGCCGGGCAGCCTCCGCCTCTTCCTCTGTAATGTATTGGTTATCGACCATCTGCGTGAGGACGCGGTCGCGCGCCTGCACGCCGCGTTCCGGCCGCCGGTCCGCCGATGAGTAATAGTTCGGCGCGCGAATGATGCCGGCCAGAAACGCCGATTCGCCGAGAGTGAGCTGGTGGAGGTCTTTGCCGAAATAGGCGAAGGCCGCCTCGCCAAATCCGTGGATGGCAAAGCTCCCGCGATTACCGACGTACACCTCGTTCATGTACAGCTCGAAAATCTGCTCTTTCGAGAAGCGCTGCTCGAGCTGCATCGACACCATCGTTTCGGCCAGTTTGCGGCCCCACGTCCTCTCCGTGCTAAAGAAGAAACTCCGCGCCACCTGCATGGTCAGCGTGCTGGCGCCTTGCAAGTGCGCTTTGTGGCGCAAGTCGGCCCACGCCGCGCCCAAAATGCGCACGGGATCGAAACCGGGGTGCTCGAAAAATCGCTTGTCTTCCGCGGAGAGAACCGCGTTCAAGAGCGGCTTCGGAATGTCGGCGTAGCGCACCGGCCTGCGCTTTTCGCGCGCACTATCAAACAGATTCGTGATCAGCTCGGGCTCGATGTCCGCGCTCGTAAGCTCGTTGCCGCCGCCGAGCGGCCGGATGGAACTGATGGTCTTGCCGGCGAACTTGACCTCTAGCGTGTTCCCGCCGTCGAAGTAGGAGAGTTTGCTGGGACGAATGTCGACCGTGCCGCCGCGAGAGGTGTACTGGCCCAGCGCGCCGTCTTCGTTCTTTGTCCGGTAGCCGGCCCGCAGCAGGTATGCTGCCAGTTCCTCCGCCGACATGGATTCGCCCGGCGCAATGTGGAAGGGGGCCGAAAAGATCTGCGTCGTGTTCTGCAGGACGTTCCCGGACAGGCGCTGGTCAATCATCCGGGAGTACTTGAAGTAGTATCCCGTGAAGACGCCACCGGCGACGAGGGCGCACAAGAGCAGGAAGCCAAGAACACCCAGACCTATAGTGGAGGTCCAGAAACCCTTCTGCACTCGAATCTGCAAACAGATGCTCCCCGAGGGCTGAACTCTATTGTCTCGCAAGAGCCCCGGCTAGGAAAGACGAAGATGCATCCGGAAAAGTTGCTCTTGCGCGCGCACGGGCGCTGTACTTCAGTTGCCCTCAATACAGGGCTTTGTTTGCGGTGTCGATGGTGAAATGGAGCTCCGTCTTATACACCATGAAATCCACGGGCACCGAATAATTGACCGCGATTTTGACCAGTTGCTGGCTGTTTTCGATCTTGATGTCCTCTCGCTTTATGGGCAGGTCCAAATCCCGGACCTCCTTCCAAACGGTCTCGCGGATCTGCTCATCCGAGAACCGGTTCACCACCGCGAAGCGCGCTTCTTCTTGCATTTTGTCCCGGAGCTGGTATTCGTTCACGTAGGCCGGAACAATCTTGATCGAGACATAGATAACGACCAGAAAAACCAGCGTCCACGTGATAGCCTTCGCGCGGCCCTCACCGCGCTCGGCGCACCGGCGCCGCGCAACGAAGTGCCTCTTGCAGGTTGTGTTCATGGCTCTTCCGTTCAAGCTAGCACCGGAAATGAGCGGTGTCGAGACGCAGCGCGAAGCGGTGTTTTCGGAAAGCCAACGGGGCTGCCAAAGTTCGTGGATCGCGATTCGAGACCGGACGCCAACAGAGATTGCCGCGCCCCGCTGCCGAGTCCGGCCGGGGCCTAATAGGCGCGGCCGAAAATTGCGCGCTCCCTCGCGGGTTGACCGCAATACACGCAGGAGCCGCTTGCAGAACTATGCGCGCTTTCTTGGCCGAGCTTCTGGTCGAGCGGAATGCAGCGCATAGTGGCTCTTGTTTCTTCCTTGATTTTGGCCTCGCAGTCGGCGCTGCCACACCAATAGGAATAGGCAAAGCCGTTCTCCACGGCCAGCTTGAACTCCTTGTAATCTCTCGGCTCTTTTGTGTTCGCCCGGCGGAAGGCAAGGGCGCGGTCGTGCAGCGACTTCTGGATTTCCTCCAGAAGCTTGGCCACGCTATTGACTGCATCCGCCAGCGCGATGCTCGACTT
>Ga0066662_10001393_pt1 | contig 11075 bp, 10 predicted proteins | sample GraSoiAngelo_111_FD_133939 | JGI IMG/M metagenome (GOLD analysis project Ga0066662, IMG submission 133939) | Grasslands soil microbial communities from the Angelo Coastal Reserve, California, USA - 14_0903_12_40cm | ecosystem: Environmental > Terrestrial > Soil > Grasslands | place: USA... | reverse complement strand
TGAGCGCGAGCACGCCGGCGGCCACCGACACGGCGACCGTCAGCACGTAGTCGGTCAGCAGCGCAGCGGCTGCGACGAGGCTCGGCATCCGACCCAGGTTCTCCTTCGCGACGACGTACGCGCCGCCCGAGGTCTGGTAGACGAGGACCGTCTGGCGGTACGACAGCACGACGAGCGCCAGCAGCGTCGCGATCGCGAGCGAGATCGGGAACGCGAGGTGCGCCGCGGACGCCGACGCCGTGACGAGCACGACGAGCGCGGCCTCGGTCGCATAGGCAACCGACGACAGGGGGTCGGACGCGAAGATGGGCAACGCGAGCCACTTCGGAAGAAGCGTCTCCTCCAGCTCGTCCGACGCCATCGGGCGTCCAACGACCACGCGCTTCAACCGGGGCTTGCGCAGGTCAGTCGCCGTCGAGCTCACCTCGCATCCGCTCGACCGCGAGCCGCAGTCGCACAGGGTCGTGCCGCCCGTAGAGCGGGCTCGTCCCGTCGTCGAGCAGGCGCTCGACGAGCAGCACACCGCGCGGCACCACCGGCTTGCGCAGATCGTGCAGGCGGCTCGCAAGCTCGAGCAGTTGCGCGCGGCACGCGCGGATCGCGAGGCGATCGAGCGGCGAGGCGCCCGGGAGCAACCGCTCGTCCGCGCCATGGACGGCGTCCGTCACCGCGCGGCCGAGCGCGACGCGGTTCTCCTCACCGACCAACTCGTCGATCCGCCACGCAAGCCGCGGGGACGGCAGCGCCGCCGCGAGCAGCTCGGCGTCGGCGGCGCGCCGCGCTGTCTTCAGCGCCCGGCGCGCTTCCCAGCCTCGGACGGGTGCGAGCAAGTTCACCCCGCCAAGGTAGGAGGCGGTCCCTCAGCGGGGCCTGAGGATCACGGCCGCCCGTCTCAAGGTTCTCTCAAGACTCGACGAGGCGGTAGCCGGCGCCCGGCTCCGTGAGCAGATGGCGCGGACTGCTCGGGTCGGGCTCGAGCTTGCGGCGCAGCTGCGACACGTAGACGTGCAGGTAGTTCGACTCGTCGCCGTACGACGGGCCCCACACCTCCCGCAGGATCGTGCGGTGCGTCAAGAGCTTGCCGACGTTCAGCGCGAGCAGCCGCAGGATGCGGTACTCGTGCGGCGTCAGGTGCACGAGCTGGCCGTCGACCGTCACCGACTGCTTCTCGAGGTCGATCTCGATCGAGCCGACGCGCACGACGGGCTCACCGGAAGGCGTCGCGCGGCGCAGGACGGCCCGCAGGCGCGCGAGCAGCTCGCCGACCGCGAAGGGCTTCGTCACGTAGTCGTCCGCGCCGGCGTCGAGTGCGGCGATCTTCTCGTCCTCGTCGCCGACGGCCGACACGAGCACGATCGGCACATCCGTCCACGTGCGCAGCTCGCGCGCGACCTCGGTGCCGGTCCCGTCGGGCAGCAGCAGGTCGAGCACGACCGCGTCGGGCGGGCGGAGACCCGCCGCGCTCAGCGCCTCGGCCGCCGTCGTCGCCGTGGCGACGTCGTAGCCCGCACCCCGGAGGTTCGTCGCGAGCGCGCGCAGGAACTGCGGCTCGTCGTCGACGACGAGGATGTGCGTGGTCATAGGCTCAGTTCCAGGCGCGCCGACATGCCGCCGCCGCGGCGCGGCTCGAGATGCACCGCGCCGTTGTTCAGCTCGGCGAAGCCACGCGCGATCGAAAGGCCGAGGCCCGTTCCCGGCGAGCCCGCCCCGCCTCGGTCGAGGACCTCGATCACGAGCGACCGCGTGTCCGAGCGCGCGACGACCTCCACCGTCGCGCGCGAGAACTTGAGCGCGTTCTCGATCAGGTTCACGAGCACGCGCTGGATCTGGACGTCGTCGACCGACGCCGGCGGCAATCCGTCGTCGACGGCGACGCTCAGCCGCTCGGGCTCGCGCACCTCCGCGACCGCGCGGTCGATCAGCTCGTCGACCGGCCAGAGCGCGAGGTGCGGCGTCGCGCCGCCGACCTGAAGGCGCGAGAGGTCGAGCAGGTTCTCGACGAGGCGCGTCAGCCGCGCCACCTCGAGCCGGATCGTCTCGAGCAGCTCGGCACGGTCGTCGTCGGAGAGCACGAGCTCCGCCGACTCGAGCCCGCCCACGGCGGCGGCGATCGTCGCGAGCGGCGTGCGGAAGTCGTGGGAGACGCTCTGCAGGACCGTGGTCTTGATCGCGTCCGACTGGCGCAGCGCGTCGACGCGCTCGCGCTCCGCCGCAAGCATGCGCAGCGACTCGAGCGCCGCGTCGAACCGCCTCCGGGCGACGGCGTCGCCGCCGCGCAGCACCTCCTCGGCGCGGTCCAGCAGGTCGTCGATCGGCGACGACTGGAGCAGCGCGGCCGCGATGTCGGCGAGCACGGCCGTCTCACGCTCGCGCTGCTCCGCCTCCGCCGCACGGCGCCGCGCGCGGGTCGCGAGCTCGCTCGCGACGATCGCCGTCGCGACGTAGACCGCGAGCGCGGTCCAGTTGCGGCCGTCGGCGAGGCTCAGTGTCCCGACGGGCGCCAGGAAGAGGAAGTTGAACGCGAGCATCGAGGCGACCGCGACGCCGATCGCGTACGGAAGCCCGAAGAGCACAGCCGTCGCGAGCACGGCGAGGGTGTAGAGAACGCCGAGGCTGAGCGTCGGCGCGATCGGCCGCAGCGCGTAGACGAGCCCCGTCGCCACCACGAGGGCAGCCGCGGAGCCGGCGAGTGCCGTCACATGACGGCGTGTCTGCATGGAAGACAACGTAGCGCGGGGCCCGAAGGCCCCGCGCTGCGCGGAGCTGCTACCCGTGGATCGAGACGAGCAGCGGAATGGCCAGGATCGCGACGATGTTGGCGATCTTGATCATCGGGTTGATCGCGGGGCCGGCGGTGTCCTTGTACGGATCGCCGACGGTGTCGCCCGTCACCGACGCCGCATGTGCCTCGGAGCCCTTGCCGCCGTAGGCACCGTCCTCGATCGACTTCTTCGCGTTGTCCCACGCGCCGCCGCCGGCGGTCATCGCGATCGCGAGGAAGAGGCCGGTGACGATCGTGCCGATCAGCAGGCCGCCGAGCATCTTCACGCTGATGATCCCGATCACGATCGGGAACCCGATCGGGATGATCGCCGGGGCGAGCATCGACTTGATCGCGGAGCCGGTGACGATGCTGACCGCGCGGCTGTAGTCCGGCCGCTCGGTGCCTTCCATGATCCCGGGGTGCTCGCGGAACTGGCGGCGCACCTCCTGCACGACCTCGCCGCCGACGCGACCGACCGCCTGCATGGCGAGCGACGCGAACAGGAACGGCATCAGCCCGCCGAGGAACAGGCCGCCGACCACCCACGCATCCGTGAGCGAGAACGACGTTCCGAGCCCGTTGTTCGAGAGCCCCGTCGTGTACGAGTCGAACAGGATCAGCGCGGCGAGTGCCGCGGAGCCGATCGCGTAGCCCTTCGTGACGGCCTTCGTCGTGTTGCCGACCGCGTCGAGCGGGTCGGTGATCGCGCGAACGCCTTCCGGGAGGTCGGCCATCTCGGCGATCCCGCCTGCGTTGTCGGTCACCGGGCCGTACGCGTCGAGCGCGACGATCAGGCCGGTCATCGAGAGCTGCGCCATCACGGCGACGCCGATCCCGAACAGGCCGGCGAAGTGATGCGCGACGAGGATGCCGGCGACGATCACGATCACCGGCAGCGCGGTTGCCTGCATGCCGATCGCGAGGCCTTCGATGATGTTCGTCGCGTGACCCGTCTGCGACGCCTTCGCGATCGCCTTGACCGGGTTCCAGCGCGTGCCGGTGTAGTACTCGGTGATCGCCACCAATAGGAAGGTGACGATCAACCCGACGAGCGCGGAGATGTAGAGGTCGCTGAAGTTGTACTTGCCGTGGCTGAACGCCTTGGTGATCGGGATGAACCCGAGCGCCGACAGCACCGTGGCGACGAGCACGGCCTTGTAGAGCGCGTTCATCACGGCGTTCTCGCCCTTGCCGAGGCGCGCGAAGAACGTCCCGATCACGGACGCGATCGCGGAGACGCCGCCGAGCGCGAGCGGGTAGAGGTAGAGCTTCGCGTCGGGGAACTGCGTCCCGATCAGCATCACGGCGACCGCGGTGACCGCGTAGGTCTCGAACAGGTCGGCCGCCATGCCGGCGCAGTCGCCCACGTTGTCGCCGACATTGTCGGCGATCACCGCTGCGTTGCGCGGATCGTCCTCGGGGATGCCTGCTTCGATCTTCCCGACGAGGTCGGCGCCGACGTCGGCCGCCTTCGTGAAGATGCCGCCGCCGAGACGCGCGAACACCGAGATCAGCGAACCGCCGAACGCGAGCCCGATGAGGTCGTTGATCGCAGACGAGTACGAATGACCGAGGCCGGCGGTGAGGAACCAGTAGTAGCCGGCGACGCCACCGAGGCCAAGACCGACGACGAGCAATCCCGTCACCGAGCCTGCACGGAACGCGACGTTCAGCGCCGGCTTGAGCCCGTTGCGCGCCGCTTCCGCAGTGCGCACGTTCGAGCGCACGGCGACGTTCATGCCGATGAAGCCCGCCGCCGCCGAGAGGATGGCGCCGATCAGGAAACCGAACGCGGTTCCCCAGCCGAGCTTGTGGTAGAAGCCGAGCAGGAGGAACGGCGCGATCGCGACGACCGCGATCGTCGTGTACTGCTTGCGCAAGTACGCTGCTGCGCCCTCCTGGATCGCGCGCGCGATCTCCTGCATGCGCTCGTTCCCGGCGGGCTGCTGGAGCAGCCACCAGGTCAGGTAGAGGCCGTACCCAACGGCGACGCCGGCACCGACGAGGCCGAGGAGCACAGGGTGATGCATGAACCAATCCATCGGTTTCGCTCCCTCACAAAGTCAAGCGCCGAAGGGCTTCGGCGCGGGCGATTATGTATCACAAGCGTCGGTCAGGAAGCGGCTTCTGCGTACGCCACCTGGAGCCGCGTCAGCGCCAGAGCCAGGTCGTCCGCGAGCTCGCCCTCGAGGTGCGGAACGAGCGAGGCGAGCGCGTCGATCGCCTTCTTCGCCTGGGGCAGGTCCTCACGCTCCAGCTTCGCGTAGGCGAGGCTCGCGATCGTCGAGGCGGCCGAGACGAGGAACTGCTCGACGGCGAAGGACGCGAGCTGCTCCTGCAGCGCGTCCATGTCGACCTCCGGCTCCTGGTCGTCAGCCAATGCGTTCTCCTGCCCGCACCTGCTCAGCGTAGACCTCCTGGAGGGTCGCGCCCTCCTCGAACCGCGCGATCTGCCGTTCGGCGGCATTCGCATCCGGGATCGAGAGGAACGGCGCAGCGCCGATCTCGGTCGCGACGGGAGCGACCCAGTCGAGGAGGTCTTCGAGCCGCTGCCGCGTGGGGACCGCCTCGCCGCGGTCGAAGTCGAGCAGCTCGCCGCCGAGCCCGTAACGGATCGCACGCCAGAAGTTCTCCTCGAGCAAGCGGTGCGAGAGGTTCGGCAGCGGCTCACCCTCGTCGTGCGCGCGTGCGCAGCGCGCTGCGAGCGCGTAGGCGAACGCGGCGAGCGACTGCGACTCCGCGAGGTCGGGCTGACCGTCGGCGATCCGGATCTCAACGGTCGGGTACGCGAGGTGCGGGCGCACGCTCCACCAGATCTGCGTGTGCTCGGTGATCGAACGCGTGCGGTAGAGGAACGAGACGTAGTCCTCCCACCCCTGCCACGAGCCGTATGGGTCGGGAATGCCGCAGCGCGGGAACATGCGCGTGAAGATCTCGGTGCGAGCGGAGTGCAGGCCGGAGTTGACCGACTCGACGAACGGCGAGCTCGCGGACAGCGCGAGCACCTCCGGCAGGAAGTTGCGCAGCGCATCGTGCACTGCGATCGCGCGGTCGGCCCCGGCGATCCCGACATGCACGTGCAGGCCGAACGTGTTGTTGCGCCAAACGACGTAGCGCAGGAGCTCGTCGTTGCGACGGTAGTGCGGCGTGTCGATGATGCGCTGGTCCTGCCAGCGACTCCAAGGATGTGTCCCCGTCCCGCCGAGGGCGATCCCGAGCTCGCGCGCGACTCCGTGGATCTGGCTGCGCCGCTCCTGCATCGCAGCGGCAGCCTCGGCGAAGTTCTCGCACTTGCCGGTGCGCACCTCGACCTCGGACGCGATCAGCTCACCGACGATGTTCGGGGCGAGGTCGGTCTGCTGCGCTGCGGCGTAGATCTCTTCGAAGCGGTTCGTCAGCTCGTGCGTTTCGCCGTTGAGCAGTGCGAACTCCTCTTCGACAGCGACGGTGAAGTCCGTGCCCGCTTCGAAGTCGTCGTGCGACTTCGCGAGCATCTCCTCCCAGCCGACCTTCTGTTCGTCGCCCACTTCCGGGAATGTAGTCAGGCGAGCAGGCGCTCTGCGACGCTCGCCCACGACCAGCGCTCAACCACGGCTTTTCGTGCGGCGTGCCTGAGCTCGTCGTGCTCGGCCGCGGAGAGCGCGAGCAGCTCGTTCAGCTTCCGCGCCAGGTCGGCCGCATCACCGGTCTCGAACGACGCGAGGTGGCGGTAGCGCTCGGGGTACTCCGCCTCGATCCCGGCTGCGACTTCCGCGAGGCCGGAGTGACGGGCGACGAGCGGGGGCGAGCCTGCGGCTGCAGCCTCGGCGGCGACCATGCCGAACGCCTCGGGGAAGATCGACGGCACGACCGTCACGTCGGCGAGCGGCAGCAGGTGCCGCAGGTGGCGATGCTCGAGCGGGCCTGTGAAGAGCGTCCGCGGAGGCGCAATCGCTTCGAGCGTCGCGCGGTACGGGCCGAACCCGACGACGACGAGCCGCGCGTCGACGTCGTGCATCGCCTCGAGCAGCACCTGCACGCCCTTCTGCTCGATCAGCTTCCCGAAGTAGACGACCGTCCGCTCGTCGCCGGCGAGGAACTGCGCGAGGCGCTCGGCGTTGCCGTCGTCCGGCAGGCGCTCGTTGCCGCCGTTCGGCGGGTCGCTGCGCGCCTCCTCGACGAGCGCGGCGAGCGCTTCGCCGCGCCCCTCCAGGACGAACCGGTCGACGTCGACGCCCGGCGGGACCTCGCGCACGCGCTCGACCGGCCCGATGACCTCTTCGAGGACACTGCGGATGTGGTGCGAGCCGACGAACGTCGCGTCGGCGTGCGTCAGCGTCTCGCGTCCCCACGCCTCGAGCTCGGGCCGGCCGCGCATCGAGTATTCGAGCTCGGAGCCGTGCGCCTTGACGCGGAACCGCTCGCCGGTCGCAGCGCCGACGGGCCCGCCCATCAGTAGGTGGTTCGTGAACACGAGATCGGCGGGCAGCAGCTCGCGCAGCGCCGCAGCGTTCGCGTCGACGTACGCGCGCTTCTCGGAGTCGGTGAACTCCTGGAGGAACTTCGGCTCGAGCCCCTCGTAGCGGTCCATGACGAACACCGGCAACAGCTTGTCCGGCAGCTCGACCGCGATCGTCTGCGCGCGCCCGAGGTCGTACTGCTCCGGCGCGCGCTCCTGCGAGACGACGACCACGTCGTGCCCGGCACTGCTCCACTCGCGCGCGAGCGCGCGCGTGTAGACGTTCGACCCCGTTCCGCCGAGCAGGTAGCCGTGCCAGAGGAGGATCCGCACGGACGGGAGGCTACTGCGCGACGGAGAATGCTCCGGCGGGAGGACGCTCGCCCAGGCGAGGGCACTGGTGTCTGACACCGGTGGTGTCAGACACCCCTTCGGCTCACCCCGCTCTCAGGGTGCATTCGGGAACGCTCGTCCACGCCTGGGCCGTTCCTCCATGTCTGTGCGCTCGTGGTCTCATGCGGCCATCTTGCGAGGGACACGGCGGCGGGCTGGACATGGGCGACGACCCCGGGGTAGCTCAAGTGGTAGAGCACGCGCCTGTCCAGCGCAGAGGTGCCGGTTCGAATCCGGCCCCCGGGGTCCAGGACGCCGAAGGCCCGCTGAAAGCGGGCCTTCGTGCGAGTAGCTCAATGACGCGCCTGTCCGCGGGGGAGTGTACCCCGAGTCCAGAACGCCGAGCAGCCGCAGACGCTTACGCCAGGTGGAAGTACAACGCGTGCAGGAGCTCGACCGCAGGGTTCGAGGTGTGCACGGTGACGTCGCTCGGGACGTCGAGCAGCGCTTCCGAGTAGTTGAAGATGATGCGCACGCCGGCGTCGACGAGGTCGTCGCACACCTTCTGCGCGGCGCCTGCGGGAACGGCGAGCACGCCGACGACGATGTTCTTGTCGCGCACGATGTCCTTGAGGCGCGACTCGTCCTCGACCGTCGCGCCGCCGATGTCGGCGCCGATCATCGTCGGGCTCGAGTCGAACACGGCCGCGATGTTGATGCCGTGCTCGGCGAAGATCGCGGAGCTCGCGATCGCCTGGCCGAGCCGGCCGGCGCCGACGAGCGCGATGTTGTGCTGGCCCTGCGTGCGCAGGATCTTCCGGATCTCACCGAGCAGCGAGTCGATCGAGTAGCCGACGCCCCGCTTGCCGAACTTCCCGAAGTTCGAGAGGTCGCGGCGGATCTGGGTCGCGTTGATGTTCGTGTAGTCGGCGATCTCCTGGGAGGAGATGCGCTCCTTGCCCATCTTCTTCGCCTGGGTCAGGACCTGGAGATAGCGCGAAAGGCGCGCTGCAACGCCGACCGTGAGGCGGTCGGGGGTGCTGCCGGGGACGGCTGATTGCAACATCACGAACCCATTGTGCCCAAGGCTCCGCACCTACCGTGCGGTTGTCACGAACTACGAACTTTGTGACAGCTTTTTCCTCACCGCTTGCTCATCGAGCCAATAGACGAAGGCCCGTTCCCCGTCGATCTCCAGCACCGGGAGCCACTCCCGGTAGGCGGCCTCGAGCTCGGGATCGCCGGTGATGTCGACCGCGTCGAAGGGGATCCCCCACGTCTCCAGCTGGCCGCGTGCCCGCTCGCACAGGGAGCAGTCCTGCGCGTGGAAGAGAACCGCGCGGTTACGGATAGAGGCCACGCGTCACCGTGGCTTCGGCGACGCGCTCGACGGCGAGGCCGTACGCAGCCATGCGCATCGACGTCTTGCGCGACTCGTACGTCGCCCACGTCTCGTCGAACGCACGCGTCACGATCGAGTTCAGGCGCGCGTTCACCTCGTCTTCCTTCCAGAAGTACTCCTGCAGGCCTTGCACCCACTCGAAGTACGAGACGACCACGCCGCCGGCGTTCGCGAGCACGTCCGGGAGGATGACGACCCCGCGGCCTTCGAGGATCTCGTCGCCGGCCGGCGTGACCGGTCCGTTCGCGCCTTCGACGACGATCTGCGCCCTCACCTGGTCGGCGTTCTCCTCCGTGATCACCTGCTCGAGCGCGCACGGCGCGAGCACGTCGCAGTCGAGCAGCAGCAGCTCCTCGTTCGTGATCCGGTCGGCGCCCTTCAGATCCGCGAGCGAGCCTCCGCTCTGCTTGTGCGCGAACGCCGCGGCGACATCGATGCCGTTCGCGTTGTGCACACCGCCGCTCGAATCGGAGATCGCGACGACGGTCGCGCCCTCTTCGGCGGCGAACTTCGCGAAGTACGCGCCGACGTTGCCGAAGCCTTGCACCGCGATGCGCTGACCGGACAGCCTCTTGCCGTGCTTGCCGAGCGCGGACGCGAGGCAGAAGAGCGCGCCGCGCGCGGTCGCCTCCATGCGTCCCAGTGAGCCGCCGATGGTCAGCGGCTTGCCCGTCACGACGCCGAGCACCGAGTGGCCCTTGTTCATCGAGTACGTGTCGAAGATCCACGCCATCGTCTGCGCGTTCGTGCCGACGTCCGGCGCCGGGATGTCCTTCTCCGGCCCGATCTCGTTGATGATCTCGGAGGTGAAGCGGCGCGTCATGCGCTCGAGCTCGTTGCGCGACATCTGCTTCGGGTCGCAGATCACGCCGCCCTTCGCGCCGCCGAACGGCAGGCCCATCAGCGAGCATTTCCACGTCATCCACATCGCGAGCGCCTTCACCTCGTCGAGGGTGACGTCGGGGTGGTAGCGAATGCCGCCCTTCGACGGCCCCCGCGCGATGTTGTGCGTGACGCGGTACCCGGTGAACGCCTTCACCTGGCCGTCGTCGAGCGACGTCGGGATCGTGACCTCGACCGCCTTCTTGCAGCCCTTGAGGATGTTGATCAGGCGCTCGTCGATCCCGAACGTCTCGGCGACCTTGTAGAGCTGCTGTTGCGCGAGCTCGAACGGGTTCTCGCGCAGATGAGACTCAGGGGCCGCGGTGGCCATCGGCGGAGGAATCTACTCGATCCGGAACGAGACCTGCGCCCTGCTCGGTTGCGCGTCGCGCGGCAACGTCGGCCACGCTGCGAGCCGCAGCTCGTACGAGCCGGGCGGGAGCACCACGCTCGTCGGGCCGCGGCCGGTGATCCCGAAGCTGTACGAGCCGGGCAGCAGGTTGCGCAGGCGTGCCATCACGCCGAGAAACCGGCCGCTCGACGAGTAGAGCAGGATGTCCAGCCGCGAGACGGGCCTGATCTGCAACCCGGAGTCGCGCACGAGGTTGCCGGCCTGCACGGTGAGGATCGCCGGCTGCGTGTCCGACGGCTTGAACGACGTGTCGCTGAGCGCGACGTGGGCGAGCAGGTTCGTCGTGTACGTCTTGAATCCGAGCGCCCATGGGACGTGCATCGACTCGCTTCCGTCTGCCGCAACTTGCAGCACGCCGGTGACGACTCGCTCGTTCGTGGGCGCCGACGGCGCGGAGACCGTCACCTCCACCGGCGCAGAGCGGCCGACGCGCAGCGCGAGATGGTCGGGAACGACCTCGAACTTCAGCGCCTCGGATTCGCCGTCGGCGAGCGCGCTCACGGAGATGAGCAGCTTGCGCGTCGACACATTGCGCACGACGATCGTGCGCGTCGCGTGCCAGCGCTTGCCCTGCCACGTGCCGAAGCCGAGCGTCGTCGGCTGCGCGGCGACCTCGCCGACGGCCGACAGGCCGAGCCTGAACGAGCCCGCGCCGATCGCGGTCGTCGGCGCGCCGCCGCGATTCGCGTAGCCGACGAGGAGGCTGTCGAGTGCAGGGCCGTCGAGGTCGGGGCGCATCTGCGCCAGGAGCGCCGCGCCGCCCGCAACCGTTGCCGCGGAGGCGCCCGTGCCGTTGATCGTCCCGTAGAGCGGCGGGGCGGCGGGCGCGGTGCCAGGGACCGCG
>Ga0066662_10001392_pt1 | contig 11081 bp, 3 predicted proteins | sample GraSoiAngelo_111_FD_133939 | JGI IMG/M metagenome (GOLD analysis project Ga0066662, IMG submission 133939) | Grasslands soil microbial communities from the Angelo Coastal Reserve, California, USA - 14_0903_12_40cm | ecosystem: Environmental > Terrestrial > Soil > Grasslands | place: USA... | reverse complement strand
ATAAAAGGGATTGCAATGTGCAATACCATATCATCATAGGACTCGACCCAGATCAGCGAGTCAACGGAACCGACTCCACTAGTTATCTGCCGGACTTATCTATCCAGGTTTTTGACCGCTCGTTCAGCCAGCCGGATGGTGTGTCCATCGGTCCAGCTATTACCTCCATCACCCAGCACTCGTGGGCGGATACGTTCAGCGTCATCCACTGGGAATCCGTAGCTACGGCGTGGATTCAGTTGCCGACCGGGCTGGCCGAGTATCAATCACCCGACCTAAAGGTGATCGTGAGCAGAAGCGGGAAGCTGCTGCAGGAGTATGACTGGAACTATAACGTCGCCATACTGAAGTCATCGGCCCCTCCTACGACATTGTCTTCCGCCAGCCTCTATCTGGCGATTCCAGCGCCCGGGCAGGAACTCGATCCCAGCGTGGCCAATATTAATCTGCCCACGAACGGCACGCCGCCCAAGTTTGATGACCTGGCGACGGCTATCAACGCAGTAGTGGCGCAAGACCCCACCGGCACGCCCGATCTTTCGGCGCTGACGCCCGCGCAGTGCCTGCACCTGGCATACGAGATCACCTGGAACCGCAGCCTCTATCCCATGCCCCAGCCGCCTTCCAACCCGGTGCAAAACCTGGAGGAGATGTACACGCTCGACTATGTGCCGCCCATCGGCGCCTCGGCCAGGAACGCGGGCGATGCCGACAACGCCATCCGCGATTTCTCCTCGGCCAACCTCAGCTACCAGGCGCAGCGCAAGAACGCCGCCACCCAGCTCAGCCAGTACATCTCTGCTTATTCGGCGGCGCTTGCTTGCGAGAAGACCAGCCAGAATGCGACGTCAGCGCTGCTGCGGGTCCCTATCCATACTGCCTCCAACTCTCATCCGGACAAGATCACCGAGGTTGATATCAACATCAGCTTCGGTACGCCGTTGAGCTTTGCCGTACCCGCAGCCTATTTCTACGCGCTCACCGCCAGCCTGCCGGACTCTATGGGGCCTGACGCGCGCTACCAGCAAGCCTGCACCAATGACCCGGCTGCCAACGTGGCCGCGCTGCAGAGCGCTATCAGTGCCGGGACCATCCTCCCAAATAACCCCAATCCTGCACAGGCTGCACGCCGCCTGCACGCCCTGGGGGGACAAAACGGCGCGCCGGTGGCCCTGGTGAATACCCCGGCCACCATACAATTGGTTACGCAGTGGCTGGCCTTTACCCCCGATGACATCGAGAATTTCTGGACGATGGCGGTGGCCTCTCCGCCTCCGGTGGGAACTGTGGGCGGACCTCACCTCACCGGACAGCTAGAACTGATTCTTGAGGTGGTCACAGACGATCAACTCACCCTGGTGCAGGCCATCATGGGCGTTCCTCCTTCCTTCGTTCCCGGGTTCCCAGTCTCCAACGTGGATCAGCTAACGAACTTCACCGACACTTCGGGCAATGTTAGCGGGATTACGGAAAACGCTTGGAGGAAATTCTTTACCAATGATCCCCCCAACACTCCGAACCCCAAGGTCAGGCTGCTCTCCCCAACTTTGCTGCCGGGCGCTTCCGACGATGAAAAAATCACGGCGTTTATTAACGGCCTGCGGAAGTTCTACAACGTAGTGCGCAAAGCGGAAGACCTGCCCGTTCCGTCTCCAGCGCTCCCGCCACAACTCTCAGCTCCGCCCGCCGATCTGATCCACCAGTTTCTCGCACTCAATCCGGGGTTCTCGTTCACAGCCGCCAACGATCCAGTCCAGACAGCCGCTCACATCAGCACCTTTGCCCCCGGAGACGCGTGTGTGCAGCAATGGCTGACGCAGGTGATTCAAACGGCCACCGATCTTTACAAGATCGCCGGCGCCGTGCCCGCGGAGCTTGCCTTTTCCGTCATGGAAGCTCTGTATGCCCGTGGATTCACCAGCAAGGCGGGCGTCCAGAAGATGGACTCGGATGATTTCAAGGCATCCTTGACCGGCACCGTGGCCTTTCCCTACGCTGACGCTTTATATAAGGAAGCAGTCGGCACATCAGCGGAGCAAAACCACGAGACCGAGACATTCCAGCCCATCAACCCTGACGGGCTGCTGACCAACTGCATTCCTCCCGCGCATCTCTCGCCGCTGGGACCGGTGGCTTACCTGCACGAAGTGCTTCAGGTATCAGGCGCTTCCACCTGTGCCAACCCGAGGCCGGCCGATGGGCCGGCAATCGCCAACAGCACGCTGGTCAGCCTGCTGGCATCGCGGCGCGGCCCGCTGGGTGATCTGGCAGTAACGCAGGCGAACCTGGAAACGCCGCTGCCCATGATTGATCTGGTCAATGAGTGCCTGGAAGCGATGGTTGCCGGAAGCACGCATGGCGTGGTCTACGATACGGCCTCCACCATACTGGCCGGACATAAGCTTCGCCCGCCCAGCTCGCAGAAAGAAGCCGCGCGGGAGTTTCACGACCCGGTGGTGCTGCTGGGAGCAATGCCGGAGCACTCCTCACCCGCCACGCCTGTCGCCTCCACTCAGGCGTATGACAAGCTGCGGCAGGATTTTTCCGCGCCGAGCCTGCCCTATTCGCAGGCCCTCGACGTCAACCGCCACTACCTGAAGCACCTGGGGACCTCGCGCTTTGAGGTGATGAAGAATTTTCGTAAAGAGATCAGGGAGTTCCTCCACGACCCGGCGAACGAGCCTGCGGGATTCGAGCGTCACGTGGCCCGCAAGCCTTATCGCACAGAGTTGTTTTGCGAGTACCTGGGCATCTCACCGGAAGAATACAGCGCGTTGTTCACTGGCGCTTTTGCTCCGGTAAGCGCGCTCTATGGTTATTCCAGCGCCGCGCCCGGCTGGACCAAAGATGTTGCCCAGCTCCCTGAATTCCTGAAGCGCACCGGGCTTTCCTACTGCGAGTTCACGGAATTGTGGAAGTCACACTTCGTGCAATCTCAATTTCCGGAAAGAAAGGACCCTCAGGTATTTCCGGCTTGCGAACCCTGCTGCCTGAAAGACCTTTCCATCACGCTGGTTGAAACCAAGGGCGAGAATGGCGTGATCCACAGCGCTGAGCCATTTCTGCTGCGGCTGGCGGTCTTCATCCGCCTGTGGAGAAAATTGCAGGCGCTTCCCTGCGCCCGGTACTCATTCGCACAGTTGAGCGACATCTGCGGCGTCCTGGAATTGTTCCATGCGAATGGCCGCATCAATACGGATTTCATCCGGCAATTGGCGGCTTTTCAGATGCTGCGCGACGATCTCTGCCTCCCGCTTTCTGACCGCGAGGACCGGGGAGCGCCGCCCAACGCCACCGGCGCGGACCGCACCCATCTGCTGGCTTTGTGGGTACCGGCGGCCGCAGGACAACATGCGCGCAAATACGAATGGGCGGTGGGACAACTCCTGCACCATCTCCAGGGCTTTGCCCAGAGCCATCACGGCTGCGAGTGCCGCACTCCTGAATTCATCAAGCTGCTCCAGGAAAATCTCCAGCCGCTGGCGACCCTGTCGGGCGCCAATCCGTGGGACAGCAAACCCACCCACACGCTCAGGTTTGCGGAGGTGCTGGCGAAGATCTATGCGTCGAGATTTACCGTAGGCGAGATCCTGTTCATCTTTACTGACCTGGCCCACTTGGATGGCAACGATCCCTTTGCCCTGGCCAGCGCAGAAGAGAGCAGCGATTCGCCGCTGGAGCTGCCTGATGATGAAGAGCAATTTTCGCTGTGGGCATTGCGGCGCAAACTTCTGGCGGTCGGACCGTGTGAGACTGATGCCGCGGAGTGGACCTGGGCGCGCATCGAGGCCTCACTCAAGCACCAGTTCGGTTACGTGGAATCGAGTTCGTCGGGCGTCGATCCGCTTACCTCTCTGGGCCAGCATTTCTTTCCTTCTATATTGCGCCAGGAAGGATACGCCGTCCCTGGTGGAAGCTGGCAGTATCGGGCGCCGCTCCCGGGACAATCGTCGGCTATGTGGAACACGCCTCTGCACGGGCCGTTCCGCTACGACTCTGACAGTCCCGGCAATCTGTGGACCCAACTCCCTCTCCAGGATGGAGCAGTCCTGGCCAAGCTCAGCGCAGTGCGGCAACTCAACCCCGCGGAGCGCGATGCCATTCGCGATCTTTATTTTCTGCCGCGCGTGGAACTGGCCCGCTTCGCCTTCATCTTTCACAACTTTGGAGAAGCCGAACGCTGTCTTATCCAGGAAGAGAATGAAAATGAACGATGGGAATTCTTCCAGCGGGAGTTCGCCCGTTTACATCAACGGTGCAAGCTGATCGCGGAACATTTGGCAGACCACGGCGCTGGTGAATATTCGTGCGTGGAAGAAGACTGCCATCAGGAGTCTCATCGCCGGGAATCCAGCCACTATGAGTTTCGCGAGGGAGGTTCCTGTGATGAGGAGTCCCGCCAGAAAGAATCCTGTGAGAAAGAATCTCATGGCAGAGAGCTGTGCGATCACGAGTCGCACGATAAAGAGTTCCACCAAAAGAGTTCCCGCCACCGCGAGCGCGAAGAGAGAATTGCCCGCGCATGGGAGGTGCTGAAGCATCTCCTGGCAGACGAGAACCAGGCCAAATCTTCATGGGAAGACGACTCCGGGAAAACGCCTCAAGTTACTTGGCCGCAACCCAGCGGTGGCGCTTTCGCCGCGCTGCTGGGCCTTACCGGCACCGGCTTGGCCAGCGAGTTTCGCGTCTCCGGCAATCCGCAGGTAGTGTGGCGGGAGCCGAGAGGCGGCATGCGCGCCTTCTCCAAGATTCACAATGAGTGGAACGCTCCGATTCCCACCCTGATTCCGGCAATGGATCTGGCCATCTCCCCTGAGGCGCAACAATTTTCAGGCGTGCGCAACGGCCTGGGCTTCGCCAACGCCAATGGACGGCAACTCGGCGGGCTGCAAGACTTCAGTGTCACCTGGGAAGGAGCGCTGCTCGTCGAAAAACCGGGCCGCTACCAGTTCTGGGCGGGGATGCCGTCGGAAGCCGGCCAGCCACCTGAGCCGCCAGAGGAAGGCGGTTGCCGCTGGAGACTGGTGCTGAAGAGAGGCCAGAAAGTGTTGGTCATGCTCAGCCATCAATGGCGGGAGCAAGAGACGCCGGTCTTCTGTGCCGGGGAGGTTGCGCTGCAACGCGGCGTCTATCACCTGAAAATCGAATTCGAGCAACCGCAGCCCTGGCATCTGCGCGACCAAGATATCTGCCCGCAGAAAACCGGCTTCCAGGTCAAATACAAAGGACCGGACACGCAAGGGTGCATCGAAACGCTTCCCTATGACCGCCTCTTCCAGGAGAGAAAAGACCAGCAGCTTTCCGGCTCGCTCAAGCTGACCGGCGAGGCCTCGGCGTTTCTCGGTTCGCTCTACACCAGTTCACTGCGTGACATCCGGCGCACTTATGAGCGGGCGCTGAAGGCATTTTTGTTTGCTGACCGGTTCTGCCTGTCGGCCCAGGGCGTCTCTTATGCCGGGCATTCGGAACTCGGCTACTTCCTGGGAAATCCTTCGCAATTTGCGGGAACGGCTTACTATCTGGCGGGCGGCGTCTACAAGCCGCATCTGGCGGGACTCAATTTCAACTTCCTGCCGGTGGATGACAACTACAGCCCGGAATTCGACTACACTCCGCCCACGGCTGTTGCGGATGAGCGGATCCATCCGCAAGTCCAGCGTTGCCAGGCCCTCTTCGATTTATGGGAGCGGACGTTCGATTACAGCGCCTTAAGACGCGCGACCCGTAATGCGCCTGAGCGTCCTGTCTGGTTGCTTTTTCATGAAGCCTCAGAGAACCAGCCTGACCAGCCTCATGAGCTTCTCGCCCATCTCCGTGTGGATTTCAGCCACAGCCAGGCGGTGCTCGATTACTACAGCGGGTACGCCGTCGCCACGGCTGACCTGGAAGATGAGCGCTGGCCGGTGCGCGCCTGGCGGGCTGACCGCCTGGTCAGCGGCGTGATGGCCAGTTTCTTTACCAAGGACATTCGCGATGTCCGGCCTGACTTGTGGGCCGCCGATGTTCCGGCGGATTTAGCGGCCGGCAATGCAAACCTGACTCAATTCGTTTGCGATGGCTCCTTTGAAAACCATGGGCCACAACGTTACCAGCACATCAAAGTTTTGAATGACGGCCTGCGCGAGCGTGCCCGGGCGGCACTGGTGGCATATCTTTGCGCCATGGACCGCGTGACTCTGCCCGATGGCGGCAAGGCCCGCGAAGCCCGGCATCTGAGCGAGTTGCTGCTGCTCGATGTTGAAGTGGGCGTGTGCGAAAAGGCCAGCCGCATCGAAGAAGCGATCACCGCCATTGAGCTATTTGTGCAGCGCGCGCGCCTTGGCCTGGAACCCGGCTTTAAGCCCGGACGCGAGTTTCTGCTTCTCTGGGACCGGCATTTTGCTGCATTCCGCACGTGGGAAGCGTGCAAGCGCCGCGAGGTGTACGGCGAGAACTGGGTTGAATGGGAAGAGCTGGAAAAAGCCCGGCAGACGGAGGCCTTCCGCTTTCTCGAAGATCAGTTGCGGCGCGGCAGTTTGACCAGTCCCGCTCCCGGAGGGAGCGAATACTGGCCTCCGAAACAACTGCCCCGGCACAGTGGGACCGCTCTGATTCAGAAGAAGGAACCGAGCACCCTGCAACCGATTGATTTGCCCCGTGAAGGACTCGGACTGATGGGCGTTCCGGAACGGCAGGCCCGTTCCTCATGGCTGGCGCGGCTGGACTCTTCAACAATAGCCTCTCCTGCTTCCCAAAGTTCGGCGGCAACCGGTAACGGCCGCGTGCCGCTCTGGATTGAAGCTGCCATTCGTATGGGCACGCGTTTCGTGCGGGTGGCGGCTGCTGGAATTCCGCCAGCCTCGCTCGATATCTGCCACGCTAACGGTCACAGCGGTTGCTGCGTCGAATGCGGCAAAACCCATGATCCTTTCCTCGACGAGTATTACTTCTGGCTCATCGATTCGCGGCACTTTAGCGAACCCACGTCTTCGAAACCTTACCAGGACCCGCTCTGGCCCTGGCACGACCAGAAGCAGTTGCCGACACTATTGCATTGGGAGTCCGAGCCAATGGTCCATCTGGCCTGGTGCAGGATTCACAACTCAGAGTTCCAGCAACCGAGGCGGTCGAGTGAAGGCGTGAGGAAAGACATGACATCAGGTTCGGCTCCCTTCGATCTAGTCTTCACGGGTCGGACCGGCGACTCGCTGCGATTCGAGGTTACCGGTGGCGTTGCGCCTTCCGGATTTCCTCCGTCTTCTGCGGCGGGATTCCGGTACGATATGGCCACTGACTCCGCGATGGTGCTGCCGCTGGTGGTGAATGAACCAACTCCAGCGCCTGTAGCCGGTCTGGCGGCGTTTCCCTTCTTTCTCTATTTCTGCCCCGGAGCCAGCCTTTATCCTGAATCCTCCTTCAGCCCTTCGGTTGCGATTGGCGATCATCTGCGCGCGCACTGCCGCTTTGAGGAAGCGCTGAAGTGGTACGCGTGCGCCTATCCACCGCTGGAGCGCAATAACCAGTGGGCCAAATGCCTGCCCAAGCCTGTGATTGAGCAGATGCCCCCCAAAATAATGACCGAGGCGCTGCTCGTGAATGGCGTGCCACAAGGCGTCGTGACGCCGGCTTTGCCATCCGCAGTGACACCGGCTTTATCCACAGCGTCATCGGCTCTGCCCACAGTGACACCAGCTTTATCGCCAGTATCGCCGTCTGGTATTGGCGTTGATTTGCCGCCTCGTCTGCAACCTGCCTGGCCGCCACCCAGCGAGTCGAAATGCTGCGACAGCACGGCCGTGCAGGGTGAAGATGTGGTTCGCAACCGGGCCATCACGCTGAGATACATCGAAACGCTTTTGCAATGGGCCGATGGCCTGATGTGTCAAAACACTCCTGAAGCTTTTCAGAAAGCGCGCCTGGTCCTCGATACCGCTACGAAGATCATGGGAGACGCGCCGCGCACCATAGCTGAGCGTGCCGAACTGCAAACGCCTCCGCTGAAAGTGGCGGCTTTCGCCCCGCACATTCCGCCTCTCAACCCGCGCCTGCTCTCGCTTTGGGAGAAGGTGGAGCAGCGGATGTCTTTGATTCATTCCTGCTTCAACGGACGCAGGCTTCACTCGGGAGCACCTGATAAGGACATGCCGTATTGGGGCAACAGCACGCTTCACGATGGCTGGAAGTCCAGCGTCAATGCCTGTGAGGACGATGGTTGCTGCTCATGCTGCAAGCCTTACCGTTTCACGGTGCTGGTGAAGCAGGCGCAAGACCTCGCCAACGAAGTCAAAGGGCTGGGTTCGGCATTGCTGGCTGCTTATGAGAAAGGCGATTCCGAGTATCTGGCGTCTCTGCGGTCGGTCCATGAGAACCAGTTGCATGCGCTGACTCTCTCCATCCGCGAGAACCAGTGGCGGGATTCCGACTGGCAGGTGCAGGCCCTGCAAAAAACCAAAGAGAGCGCGCAACTGCGCCGCACGTACAACAATAACTTGTTCATTGCGAACCTGATCGCTTTGGAACAGCTCCATGAAAGCCAGTCGTTGAGCGCGATCAACTGGCGGCTTTCTTCGAATATCGCTGAAGTCTTTTCACAGGTCCTGCGCTTCGTAAATGATTTCTACATAGGCCAAAATAACTTTCAGCATGTTCCTTTAGGTTCCAAACTGGCCGATGCGGGGTCGGCACTATCCCGTGCTTACGGCGCAATGTCTGATTACTACGGCAGCGAAGCCTCTCTTAATCTGACGCGCGCGGGCTGGGAACGGCGCGAGGTGGAATGGGGCCATCAAGTCCAGGTCCTCGACATTGAGATCCAGCAGATTGAAGACCAGATCCTGGGCGCAGAGAGGCGGCGTGACGCTGCTTTGCAGGAACTCAACAATCTGCAGCGGCAGATGGAGCAGTCCGGCGAAGTGCTGGATTTCCTGCGCGACAAGTTCACCAATGATGCCTTGTATCTATGGATGCAGAAGGAGACCGCTGCTCTCTACAGCAAGGCCTATGAGCTGGCGCTGCAGGCGGCGCGGTCGGCGCAGCGGGCATTCAACATCGAGCGTGGCCACACTGCCAGGTCATTCATCCCGCAGGATGCCTGGGATAACCTGCATGAAGGCCTGCTCGCGGGAGACCGTCTGCAAGTGGCCCTGAAGCACATGGAAAAGGCATACTACGACGAGAACTGCCGCGAGTATGAGTTGAGCAAGCATATTTCGCTGCGCCTCCACTCACCCATTGCATTGCTGCAGCTCAAGGCCACCGGACGCTGCGAAATCGAGCTGCCCGAATGGTTGTTCGATCATGATTATCCCGGCCAGTACATGCGCCGTATCCGGAGCGTGTCCCTCACTCTGCCTTGCGTAGCTGGTCCTTATGTCGGCGTGCACTGCCGCCTGACGCTTCTAAGCAGCAGCACCCGCATCGATCCCCGGCTTAGCGATAAGGGTGCGGCTTGCTGCACGAAATTGCCAGGCTGCGGTTGTGGCAACGGTTACGTGACTACGCCTGACGATGCCCGCATGGTGCGGCAGTATTCGGCCGTTGAGGCAGTCGCAACTTCCAGCGGACAAAATGATTCCGGTCTCTTTGAACTCAATTTCCGCGATGAACGCTATCTGCCGTTTGAATATGCGGGCACCGTGAGCCGCTGGCGGATTGAGCTGCCCCCGGAGAACAACTACTTTGACCTGGACAGCCTGAGCGATGCGGTCCTTCACCTGAACTACACTGCGCGGGAAGGCGGGAAGGTCCTGCGGGACGCCGCCCAGTGCGAAGCCGAAAAGCACCTGCCCGGTAATGGCCTGCGACTCTTCGATGCCCGGCACGACTTCCCCAATGCCTGGCACGTTTTCACTGACCGTCAGGAAGCTGATCAGTGCCGGCAACTGGAGCTGCGCTTCTCCCGGGCCATGTTCCCATTCGTTCCTCAAAGTCCGTCGCTTCGCGTCGAGGGGTTGCACATCTTCTTCGAAGCGGGATGCGCCACTCCCAGCGGGTTCTTGACCATTGAGTTCCTGGAGCATGAACCGGACCACCGCCACTCGCGGGAATGCAGATGCAAGCCGCGCAAGATTGAATGCGTGGCCAGCTCCGAATGGCCGCATCTGTTCCACGGCGTGCTGGGCCTGAATGATCTTCCGTTGGAGTCCAATTGCGACTTGCGTATCGGTTCGCTCAAGTTTCCTGAAGATTCACCAGAGATCACCCGGCTTTACCTGGTGGCCGGCTACCGCCGCTGCGAACCCGCCCCGTGCATTTGCGAAGGCAATGTTCCTGCGCTAACCAGGGAAGCAGGCACGACGCGTCAATGGCAGGCCGCAAGCGCCGGGAGGTGAGCCGCGAGTCAACAACCTACGCTACCCCCGCTGCAACCCAACGCTCGGAGAGCGCCGATGACAGGCTCCACATCCACATGGCCCGCCGCTTATGAACAGCGTTTCCTCGGCAAGGCTGTAGCATGTAAGAATGTTTTTCGCTGGAGCCACACTGGCCAAACGCCTGGGCAAACCGCTCCAGGATCTTTGCGCGTACCATTGAACGCCAGAAAAGCATTAATGATTGATTATATCTTCGGCGCCGCCAGCGGTTCTCAAAACGGTTCAGGGCCAGACGGCGGCACAGCCGGAAGGTGCTTTTCTAAACCTCGTGAACTGGGTTGGCAACGTGAAAGCGTACTGTGATTCAATCAGAAGACTTTTGCGAATTTTGCAGAAAACACACGAAAGATGTAGTTGGAAATCGCCTTACGAAAGAGCGCCTGGATTTCGTGTATCACTTCGCTTTTCCACCCAGTCATGCGGAACTCTTACCAGTGCGGAGCGCACAAAAAGAACAGCGTGCTTACGAAGCACAAATGCGAGAAGATATAGAAAATTCGACGGGATTGGGACTTGGGAAATCCGGCGACGAAACTGACGAATTTGGCCAAATCGCGTGATTGACGATGCAGGCGGCACATTGGAAATGCAAGTCTGAAACAGAATTCGAAGCGGTGAGCATAGGGCGTGAGAGCGCAGCCATTCTCGTGCTGCGCTCAGCCTTACTAACTTTCAGCTCCCCCGTTTTCGAGGTCGGTTAGATCCCATATTGAAATTAGTTCTTGCGGT
>Ga0066662_10001391_pt1 | contig 11087 bp, 14 predicted proteins | sample GraSoiAngelo_111_FD_133939 | JGI IMG/M metagenome (GOLD analysis project Ga0066662, IMG submission 133939) | Grasslands soil microbial communities from the Angelo Coastal Reserve, California, USA - 14_0903_12_40cm | ecosystem: Environmental > Terrestrial > Soil > Grasslands | place: USA... | reverse complement strand
TTCGAGGTCGCGCCCGGCGGCGTCGCCAACAACATCAGCTTCTTCTTCAACGTCGAGTTCCCCGCGCCCGGCCACTACCGCGTCCAGACGCTCGTGGACTCCTCGCTCGCCGACGAGCAGGAACTCACGCTCATACACGTGGACGCCTCCGGCTCGCCCCCGCCCGACGACACGTCCGAAGCCGTCAACTAGAAGAGGTCAGAGGCTAGCCCAGGAGTTGATTATGGGAAAGAGAGGATCAAGAGGTAGCTCCCCAGTAAAGCGTGGTCAGGTACACCACTGCATGATTTTCAGTTTCATCGCTTGTGACATCCGCCCGCGCCGCTTCGGCGGCTTCCATCTCGGCGGCGGGACGCGATAGCTCAATAGTTCTTTGACACTCCATCGGTGGTCAGTGATCCCGGCGGCCATCGCGGGCGTCCGCTCCGGCCACTGCCGCGCGGCAGTTTCACCGCGCACGCGCAGACTCTCATGCGCCGTACAGAAGTTGTAGAGCGTCCCGACCAGCCACATCCCCTGCTCGATGGTCTTGGTGCGTCGGGCCAGCGCGCGGGTGCGTCGTGCCAATGAGGTCAGTCGCCCACGGAACGTCGCGTTGAGCCGTTCAATGAACGCAGTGTTGAGCACGCTCCCCGCGTGAGCTTTGTGGCGCAAGGTCTCGACTTGCTCCGCGTCACCGTACTTAACCCGTCGAGAGATTTCGACCACCCGCCGCTCGGAGTAGCGTTTGATGACTTGCGCGTAGCACAGCCCGGCCCATGCCTGTAAGCGCCGCCGCCCACGCCCGAGACGCGCCACCTTATCGCAACAGGCGCGGCTCAGCGCCGGCCCGTAAGCCGCGAAGCCGTCGGTGACGAGCAGCAATGGCAAGCACAGCGCGCATCGGCGGACTTGCTGCATCAATCGTGTGATGAGCCATCGGTCACGATATTCGCTGACGGTGCCGCCGAGCCAGAGGCGGGTCGCTGTTTGCATGGCTAAGGCGACCCAGACGATAGCCCCTTGCCGTTTGACGCGCAGTTCGTCGGCTTGCACTTCGCCCAGCGCCCGCGGCTGGTGCACCAACTGTTCATGCACGTGTCGGCATTGCGCGGCGGCACGCCGGTGCCAGTCGGCCACCGTGCGCTCATCTAATTGGAAGGCGGCGACGATAGCCTGTGGCGGACAGCCCCACGCCAACAAGGTCACGACTTGCACGACCACCTCCTGCTGATGGCGCAGGCGGTAGAAGGGCGTGCCCTTCGTCGCGGTGAAAGTCTGGCCGCACTGCTTGCACTTGTAACGCTGGTCGCGGCGGCTGTGAATGACGATGTTGCCTTTGCCCTCGTGACCTTTGGCAGGGCAGTCCAAGTTAGGGCAGAATGCTGTTTGAGAGTCCATGCACGGGCGCTTTCCGTTCTTCTTTTGGCGAAGAGAAACAGAAAGTGTTTGCGCGGGACTCTCGTTTTGTCAAAAATCAATGCCTCCACGCTTTAATGTGGAGCTACCGATCAAGAGCGCGAAATGAAATAAGGGCTTTAAGACGCGAGTTGGGAAAGCGAGAAAAACAAGAGAAGGAACAGCAAAAAATAAAGCGTCGAGTCCTTTTGTGGAGAGGAATTGTTGCGGCTAGCGTCATAGTGACCATTATAAGCGGCTACGTGACAATCGTTGGATATTGGTTGCCCCGCATTACTGTACAGCCGCTATCAGCGATGAATCCCAAGGACGCCCTTTCTACTAAGTTTTCAATTACCAACCAAGGGTCATTGCCTATTTATAAAGTTATTGCTGGATTTCGCTATAACAACGTCACTATAAGGGATGCGGACACTGGAGGAGAGGTTGATGAATTTGTACCTGTAGATAACGTTTTTGACAGCATTCCCCCGAATAAATCAGCCACAATTAACGAAGCATTTACATCTTCAGGAGCAGAAAAAAACCTTGATATTTGGGTAACTGTTAGATATCGACCCGCTTGGTATCCTTTTTCCAGAGAAGAGGCATTTAGATTCAAGTCAAAGGTAGATAATGAGCAACAAATTCACTGGCTACCGCAACCAGATATTTTACCGCCAGACGAGGAAACCCCTTAACCGCACCGGCCAAGAGGCGGGGGTAAACTTGGGAGTAATAATTTGCTCAATACTAATCCTGTTTGGAGTGTGTCCAATTGAAGACTTGTTCACACTGTAAAGCTGAGAAGAAGGAGAGCGAGTTTCACAAGAACACGCGGATATGTAAGACGTGCAAGCGTGAGTTTGACCGTGTTCACTTCCAGAAGGTTAAAGACAAGCGAGCGGCATATAAGGAGCGGCGCAGGCGAGAGAACGCGCAACGGCTTTATGAGTATTTGCTCGGTAGGAAATGTGAGTGGGAAGGGTGCGAGGTAGCAGACCCAGACATGCTTACCTTCGACCATCTTGACCGTAGTGCTAAGCGGGCTGGCGTGCCTCACTTGCTTGCATATTCGTGGGCAAGCGTCTTGGCAGAGATCAAGAAGTGCCGAATTCTCTGTGCCAACCACCATTTTAAGTGGACGGTAGAGCAGATGGGGTGGAAGAAATACTTGCATACAGAAAACCCCCAGTCTAGTGAAGGTTGAGTTACTTCATCATAGCTAGAGAGTTCCTGTCAGTTGCTTATGAGAATGCGGATGAATGGATTCGAACCATCACGTCATTGCTGACACTAGCTCCTGAGGCTAGCGCGTCTACCAGTTCCGCCACATCCGCGTAGGTTGTGGAGAGAGATATTACGGGCGCGTTCGAGGGGGTGTCAAGCGGCCCATCTTGAGACGAAAAAAGTGGCTCAGGCGTTTCGTCGCCTGAGCCACCCTGCCCCTTGTTCGTTAGATCAAACCAGCGCCCGAAGTCCGACGCGGCGATGTGACGGTCGCCGACTGCCTTAGTTGCCGTTGAGTCCGTCGCGGTAGCCGTTGACGAACCCCTGGCGGAAGTACTGCTGGTACGTGTAGCGGTCGCCGAGGCGCGAGTTGTAATCCTTGCTGGCGTCCCGGTAGGCGCTGAAGTCGTTGACGTTGCGATACCCGCCGCGGCTGCGATCCCTGCGACCTTCCTGTATGCCCGCGTTGTAGCCGGCGTTCAGAGCGGTCTGGGTGAAGTTGTTGTTGTAGCCGTAGGCGTTGCCGTAACCGTAGTTACTATAGCCGTTGTTGCCGTAGTAGCCGTTGTTACGGTAGACGTTGTTGTTGTAGTAGCCGTTGTTGTAACGGCCCTGGCGCTGCGCCTCCTGTTGCCGGCGGATTTCTTCGCGCCGACGCATCTCTTCGCGCCTCTGCTCGTTCCGCCTCCAGTCCCTATCCCTCCAGTCCCTATCCTGTGCGGAGGTGGTGACCGCCGACACCGACAGCAGCATGAACATTCCCAACGTCAGCATGAGAACCTTCGCGAGAAAACCTTGACCATTGCTTTTCATCTTCATAACCCTCCTGAATTTCGACAGCCCGATTCGCAACATTCCGTTGGGAGATCAACAGAACTCACGATAATAGTTAACAAGCCTCGTGCCACAAGGGGCGTTTGCAAAGAGCCGTGAAAGCGACCTCGAATCAAGCAGATGCCCGCGCGCCACACCATACAGTATCGCGTCGTAACCGTATCGTGTGCCGGAAGTCGGACACCTGAACGCATCGAGGTAAAACGGCTACGGACGGCGCAGTTGCCGTCGCGCGTGCCCGCTTGTTATATTCATCGTCGTTCGCAACGGAATTACAACAATGAGTGTCGAGTTAAAGCCGGGGGCGTCGGGTCTGCGCGCGCGCGTCGAGGAGGTGCGCAGGCGCGTCGAGGCGAGCGCCGCCCGCGCGGGGCGCGACCCGCGCGAGGTCAGGCTCGTCGCCGTCAGCAAGACTCACCCTTCGGCTCTCGTCAGGGAGGCCATCGCGGCGGGCCTCTCGGACTTCGGCGAGAACCGCGTGCAGGAGGCGGAGGAGAAAATCGTCGAGTTGAAGAGGGAAGCACCTGCCGTGCGCTGGCACTTGGTCGGCCACCTCCAGGCGAACAAGGCGCGGCGCGCGGCGCGGCTCTTCGACCTGATTCACTCGGTTGATTCGCCTTCGCTCGTCGAGAGGCTTGAGCGCGTCTGCGAGGAAGATGGGAGTGAGGGGCTGGACGTGTTGCTGCAAATAGACCTCGCCGGCGAGGCGACGAAGAGCGGGGCGGGTGAAGAGGAGATGCCCGCGCTCGTCGAGTCGCTTAAAGGTTGTGCGCGCGTGCGCTGCCGCGGGCTGATGACGCTCCCGCCGTTCTTCGACGACGCGGAGCTTGCGCGCCCCTACTTCCGACGCCTGCGCGTGCTGCGCGACGAGCTGCGCGCGCGCGGCCTGTTCGGCGACGGCGCGGGCGCGCTCTCGATGGGCATGAGCCACGACTTCGAGACGGCCATCGAGGAGGGCGCGACGCTCGTGCGGGTGGGCACGGCCATCTTCGGCGCCCGAACCTCAGCCGCGTGACTCGCATTCCTTAAGTTGAATCTGACGCGGTAAGTCGAGGCTGACGCAGTCGCTAATTTCCCTATGCCGGTCAAAGAAGTCGTCGCAAGCGTTTACTTTTTGATTCAGTACCTCATCGTCGCCGTGGTGCTCGGCGTCATCGTGCTGATGCTGGTGCGGCTGGCGTTGAACTACGCGGACTTGAACCCGTTCAGCCGCCCGGTGATGTACGTGCGCCGCCTGAGCGACCCGCTCGTCAATCCCGTCCGCCGCTCGCTGATACAGTTCGGCTTCGGCCCGAACATCACGCCGCTGGTCGTCATCCTCATCACGATTCTCCTCGGCTGGTTCGTCCTCCAACTCGCCGAGAGCATCCTGAGCACGGTCGCGGGCGTCATCGGCGGCGTGCAGAACGCCAGGGTCATCGCCGTCGTCGGCTACCTGCTCTACGGCTTCCTCGACGTTTACATGCTACTCATCGTCATCAGGATCATCTTCTCGTGGGGCAGCGTCAGCTACGCGAACCGCGTCATGCGCTTCCTCATCAGCGCCACCGACCCGCTCCTCGTTCCGCTGCGGCATGTGATCCCGCCGCTGGGCATGTTCGACATCTCGCCGCTCGTCGCCCTCCTGACCCTGTGGCTCTTGAAGACCGCGGTGGCGGCGGTGCTGCTGACGTTCTAGCCCCGGCGCGCGCCCGTCGGCGGCGGACACCGGCCATGATTCGCTACACGGATTCAGACGGCGCGCTAACTTTCCCCGTGCGCGTCGTACCGCGCGCGTCGAAGAGCGCGGTCGCGGGGGAGCACGACGGCGCGCTCCGCGTGCGCGTGGCCGCGCCGCCCGTGGAGGGCGCGGCCAACGAGGAGCTGTCGCGCCTGCTCGCGAAAGAGTTCGGCGTGCCCGCACGGGACGTGGAAATCACAAGCGGCCACGCGTCGAAGACCAAAGTCGTGCGCGTCCGCGGCGCGACCGCCGAGCGACTTCTGAGATTGGTTCGTTGAGAGAAGAAGAATGCTGGCGCGCCGGACGGTCGAAAAAACTAGCCTCTAGTCTCACGGTTGCGGCGTGGAAAAACCGCGTGATATATTCCGGCCCGACTCCGCGCCGCAGCCGAAAACTTTCATAAGGAACTCATCCCGATGTCCGGACACTCGAAGTGGCACACCATCAAACACAAGAAGGGCGCTTTGGACGCCAAGCGCGGCAAGCTCTTCACGAAGCTGATTAAAGAGATTCAGGTCGCGGCCCGCACGGGCGGCGGCGACCCAGACGCCAACGCGCGCCTGCGCAAGGCCATCTCCGACGCCAAGGGCGCGAACATGCCCAACGACACGATTGACCGCGCCGTGCGCCGCGGTACGGGGGCCGAGGAGGGCGTCTCTTACGAGGAGATCACATACGAGGGCTACGGGCCGGGCGGCGTCGCCGTGATGGTTGACGCGATGACCGACAACCGCAACCGCACCGTCGCCGAAATCCGCCACACCTTCTCCAAGAACGGCGGCAACCTCGGCACCACGGGCGCAGTCAACTGGATGTTCGAGCGCAAGGGTTACATCGTCGTCCCGAAGTCGGCGAAGCCCGAAGAAGAGCTGTTCGAGGTCGTCACGGACGCGGGCGCGGAAGACCTCCGCGACGACGAGGACAACTTCGAGATCATCACCTCGCCCGACGACTTCGACGCGGTGCTCGCGGCGGTCAAGGCAGCCGGCGTCGAGCCGCAGGTCGCCGAGGTCGAGATGGTTCCCAAAGAGTACAAGCGGCTCGAAGGGGCGGAGGCCAAGCAGATGCTCAAGCTCGTGGAGGCTCTCGAAGACCACGACGACGTGCAGAAGGTCTCCGCCAACTTCGACATCAGCGAGGCCGACATGGCATCGGCGTAAACCGTGAACCGTAAACCGTGACAAGAGCAAAGCAGGTTTTTTCTTGTCACGGTTTACGGTTCACGGTTCACGGCTCTTACGAATGAGAGTTCTGGGCATTGATCCGGGCAGCGAGACGACGGGGTGGGGCGTGATCGAGGGCGACGCACGCCGCTACCGGCTCGTGGATTTCGGGACGGTGAGGGCCAGCCCGCGCGAGAGGTTCGCGGCGCGGCTCTTGAAAATCAGCGAGGGCGTCGAGGGGCTGATCGAGAAGTTTCGGCCCGACGTGTGCGCGGTCGAAGAGGCGTTCTTCGCCGTCAACCCGAAGACGGCGCTGAAGCTCGGCCAGGTGCGCGGCGTGGTTCTCCTGGCGGCTGAGCGCGCGCGAGTCGAGATCGCGGAGTACGCGCCGCGCCTCGTGAAGCAGACGGTCGTCGGCTACGGCGCGGCGGAGAAACAGCAGGTGCAGGAGATGGTGCGCGTGCTTCTGAAACAGCGCGACGCGCCCGCGCCCTTCGACGCCTCGGATGCCCTCGCCGTCGCCGTCACCCACCTACACCACGCGGGCCTCCAGCGGCTCATTAAGCCTGCGCCTGCCCGCGCCAAGCTCGAAGCGCTGCTGGCCGCGAACCCGCGCCGGCGCGCGCCGCGCTGAAGCGCCGGGACAGAATTAAGCAGGAACCCTCGCAAGGCTGAACTGCCGGCCCCTCGCGGGGCTTCGACCACCGACAGCGCCGCCCACCCGCGAACCCGCGTGCGCTAACATTCGTCAGCCCCACCACCCGCCAAGGCTGATCCACGTCAACCTCTTCAAAGGAGAGTGAATCAGATGCCTCAAGCCCACTTCGTCGTCCACGTTTCGGGTCTCTTTCGTCAATTCATTTCCGCCGCAAGTCTCTTTCAAACACTAGCCCGCAACTCGCCCGCGGCGCGCGTGCCGCGACTGACAGGGGGCCGAGTCGCCACGGCGCTATTGCTGCTCGGCCTGTCGTTAATTGTCTCCGCGCCGGCGCAGGCCCGGAAGAAGCACAGGCCGCCAGCGGGAGGCCGCGCCGCCGTGGTGGTTGACGAGCGGCTGGCGGCGCTGCGCGACGCGCCGGAGCTTTCAGCGAATCTCTTGCAGAGATTGGGGCGAGGGCGCTTCGTCGCCGTCACGGGCGAGCGCGGCTCGCGCGACGGCGTGACGTTCTACCGCGTCGCGGTGACGCGGCGGACTGCCGGCTGGTTGCAGTCGGACGCGGTCGTCAGGCCGTCGAGAGCCGGCGACGACGAGCGGCTGCTGCGGCTCATTCGCGGCTCTGAAGAGTTCGACCGCGTCTCGCGTGCGCGCATCTTCCTCGACGCGTTCCCGCGCTCGCCGTTGCGCCCCGCGGTGCTTTTGCTCTTCGGCGACACGTCGGAGGAGGCCGCCGCGAAGCTGACGCGCGAGGCGCAGCGACGCCTCGACGCGCGCGAGATGGAGGCGGGCGGCGCTCCGCAGGCGAGCTACTTCCTCAACTTCAACGGCCTCGACCGGTATCGGAGGCAGGGCGTCGTCTTCGTCTTCGACCGCGCGACGAAGCAGTTCCACTACGACGGGGCGGGCTGGCGTGAGATCGTCCGCCGCTACCCGCAGAGCAGCGAAGCGGCGGAGGCGCGCAAGCGACTCGCGGGGGCGACGGCAGCCGCGCGTTGAACGACCGCAGCCGCGCGTCTTTCAACGCTTTTCAGGCGGCGGCGGGTTGGTATTGCAAAATCGTGCGGGGGCGGTTAGATTGTCGGCGTAAACCCTGGCGGCGAAAAAAGTAGAGGTGCTCCCGCGGGCGTCCCCCTGCGTCAACTTAAACCTGGAGGAAGGAACAGTGCCGGTAGGAACGTGCCCTGATTGCGAAGCCGAAGTCCACGTCGGCCTCGACGCCGACAAAGGCAACACCGTCACCTGCGACGAGTGCGGGTCGGTGCTGGAGATCGTCGGCCTCGACCCCGTGGAACTGGACATCGTCGAGGAGGACTTGGACGAGGACGACTTCCTCGACGACGACGAAGACGAATACTGAAAAGCCGTGAACCGTGAATCGTAAACCGTGACGAGAGAAAACCAATCTTCTTCTCGTCACGGTTTACGGTTCACGGCTTACTTTTCACTGCCTTTAACGGTAGTGCGATTCTGGCGGACTGAAAGGCCGCGCGGGGCTTCGACACGGATGGTGTGGGAGCGCCCGTCGCGCCTTTTTTCTTCGGGTGGGTAGAAGGCCAGCACGTAGGTCGAGGTGACCTCCTCGGCGAGCGCCCGGAACAGAGGCTCGTAGTCCTTCGTGTTGGCATAGACGTTCTCGCCGCCGGTCTTCTCGACGAGGCCGGAAACGTCGAGGGGCGTCGGCAGGGGCGCGCGCTCCGCGGAGGCGGGGGCGAGCAGGCGCGAGTAGGACGGCAGCGTCACCGAGTAGATGCTCACCTCGGCCTCGTTGGCGCGCTCGATGACCGTGGAGGGCGAGACCACGTCGCCGACGGGGAAGCCGTCGGTGACGACCACGACGGCACGCTTCAACAGGCGGTGGTCGAGCGTCGAGGGCGCTTTGCGCACGAGCAGGCGCACGGCGTCGTCAACGGCGTCGTAGGCGTGCGTCGAGAGTCCGTTGTTCTCGCGCGCCAGGCGTTCGAGCGCGTGATCGAGCTTGTGCGGGTCGCTGGTGAACGACTGGAGGATTTTGGCGCTCATGCCGAAGCTCATCAGCGCGAACGAGGCCGGGCGGTTCGAGAGCTTTTCCGAGAAGGCGCGCATCGCCGACTGCAAGCGCGCCATCTCCTCCGGCGTCATGCTGCCCGACACGTCCACGGCGAAGACGACCGCGACGGGCCGCTCCGAGCCTTCGCGCCGCTCGACGTTGAGGAACGCGACCGCGCGCTCCTCTCCGTCCTCGTAGAGCTTGAAGTCTTCGGGCCGCAAGCCCCTCACGGGCCGCCCCCCGGCGTCCGTCACCGTCACGTCAACCAGCACGAGGTCTGTGTCAATCTTCAGCACGTCCTCGTCGTCAATTACCTCCGGCGGCTTTTCGACGCGCTGCCGCGTGCCGCCCTGCTGCCGCGCACGCGCGTCCCTCGCAGTCGCAGACAGCGCGAGCAGGACGGCTGCCGTGACGAGCAGGGCGAGGTGCACGTCGCGTGCTGCGGCGGGTCGTTTTCGTTTCGGCGTTGACGGCATTGACTTCGGGCGCGAAAAACTCTCGGAAGCCTTCGGCGCGTTGAAGGGATTATACGACCTCAAACGGGGCCGCGCCAGAGTCCGCAAGGATTCGGGCGAGTGTGCCCGCTCTCCCGGCGGCGTGTTATAATCCGCGCCGCATCTTTTGATGCCCGCAGCCGGGAGGAAGTCTGAAGTAGAAATGCGCCGAAGGAATTTTTTTCTGAAGCTGGCCGCCGCCCTGGTCACGCTGTCCGTGCTCGCGACGCCGGCCCTCGCGCAGAAGAAGTCGAAGAAGGATAAGCAACAGCCGACGACGACGGGCGGCATCAGCGGGCGCGTGCGCGTTGACGCGGGCGCGAGCGCCGCCGGCATCAGCGTCGAGGTGCGGCAGGGCGAAACCGGCGTGGCCGAGGCGACGACCAACGCGAAGGGCGAGTTTGAATTCCAGGGCCTCGCGCCCGGCAGCTACGGGCTGACGCTTCGGAAGTCGGGCTTGCAGGTCGGGCGGATGGAGAGCGTCACCGTCCGCGCGGGCAAGACCGTCTCGCTCAAGAATCACCTGTTCCTCCCCGCCGACGAGGGCGCGCTGGCGCTCCTGCGCGGCAGCGTCTTCGACGCCGCGGGCCGAAGCTTCGCGGGCGCGCGGGTCGAGCTGGCGCGCGTGGAGGCCGACGGCTCGCTCAAGAAACTCGACAGTCGTGTGGCAAACGTCGCCGGCTCGTTCGCTTTCAATCTCCCGCCCGCCCGCGCGCGCTACCGCCTGACGGCGAAGGCCGACGGGATGGAAGCGACGACGCAGGACGTGGACGTTGAAGGCGCGGCCATCTACCGCGCCGCGCTGACTCTCAAGCCCGCCGCCAGGTGAGCGGCGCGTAAATTGGGGACGTTCGTGAAGGACGCTCACTCCCCGAAAGAAGATGGGCGCGAGGAGTTCCTGACCGCGCGCCAGCTCGCTGCCGTCTTGCAGGTGAGCGAGTCAACCGTGCGCCGCCTCGCGCGCGAGGGGCGCATCCCTTCAGTGCGCCTCACGCCGCGCCTCATACGCTTCAACGTCAAGGCCGTCTTCAAGGCACTCGACGGAATCTCGCGACGCACACAACGTCGCGAAGAGGAAGCCCAAGACGATCCGCAGTTGTCGTTCGCGGACATGCTCTGACGGGCAGGCGGGTTCGCACGACCCCGGCTAATCTTCTTCATCGCCACGCTGCCCCCAGTTTCTCCCGCCCAGCTTTTTCAGGTTGTGCTTCCGTTTAAGATTGCCGCGCACGTTCCAGAACCAGGCCGAGACGCCGAGCGCCGCGCAGACGAAGGCGGCGTCGGGGTGTGAGAGCACGAGGAGAACTGCCGACGCGACGAGCAGCAGGCAGGCGACGAAGAACCACGGCTGCCTGAAGATGTTGAACCCTTCGTGCGAGGAATCGCCGCCGCGTCCTTCACGCGTGGACGCCGCGGTCTCTCCGGCGGACTCGGCGGAAGTCCCGCCGTGCTGCTCTGTCGGGTCGGTCTCCAAGCCTACCTCGGATGAGTTCAACTGATCGTCACGGGGATGGAGGCTTCGACGGTGCGCGGCGGCAGGCACTCCTGGTCGTTGCAGGGCTGCACGCGGACGCGCGCGCGGAAG
>Ga0066662_10001388_pt1 | contig 11094 bp, 8 predicted proteins | sample GraSoiAngelo_111_FD_133939 | JGI IMG/M metagenome (GOLD analysis project Ga0066662, IMG submission 133939) | Grasslands soil microbial communities from the Angelo Coastal Reserve, California, USA - 14_0903_12_40cm | ecosystem: Environmental > Terrestrial > Soil > Grasslands | place: USA... | reverse complement strand
GAAAAGGAGCCCAGGCAGAATCTCAACTTCCCTCGTTCTCATTCCCCATGCAATTTAAACCCTCCGCATTGGCTAGAAAATGCGAAACTGTATTTTTTATTTCCGACAGACTCCTAGCAGCTATGAAATGCATCCTTACCGAATCCTACGGCGGTCCTGAGGTACTGCAGGTCGAAGAGGTGCCTGTGCCTCAGGTTGGGCCGAATGGCGTGCTGGTGCGCATCCATGCCACCAGTGTGAATCCGCTGGACTGGAAGCTGCGCCAAGGGCTGCTGCGGCCGGTGATGGATTTGCGCTTCCCCATCATCCTGGGCTGCGATTTTTCGGGCGTGGTGGAGAAGGTGGGGAATTCAGTAACACTGTTTAAGCCAGGCGACGAAGTCTACGGGTTCAAAGATGGCCGGGTAGGCAAAACCTATCGCGGCACCTACGCCGAATATGCCGTGGCGCCGGAGAAGGCGGTGGCGCGCAAGCCTGCGAATTTGAGTCATGAGGAAGCGGCTGCCATGCCCGTGGCCGCCGTCTCCGCATGGCAGGGACTGGTGAAGTACGGCAAAATCAAAGCCGGAAGCCGTGTGCTGATTCACGCGGGCGCAGGAGGCGTGGGCAGCTTTGCCATCCAGACCGCCAAAGCCTTTGGCGCATACGTAGCAGCCACCGCCAGCGGACGCAACCAGGACCTGCTGCGAGAACTGGGCGCCGACCTGCCCATCGATTACGAGCAGGAGCGGTTTGAGGAGAAAATCTCGGGCTATGATGTCGTACTGGATAACGTGGGCAAATCTGTTTGGGGCGGCTCGCTCTCCGTGCTGAAACCTGGAGGCCGCCTGGTGAGCCTCGTGCCGCCTTCACCCAAAGAACCTGCCGGCAAGCTGCGCTTCTTTGCCTCTACCGGCAGCCAGGTGGCAGGCTGGGCACTGCGCGGCCTGCTTACTGGAAAATTTCTGACGCTGCTCATGGTAAAGCCGCAGGGCGGGGAACTGGAAAAGCTCACCGCCTTAGTTGAGGCAGGCAAAGTAAAGCCGGTCATTCAGAAAGTTTATTCGCTGGAAGAAATCGCCGAAGCGCACACAGTGAGTGAGCAGGGGCATGTGAGAGGGAAGCTGGTTCTTCGCATTTGAAGATGAAAACTGATTCACCGATCAAGAACCATTGGGCCATTTCCTTCTGTTGTTCGCTGCCTGGGTTCTTGGACGTTTCCTGCTGAAAATGCGTCGCTCGAATTTCCTGAATGCTTCTGTTCGTTCTCTTGTTTGTTCCGCGGTCTGAGCAGTCTGGGAATCTTCCGGATAATGCCCTTAGGCAGCTTGGGTATGCCACACTTGTTCCATGCTTCTCGTACAATTTCAATTTCGTGATCATACATGTAACGCTGAGGCATGTTAAAAGCATGGCAAGCAACATACGTTTTATAGCTACGAACTGTCAGATTTCCACCTCGCTTTCTAAGTTCGAGCGTAATAAGGCTATAGCGATCCCTCGCTTCGCTTCGGGATTAATTAAATAGACAGTGAAGTTCGCGCATAGATATACGCCTCGATCACCTCTTGCAGTTTCCCTTGCGCCTTGAGAATGTACTCCACCGCATCGCGGGCTGCGCCTTCGCCGCCTTTCGATGGCGTGTGATAGTGCGCAATCGCCAGCACCTGTGGACGCGCATTCGCCACGGCAATAGCTAGGCCGCAGCGGAGCATGATGGGAAGATCGATTACGTCATCGCCCACATAAGCGACCTCATCCTCGCGGACGCCGCTCTGCGCCACAACCTTGTCCAGCACCTCTGACTTGTTAGCCGCGCCCTGGAAGACGAAATCCAGATGCAGGTCACGGGCGCGCAGGGCGACGGTTTCTGAAATGCGCTTGGTCACGATTCCCGCCTTCAGGCCGCCCAGGTGAGCCAGCGAGATAGCTGTGCCGTCGTGCGCGTTGAAGCCTTTCACTTCCACCATGTTCTGGCTCACGATGCCGTAGCCAGGCGAGTCGGCATGCTGCTGGGCCTGCGCGTCCGTGCTGCGCTGACCGGAGCCAGGCGCAGGGATGAACCACAAGGTTCCGTCGGTGAGAACGCCATCCACATCAAACAAGATGATTTTTATTTTCTTTGCGCGATCAAGAGCCACAAGGGAATTTTAGCAGGGTAGCAGTTCATGGCGTGTGGCCGGGTATTTCCGGAGGACTGTCAATGACAATGCCGTGTTCTGCCGCATCAGGCAGGGACCAGGTCTCCATCGTGTCATCTAGGATGGCCTGCAATACTGCGCCGAGGTCCCACCTGGGAATCAGAATGACCTGGTGCTCCATCATCACTGCTCTGGATTTTTGCGTGGCGAGAAATTTGTCCAGCCCTGCCGGGGTGGCCACCATGTATTGCTCGAACCATTTCTGATGATCTTCAGGTATTTCGAATTGGATGGTGAACTCGTCGCAGAATGCCTGCTGGTCTTCCGGACCGCGAACCAAGTCGGTTTTGGCAAAAAAATAATTTCTGACTTCAGGGCGGTTCCACGTGCCGTCTTCCCGCTGCACTCGTGGTGGAACGGAGATTGGAAAAGGTATCTCACTTCCGGTCAGCCCCGCCTGGCTTGCTTGTTCTTCCTGGGATGGTTGCGGCGGCTCCGGGTAAGGCGGCGGAACATGCGCAGGATTCGGTATCTCGCTGTTGAATAACTTCTTGGCTACAATCAGAAAGAGTCCGAAGACGACGATAAAGATAGCAACCTTGAGAGAATCCACGCCCGCCGCCGATCGACCTATACCCGCTCGATGGTGATGGATTGTAGCACGACGTCTTTCGAGGGACGGTCCTGCCGGTTGCGCTCGACGTTGGAGATCTTGTCCACCACCTCCTGCCCCTCGACCACCTCGCCAAAGATGGTGTGATTGCCGGTGAGCCACGGTGTGGCGGCAACGGTGATGAAGAACTGCGAGCCGTTGGTATTCGGCCCCGAGTTCGCCATGGCCAGCTTGCCGGGCTTGTCAAACTTGTGCGGTGAGCCTTTGGTTTCGTCCTGGAATTTATAACCGGGGCCGCCCGTGCCTGTGCCGCTGGGATCGCCGCCCTGGATCATGAACTTGGGGATTACGCGGTGAAAGATGGTCCCGCTGTAGAGCGGGCCGGAGCCGCCCTTGCCGCTCACGTTGTCTTTCCAGTCGCGCTTGCCTTCGGCAAGATCGATAAAGTTCTTCACGGTGATGGGAGCTTCCTGTTCAAACAGGCGGCAGACGACTGTTCCTTCTGAAGTATTGAACGTTGCATAAGTACCGGGTTGGCGCGCCATAATTTCCTCTTTCCTGTTATTAATCCATTGATCTATCTGTGTTGACCTGTTGCATCTGTGTCAAGGCTTTGATCTTTGATCTTTCAGCGTCATCAGCGTTGCTCAGCGCAAAAAACTACTGCTTAGGTGCCGTGGATTTCTTGGTTGTTGTCTTCTTGCTGATGGTCCCTTTCTTTGCGGATGGCTTGGGTATGGCGCCAGCCGCACCGGCGTTTTGAATCTCAATGTGATTGATCTTCACCGGCTCCAGCGGACGCTCAGGGTTGCGGGGGTTTTTCGGCATTCTGGCAATCTGCTTGACCAGTGCAACGGTCTGGTCATCGCACTGGCCAAAGATGGTGTACCCGCTGCCTTTCGGACGCTGTCCATTCATGCAGCCCGCTTCGGCGTAGCAGGGATTCAGGAAGGGAACTTCTTTTTCGGTGATGAAGAACTGAGAGCCGTTGGTGTTGATGCCTGAATTGGCCATGGCCAGCCGTCCGGGTTTGCCGAAGAGCAGATCAGGATGCAGTTCATCGTCGAATTTATAGCCCGGATTGCCTGAGCCGCTTCCGGCAGGATCGCCGCCCTGGATCATGAATTCAGGGATGACCCGGTGAAAAATCGTTCCATCATACAAAGGCTTGCCATGAACAAGCTTGCCGGTATTCGGATCAGTCCAGTCCTTGGTCCCCGAAGCCAGGCCGATGAAGTTTGCAGCCGCCTTGGGCGCTTTGTCGGGAAACAACTCGCATTTCATGTCGCCCGCGGTGGTGTGAAGAATGGCCGTGGGATGCTTGCCCGAACTTGCGGCTGTTGCGGTGCCCTTCCTGCTAGTGGCCGTGGATGACGACTGCGATTTTGTGCTTTTCTTGGTTGTGGTCTGGCCGGCTGCAGCCAGAGTCAGGATAAAGATCATTGCCAAGGAACGTTGCAGCATGAGGTCTCCCCGTCGAGGTGAAAAGTTCTATTAGAAATTGAGCCTGTAATGGTGTCAAACCAGAGAAATGGGTAAGTGGGTAATTTTGGTAATTGGGTAAATGGGTAATTTGGTAAGTGGATAATTGATTGGTTCTCGCCGATCTTCATTTACCCATTTACCAAATTACCCATTTACCCATTTCATTTCCTTCCCGCCTTTGTAATCGCCTCCATCACCTTGTCCGCGTCCTGTGGGTCTTTAAATTCGCCCTTCAGTTTCTCGCGGCGCTCGGAAGTCAGATCGAAGCTGACACCATGCTCATTGATCTGATCGATCAGGTGCGGCGTGGTCATGTAGTTGTGAATCATCAGCTCGATATCTTCAAAGCTCAGCGCGTCAGAAGCCTTGTGCTCCGCCTGAATCTGCCTGGCTACCCGCTCTACTTCGCGCAGCACGCGCAGCAGGTTTCCGCCTAAGATCTTGTGAATCTGCTGGCGGTTGTATCCGCGATCATAGAGTGCCTGGGTAATCCTGGGCAGGTCGGCCACGGAATCAATCTGCTGCGGCAGTGAGGTCACGCCGTCAAAATCAGAGCCAAGGCCCACGTGGTCGATCCCTGCGACCTTGGCGATATGATCAATATGGTCGATCAGCGACTTCAACGGCGGGCGCGGAAACTGCGCTGCCCACTTCTTCTCGATGGCTACATATTCGTTGTACCCGACCGGGCTGCCATCCTCATGAGGATGAGATTTCACATACTCTGCCACTTCCGCATCCCGCTGTTTGAGCTTTTCCGGGTCTGACGATGCATCCAGATACTGCTGGTCGATGAAGGCCGAATAGAAGTTCACCATCACCACGCCGCCGTTGCGGGCCACCGCGCGCAGCATGTCATCGGTCATGTTGCGCGGCGCTTTGGTCAGCTCGCGGGAAGAAGAGTGCGATGCAATCACCGGAGCGCGGCTTACCAGCACCGCCTGGTAAAAGGTATCGTCGGAGACGTGGGAGATGTCCACCATCATGCCCAGCCGGTTCATCTCGCGCACCACGTCTTTGCCGAAATCAGTAAGGCCCTTGTGGTGCGGCACGTCGGGGTTCTTGATGTCGCCGGAGGAGTCAGCCCACTCGTTGGTGTTGGACCATGTCAAGGTCATATAGCGCACGCCCAGCCTGTAGAAGTCGCGCAGCAGGTGGATGTCATTTTCGATGGCGTGGCCGCCTTCAATCCCCATGAGCGCGGCAAATTTGTGCTGCTGGTGCGCGCGAATGATGTCGCTGGCGGTGAATGCCATGGTCATCTGGGCAGGATGCCGGGCAGCCTGCTGGTAGACGCTGTCAATCAGATCCAGGGCGCGTTTGGCATAGTGGCCTTTGAATTCAGGCTCCACCCAGATGGAAAAGAACTCCGCGCCCAGATTGCCTTTCTTGATTTTGTCTAGATCGATATGCCCTTCGGAAACCGGAGTGTTCTGGCCCAAGTCGAAGTTTTCGTCGAGAAAGCGCTGGGGCGTATCGGCGTGAGTATCAACAATAATGGCTGACTCGTGGATTGCTCTGGGCAAGTCAGCCGTTTTGGTGGATTTCTTTGTTTGTGCGGTTACGAACGATGAAAGCAGCGCAAGAGCGATCAGGAAACGTTTTGGCGTCATTCTCGTACAAGTTTATCAGCCAGCGTATTCGTTTCCTTCCATTCGGTATAGCGATCCGAGACCATGACATGGAAGCACGCCTGGCGCCTTTCTTCGGCGACTTCAACCAGTCCTAAGTCTCTCAGATTCTTCAGGTAGTCTTCTACCCACTTGTGCTGGGCGCGGGTCAGGCCGCGCTTGGCCAGATCGACGGTGATGCCGGCCAGATGGGAGGAAGAGATGTCGCCATCCTCAGGCGCAGCATTGCGGTTATGGCGGCGCAGCTTGTGCTGCTGTTCCATGGTACGGACGGCGGAGTTCACCTGCAGAGGGACGCTGAATTCCTTGTAATAGGCCTCGCCCATGTCTTCAAGGAACTGGTTGGTCCAGGGACGGCAATACCGCTTGTCGGGCTTCACCGCAGGGCTCACGTGCAGCGACTGGCTCTCACTGATGGCGACCAGTTCCTGCGTGCGTACCAGCTCTTCCAGTTGCGCGTCGTCCACGATGCGCGGCAGTTGCAGCCGGTCAATCTCTTCGTTCTGGCGGAGCATGGAATCGTACGATCCCTTCAGCACCGGGTTCCACACGATGTGGCGGTAATGTCCCTTGTGGTGACGGTAGTGGCTGCTGTAGCGCCGCACAGCCGAGGCCGGGGTGCTGGCGGTAACAGTCACTAGAAGCACAGCAGTAAGCGTCAAAAGGCTGGTTCTGGTTCCCATTGGTTTGGTCCCGAAAATACTCTCCAAACTGCTTCTTCTTTGGATGGCAAATTTTAAATCAGTGCTGCTGCACTTGCCACTAGGCAATTCGCCTGAAGTACCAAAAAAATCACAGTCATTTGGGCAACCCCGGAGTGCGACTTTGGTAATTCATCATTCGAGGCAAAATCAAACCCCTGCCGATTACCCCAACGAACACTAATAAATCAGGAACAGGCGGAAGTTTTGATGAGAAAGACCCATAACTCCGGCAATTTTCGGCAATCTGTATTTCTAACCATCAAATTCGTCTTGGGCCGCGAAGAATTCTGGGGCTTCTGCGCTTTACCCAATCTTCTTCTGATTCGCGCGATTCGCGGCATTCGGCCATTCGCGGCTTACTTCTCAGATCTCCAACAGCTTTCCTCTGTGCCCCCCATGAATAATGTCTACTCAAAAATTGTTTTGGCTGGTTTTGGCAGCCAGGGTGAAGCTGGGGAAGTCTTCGAAGACCCACTGATTCTTCAGAGTGTCATACACAATCTTGACCAGCTTTCTTGCCAGAGCGATTTTGGCCTTTCCTCCTCCTCGGCGTTGTTTGATTCGTTTATAGAACCGTTGCAGATAAGGGCTATACCGCTTGGCCACCAACCCACACTGCACCAGCGCCGTGCGGGCCAGCTTATTGCCTTGTTTGGTGATCTTTCCACTGCGTTCACTTTCATTGGAGTTGGATATTCGCGGCACCAAGCCCAGATAGGCCGCCAGCTTATTTTCATCCGCGAAGTCGCTGATCTTGCCAATTACCGTCAGCAGCACGGTTGCACTCCACGACCCAATCCCCTTGATGCTGGTCAGGTTCTCGTATCCGGGCAATTGTTGGCCTTCTTCTTCCAGCTGTTCGTCCAACTCCGCGATGCTCTCCGACAGCGAGCGGATCTGCCCCACCAGCACCCGCAGTTCCAGTTGCACCATGCCACGAACCGGGCTGGCCAGCACACGTTCCAGAGCAATCTTGCTGGACAAGGCTTCCCGTTTCAACTCGATCCCCTGCATCGCCAGCAGGTTGTTGATCTTGCCCTTCAATGCCGAGCGTTGTTTTACCAGTAGGTCGCGGGTCTCGGCCAGGTGCATCAACTCCCGATTCTGCTTCGGCTTCATCCTTACCTCCGGTAACAGGTCTTTTTCCAGATACAGCGCCAGCGCTGCGGCATCGTTGCGGTCCGTCTTCTTCACCGACTCGCTGATCACCTTGAACTGGTGCGGGTTGACCACCACCACTCGCGCCACCCGTCCCACTACCGCATCGTAGAAGCGCGCCGTCGTCCCCATGGCTTCCACCGCGATCTGGTCCTCCGGCTGCAACTGTTCCACAAACTTGGCCAGCTCGGCTATCCGCCATTGTCGTATCTCTTGTTCTTGGTTCTCCCATCGGGTGCATACTACAAACTGCGTGCGATGCAAATCCACTCCCAGATAGCGTTTCATTTTCGCCTCTCCTTGTCGTTGTTCCGGAGTAGACGCAGCTCTTAGGCGATCACCACACTCCCATTCAAGCTCATACTGGCCTTACGGTGACGCTTCGATCTCCAGGTCTGACTAATCTCCGTGTCGAGGTCATACCGCCTCACTGCACGAGCACAGCCTGTAACCTGTCTGCTCCAGATTTACTCGCTAGAGCATACCGCCTCAGAACTTGCATGTTATTCATGCCATCTTTGTGGTTAGCTTTTGGTTGTGGCTTCACTACCCTGTGTTGAATTATTTCTTTATTCTCCGGGGAGCAGGTCTTGCGGGCGATGCAACATCGGCTGTCGCATACACCGTCTGGCCTCCCACCACGGTGCGCAGCACGCGGGTCTTCAGGATTTGCGGCGGGGCCACTTTGGTGATGTCGCGGTCGAGCACTACGAAATCGGCGAGCATGCCGGGAAGAAGCCAGCCCTTCACGTTCTCCTGGAACTCGGCATAGGCTGCACCCAGCGTATAGGCAAAGATGGCCTGATCGATATTGAGCTTCTGCTCCGGGTGATACGCTTTGGTTCCCGCTTCATTTTTCCGCGTCACTGCGCAGTAGAGGCCGCGAAATGGAGTGATTGGTTCCACAGGATAGTCCGTGCCGAAGGCCAGCGGAATGCCGGCGTCCCAGAATTCTTTCCATGGGTAAGAATGTCTGGCGCGCTCCGGCCCGATGTGTGATTCGGCCCAGTTCATATCGGTAAGCAGATGGTTGGGCTGCATGGAGGCAATCACGCCCAGCTCTTTGTACTTCTTGAAATCCTCGGGGGCAACCACCTGGTCATGCTCGATGCGGTAGCGGATGTCGATTTTCGCCGTTTGCGGCCTGCTGAACTCAAAGGCTTCGAGCGCCATCCGTGCGCCGCGATCTCCAATGGCATGAAAGCCAATCTGAAAATCGTCTTTCACCCTCTCAGCGGTCTTTTGGTTCAAAGCATCCTGCTGGTAACGGGGAATGCCGGAGTTCTTTGGATCGTCTGTGTATGGGGCGAGCATGGCGGCGGTGCGCGACCCCAGGGAGCCATCCATGAATCCCTTGAGCATGCCGGTGCGCAGCATGGAATCATCTGCCGGATGATGATTGCGCATGTGGTTCAACTGCTCGAGCGTAGCGTCAAAGGGCAGCCATTCGGAGATGCGCAGCGTCAGCTTGCCTTCCTTTTCAAGCTCTTCATAGGCGAGGAAATCCTCCCAGGCAGAATTGTCCTGCGCAGAAGTCAGCCCCCACCGGGCTGCATCCTGAAGCGCAAGCTCGGCAGCGCGCTTATGCTGCGCGGCAGAAGGCTTGGGTATTTTCCTGGATAGATCCTCCACCGCCGTTTCCCGCAGGATTCCCGTAGGCTCGCCTTGGTCGTCATGGTCGATCTTTCCGCCCGCAGGATCGGGAGTTTGCGCCGTGATGTTGGCGGCTTTAAGAGCGGCGCTGTTGGCCACCGAGATGTGTCCATCCACGCGTGAAAAGATGGCCGGATGATCGCCGGTGACCGCATCAAGGTCGCTGCGCGTCGGCAGAGTCTGGTTGGCCCAGAGCGTATGATCCCATCCGCGTCCTACCAGCCATTCGCCCGGTGCGGCCGTTTTGGCGCGTGCGGCAATGCGCTGCTTCATCTCGTCGAGCGACTTGCTGCCGACCAGGTCGATATCGAGCTTTTCAAAACCGCCGGAGGCGAGATGGGCGTGCGCATCATTGAATCCGGGCATCACAAAGCGCCCGTGCAGGTCGATCACCTGCGTGCTCTCTGCTTTCAGCTTCTGTACTTCCGCATTGGCGCCAATGGCAACGATCTTGCCGCGCAGCACGGCAATGGCCTGGACCCGTTTTGCCAGCCATGCCGGATTGAAATCCTGCGGCCGGGCAACGTAATTCGGAACGTTGGGCGAGCTTACATAAATATCGCCGTTGATGAAGATCACCTCAGGAGGATTTTTGATTTGCGCAGAGGAAAGACTTGCCATTGTGAGCACCATCAGCACAGCAGGGAAAATTTTCATTCATGCACTCCGGTCAGCGCCAGCAGGGCCAGCAGGATTCGTTTTAACCCCAGATCACGGTTGCTGCAGTCAAACCATTCGCGCAGGGTGTGCGCGCCTCCGCCATCGCCGCCCGAGCCGATGGTAATGGCTTCCTTCCCGAAGGCCAGAGGGATGTTGGCATCCGTAGAGGCTAGGCGCGGGATCGACCTGATTCTCAGGTGAGCATCTACCGCGCGAATCACCTGCACAATACGGGCATTCGGCGCAAGCTCAGCCGCAGGACGATCGCCAATACTCTCAATCGCAAAACTGACTTTCTGCCCGTTTCCCGGTGATGAGACTTCTTTGTGAACGGAGCTGATGGCCTGCCGCAGCCGGTCTTCCAGCTTTTTCAATTCATCTGTGGAGGCAGAACGCAGATCGACGCGCGCGCTTGCCGATTCAGGAATGGAGTTGACCGAGGTGCCTCCCTGAATCACGCCGATGTTAAACGTTGTCCGTGGATTGTCAGGTATAGGGGTTTCGCTGAACTCTGCCAGGGCCCGCGCCAGCAGGACGATTGGATTGGCAATGCCAAAGTCGCTCCACGAGTGTCCGCCGGGGCCGCGAAATGTAACTTCAAAGCGTTTGCTGCCCAATGCCCGGTTTACATAGGTATCCACGCCGGCGCCATCGATGACCAGCAGGCTGCGAATTGTCTCGCTCCAGGCAGGATCGGCAAAGATGTGGCGCATGCCGCGCAGGTTTCCTTCGCCTTCCTCGCCTACGTTGCCGATGAAAACGATATTTCCTTCAGGCTGAATCTGCGCCTGCTTCAACGCTGAAACTATCGCCAGCATGGCCACCACACCGGCAGCGTTGTCACTGATTCCCGGCCCGAAAAGCTTATTTCCTTCCTCATAGGAGTGCAGTTTAGTTCCCCGCGGAAAGACAGTGTCGATGTGCGCGCTTACCCCTGTGAGTGGCAACTGCCGGTCTTCATGGATGAAGCCAAACACGTTGCCCAGTTCATCCACGTGGACGTGGTGCAATCCCAAAGCCGTAAATCTCTTCCGGAGCCATTCGCTGCGTGCCTGTTCTCCGAATGGAGG
>Ga0066662_10001387_pt1 | contig 11095 bp, 5 predicted proteins | sample GraSoiAngelo_111_FD_133939 | JGI IMG/M metagenome (GOLD analysis project Ga0066662, IMG submission 133939) | Grasslands soil microbial communities from the Angelo Coastal Reserve, California, USA - 14_0903_12_40cm | ecosystem: Environmental > Terrestrial > Soil > Grasslands | place: USA... | reverse complement strand
CGCGCTTCACGCCCATTGACGCTGGCTCAATTCCTACAGGAGAACTCAGAAGCGTGAACGGCACGCCCTTCGACTTCACACGACCGACAGCCATCGGCGCGCACATTAACGATGCGGATGAGCAGTTGAAGAACGGTTCGGGCTACGATCACAACTTTGTTCTCAACGGGCAGATGGGAGTGCTTAGGCTCGCTGCTAAAGCTTACGAGGCGACGACGGGGCGCGAGATGGAGGTCTGGACTACGGAGCCGGGCTTGCAATTCTACTCGGGCAATTTCCTGGACGGCACAATCACGGGCAAGGAAGGGAAAGTTTACAATAAACGCTACGGCTTCTGTCTTGAGACGCAGCACTTCCCGGACTCGCCGAACAAGCCGCAGTTTCCATCAACGGTGTTGAGGAAAGGCAGCAGGTATCACACGACTACGATTTACAGGTTCACGACGCAAAAGAGATAGAGAGTTATTCCTGAATTAAGGATTACTTCACTTTCACTTTGCTGATCGCTTTGCCTTTCGCAGAGAAGTAGCGCGAGAGCGGATCATTCTTGAGCGCTTTGAGTCCCGCTACGACTGCCTCAGCGTTTATCACTGCTCCGGCCCAACTTGTGTGTGTATGCTCGTCTCCAAAGAGCGGATCAACTTTTGCTGGTCCGAACTTGTCATATTCTTCTGCGATGATTTCGTTAAGCGGAATGAAGCCTACATGCTCGGCACGAGCCACGTCCGCTGCCCACATTGCATAATCCTCAGAGCGAACAATGTGGTTGTCCTTCCAAATCTTTCGCGGGATGAGCGAGCAGACTATTGGCGTAGCGCCTTTGGCTTTCGCATCTTCTATGAACTTTCGCAAGTACCAGCCGTAACTATGAACGACCTCGTGCTTCTTTGTCAGTAGATTATCTATCTCTTCTGTCTCTTCGCCTATGCCTTTGATAGTGCCGCGTGCGCGCGAAGTATCGTTAAGTGGTCCAGCATCGTTGTGGCCGAACTGCATGATGACGAAATCGCCGGGCTTGAGCATTGCAAGCACCTGATCCCAATTGCCGCCGGTCAAATATGTACGACTGCTGAGGCCGCCAACCGCTCGGTTGACGACGTTGATCTTCGTGGTGTCGAAGTAAGAGACCAGAGGCTCGCCCCATCCCCATTGCCCGCCCGCGCCGTCGCCCTGACCGTTGCGAACCGTCGAGTCTCCGATAAGAAAGAGCGTCGGCAAGTTGGGATTAGCTGGAACTGGCAGAGGCTTGCGCGTTCTCGGACCAGCGTCTTGTGCAACAGCATCGACGCCTTCGCCCTTAAACGAAAGATATTTCGTGAACAGGTTGCCTTTGAGTCCCTTCAATCCTGCAACGACCGATGCCGCGTTGAGTTCCGCTCCGACGGGGCTTGTGTGCGTGTGGTCGGTTGCGAACATCTCTTTGACCTTCTCCTGCCCCATCTCTTCGTACTTGTTTGCGACAATCGCAGAGAGGTCAACGTAAGGAATGTTCTCGGACCTTGCTATCTCAGCGCTCCACTGGCGGAACTGTCCTAAGTCGCGCTCTACGTGATTGTCCTTCCAGATGTTTCGCACCGTAGGCGAAAGCATAATGGGCGTTGCGCCTTTTGCTTTCACGTCCATAATCATCTTCCGGTTGTACCAGCCGAAAGTATGCACGACCTCCTTTCGACCGTCCGGCATTGTGACCTCTTCAGACTCTTCGCCCAGACCTGGAAGCGAGCCGCGTGCGCGATCCTTGTCAACCGGTCCGCCGTCGTTGTGGCCGAACTGGATTAGAACGAAATCGCCGGGCTTAACATCGGCAAGAACTTTGTCCCACAGACCTTCCGTGATGAACGTGCGGCTGCTACGCCCCGCGCGAGCGCGATTCGTTACGTTGACCTTCGCCGTGTCGAAGTAGCTGGCAAAGGGATCGCCCCAGCCACGCGCGCCGTTCGCGTTGTTGTTGGCCGTGGAATCGCCTACGACGAAGATTGTCGGAAGCTTCGGATTCAGCGCAGGCGATTGCGAAGCGTTGGAAGAAGAGTTGACCTGTGCGGCGACTGGTTGGATTAGACAAAGCAAAAGGATGAGAACTTTTGTGGCAGCGCGAACGAGTAAAGATTGTGCATAGAGTTTTGAGCGCATTTTTTTGAGCATAAGAATATTTCACCCCCTCAGAACGTATAAAGAATCAGCCTTGTCCGCGAAGCGGACTAAGTTCAACGGCATAACCGCAGCGAAATCGCTTACCTTGAAGCGATGCTTCGGATAAGAATTTCCGCTCCAGACAGACCATCAGCCTGTGCTTTGATACGAATGTTTCCTTGCTGCCCGGCTTTCGCGCGAACAATTACCAGGATGAGTCCGTTGAAAGCCGCGCGCTCTTTCGATTGAAAAGATTCAAGGCTTGTGGCATCGCCATTATCAACAGCAACAATCTCGCCCGGACCGCTAATCTCGAAGCGCACGCGATTCTTTGAGCGCGGGACGAGCAAGCCCGCTTTGTCTGCGATGGTCACTGTGATGAACGACAGATCATAGCCATCTGCATTGATAGTCGCGCGGTCTGGCTTAAGCATCAAACGCGAAGCCGCGCCCGTAGTCTTTACAACATCCTCTGCCCAGCGCTTACCGTTCTTGTAGGCTACGACTCTCAACTCGCCCGGCTCATACACTACATCGTCCCAGCGAAGACGATATTCAAACCGCCCCTTCTTCTTTCGACCAAGCGAACGATTATTCAGGAAAAGCTCCGCTTCGTCGCCCGAAGTGTAAACGTGAACCGGCGTCGCCTGCCCCGTGCGCTCAGGCCAGTTCCAGTGCGGCAGTATGTGAGCCATAGGAAAGTCAGGTCGCCAACGCGCCTGATAAATGTAGAAGCGATCCTTTTTGAAACCGTCCAGGTCAACGATTCCGAAGTAAGAACTGCGCGAAGGGACTTTGATCTTGCCCGTCTGCTTCAACTCCTCTGATGCGCGCGACTGCTCAGCCGCGTCCGTAAAATTCAGCAGCGTCTTGTAGTCTCCGCCGTAAGGCGTTGGCTCGCCCAGGTAATCGAAACCGGTCCAGACAAATTCACCTGCGACGAACGGAAACTCGTCTTGTCCCCTAAACTCAGCATCGGGCGGCGTAGCCCATCGCGGCGCGTATAGATCGTAAGAACTGACTTGAAAATTCCAAAACCCTTTGCTCTTGTCATCAGAGACTGGAAAGAAGTATTCGCCGCGCGTGCTGACAGTTGATGCGGTCTCAGAAGCGAAGAGTGGGATTGATGGATTGCTCTCTCGAAACTTTCCGTACTCCGCAGGCTTGTAGTTGTAGCCGAAGACATCCACGATTTTCTGAAATCCGTTATAACCCGCCTCCGTGTAGTTGCAGGCTGCTGTTGCTGGTCGCGTTGAGTCTTCCTCGTGCGCGATGCGGACGAGTTCCTCTGCAACCTTCTGTCCTTCGGGCGTGCGCTGTTCGCCTATCTCGTTGCCTGTGCTCCACAGTATGATCAACGGGTGATTGCGGTCGCGTCGAAGCTCTGCGCGCCAGTCCTTCTCGTGCCAGTCGTCAAAGAGCAGGTGGTAATCGTTCTTCTTCTTGCCGCGCCGCCAGCAGTCGAATGCTTCGTCCATCACTACGATTCCCATGCGGTCGCAGAGTTCAAGCAACTCAGGCGCGGGCGGATTGTGGCTGGTGCGAATGGCGTTGACGCCCATCTCTTTTAAGATTTGTAGCTGCCGCTCTAAAGCTCTGACGTTGAGTGCAGAACCTAGCGGACCAAGATCGTGATGGTCGCAGACGCCGTTCAAACGGACGTGCTCGCCGTTAAGAAAGAATCCTTGGTTCGTATCAAACTTAATGGTGCGTATGCCGAAAGTGGTTTCGTAGCGGTCAACGAGTTTTCCATCTTGCTCGACTGTTGTGACGGCCTCGTAGAGATTAGGACTTTGCAGATTCCATAACTTTGGCCGATTAAGGCGAATGCTCGTCTCAACGATTTCGTTTGCGCCAGCCGAGACTTTCAAACTCAACGGCGAAGATGTTGCGACTTGCGCGCTTAGCTTTTGAACGCCGGAGTTGAATTCGTAGATTTGTGTCTTGATGACTAAGCTCGCAGGTGAAGCCGTGTCGTTATCAATCGCCGTCCTAATGTTCACTGTTGCAGCGGACGCGCTAACTTCCGGCGTGGTCACGTAAGTTCCCCAGTGAGCAACGTGAACGGGCGCAGTCTTCTCTAGCCATACGTTGCGATACATGCCGCCGCCCGGATACCAGCGAGAAGAGTCGGGCGGGTTATCCAATCGAATAGCGAGAACATTCTCCGCGCCGAATTCAATGTAAGGAGTCAGATCGAGCGCGAATGAAGCGTAGCCGTAAGGCCAGCCGCCTACGAACTTGCCGTTGAGCCACACCGTTGCATAAGACATAGCGCCGTCAATCTCTAACATGAGACGCTTGCCTTTATCTGCGGCGGGCACTGTGAAATGTTTTCGATACCAGACGATGCCCCACCAGGGAAGTTTTCCAGTCTCGCCTGGGTAGTCCTGATTAAATGGTCCTTCAATGCCCCAATCGTGCGGCAGGTTCAATTGACGCCAGCCTGAGTCGTCAAAATTGCGCTGCGTGTAAGTGACCGCTTCGCCCAAGTTGCCTGCGGGCCTGTTTGGCTTGGCCGCGCCTGAAGTTAAAACGAACTCGTTGCCTGTGGCCGTAAACCAATCTTTGATCTTCGCGTAAACCAATTGACCTTCTGCGCCAGCAGGATCGCCTTTTTGAAATCTCCAATCGGCATCAAGCGAAATGCGTTCGCGCAATGGAGTGGCCGCGTGTGCGTCGGGATGAAGTAACAGACCGTAAATAAGAAGAGAGAAAAAAACAGTTATCAGCAGTCGAGCGTTGAGCCAATAGTTAACCAGAGGCGGCATCTTTTATAACCTCCTTACGTTGTCCTCATCTCGAATTGATTGAAAATCACGCTCGCACTAAAACTTCTTCTGCTCTATGCGCTCAATTCGTGCGTCAGCGATTGGCTGCGATTGCTGGACGCTGAAGTTCGAGACGTTCTTGAGCGAGAAAAGTAGCGCGCCCTCTGCTTTCCGAGCTTTGACGCGGAAGAAGTCTGCGCCTTTCACATCTTCAAGTGCGAAGGCCGGACGAAAGTCAGTATTGATGTAGCTGACCTCGACGTTATTCAACTGAATGCCTTTCGCATGGCGTATGAAAAATCCGTAGGCAGGTAGCACGCCGAACATTGACGGCTCTGGATAGTTCGTCTCTTTCTCTGGCGGTTCAACGCCAGCCTGCTCCTTTGTTCCGCCGCCTTGATAGTAAATCCGTATGTTGCTCAACTTCACGTCTTCAACATCATGTCCCGGTATGCCGCTGATGATGGAAGCGTAGCGCGGGTCCGCGTTATAGGCTATGACGTTACTGATTATGACTCGTCTTAATTCGCCAACAGGAATTCCCGCAGGACCACGCATACGGCTGCCCAAGCGCAGAAAGATGGGCGAGTTCTGAACGTCGCGCATTGTGATGTTTGTTATCGTCACGTCTTCCAGCAGCCCTCCATCAACAGTCTCAAGCGCCAGACCGCGACAGTGATCGAAGACTATGTCCGAGATGGTTATGTTCCTGAAGCCGCCGTTCGATTCCGTGCCGAACTTGAGCCGCCCCGTAGGACCATCTCGGTCGGGCGCTTCCTTTACGTTGCGCTTGTAGGTTGCATCAAGCAGCGAGCCTATGTCGTAGCCGCTGACAGAGCAAGCGGTGATCGTTACGTTCTCCGTCGCGCGTTGAAACCCCAGCGCGTAAGAGCTTTTCAGAACAATCGCGTCGTCGTTAGGCGAGTTGACGCTCGAATTCGAGATATGCACCTGTCGGCAGCAGTCTATGTCGAAGCCATCGCGGTTCGTATCAACTTTGAGATTGTCAATCGTCAGATTGTCAACGCCCGTTGCAAGGAGCGCGAAGTGGCCGCCGTTCAAAATCGAGAAGTCGCGCAAGATTACGTTGCGACAGAGTTTCAGACCAATTGCTTTGTTGCCTAAGCCGTTCATAACCTCCGGCGGATCGTCCTCGCCTAGAGGCGATTGCTGGCGCACATTCGTCTGGCCGCCGCCCAAAGTTGTCGGCCTGTCTCCTGTCTGGACGGGGCGACGCGGGCGCGGGCTTCGTCGCGTCAAACCTTTTCCGTCAATCAGTCCCGGACCAAGAATGGAAACGTTCTCAATATTCTCTCCCCAGATAAGACTGTTGTGCCAGTGCGAGTGTCCGAAGTCCTGATACATATCCCACTGGTTTGGCTCAGGCAGATCGTAACTGCCCTTAGCCTCTTTCGGATCGGCGGCAAGAATCGTCGCGCCCTGATCCAGATAGAGTGTGATGTTGCTCCTGAGATGAATCGAAAAGCTCAGGTAAGTTCCGGCAGGGAAGTGCACAGTTCCGCCGCCCGCAACGGAAGCCGCGTCAATCGCGCTGTTGATGGCGCGCGTGTCCACACTCTTTCCATCGCCCCTTGCTCCGAACGCGCGCACATCGTAAACGGTTGTGGGTTTGCTCGCGTTGCGGCTCTCTCTTGTGCGCTGGCTTTTAACCACAGGCAACAGAATGAACGTGAGAACCGCGAGCATGAAACTCCATCGAACAATCTTCTTCATTCTTGTTACCCCTTTGCTTAACTGCCCAACGGCTTCACGTCCGTGACAAGCGGGCTGAGCGGAACTTGGAAGTTCTCGAACGCGTCTGGATGTCGCGGGTCAAATGCAGGAGCGTCCGTCACCAGATATTTGGCTATGCTAAGTTTGTTCGCCTTGATGCCTTCGACGATGCATTTGGCAAGCTCATAGCTCCCGTAGTCGCTGTGATGCGTGGCGTCGCCTTCCTTGAAGAGAAGTCCAGATTTCTCCGGCCCCAAAGCTTCGTAAAGCAGAGTGCTCATTGCGTGCAGGTCAATGAGCGGCACGTTCTCTTCTTTTGCAACCTGTCGCACAGCTTCAGGGTAGTCGCCGTGAGAGTTGGTGATGTGGCCGTCTTTATCGAAGGTGCGCCGCTGCATAGGCGTGATGAGAACCGGAATGCCGCCGCTCGCTCGCGCGGCAGCGACAAATTTTTTCAGCGCCGCTTTGTAAGTCGTAAACGCCCCTGCGCCCTCGCCCTTCTCCTTCTCGTCGTTGTGTCCGTACTGTATGAACAGGTAATCGCCGGGCTTCATCAGGCTTATGACCTTATTAAGACGTTTAGCGCCGAGCGAACTGCGCAGAGACTCGCCAGACTCTGCGTGATTCGCAATCGAAACTCCTGGCTTGAAAAAGCGCGTGAGCATCTGTCCCCAACTGTTGTAAGGCTCGCGCGGCTGGTCGCAGACAGTTGAATCGCCCAGCAGGAAAATTGTCGGGATGTCATCCGCCCTTGTGATTTCGATAGCGCAAACGCTCGGACGCGTGTTGTTGAATTCAAGCGTGAGCTTTTCGTCCCAAGCCCACGCTTCGGTTGTTTTCTCTCTGTCTTTCAATTTCACTTCGCCGCCTGTAGAAATCTTCGGAGTGCGAATGTTGACGGTGAATGTCCGCGTCTCGAAATGGCCGCGCGCCGTCTGTACCTTCTCAATCATCAAGCGACGCAACTCAGCTTTGACTGTCGTCGTCGTATCACTTTGGGCATCGCCGAGCGTTACAGCCACGTTGTAATTTCCTTCGGGCAGCGCGACGGAAAAATAGAAGGGCTTGTCGCTGGTGCATAGGTCAGAACGCAATTGGTCGCGCCCTCCCCGATCAACGCACTCAACAGCCGCGCCCGGCTCGAACCCGTAGCCTCGCTCCCGGCTGTAGATATTATTCGCCAAGACCTGCGTAAATCCCTGCGAGACTTTTCCAGGTCCGAAATCAAATCTCCAACTCTTCTGTAAGGTTTGCGCGCGAGCGGCCACACTGTTCGTTGACGCGCTTGATGCGGTCTGTTCCGATGAACCAGCCGTCAACGCAACGATGAGACATGCGGCAAGAGCAATCGCGCAAACGCTCGCTGTTCTATTAGACTTTGTTAAGCGCTTTACCATGACGTTACTGAACAAGGTTTACACGGACTGACTTAGTCCATGCTTTTTTTACTGAAGGCACACGCGCGTCCTGCTACAAAACCCTAATGGGAATCCCCTATGACGGGGCGGAAATAAATTTTAAGGGGAGTTGCTGTTATATCATCATGCGAGGCAGACTTCAAAACCCTGTTGCGGTCTCTCGCCTTGTAATCTTGACGAAGATGGTATAGTAAAGTCTCGTTCGACCAATACAATTTGAGCCGCCCCGCTTGAGGGGATTCCCGCCACAGGGTCTAAGAGAGTGTCGTAGTCTGTCATGGCTAGCACAAGTAAACGATCTGCGAAAGTGATCTGTCGTGGCGGAAACCTGTGGGTTTCACCAAAGCAATTCTGGCGCTGGGTTCGTGATGGGATCGTCGAATATATGAGCGAGCCGCCGCTGACGGGCAGGTTCAACGGCGACCGCGAAAATTTTCTGGTAAGCGTCAGGCACACGCTTCTGAACATCGCTTGTCCCGAACACATGCGAACGGTTCTGCTGAGCAGACGACAGCAGCGTAAACAGAAGTAAGAGAGCGAACTCGCCTTGCCGTTATGACGCTTTTGTTAAGACGAGATAAGATTATCTCATCCAGCAGATAATCTGTTAGAATTTCGCGCCATACCGAAGCTTTACAGTCGCAACTGATTCCCCATGGAAAAATTTTTCCGCAGAGTTAATTGACGCGCTCCTTTTGCTCTTTGGATTAAGCGGTTAACTAAAAGATGCGTTAGTTAAAGAGAGTATCGGGAAAAGTAGAAGAGCGCGAGCACGCTGACTAATTGTTTAGGGAGCTATCCCGAACGAGCTTGCCGCAGGTTGAACTATTTCTTTCAGGGATGGATCGTAAACTTCATCCATCGGACGGAGGTCTAATGAGCACGCAGAAAGAAGAGAGAGCATTCAGGTATGTGAAGTATCTTTGGCAAGACGATGTGGCGAATCAGTTGTCTGGTCTGGACCGCTTAGTTTACCGCTCAAACAAACTCGGCGAAGATTTGACATTGACGAACACGGGTGGCGGCAACACCTCCTCGAAGCTGATAGAGCGTGACCCACTAACGCAAGACGAGGTTGAAGTCCTCTGGGTCAAAGGCTCCGGCGGAGACCTTCGCACGGCAAAGCGCGACGGCTTCGCCTCATTCTACCTGGATAAGATTCGTGCTATGAAGCCTATCTATCTCAGCAGCCCTGAGCGCGGGCCTAAGACGCAGATTGAAGATGCAATGTATCCAATGTATAGCCACTGCGTCTTCAACCTAAACCCGCGCGCTGGCTCAATTGACACGCCGCTGCACACGCTCGTCCCTTACAAGCATGTGGATCACCTTCATCCGAACGCAGTCATCAGTATCGCCGCATCAGTCAATCAGGAGCGCCTCTGCAAAGAGATTTACGGCGACGAAATCATCTACACGCCATGGCAGCGCCCGGGCTTCGACATTGGTCTGAAGATTGAGCAATTGATTAAAGAGAACCCGCAGGCCAAAGGCATACTGCTGGGCCATCACGGGATGAGTTCCTGGAACGACGACGATAAGACTTGCTACGAGACAGCGCTTGAGATAATTGACCGTGCCGCGCGCTACATAGAAACCAACGACAAAGGCGAGGAGACCTTCGGCGGACAAAAATATAAACGCTTGGAAGAGAATGAGAGAAAGAGCCTGATAGCTGAGATCGTTCCTTTCATTCGCGGGCAGGTCTCAGTCTATAAACGTTTCGTAGGCACTGTGCAGGACGACGAGCGTATGCTGCGCTTCGTCAACAGCAACGACGGGCCGCGCCTTGCGGAACTCGGAACATCCTGCCCGGACCATTTCCTTCGCACGAAGATCAAGCCATTCTTCGTTGACTGGAATCCAGAGAGCGGCGACATCGAATCATTGAAAAAAGCGATTGCCGATGGCATCGTCGAATACCGCAAGGACTACGCGGCCTACTACGACAAGTGCAAGCACAAGGATTCTCCAGCGATGCGCGATCCCAATCCGACGGTCGTTCTCATTCCCAGCCTTGGCATGATCGCGTGGGGAAAGAACAAGAGCGAGTCGCGCGTGACAGGAGAGTTCTACAACTGCGCCATTGAAGTCATGCGCGGCGCAGAAGCGATTGATGAGTACGAGGCAATGGACCAGCAGGAGGCGTTCGACATCGAGTACTGGCTGCTGGAAGAGGCGAAGCTACGCCGTATGCCGCCCGAAAAGGAACTGGACCGCCGCATAGCCGTCATCATTGGCGCGGGCGCAGGAATAGGCAAAGCGACCGCGCATAGGCTTGTTAAAGAGGGCGCTCACATCGTCTGCGTTGACTTGAACGAGGAGGCTGCGAAAGAGACAGCCGCAGAGATAGTCGCGCAGTACGGTCCGGGCATTGGTGTGGCCGGAACGGGAATCGGCAACTGCGGTCCGGCCATAGGCTTGAGTTGCGACATCACGAATCGCGAATCTGTGAGAAAGATGTTCGAGGACGTGATGCTGGCTTACGGCGGGATTGACGACGTGATTGTGACCGCAGGTATCTTCGTCCCGCCGGACAGGACCGGTCGCGTCGAAGACCAACAGTGGGCGCTTACCTACGCTATCAATGTCACAGGTCCATACATAGTCGCAGACGAAGCGTACAAGATTTTCAAGAAGCAGGGTCTGACCGGCAACATTGTTTTGACGACGAGCGCCAACGCTGTGGTCGCTAAGAAGGGAAGTTTAGCCTACGACACGAGCAAAGCTGCGGCCAACCACTTGGCGCGCGAGTTGGCGATTGAGATGTCGCCGCTCGTTCGAGTCAACGCGGTCGCTCCCGCGACGGTCGTTAAAGGGAGCACGATGTTTCCGCGTGATCGTGTGATTGCAAGTCTGACCAAATACGAGATACCTTTTGACGAGAGCGAGGATACGGAAGAGTTGAGAAACAAGCTTGCGCAGTTCTACGCCAAGCGCTCGCTTACGCAATCGCCGATTGAGCCGGACGATCAGGCTGAAGCAATCTTCCTCCTTGTATCAAACCGTCTATCGAAGACGACAGGCCACGTCATACCTGTT
>Ga0066662_10001385_pt1 | contig 11097 bp, 9 predicted proteins | sample GraSoiAngelo_111_FD_133939 | JGI IMG/M metagenome (GOLD analysis project Ga0066662, IMG submission 133939) | Grasslands soil microbial communities from the Angelo Coastal Reserve, California, USA - 14_0903_12_40cm | ecosystem: Environmental > Terrestrial > Soil > Grasslands | place: USA... | reverse complement strand
GGGCGCGGCAACTCTTGTCCTTGCCCGTGGATGGCCAGTACGTCCTGGGGTATCGTAAATTCACCAACGGCGATTGGGTTCGCTACTCAGTGGGAAACGGCTGGTACGCCGTGATGACTAGGAACGGAATCATAAGGACGTTCTTCTCGCCCACGAACAAACTTCTGTACTATCTTCAGCACGAGGAAGCGGAGGCTGAACTGCCTGATATCCCTATCGCGCCTGAGGAACCCAAGCCTTGACAGACGCGGCAGCGCCGCATTGTCGGCGATCGGTGCGTGTTCTTAAATGCGCGTTCGTCACTCGTCTATGTGGCCCACAGCGCGCGAAGTCGTCGTTTACACCAGTGATCACCACTATTCACCTTGCGAGGGTTAGTCGATGGAGTTTGAATCCCCCGATCTTACAGCCACGGATCGTGATGAGATAGCAACGATGCTGCTCAGGAACGACCCTCTGATAGGGAAGAAGGATGCAGTACGGCTCAGCGATCGGTGGAGCAGATTTACGACGGAAGTCGAGGAGGGGTACGAGCTAACAATATATGACTACGAGAACGAACTAGATGGAAGATACGCTCTCTGGAGAGTAGCGAACGATCTGGCGCCAAGGTTGAGGGACAAGCTTGAGCGCGTTCTTGAGGTTGCGGATGCGCGCTTTTTGGCAGCTACTGACCCCCTTCCGATGGGTAGCTTAATAGGCCCGAGGAGAGTAGTTGCCGATCCCGGCCAGGCGGCGGGGTCGCGCGTGCCCAAGAACTTTGGCTCCCAGTTATATACCCGGGTTCCTCGGACGATGGGAGAGGATCTGCGTGCTGACTTGGTAGACAGAGGGTTGCTTCGTCGGTAGTCACCGATGCCATCCCAGCACGTAGTGTGACAGACGGGGGTTGCGAGGCGCCCAGGGCCAGCTCACCGAAGAGGGCGCCCGCGCTGTCCCACAAGCGGCAACCGATGGCTCCTGCTTTGGCCGAACAGACGTACGTCGTGGGGCCGCACACAGGTCGGCCATTGCCGGGCTGCCTCCAGTGTGTTCTCATTTACCGGCACCCTCAAGGGGAATGACTCCTCTCGCAGACGGTCCAGGAGCTGGCGAACGGACGGAATCTGGCCCTGCCTCCGGGCCCTGACCAGGAGAGCGGCCGTGGTCATGTAGGGGACACGGGAGCGAAGCGTGGGATCACTTTCCAGCAGCCTCCGCGCCCGCTGCTCATCGATGATAACGGCCCCGCCGGCCTCCCGCGCGGCCGAGATCGTGGCAGCCTTGCCCGCGTCCAGCGATGGGTACTCGCCCGGGCCACCCTCCCGAACAACCACGATCAGTCCCGAGCGCTCTGCTTCCCGGAGACGCTGTGCACCCGGGCGATCCGGCGACGCAGTAACCTCCTCCCACACCTGCTCTGTGACTCGGACGGGGATCGGGAGAGCCCGCACAATATCGAGGCGATCGATGCGTGCCAGCCCGATGAGGGGCGATGCATCCGCGTATATCGGTCGGTCGGGCACGGGACACACCCCAGGCGAACGTCAGGTGCGATCGCGTGAGGCCGCGGAGGAGAGTCACTGATCGAATGAATCGATCTGCTCGGCGACGCTCCGGCCCGACACGGCCACGATGGGCACCTGCAGGAGGTCGCACAGGTCGATGAACTCATCCACGGACACGCCCAGGAGCCGCGCCGCCTGCCCCATCGTGAGGGTGCCGTCCTCGAAGAGGCGCACCGCTACGAGCGAGGCGGGCAGTACTACCGTTGGGGCTCGCGTTATCAGTGGATGGTGGCGTTGAGCACTGATGACAACAGTACTATGGTAACGTACTGGGATCGCCCGAACAGGCCAGGGCAAGGATACATTGAGAAGCGCCACATTCCACTGCCATGATTTCTGAGTGCAGAGTTACAGTTGAGGAGCTTGCCTGGACTCCAGAACGAGCGCTGCGCCCGGCGTGGGTAGACCGCGATGTCTTGGTCCTGAAGGCAGAGCACCGGGCTCCGACGACCATGGGACGTCCGGCATATCAGGCAGATGTCGCCGGCACAGTCATACTGGAAGCTGGCCCCGACCGAAGAATCTACATGGTTCAGGTGGTGTATCCCTTCGCGGCGTGGTCGGTAGTACCCGCCTGGCCCGCTGAGGTCCTGGAGGCACTGAAAGGCCCTCGGGGCCGTGCGGCTCTGGGCCTGTGCTTGCCCGGAGGCAAGCGCAGGTACGCGGGCGACGACCTGTCCGTGCACGCGCTTTACGCCTCTGGTAGGCATGAGGGTTGGGTGACATGGGCGAGTCAAAGCGCCCAGCTTCGCGCGATCGACCTGTCGGAGTCGTGCACGGCGCTGCTCGACGGACTGTCTCTGGTTGGATTCTTCGGAGGACTGCTGCCCCCGGATCGGTTCTGACTTGAGGCTGTACGTGGTTGGCGAAGCTGCGTGATTGACCGCCGGTCAGACCGCTCCGAGACGCCAGTGAGAGAAGTCCGCTTAGGATAGAGATGAATGAGAGAGACCGGGCGCAGTGCGGACAGCGCACAAACGTGGTCTATCGGCTTGGAAGCTGTGCTCCGGTCAGCCATTCCACCCGACCGGTGTACCAAAGGCTCCACTCACTCCCCGAGGCTCAGTCCTATCCTGATGGCGTCCTCGCCATGTGGGGAGACGGGAGTGGCCGGGTGTATGTGGTAGCTCCAGCCTCACGTGTGTAGAGCAGTGAGGCGGCGCTTCGGCACCTACTTGGCGATCTCGCGACGCGATCGAGTGGCCCGACCAGCCACCGGATAGTCGGGCGATATGGTTCGGCCGTCAACCGGTTGGGTCGCGTGTTCCAGGTGGCATCGGTGGGGGACTCGTAGTGGAGACAGTTATAGGAAGGGGGCGGCAAAACAGCCCCCCGCCAACACCGACCATCGGCCCTGGTCTCCCACAGTCCCCCGCGCTACGCTGTCCGCAGGACGACCACGCCCTGCCTGCGGAGGCATTCATGGCCCTCTTCCAGCGATTCCGTCCTACCCAGGAACCCGCATCCACCGACAGCCGCATCGACGGGCTCATCGCCTGCGGCCACTTCGGCCAGGCACGCGACCTCTTGCGACGCGCGGCCGCGGCCACTCCCGACCTCGACGCCGCCCGCACCTTCCGCCGGCTCGCTCAATGTGAGCGCGAGATAGCCGGGTACGATGCCGCTCTCACCGCCTGCCACACCGGGCTGCGCCTGCTGGAGCAGGTCGTACCCTCCAATGCCGCGCGTCTTGAGCAGGTGCGTCTGCTCGCCGCCGAAGGCCAGACCCTGATCGAGGCCGGCCGGGTCGACGAGGCCGAAGCCCCGCTCCGGCAGGCGCTCCAGCTCTCTCCTCCGGACCAGGAGGTAGAGGGCGCCCTTGCCCTGCGCTCGCTTGGCGAGATCTCATCCGCTCGCGCCCGCCACGGCGAGGCCGAGGATCTCTATGCCCGCGCCATGAACACCCTGCACCGTCTGCTGCCTGCTGTCCACCGGGAGCGTGGCCACGCCGTCAATAGCTGGGGATTGGCCGCGCTCGCACAGGGCCGGGTCGACCAGGCCGAAGAGCGCATCCGGCGCGGTCTGGAGCTGCGAACTGCGATGCTAGAGGCCGGGCACCCCGACATCGGCGAATCGACGCACAACCTCGCTGCCGTCATGCTCCGCCGCGGACGACTCGATGATGCCGAGGCGCTCGACGCTCAGGCGCTGCGGCTCTGGGAGAAGACGCTGGGTCCCGGCCATCCCCGTCTCGGAGTCGCGCTCGGCAACCTCGGCGCCATCGCGCAGAAGCGCGGCCGCTTCGCCGAGGCCGACGGATTCTACCGGCGCACCCTCGAGCTTCGTGAGGCCGCGCTTGGCCCGCAGCACCCGCGCCTTATCCCGGCCCTGAACAACATTGCCTCGATCCAGTTCAGGCTCCATCGCTATGACGAGGCCGAGGCGCTTTTCCGCCGCACGCTTGCTCTGGCCCGCTCGGTCCATGGTGAGCAGCACCCCGACGTCGCCCGTGCCTTGAACAATCTGCATTCCGTGCTCAATGCCCTTGGCCGCCGAGAAGGAGGGGAAGACTGCCTGCGTCAGGCCATCGCCATCTGGGAGGCGACGCTCGGTCCCGACCACAAGGATCTGGCGACCTCGCTGACAAACCTCGCCGGGTACCAGGCCGCCCGCGGTGACCACGATGCGGCCGAAGCGACCCTCCTGCGCAGCCTTCAGATCACGGCGAAGCAGGTAGGGGAAGATCACCCCGATCTGGGTACTCCCCTCAACAATCTGGCCAATCTCTATGTCGGCGCCGGCCGGCTGGATCAGGCGGAGGCGCTCTATCTCCGCGCTCAAGATCTGCGCCGCCGGGCCGGATACGCGCTCTCGCCCGAAACCTTCGTCAACCTGGCCGAGATCGCTCGCCGCCAGGGACGCCACGCCGATCAGTATGACTATCTCGGGAAAGCGATCGACGTGGTCAATCGCACCCTCGGCGTGGACCGCCGCGCCGCCGCCCCGCAGCTGGTCACCTATCACCGGGCGCAGGCCCATGCCCTTCGCCAGCTTGACGATCGCACCGGAGCGCTAAAGACCTTGCGTGCGGCCCTGGCCATCGGCGAGCGTGGCGGCGTTGATGCCGTATCGCAGGCCGCGACCCTGACCAGCCTGGGCGTCGAGCTCTGGGCTGCCGGTGAGGTCGGAGAAGCGGAAACCGTCTACCGGCGCGGCATTGCCCTCCTCGAGCGTGCGGACAATCCCGAGCCAGGCCGCCTGGTCGAGCTGCTCGTCCTTCTGGGCAGTCTGCTGGTCATGACCGGGCGTGCTCGGGAGGCGCTGCCGGTGCTGGAGCGCGCCCATGCCCTGGCCACGGACACGCTGGGCCCGGACCACGAGCTGACCGGGAGCCCGCTGGTCTGGCTTGGCTATGCATCCCTGGCGCTCGGCGATGCCGCCGAGGCGGAGCGCTATCTCATCGGCAGCTTTGGCCAGGCAGATCAAGCACCGCATGTGAGCGCCTCCCGTGCCACGGTTGCCCTCCACGGGCTCCGCCGGCTGTACCGCACGTTGGAGCGGCCGGATGAGCTGACCGGCGTGCTTCAGAACCTGGTGGAGCTGCGGATCGCCCAGGGCGCCTCCGATCGGGAGATGGCCGGTCTGCTCCGCGAGCTTGGTGACTGCCACTTCAACGCCGCCCACTATCGAGAGGCGGCCGGCTTCTTTGCCCGCGTCATCGATGCTGATACCGGCCGCTTCTCGGCGGCCTTCCGCGGTTCAACTGCCTTCTACCACGCCCTCTGTCTGGCGCAGCTTGGTGAGGACACCGGTGCACACACGCAGTTCGCCGCGGCCACCGAAGCGCTGCGCGGTGTGGACGGCACGGGCCACGCCCTCGCGCTAGCGATCTGGATCGAGTTCCTGGTCATGCGCGGCCGCGTCGAAGAGGTCGCTCGTCTGCTTCCGGAGCTTGCCCGTGTCGCCCAGACGCCCGATTTCCGCCCGGAGACGATCGCCGAGGTCCACCATGCGCTGGGCATGGCCCACGCCCTGCAGCAGCGCTGGCCGGATGCCGAAGCCGCGTTGCACCGCTCTCTCCGCGCCTGGGAGGATCCGGCCGCGGGCGAAACCGCGGGCCTCAACGCCATGATGGTGCGTCTTCAGCTCGCCCGACTGGCCGTGGCACAGGGCCGTTCGGCGGAAGCCGAGGCCGCTCTCCGTGACGTCATCGCCCGCTTCGAGACCGCAGGTCCATCCGCCAACAGACCGCTCGCCGCCGCCCTCACCGATCTGGCCCAGCTCCTTGAGACTCAGGAGAGAGCCGGCGAGGCCGAGACGCTGCGAAACCGTGCCCGTTCCCTCCCTGCCCCCGGGTCCCAGTAGTCCCCGGTCCACCACCGGTGCGCCCCGCAAGGCGAATTACGCGTTCATCGAACTGCCCCCTCATCGATGCGGCCCCTATCGACGCGACCCTCACCCGGTAGCGCGTTGATTTATATCGACGTAAACGCTCGATCACCGCCGAGCACGAGGCCCCCGTCCAGGGGGCCAACGTGCGGGCCACTTCTCTGCCACCATGCCTCGGTTGCAAGGGCATGGTTGGTCCGTGACGGATTCCTCGCCGAGCATCGTCCCGGACCCCGATGCGCGCACGCCTGGCCCTGCACGGGCCAGACGTGCTCGGCGGCCATCGGGCGCCGGCATCGATACATCAACGCGCTACCACATCAGGCCACTCCCGGACGGATCACAGATCATGTGAGCGGAACCGGCTGTCTGCCATCCACGTCGATCACCCCGTACTCCCGCGCGACTGCCGCCGCCACCAGGACCTGTCCAGAGCGGTCGAGCACACTCTCATCAGCCGCCAGTGCGGCAACCACCCGCCCGGTGAACTCCGGTGACTCGGAATTGCTCATATCGAAGGCCTCGGCGAAGCGCATCACGTTTTCAGTTCGCACCAGCCCCGGGTACAGCGATACTGCAGCGACCTTGTGTTCCCGCAGCTGGTGCGCCATGTCGCGGATCATCGTGTCGTCCGCCGCCTTGGCCGCGCCGTACGCCGGGCTGCCGATGAATCGCTGCGCCGCCCAGTAGGAGATCGTGACGATCAGTCCCCGCTGCTGCTCCACCATTTGCCGCGCGGCAAACACGCTGCACACGTAGTGCGCGCGCACCCCGGCCGAGAACATCGAGTCCCAGCGCGACAGTGGCTGCCGCCAGAATGGAAGGCTGTCGACGTACTGGCCCTCATACATCAGGCCCTCGTACCCGCCCCAGACATTGTTCACGAGCACGTCCAGCCGGTTCTGTTCCTCGGAAATCCGCCGGAAGACCGCCTCCACCTGCGCATCGTCACGGTGATCGCAGCGTATGGCGATGGCCCGACCCCCTCGGGCTGCCACCTCCTCCGCCGTCTCCACAATCGTTCCGGGGAGTCCCTCCGGGCCCGTTCCCCGCTCAACCGTCCGCCCCGTGAGGTAGACGGTCGCACCGGCCTCGCCCAGAGCCAGCGCAATCCCCTTGCCCACGCCGCGGCTTGCCCCGGTAACAAGCACCACCCGTCCGGCCAGATCGGTCACACTGCCCCCCAGCCGCGCAGGTGCTTCACCGACTGCCGGTATTCCCACTCGATGGCATCCTTCAGCATGTGCGCCAGCCGGCCGCCGATGGTCAGCCCGGCAACCTCGGCCACGCCCTTGCGATTCCCCACCGAGACCACGAACCCTTTGTCTCGAAACGTGAATGCCTGCAGCTCTTTGCCCTCGATTGCGGCGCGCAGGTTGCGCGCCACGAGGTCCCCTTGCTCGACCGCGATCTGTGCCAGCGGCGGCAGCACATGTCCCGTTTCCGGATTGACCACCGAGGCCAGATCCCCAGCCACGAAAATCTCCGGACGATCAAGCGCACGCAGGTACCGGTCAACCTTGATCCGGCCGTTGTATCCCACCTGCAGGCCCGACGCGGTAGTCAATGCCGGCGCCTTGATACCTCCGGCCCAGACAAACACGCCTCCGGCGATAGTCGACCCATCTTTCAGCCGGAAGCCCTCGGGTGTGGCCTCGGCGACGGCGGCATTGACCCGCACGTCGACACCGACATCGCGCAAGATCGCGCCGGCACGCTCGATCAATTGCGGCGATGAGCCGCCCAGAATCGTGGGTCCGGCCTCCACCAGGATCACCCGCCCCAGGTCGCGTGGCGCGCCGTATTGCCCGGCCAGCTCTGGAAGCTCCTCCGCGAAGGCGCCGGCCAGCTCCACGCCGGTGGCTCCGCCGCCTCCGATCACCACAGTCATCAGCCGCTGCTGCTCGTCCCGGTCGGTGCTGTCCGCGGCATGCCGGACCGTGGCATTGACCGCGTCCCAGACTGCCTGCGCTCCCTCGCTGGAGTAGGGATAGAGCACCCGGTCGGCCAGACCGGGAATGTTGAAATCGTTGGGGCGGCTGCCCAGTGCCAGCACCAGCCAGTCGTAGCGTATCGGCTCCCCGGCGGTTTGCACCTGCCGCGCCGCCGGATCGAGCGCGGTGATGGCGGTCTGCACGAAATGCACGCGTGGGGAGAGCACGCCGCCCAGTCCGACCTGCACATCCTTCTCCTCGCGCGAGCCCGTGGCGACGCGGGGAAGCTCGATCACCAGCTGGTGGTAATCGTGGTGATCCAGCAGGGTGAGCTCGATCTCCTGATGCCGCTCCAGCCAGGAGCCCAGCCGCTGCGCCACGTGCAGCCCGGCATATCCTGCTCCGGCAACGACGATTCGTGTCGTCTCCATACTGCGGTCCTCCTCTTCCCTTGATGCTAGACTGCCGGGCCATGTCGCGTCCCTGGCCCACCGGCACCCCGATCCTCCGTCGATGTCTGACGAACGGCCGGGTGAGCTTTATCCGGACTGTCACCGTCGTCGCCGACACCGACGATCTGCTCGCTCTCTACCTGGCGCCCGGGAACCCGGGGAAGCGCCGCACCGGTGTCCGCGGCGGCCCGCGCGGGCGCGTCATGCTGGAAGACAGCGGAGAGTATGAAGACTGGGTCTGGCGGCAGAATCGGGTGTTGATCCTCTACCGCCCGGGCGATGCCCACGAAGTGCAGCTCTTCCGCCGCCACCGCGATGCGCACTTCCTCGGCTGGTACATCGACCTGTGCGAGCCGCTGCGCCGCGTCTCTCTCGGCGTCGACACGCGCGACCACGTGCTCGATGTCTGGATGACGCCCGACCGCACCGCCTGGTCCTGGAAGGATGAGGACGAGTTCCTCTGGCGGCAGGAGCAGGGCATGATCTCACCCGAGCAGGCGCGAGCGACCCGCGCCGAAGCAGAGCGTGCCGTCGCCCGTCTCACCGCCGACCCTGCCCTCTATCGCGAGTGGGTCGACTGGCAGCCCGACCCCGCCTGGCCGGTGCCGGCGGTTCCTGCCGGCTGGGACCGGGTGTGAGAGGTTCCGGCTGACGCAATCCCTGAACGATCAGAGGAAATGAATGACCAGCGCCACCACGACGATGATCACGATCAGCATCACCAGACCTGACACCATCTTCCGTACGCTCGGCGGGGCGTCTGTGCGTTCGCTCCTTCTCCGTCCCTGGAGCTGTCGGTCCGGACCGACCCCTGGACGGCGCTCGCGGCTGCCCCGAATGTCCCGCTTCGTCGCGGCAAACTCATCCGCCATCTCCTGCTGTACTCGCGCTTTGATGGCGTCTCCGAGACCGCGAATGGACTCAACCCAGCTCAAACCGTGGTCAACGTGCGCGATAAGTTGGTCACGATACGGCATCGGTGGGCGCAGAGGCCGGGTCATCGGCGACGGCCCGGCCACGGCGGGCAGTTGAAGGACCTCCACCGCCCCTTCCGGCATGACCCGGAAGACGCGGATCGGTTCGGAGAAGCCCTTGAAGCTCATGCTCGACTGCTCGACGAAGGTCAGGCCCTCCGTCTTGCGCGCCAGGTACACGAGTCCTTCGCCTGCCAGCACCTCGCCGGGCGCGGCCACGCCGCAGAGGCGGGCCGCGAGATTCAAGGCTGCTCCGCGGAAACCACCCTCGACGGCCACCGCCTCGCCGGCATCGATGCCGATGCCGATCGTCAGCGGCAGTGAGGGGTCCTCTTTCGAAGCGGCGTCGCATCGCTCATTCAGATCCAGTGCCGCGCGCAGCGCCTGCCGGGCCGACCCGAACACAGCCAGTGCCTCATCCCCACGAAACTCCAGCACTCGCCCGCCATGGGCCTCGGCCGACTGCCTGGCCAGGCTCGCGAACTTGGCCGCCAGCCGGCCCGCGGCCTCATCCCCACGCTCCTCCGTGAATCGCGTGTACCCGCGAATATCGGCGACCAGAAACGTACGCAGCTCGGTCGGCGCGTCGGGCTCGGGTCTCTCGTCCATGGCTGCCTCGGTGTCGCGGTCCGCGGCGATGACCACACCACAACAGTGCCCTAGCCTACCCAATCCGGGCGCAATGCCTCATGCACCTCCCCGCCAACCACTCTCTCGTTTCGACTCGTACGACCCCGTAGCCTAGCCCTTCAGGGCGTCAACCCCCCGATCGCCACAGAGCGCGCATGGCCCGTCCAGGGGCATGCCGCGCGGGGCTCTTCTCCGCCACGATGTCTCGATAGTGAGGGCATGGTCGGTCGGTGATGCATCCCTTACCGGGCATCGTCCGCCATATCCGGCTCCGAGACAACCGAGACCGGAAACCGCGCCACCGCGGCCTGGTCCAGATCACGGCTGCACGGCCGGCTGGCCGGCATTGCGCTCGATGATGCGCAGCCCGCCGCCCCGATCCCACCGCATGACCGCTACCTGCGGGAAGTACGGACTTGTGTAGCCCGGTCCGATAGGCAGAACACCACGCTGTGACCGGTGGCGCCACAGATTCCAGTCGTTCTCGATCCGGCTGAAGAGCAGCACCTGCCCACCGTTCACCAGGTTCAGCGGACCAAACCCATAGGCATCGGCCGAGAAAAGCGAGGTCGCATGGCTGCCGTCGGCACGCGCCTGCATCACCGCGCTGCGGTACACCGGGAGCGAGATGGGACCGTTCTGCGGGAGGCGCGCAGGCAGCGTCCGAACCGTGTGCCGGTAGACGAAGTACAACGAGCTGCCATCAGGCGACCAGGCCGGCAGCTCGCCCCTGGCCACAGTGTGCGAGGTACGACCACTGCGGAGATCGACCACGATTACCGCTGGAGTGGGCGGCGGCGAAGAGGCGAGCCCGACGGCTGCCACCGTGCCGCGAGCCGAGAGCGCGGGCTCCATCCAGTGCGGATGAGACTGCGTGCGGCCGGTGCGTAGATCGATGACATTCACCCCGCCGGCACACGAGGCGGTATACGCAGCCAGTCCCTGCTTCACGCTCCAGCTCATCCTGGGTGCATCACCGCCAAACCCGGTCTCCTGCCAGTAGAGCCGAGCAGCCGGATCGGAGGTCCCGCCACCGCACCCTTCATGGCTGCGGTAGGTGAAGAACGCATGCGCGTGTCCCTGCACGTCCATCCGCGTCACGAAATTGACGAACCCACCAAAGGAACGGTCCACCTTCTGCCGGGTGACAAGCGCAATCTCATCGGCATCGATCGCCCATGTTGGCAGGAAGTCGGTCGGGAAGGGTGGGGTCGCCAGCGTGCGCAGCACG
>Ga0066662_10001384_pt1 | contig 11100 bp, 7 predicted proteins | sample GraSoiAngelo_111_FD_133939 | JGI IMG/M metagenome (GOLD analysis project Ga0066662, IMG submission 133939) | Grasslands soil microbial communities from the Angelo Coastal Reserve, California, USA - 14_0903_12_40cm | ecosystem: Environmental > Terrestrial > Soil > Grasslands | place: USA... | reverse complement strand
GCGGTGAAGCCACCCGCGACCGCGGCCGCGGCGACCGCGAGCAGCACGCAGAAGCCGGCCAGAAGAGTGACCACGGGCGTGAGCGCGGCGTCGCTCACCGAGGCGAGCCGCACCGCGTCGACGAGTGAGCTCGTGATGCGGCAGTGCCCGCACCCGAGCGCTGTGCGGGTCGCGGCGGAACGGCGCACTGCTTCGAACGAGCGGGCGATCTCTCTGGCGCGCCGCGGCGTCATCCCGTGCGTGTCGACGGGGAACTCGTAGACGTTTCCGACGATATGGTCGCCGACCGCCTGCGCGATTCGGTAGAGGTCGCGCGGCGGAACGAGGACGAAGCTCGGCGGCAGCGGCAGGTCGGGGTTCCGGTTGCGGATCTGGACCGTGAAGTTGACCCAGTACGGATTCGAGAGATCGGCGTCGAGCTGCCGGTAGACGGCCCCGACGCGCAGCCGGACGCGATTCGGCCGGGTGGACGGCGCCGGCGTGACGAGCGCGACGTGCGAGCGCGGCGAGATGCGGGCGAACCCGGTGATCGCCTGCGACAGCCACGCGCCTCGTCCGTCGCCTTTGAGCTTCTGAACGTGCGCGGTCGCTCCCGTGCGCGCCATCGCGACGACCAGGAGCGGATTCCCGACCGCGTAGAGCGACCCCGCGAGCTGCGCGTACGTCGTGGTGGTGAGCACGGGCGCGCCGACGGAGGGAAGCGTGCGGCCGAGCGCGATCGCCGCGGCGCGGCGGCGTGAATCGGCCATCGCGACGTCCGCATCCGGCGGGCCGCTGCGCTGGATCGTCAGGCCGGCGCCGAGAGGCGTCAGCTGCGTGATCTTGTTCTGCAGGGCCTCGCTCTCGACTCCGGCGTTCATCAGCGGCGCCGCGGCGGCGCCCATGGCGATCAGCAGCGCCGCGGCGGAGACCGCGAGGAACCCGATGGGATGTCGGACGAGAGCGAGGGGCGCCTTCGTCCAGAGGGCGCGCGGCACCACGACACGATTATGCTGGCCCGCGATGGATGACTGGTTGCGGCGCGTCGCGGCGGCGGTTGGCAGCGACGAGGAGCTCGACGGCGCCGACGCGGACGCGCTGCTGAAGATCGCGCGAATCGCGGCTCACGAGAGCGACGACCGCAGGAACGCGCCGCTCCTCTGCTACCTGATCGGGCGCATGCGCACCGACCGCCCGCTCGACGAGATCCTCCAGGCGGTCCGGGCCTCATCGAAGTCGTAAGCCACGCGTCCTTCGCGCAGCTGCACCCGACCGGAGGGCATCCCGAGTCGCAGCAGCGGATGACCGTGCTGCACGAGCGCTTCCCGTTCGTCGAGTGCGCGCCGGCGACCGACGCCGACGTGCTGCGCTGCCACACCGAGCGGCTGCTCGAACAGGTTCGGACGACGCGCGGCTGGATCGACGGGGACACGCTCTGCACGGAGACGAGCTACGAGGCTGCGCTCCTCGCAGCGGGTGCTGCGATCGAAGCGGTGCGCGGCGGAGGCTTCGCGCTCGCGCGGCCGCCCGGGCATCACGCCGAGCGCGACCGGGCGATGGGCTTCTGCCTCTTCGACAGCGTCGCGATCGCCGCACGCTGGGCGCAGGCGGAGCTCGGCCTCGAGCGCGTCGCGATCGTCGACTGGGACGTCCACCACGGCAACGGCACGCAGGACGTCGTCGACGGCGACAGCTCGCTGCTCTTCGTCTCGCTGCACCAGTGGCCGCTCTATCCCGGGACCGGCGGGCCCTACGAGCAACGCGCGGGCATCGTCAACGTCCCGCTCCCGCCCGGCACCGGCGACGCCGGTTATCTCGACGCCTGGGAGACCGTGGACCGGGCCGTGCGCCGGTTCGAGCCGGACCTGCTGCTCGTCTCCGCCGGCTTCGACGCGCACGTCGACGATCCGCTCGCCGACATGGAGCTGACGGCGGACGGCTTCCGGGAGCTCGCGCGGCTCGCGTCGGGCCTCGCCCCACGCGTCGCCGCCGTGCTGGAAGGCGGCTACAACCTGCGCACGCTGCCGGATCTCGTTGCGGCGGCGCTGGAGGGCTTCGGCGGATCCTGATTCCGCGTCAGCGGAACCAGAATCCGGCCCCTGGACGCGCAAACGGCCGACTCACCGAGTCGGCCGAATGCCGCAGAAGGAAGGAAGTCAGTACCGGTGCCGCCCTCACACTGTCGGCCCCGCGGCGCCGTCACCGGACACGCACGCCAAGTGAATCGCATCCCCCGCCGTGAGGGATGTCTGCTCTAGCCCCGCGCCTGCTCGAGCCGCTCGAGCGCTTCGCGGCGCGACGAGACGCCGAGCTTCGCCAGCAGGCTCTTCACGTGCGAGCGCACCGTGTGCTCCGAGATGAAGAGCCGCGTCGCGATCTCGTCGGTGCCGAGGTGGCGGTCGAGGAGTAGCAGCACCTCGAGCTCGCGCGCGCTCAGCACCTGCGCGATCGACTCCGGGACGACCGTGCTCCGCGCGCCGCTCTCGCGCACCTGGTCGAGGAGCCGCCGCGCGACCGCCCCCGACAGCGCCGCCTCGCCCTGGGCGACACCGCGCAGGAACGCGACGATCCGCTCGGGCGGCTCGCTCTTCAGCAAGTAGCCGGCCGCCCCGCCGCGGATCGCGCCGAGCAGGTTGTGCTCGTCCTCGGACGCCGTGACGACCACGACTTCCGACTCCGGCGAGGCGTCGCGGATGCGCGGCAGGGCAGTGAGCCCGTCCATCTCCGGCATCGAGAGATCGAGGAGCACGAGGTCGGGCCGCAGCTCCCCGGCCTTGGCGATCGCCTCTTCCCCGCTCCCCGCCTGGCCCACGACGTCGAAGCCGTTCTGGGTCAGGAGGCCCGCCAGGGCATCCCGGGTCAGGGGGTGGTCGTCGACGATCAGGATCCGCTCGGTCATGCGTTGGCTCGATTCTGCCGATAGCTTCGGCGATGTACCACGATCGCTTCGAAGGTTTCCTCTGGGGACAGGTCCTCCTCTTCGGCCTGCTCGGCGCCTCGCTCGCGCTTTTCCTGCGCTATCCGACGCTGCGCGCCCCGTATTCGCTGCCCGAGCTGAAGCTCGTCCTCGCAACGGTCTTCCTGATCGCCGGGGCGCTGGTGGCCGTGCTGACGGCGACGCGCTTCGCGGTCGAGGGGCGGCGCTACGACCTCTTTCTCTGCTGCGGCTTCTCGATCACCTCGATGGCGTGGCTGCTCTTCACGGTCGTCCCGGCCGTCTCGCACTCCGCCGGCAGCCGCACCGAGCTGTGGGCCGCGATCGCCGGACGGATGGTCGGCTGGGGGATCATCGCGGCGGCGCCGTTCGTCCGCGGCCGCGCGAGCCATCGCAAGTGGTCGCTCTGGAACGGGCTCGTCATGTCGGCCGCTGCGCTCGTCGTCGTGTGGGGGCTCTCGCGCTCGCTCGGCGTCGCGCTTCCGAACCTCGACCCGACGCGCGACCCGACGGTCCCCGCGTCGCTGAACGGCGCGCTCGCGGCGCAGGCGATGCTGCACCTGCTCGCGGTCGTCGGCTTCGCGAACCGCTTCCGGCTGCGCGGCGAGGATCTCGACTACTGGCTCGCGCTCGGCGCGACGCTGATGCTCTTCGCGTCGCTGCACTTCATGTTCACGCCGCTCGTGCACGCCGGCGACGTCTCGCAGGGCGACTACCTGCGGCTGCTCGCCTACGGCGTCCTGCTCGTCGGCGTGTGGCGCGCGATTCGCGGCTCGGAGTTCGGCCGCGCGGTGGCGGAGGAACGCGCGCGCGTTGCGCGCGAGATTCACGACGGCCTCGCGCAGTACCTGTTCGCGGTCTCGACGCACGCGTCGATGCTCGAAGCGGGCGCGGATCCCGCGGTGACCATCCCGCGTCTCAAGGAGGCGGCGCTCGCAGCGCAGCAGGAGGCGAAGTACGCGATCCTCGCGCTCTCGTCGGCCGCAGGCCGGTCGTCGTTCGATGCAGCATTGCGGCGCTACATCGACTTCCTGACAGCCGACGGTGCGCTCGAGGTCGATCTCACGATCGACCCGACGATCACGCTCGGGCCGGACGAGCAGATCGAGCTCTTCCGCATCGTGCAGGAGGGTCTCGCGAACGCGCGCAAGCACGCCGGAGCCACCCATGCCTGGGTGCAGATCGGCGAGCGGATGGGCGAGCGCGTCGTCTCGGTGCGCGACGACGGGGCCGGATTCGCCGTCGAAGAGAGCACCGCCGGGCACGGGCTCCGCAACATGCGCGAGCGGGCGGCGTCGATCGGCGGGTCGCTGTCGCTCCGCTCTGCGACAGGCTCCGGAACGACGCTCGAAGTCGTCCTGCGCACGTAATTCGCCCGGTATTCCGGTCGCAATTCGGGTCACCGCGACCCCTGCAACGATGCGGGTTTCCGGGCATCGGAGCGACCTTTAGCGTATGCTTCCGCGGCGGGCCGGTCCCGCCCCGTCCGGAATTCCGACGCGAAAGGAACCTGAAATGGCCCGCAAGACGATCTTCGTCTCCGACCTCTCCGGGAAGGAAATCCCGAACGAGCGAGACGCCGTCCAGATTACGGTCCGGTTTGGCGATGCCCGGCGCGGCGTCTTCATCGTCGACGCCCATCCCGACGATCCCGAGGTCAACGCGCTGACCGACAAGGGACGCCAGCAGGCCCGCCGCGGCCGCCGGCCGAAGGCCGCGTCGGCCGACTAGAGGTCGCTGTCGAGCTTCCGGCGTTCCTGCTCGACGCGCGCGGCGAGCTCGCGGATGCGGACGACACGCCGGTTGTACGCGAGGATCGCGACGCGCGCCGCGTTGCTCGAGCCGTTCGACGCGCCGAGCTCGCGCACCGTCTTCTGCACGAGCGCGCGGTCGTTCGCATCGAGCGCGCCCGCGAGCTGGTTCATCAGCGTCGCCGACCTCTGGAGGCGCGTGACCTGCGCGCCCTGCGACGTGCGGAAGAGCTGCGGCGCAGGGATCGCGGCGACCGACTCTGCGGTCCGCGTGAGGACCGCCGCGTAGGCCGAGAGCGCTGCGGCCTGCACGGTCGCCTTGCCTCCGTGCTTCAGCACGGCGCGCATGCGCGCGCTCGCCGGGCCCAGGGGGCGCTCCGCAACGGTGAGCTGCGGCACGTAGCCGCTCACGCCGAGCAACTCGTGCGACACCGCTTCCTGCGCGCGGAAGTACGCGACCAGCCGCCGCTTCAGCTCGCGCGCGTGCGGCGGCGCCGCGATGCGCTCCATGCGCACGCGCAGCGTCGTCAGGTCGCGCGAAGCCTCGCGCAGGCGGGCTTCCTGCGGCGCCGGATGCTTCGGCGCGAGCACGAACGTGCGATATGCGTTCTCGATCACGCGATAGTCCTGCGTGAACGTCGTCGACACGCTGTTCACCTCGCCGATGTACGCCGTCACGTCGTCGCGTGGCCCGTGGTGCGGGCGCATCACGAAGATGAGCACGACGCAGAGGGCCGCCACGAGGCCCCACAGCGTCACGAGCGTGCCGCGGCCTTTCAGCCGCGCGCGGACGCTACTTGAGTAGCTCGACAGTCGAGACGGACTTGTCATCGTGGCGGAAGACCAGCTTGACGAGCCCCTTGCCCGGCGCGAAGTACGACGTGCGTGTGCCGGAGCCGAAGGGGAAGCCCGGCTGGTTGAGCGTGCTCTGGACGACGAGCGACAGGAACTTGCCGGCGGGCACCGTGACGTTGCGGAGGCCGACGATCGAGGAGGACCCGGTGACGCCGAAGACCGAGTAGTCGCGGCCCGGCTGCTGGACCTTCCAGCTCTGCCCCGGCGCGGGGTTCGCCGGAAGGATCGGGTTCATGCCGTAGATCATCAGGTCGTACGGCGTGAAGAAGTGACGGCGCTTGTCGGACGGCAGGAAGCTCGGCCCGAGCTTCGGGAACGTCGCGAGCGAGGCGGCCTTCGTGGCGCCCCAGATGTTCGTCAGCCCGTCGGTGCGCAGCGCGAAGCCGTAGCTGCCGGCTACGCGGATCGGGCCGCTGATGTGCTTCACGTCGACGCGCGCCGATTGGTTCGCCGTCTGCGAGACCGTGAACTGCTCGACCGACGGCTTCTTCATCCAGCGGCTGTTCGACCAGCGGTACTTCGCCTTCTTCCCCTGCTTCAGTGGGAAGTAGTTCGCGTCGACGGGTGCGGCTGCCGGCTTCTGGTTGGTCTCCTTCAACTCGGCGGTCGAGGTCGGGGCGTCGGTGCCGCCTGCGTGCTCGAAGTCGATCTTCACCGGGCCGACGCCCGCGACCCACCACACCGTGCGCACGCCGCTGCCGTACGGGTCGCCGATCGCGCCGGCCTGCGTGATGTCGGTCCGCACCTTCGAGGCGGTGACGCCGTCGGGGAACGCGGGCACGGTCACGCTCTCCTGGCCGAGGTACGTCGAGACGCTCGTGACGTCGCTGTTCGCGCCGCCCGTGCTCGACCAGCTCGCGCCGGCGATCAGCGGCTCCGCCAGCACCGGCGACCGCGAGCCCCAGATCAGCTGGTAGAGGACGCCGGCGACGCTGTTGCCGCACTGGGTCGACTGCGAGCAGAGGATCGGGAACGCGGGCGGCGGCGGGGTCGACTGCCAGTCCGTGTTCACGAGCCCGGAGGACGTCTGCTGGAAGGACATGATCCCTTCGCTCTGCGGCGAGTCCGCCGAGTTGTTCAGGTCTTTCGTCGTCCAGGCGAGGACGAAGGTGCTGCCTTTGACGTCTTTGACGGTGATCTTCTCGTCGGTGGGCGTCGGGTTGTACGCGGAGTCGCTCCACGTCCAGGTCCAGGTCGCATCGGTGGGATGCGGGAACCAGGGGTCGTCGGCGACGGCCGTCGTCGCGCCCGCGCCCGAGACCAGTGCGACGACCGCGACCAGCGCGACGCCGAGCATGCAGAGGATCCCCCGCCCCATGCGGAGCAAGGTATAGACGGCGCCCCGCGGCTGCATGGGCCGTTCGGCCCATGGGGGGACGCTACGAGACCCGGACGACGACGGGCGAACCCGCGGCGCTGACGACCCCGGAGGCGGGCGACTGGGTCGCCGTCAGGCTGTGGTTGCCGATCAGGGCGAACTTGACCGAGAAGGTCACGACCCCCGTGGAGCCCACGACTGCGGTGCCGATCGCGACCGGGCCGTCGTACAGGACGACCGTGCTCCCGACGGGCGCGGAGACCGTGACGGTGACCGCCACGTTGTGGACGGCGGTCAGCGGGGCCGTGACCGTCGGGGGCGCCGGCACCGGGATCACGTTCACCTTGATCGCGACCGAGCTGATGCTCGTGGCATGCGCGTCGGTCTGCGTGGCGGTGATCGTGTGCAGCCCGGGGTCGAGGCTCTTGGTGAACGTCCACGTGCCGTTCAGCTGCACCTGCGCGCTGCCGATCCAGACGTTGCCGTCGTAGAGATCGATCCTGTTCCCGTAGCTGCCGGTGCCGGAGACCGTGACCGACGGCGTCTGGTTCGCGGCGACCGTGATGGTCGGCGCAGGCGGAGGCGCATAGACCGTCACGTTGACGACGACGCTCGAGTCACTCACGAGCGACGGGGACGCCGACATCGTGTACGTCGCCGTCAGCGCGTGCGTGCCGACGCCGAGCGTGACCGTCTTCGTCCAGTTGCCCGTGACGAGGAATGCGACCCCGAGCTTCGCCTTGCCGTCGTAGAGCTGCACCCAGAAGGTGCCGGGCGCGAAGCCGCTCAGCGTGACCGGGGACGTGGTGGTCGTCACGGCGGGCGTCGAGGCGGAGAAGACCGGCGCGTCCGGATCGACCGTGACCCACACAGCGGTGCTCGCCGCGCTCGTCAGGCCGCGATGCGGGACCTCGTTGACCGTCTGCTTCGCGGTCAGCGTGTGGATGCCGGGCGTGCCGAGCGTGAAGGTGACCGTCCAGGTGCCGTCGGCGCGCACCGTCGTCGTCGTGACGAGGCTCGTGCCGTCGTAGATCGTGACCGTGTCGCCGACGTCGCCGGTGCCGGAGAGCGTGACGCTGTGCGTCGGAGTCGTCTCCGGCGGGTGCGTGGTCGCGATCACCGGCGCGTCGGCGAGGCCGATCGCGAGCCAGAGCTTGTCGGTCGCAAGCACCGTTCCGGTTGCGCTCGAGATGTACCCGGCGGTGGCGAGCTTCGTGAACGCGATCTGCTGCGCCGGCGTGAGGTTCGCCTGCTCGGGCGCGGTCAGCTGGCCGCGGATGACGATCCGCGCCAGGATGCCGCGCTGCAGCCCGTCGAGCTTCAGGCGGTCGAGCTCCTCGTCGAAGCCGGCCGGCGTCGGCAGGACGGTGAACGCGAGACTGTCCTCGTCGGGCTCGTTGCCGGTGTGGATCTCGCCGTGCGCGAGGTGGACGCCGCCACGGCAGTCCCAGCCACCCCTGCTGCCGCAGAAGAAGAGGCCGAGCTCGATGTCCGGCGCGAAGCTCCACGCCCAGGCGCCGTGGCCGTTGCCGTCCCAGCCCGGCCACGGTCCCCAGCTGCCCCACCACATGCCGCCGTACCACCACGGCCAGAGGCCGGGCGCGGGCGGGGTCGGGCCGCCGTCGGCGGGCCAGCCCCAGTACCCGTCGTGATGGCCGGGGCCGGGCACGAAGGTGAACGGAACGGGCGTGCCGTCGTCGCCGTCGCTCCAGGCGAGCATCAGCAGGTCGTCGTCGTGCTGCCACGGGCCGCGCACGACCGTCTTCGTGCCTTCGCGCCACGGCATGACGAACAGGTCGTCGTCGTGCGTCCAGTCGTCGTAGAGCCGGTCGGTCGCGCTGTTCGCGATCAGGATGTCGCGGCCGGTCCCGCCGAAGGCGAGGTCGGCGTTCGACGGCTGGCTCGAGCGCGGATCCGGGATGTTGTTCGCGTAGCGGCTCGTCCCGCGCAGCTGCTGCACGAGGCGCGTGAGGATGCCCTGCTCGTCGCCGGTGAAGAGCTCGTCGTGGTTCTCGAGCACTGCCGCCGAGAACTGGTCGATCGCGTTGTTCCGGTTCGCGATCCAGCCGAGCGAGTTCCAGTACTGCGCGAGGTTCAGCTCGTCGATCAGGTGCGCCAGGTCGTGGCTGCTCGCGTTCGCGTACTGGGTCGTGAGCGAGCGGAGGTAGTCATAGGTGACGGTGAAGTCGACGTAGGTCGAGTCGAGGTTGTCGTCGGCCTGCAGCAGGTCGTTGCCGTCGCCGCCGTAGAGGTGGTCGGAGTTCGAGCCGCCGACGAGCCAATCGTTGCCGCCGTCGCCGAAGATGACGTCCTGGCCGTCGTCGACCGGCGACCAGATCGTGCCGGAGTCGAAGTTGAGCAGGAAGTCCGCGACGACGTTGCCGAAGCGATCGCGCAGCATGATCTTCGAGTACGGATCGCTCAGGCTGAAGAACGTGAACGTCGCGATCGAGTCGGTGTACCCGAGGAGGTTGCCGGGCGTGTAGTACGCCGACAGGCTCGCGAGGACGGCCAGCGGGTTGCGCGCGTTGTCGTAGTAGAACGGCAGGGCCTCGGCGCCCGACATCGCGTCGTCGCCGTTGCCGCCGTGCAGCGCGTCGTCGCCGAGGCCGCCGTACATCACGTCGGCGTTGCCGATCAGGATCGGCACCAGGTCGGCCGTGTAGTGCAGGCGGCCGGTGATGTTGACGGTGATCGGCTCGTCGTCGTTCCCCGGCTGATCCATGTCGAGCGTCACCTGCGTCGTCGCGGCAATCCCGTACAGCGGCTCGGCGTAGCCGTTGCGGCTCTGCGCGAGCAGGCCGTCGTCGCCGAGCAGGCCGTCGTTGCCGGCGCCGCCCGACATCCAGTCGCGGCCGGACTCGCCGTACAGCTGGTCGTCCTGGCCGCCGCCGAAGAGCGTGTCTGCGCCCGTGCCGCCGTGGATGATGTCGTCGCCCGAGCCGCCCCACAGGAAGTCGCCGCCGCCGATGTTGGTGTTGCGGAGCGGGTCGGTCGTGATCGTCGTGTAGAGCTGCGGCAGCCACGGCGTCGTCGCGACGTAGTCGGTGTCGCCGAACGGGCTGTAGTCGAGCAGCTGGATCGCGCGCGGGATCACGAGCTCGGTCGGCGCCGTGCTCTGGTCGGTGCGGTTCAGGTCGTAGACGTAGCTGAGGAAGTGGCCGGAACCGTCGGTCAGCTTGTAGATCAGGCCGTTGTCGCCGACGATCGCGTCCGCGTCGCGGGCGTGGCCGTTCGCGCTCAGGTCGCCGAGGTCGTTGATCCCGTTCCGGTTGCCCGAGCCACCGTCGATCGCGTCCGCGCCGTCCGGCCGCGTCGTGCCCGGCGCGAGGTACAGGCTCGAACTGCCGCCGATCAGGTCGTCCTGGCCGAGGTTGCCGAAGATCAGGTCGTTGCCCGGGCCGCCCTCGACGTAGTCGGCGCCGTCGCTGCCGAGCCCGGCGAAGTCGTCGGCCGAGGCGCGCGGGTTGTCCCACGTGCCGAGGTCGAGCGTGATCGAGCCGTCGCCCTCGATCCGGTCGTTGCCGTTCTGGCCGAAGATCACGTCGTCGCCGGCGCCGCCCGCGATCCGGTCGTTGCCGTAGAGGCGCGTATCGAGGCTGCCGCTGTCGAAGAGGACGATCGTGCGCTCGCTGGCGTGCGTCGGGTCGAGCGTCGGGACGCGCGTGACGTTGAGCTGGATCTGGCCGCTCGCGGTGACGGTGTAGATCGGGCCTGTCGCGTTCGTGAGGGCGGACACGCGCGGGTCGATCGCGTTGCCCTGCGGCAGGATCGACGCGTTGTCGCCGGCGATCACGTCGTTGCCGGCGCCGCCGTCGATCGTGTCGCTGCCGTCCTGGCCCTGCGTCAGGTTGCCGAGCGCGTCGTACGCGCCGGGCACGTTGTTGCCGCCGATCAGGTCGTCTTCACCGATTCCGGCGGTGATCGTGTCGTTGCCCTGGCCGCCGATCACGATGTTGCGGCCGTCGCCGGCGCTGATCGTGTCGCCCGCGCCGCCGAAGGAGTCGAGCGTGTAGATCGACGTGTAGGTGAACGTGGTCGGGCCGGTCGGCATCTTCAGGTCGACGGGGATGCCCGGGAACGTCGGGCTGCCGGAGATCAGGCCGAAGTCGCCGAAGATCAGGTCGTCGCCCGAGCCGGTCGTGATCGTGTCGGAGCCCGCCTCGCCCATGACGATGTCGTTGGCCGAGCCGATGATCGTGATCACGTCGTTGCCGCCGATCGTCGGTGCGATGGGCTGGATCACGTCGATGTCGCGCGAG
>Ga0066662_10001382_pt1 | contig 11106 bp, 12 predicted proteins | sample GraSoiAngelo_111_FD_133939 | JGI IMG/M metagenome (GOLD analysis project Ga0066662, IMG submission 133939) | Grasslands soil microbial communities from the Angelo Coastal Reserve, California, USA - 14_0903_12_40cm | ecosystem: Environmental > Terrestrial > Soil > Grasslands | place: USA... | reverse complement strand
TGAGCACCGACAGGTGGTCGGCGATGAAGAAGCCGTGGGAGCGGATGACCTCGAAGTGCACGTCGTGGTAGGGGAAGCCGGCGATCGCGAGCTGCGTGATCAGCTCATTCGCACCGATGTTCGCGACCGTCTGGTCGCTGTCGCCCGCGAGGATGAGCACCTTCGTGCGGCCGTCCAGCGGATTCAGCTTGAGCGGCGGGTCCATCGTCCCCGCGGGAAACACGCTCAGGATGCGTCCCGGCACGAGCCCGGTGACCGACGAGATGCCGGCGTAGTCGGCGACGAGGCGCCCGCCGCGCGAGTACCCGATCGCGGCGACCGGCACGCCCGAGGCGACGTGTGGCATCGCGTTGGCGATGCCGCCGAGCAGGTGCTTCATCGCGCCGTTCTGCATCGGGTAGGCCTCGTAGGCGGGATACACGACCTCGTACCCCTCGCGAGCCATGTGCACGAGCCACGGCCGGTGGTAGTACGGCGTCGTCTCGCGCTGGCCGCCGAGCCCGTGCACGAAGAGCACGATCAGCTTCGGCTTCGCCGGCGCGAAGACCCACACACGTGTTGCCCCGCTCCCGTAGGCGTGCTCGGTGAAGGAGGGCACGGCCGCGTGTCGCGGTGCGCCGCCGCACGCGACGAGCAGGAGCGGCAGCAGGAGGAGCGTCCAGCGCATCTCCGACTGAGACACCCACCGCGCCGAATGGTTGTTGGCCGCTCGTTAAGCGGAAAGCGGCCCCGGGTGGAATCGAACCACCGCACGGAGCTTCGAAGGCTCCCGCTCTGTCCTCTGAGCTACGGGGCCGAGCGAGACGAACCTTACCGAGGGTGGCGAACGGGACTCGAACCCGCGACCACCGGGACCACAACCCGGGGCTCTACCAACTGAGCTACCGCCACCGTGCGAGGCTCATCGTAGCGGCGTCTCGTCCAGGCGCTCACGCAACTCCACGAGTGACTCGAAGACCGCGGCCGCGCCGAAGTCGAGCAGCTCCTGCTTCGACCACCCGCCGGTGATCACGCACACCGTCTCCAGCCCGGCATTCGCGGCCGCCTCGATGTCCCAGCGCGAGTCGCCGACCATCACGGCGTCGCGTGTCCCCGCCTTCTCGAGCGCCGCGTTGACGATGTCCGGGTGCGGCTTGCTCCGCTCGACGTCGTCAGCGGTCGTGCAGTCGTCGACCAGCTCGCGCACGCCGAGCTTGGCGAGGAAGAAATCGAGGTCGCCCTCGTTCGCCGACGAGGCGAGCACGACCGCCGAGCCGCGCCGCTTCAACTCCTCGATCAGCTCGCGCGCGCCGTCGAGCGGTTCGCATTCGTCGCGCACCCGCTCGAACTCCTCGTGCGACGCGTCGCGCAGGTCGTCACCGACTCGCCGCTCGACGTCGTCGCCGGCGATCGCACGGACGAGCTGGTCACCGCCCATGCCGATGTGGCGATGGACTCGCCACATCGGCACGACGATGTCGTGACGGCGGAACGCCCGGTACCACGCGAGCGCGTGCTGGTAGTTCGCGTCGACGAGCGTCCCGTCGAGGTCGAGCAGCGCTGCGCGGCTCAGCTCGCCGCCGTTCCCGCGGCCTGCCGCTTCTCGGCGTGCGAGCCTTCCTTGAACTCCTCGATCATCTTCTTGTTGAACGCGGGGATGTCGTCCGGCTTGCGGCTCGTCACGACGCCGCGGTCGACCACCACCTCCTTGTCGACCCAGTTGCCGCCTGCGTTCTCGATGTCCGTCTGGAGCGTCGGCCACGAGGTGAGCGTGAGGTCGCGAACGACGCCCGCTTCGACGAGCACCCACGGCCCGTGGCAGATGACGGCGAGCGGCTTGCCCTGCTCGTACAGCTCACGCACGAACGCGACGGCGTTCTCGTCGCCGCGCAGCTGGTCCGGGTTGCCAACACCGCCCGGGACGAGCAGCGCGTCGTAGTCGGAGGCGTCGACCTCCTCGGCGAGCTTGTCGACCTGCTCCGACTCCGCCGGGTCGAAGTGGTTGAACGTCTTGATCTCACCCGGCTTCAGCGAGACCAGCTCGGTCTCTGCGCCCGCCTCCTGCAGCGCCTTGCGCGGCTCGACGAGCTCTGCGCGCTCGACCATGTCCGCGGCGAGGATCGCCACGCGCTTCCCCTTCAGTTCATCTGCCATCGTTACCTCCTCGGACTGGTTCTCCGGTTCAGGTAGCCGAACGGCGCGCGATGAAAACTAGGGAAGCGGCTGCCAGGCCGGATCGGCGTTGTCGGGCGGGAAGGTGCCCGGGTCGCACGTGTCGGCATCCGGGTCGCAGTCGCCCCCGTCGGTCGGCGGCGGGTCGTTCGTGAGGTTGACCTGGCCCGAACCGTCGGCGTTCATGACGTAGATCTCGCCGTTGCCGTCCCGGTCGCTGACGAAGACGATCTTCTTCCCGTCGGGCGAGAACTGCGGGCTCGAGTCGTTTGCGTCGGGATTCGGGGTGACGTCGGCGGCGCTCCCGCCCTTCGCCTTGACCCAGATGTCGTCGTCGCCGTTGTCGTCGTTGCGCGCGAACGCGAGGGCGAAGTTCCACGCAAACGAGGGCGCGGCGTCGTCACCGCCGGTGGTGGTCGCTTCCGCACAGCCGGCGCTCGACGCGATCACGGTCGTGTCGGCCTTGCCGTCGACGGCGTCGCGGCGATAGGCGACCTGCTTGCCGTCCGGCGACCAGGCCGGCGCGCTCAGGTACCCGGCGTCGCTGCACAGCTTCTTCGCCGGCCCGCCGCCGGAGGGCACGACGTAGATCGAGGTGTTGTCACCGTCGTCGTTGCTGACTGCGATCTGGGCTCCGTCGGGCGACCAGGCCGGGTCGGCCGCGCCGTCGACGAGCTTCGTCGGCCCGGAGCCGTCGGCCTTGCTGACGTAGACCGCCTGACTCCCCTCGTCGTCGGTCGCGACGTACGCGAGCTTGCTGCCGTCCGGCGACCAGGCCGGATGCGCGTACGTCACGGGCGCGTCCTCGGTCGAGCTCGTGAGCTGCGCCGCACCGGTGCCGTCGGAGCTCATCACCCAGATGTCGCCGTCCCGGGCCCACGCGATCTTGCCGTTGCGCTTCGGCTTCGGCGCGAGCGGCGCCGGCGGCTTCGGGACCGGCTTGACGGCGATCGGTTTCTTCGGCTTCTTCCCTTTCGCGCCGGCGGGGACGGCGACGACGAGCGCCACTGCGAGCAGCAGGCATGCGCCCGGGAGGATTCGAACCTCCGACCAACGGCTTAGAAGGCCGCCGCTCTTCCGCTGAGCTACGGGCGCGTCCCTCAAGGGTACTGGCCCCTACCGCTAGTGACGGACGCCGAAGTCGGTCGTGATGATCGTGACCTCGAGCCCGTGGTAGGTGCCGGGGGCGGCCGGGAGGTGCACGGCCGAGACGCCGATCTCGCGCCAGCGCGCGGTCAGGATGTTCGCGCGGTGCTCGGGTGAGTTCATCCAGAGCTGGAGCGCGTGCTCCGGGTCGACGTCGGGCGACGACCAGAGGAGGTTCTCGCCGACCGACCAGTAGCCGTAACCGTTCGCGGCGTACCAGTGGCCGATCCGCTTCCAGAAGGCGGTGCCGTCGTGGGAGTTGTGCTCGAAGTAGCCGTCGTCGCCCATCTCGCGCGAGTGCTGCTCGGCGGCGGCCGTGAGGCGCGCGCTGATCTTCAGCGGGGCGAGGCCGTGCTGCGCGCGAATCGAATTCAGCTGCTGGAGGACGCCGCTCTCGAGGCTCGAGAGCGCGACCGCCGAGCCGGCCTTGCCGGGCGATGCGACGGGCGCAGCGAATGCGCCGACGAGCGCGACGATCGCAAGAGCAACTGCGAGCCTGATCCCCCGGGCTTCCACATGACGACAATCGGCTCTTTCGCCTCAGGGAACATCGGCCGTCCGGGGCATCTTTCGGGACCACAAGTCCCACTGTTACAAGTGATACGCGGCCTACCCGAAACGGGTAAAGGCGGCTACCCCGGCGGGCGGGGAACGAGCGCCGGCGCCGTACCGCGCCGGTGGGCCATCTGGTCGCGGAGGACGACCTGGATCGCCCCGGCGACGGGGATCGCCGCGAGCGCGCCGAGGATCCCGGCGAGCTCTGCGCCGACGAGCACGGAGACGAGCACGGCCAGGGCCGAGAGCTCGACCGTCCGCCCGTAGATCACCGGCTGGAGGAAGTGGTTCTCGAGCTGCTGGTAGACGATGAAGAACGTGACGACGACGATCCCCGCGGGGACCGAGTGGATGAACGCGACGATCCCGACGATCACCCCGGCGATCGTCGCCCCGGCGAGCGGGATCAGGTCGAGCACCGCGACGATCAGGCCCAGCGCGACCGCGTACGGCACGCCCATGATCAGCAGCACGACGGTGATCGACGCGCCCGCGATCAGGCTGATCAGCAGGTTGCCGGTGACGTAGCCGCCGACCGTGCGGTAGATGTCGTCGCCGACGCGCCGCCACCGCGTCTGCGACCGCTCGGGGAAGAGCGCATAGATCCGCTCCATCCACATGGAGCCCTCGAGCAACAGAAAGAAGGTCAGGAAGACGATCGTGACCGTCGCGGCGATGATCGAGATCACGCTCTTCGTCACCGACAACGCGGCGCCCGAGAGACCGAGCACCTTCGTCGCGCCGCCCTGCTTGACGGAGGCGCGCACCTTCTCGACGACGTGGTACTTCGTCTCGAGGAAGCCGAGTCGCCCGCGGCCGTGCGTCACCTGGTCGACGTAGCCGGGCAGCGCCTGCACGAAGCCGTTGACCTCGTCGACCAGCCGAGGGATGAACGTCGCGCCGAGCGCCGCGATCGCAATCAGCAAGATGATGTAGGCGACCGCGATCGACGAGCCACGGCCGAGATGCGTGCGCCGTTGCAGCCACCCCACGAGCGGGTTGAGCGCGAGCGCGAGGAAGAGCGCGATCACGACCCAGGCCAGCACGTGCCGCGCGATCCAGATCACCTCGAGCGTGAGCGCGACCGCGAGAATGATCAGCAGGACACGGAAGACCGTGCTCGGGCGAAAGTCGACCACGCGGTCTTCGGCCACGGTCGAAGCATCACCGGCGGGCCGGACGTTGTTACGGTGCGCAGGTGACGTTGCTCGGCACACCGGTGGAGGAGCACGCGGCGCTGCCCGGCGGCGGGTCGGTCGTCATCTGGGTCGGCGTGCCCGACGATCCGTACTTCGACGACAAGAGCGAGCTCACGACCGTCGACATCCAGCTGCGCGAGGGGAACGGCATCGTCGCGACGCTCTCGACCGTGCTCGACCCCGAGCAGGTGAGCGAGGCACGCCAGCTCGCCCGCGAGGTCAAGGCGGCGATCGAGTCCGGCGAGATCGGCCTGCACGCGTCCGAGCTCGAGCCGTTCGCCGACAAGCTGCGCTAACCCAGCAGGTCGCGGTCGATCCAGTCGAGTGCGACGGCGAGCTGCCGGCGCTGCACAGCGCGCACCTGCGGCGCCGTCTCCGGCGGCGGCAGCCCCGCGACGGCGGCCCACACACCCGCGATGAACGCGGCCTCGACGCCCGCGTTCGGCAGCACCTCCCACGGCGGCGGCCCTCCTTCGACCTGCAGGCTCGGCAGCCACGCGCCGACATCGAGCGGCCAGCTGCCGATCGAGAGCCAATTCCAGTCGACGAGGATCGCGCGCCCGCCGCGGAAGCACAGGTTGTCGCTGCGCACGTCGAAGTGGCAGAGGTCGTCGCCCGTCGCCGGATCGGCGTCGACGGCCGTGAGGATCCGCGGCAGCGCTCGGTCGAGCCAATCCGCGTCACGCAGACCGAGCGAGAGGAACGGCGCAGGATCGCGCTCGACCTCACGCCAGCGGTCGTAGAGGTCGGGGAACTGCTCGCGCACCGTCAGCGTGTTCGGCGGCGGCGTGCACGTCGCGAGCGCACGCAGCGACTCGAGCACTGCCTGCACGCGCGCGTCGTCCCAGCGGGGCGTCCAGTCGGCGTCGCTCAGGTCCTCGATCGCGAGCACCGGCCGCACGCCGTCGTCGTCCCAGCCGAGCAGCGCCGGGATGAAATCGCCCTCGAGGTGCGCGTAGACCTCGTGCTCGCGCCGCAGCCAGCGGGCGAGGTTCTCCGCCTCCGCCGACTTGACGAATGCGCGCCTGCCGTCGGCGAGCGTCACCGCATAGCGATCGGCTGTCGAGTAACCGCCGGCGCGGGGCTCGTAGCTGACCGGCGGCGCACCGAGCGCACGTTCGATGCGCTCGTCGAGCTCTTTCATCGCAGCTCCAGCTCACGGATGGTGAGCGTGCTGTTCGAGCGCAAAGGCTCTTGAACGCCGGTGTCGACGAAGCCGTACCGCTCGTACAGGTGCCGTGCCGCGTCGTTGCCATCGGTCACGCTGAGCCTGATCGCGCGACCGCCGTCGTGTTCTCGTGCCCACGCGACGACGGCGTCGAGCAGCGCGCGGCCGACGCCACCTCCGCGCGCAGCGGGCTCGACCCACATCGAGATCACCTGCCACGCGCCGTCGTCGGTCGCGAAGACGCCAGCGATTCCAACGGCTGCGTCACCGTCCCACGCGAGCACCATCGCCTGCGCGTCGCTCTCGGCGGATTTCTGCGCCCACTCGCGCCACCATTGCTCGGCTCGCGCGACGGCCTCGGCGTGCGTCGTCCCGAAGGCGTCCGGAGCGTCGTCGAGTGCGCGCAGGCGCACGTCGCGAAGCGCTTGCCAGTCGCCGGATGTGACCCGCCGAATCTCCACGCGGCTACCCTATGTCCGCGCGCCCGTGGTGAAACGGTTATCACGAGACCCTTCCAAGGTCTGGTTGTCGGTTCGATTCCGACCGGGCGCTTCGCTATCGTTGTCCTAGGTGAAAACAGAGGCGCGGGACGAGGCGCGCAGGTTGCGTCTCGAGGGTGCGTCCATCACGGAAATCGAGAACGCACTGGGCGTCTCCCGGTCGAGCGTCAGCCGCTGGGTGCGAGACGTCGAGCTCGGGCCCGAGCAACATGCGCGGCTCGTCGAGCGCGTGCGCATGGGCCCCATCGTCGCGGCAAAGCGCAAAGCGGCCTGGGCACGGAAGGTGCGGCAGGGTTACCAGGACGAGGGGCGCCTGCTCGCGCGCGAGCGCGACCTGACGTACGCCGCCGGTTGCATGCTCTATTGGGCCGAAGGCTCGAAAGGGCGCAATGCCGTCCAGATCGTCAATTCCGATCCTGCGCTGCTCGTCTGTTTCGCCGCGTTCCTCCGACGTCACTTCGACGTAAGAGCAGAGAACATCACGTTGAAGTGCAACCTGTTCGCCGACCACGTCGCGCGCCAGCGCGAGATCGAGGACTTCTGGCTCGACAAGCTCGGCCTCGCCCGGGAATCGCTGCGCAAGTCGTCGGTCAACCGGTACTCCAAGTACAGCGAGAAGAAGCGCGCGAACAAGCTGCCATACGGCACGGCAACGATCTCCGTGCACAGCACGCGGATCGTCCAGACGATCTACGGGTCGATCCAGGAGCTCGGCGGGTTCGACCGGCCGGAGTGGCTCGACTGACCGCCTAGTCTCCTTCCGTGCTTCTCGCACACGCGCCCTCCCCGTACGCGTGGCAGGCGGACGTCGACACGACGGTCGTCGTCCCCGCGCTCTCGCTGCTCTATCTGTACGCCGTCGGCCGCTACGGCGCGTCACGCCGGCGGATCGTGCTCTACGCGTTGGGGATGCTGCTGCTCGCCGTCGCATTCTGGACGCCGTTGCACCACCTCGGGCTGCACTACCTGCTGACCGCGCATCTCTTGCAGAACGTGATCCTCGCGGAGTGGGCACCGCTCTTCGTCGTGCTCGGGGTGTCGCACGCGATGGCGGAGGTGCTGTCACGACGGCGCGCGTGGCGGTTCATGACGCACCCGGCCGTCGCCTTGCCGCTCTGGCTCGTCGACTACTTCCTCTGGCACGTGCCGGTCGTGTACGAAGCGGCACTCGACCACCAGTCGTGGCTGATCCACGTCGAGCACGCGTGCTACTTCGCGACGGGGATCCTGATGTGGTGGCCGCTGCTCCAGGACGTGCCACGGCGCCTCGCGTCGGGGACGCGCGTCGCGTACGCGTTCGCCGCGTTCGTCCTCGCCGCGCCGCTTGGGCTGCTCTTCGCGCTGGTGCCGCGTCCTGTCTACGACTTCTACGTCGACGCGCGGCCGCGGGTGTGGGGACTGTCGCCCCTCGCCGACCAGCAGATCGCCGGCGTGACGATGGCGAGCGAACAGGCCGTCGTCCTGTTCGTCGTCTTTCTCTACTGGTTCCGGCGGTTCCTCGCCGAGGAGGGCGCTACTTGAGGCAATTCGAGATGACGATCTCATCGTCGCTTTTCGGATGGAGTCGCCATAGGACCACGACGTTTTTGGAAACCCGGAGGACGTCCTCCACTCCGACGTTCTTCGAGTGGAAACGCCGATACGCATTCGCGATGTTGTTGGCAGCGTCGGCCGAAGAAGTGAACGAGAGCGTGGCGTCGTTGAACGGCAAGTGAACGCGGAAAGCCGCGTCCGCTGTGGAGGCTACGAAGTCGACCCGCCGTGAGATGTCGACACCGGGATGCTTGCGCAAGCAGGGCTCGGTCAGCCGCTGTGAGTACAGCGGAATAGTCTTGCTCCCGCCGCAGCCGGCCAGCACGACGATCGCGCCCGCACACACGAGAATCCGCTTCACGGCGAGGAGTGTACGGACCGAAACGGCCCGCATCGCTAAGGTCCCGCCGTGGCCGACGACGATCAGCGACTCGAGGCGTACGCGCGGCTTGCCGTGCAGGTCGGCCTCAACCTCCAGCCGGGGCAGACACTCGGGATCAACGCGCTGATCGAGCACGCGCCGCTCGCACGGGCGATCACGCGCGAGGCGTACAAGGCCGGCGCGCAGTTCGTCGACGTCCTCTACACCGACCAGCACGTCCGCCGCGCGCACATCGAGCAGGCGGACAGCGCGCGGCTCGGCTACTCGCCGCCGTGGCTCGTGCGCCGGCTGAAGGAGCTCGGCGAGATCGGCGGCGCCCTCGTCGCGCTCAGCGGCAACCCGGAGCCCGAGCTGTTCGCCGACCTCGACGGCGAGCGGGTCGGCAAGGCGCGGATGCGCGAGGTTGCCGAGGCATCGCTCGAGCTCACCGACGGCCTCTGCAACTGGACGATCGTCGCGTACCCCAACGAGGGCTGGGCGCAGACGGTGTTCGGCGAGCCCGACGTGGAGCGGCTCTGGACGGCCGTCGGCCAGGCGGTACGGCTCGACCAGCCCGACCCCGTCGCGGCTTGGCGCGACCACATCGGCCGGCTGCAGGAGCGCGCGACGTCGTTGAACGAGCGCCGCTTCGACCACCTTCGCTACCGCGGGCCGGGCACCGACCTGACGATCGGCCTCCATCCGGACTCGAACTGGCAGGCAGCGCTCGACGAGTCGAACGGAATCGAGCACGTCGCGAACATGCCCACCGAAGAGGTGTTCACGACGCCCGACTTCCGGCGCACCGAAGGAACCGTCCGCTCGACACTTCCGCTGCAGATCCAGGGCAACATCGTGCGCGACCTCGAAGTGCGGTTCGAGCATGGACGCGCCGTCGCGGTGAAGGCGTCGAGCGGCGAGGACGTGATGCGCACGCACATCGCGACCGACGACGGCGCAGCGCAGCTCGGCGAGGTCGCGCTCGTCGACGGTCACTCAGCCGTCGGCAAGACCGGTCTCGTGTTCTACGACACGCTGTTCGACGAGAACGCGTCGTCGCACATCGCGCTCGGCGCGGCGATCGTGCAAGCCGTTCCCGGGGCGCACGACCTCTCGCCGGAAGACCGCTCGGCGAAGGGCGTGAACCAGTCGTCGATCCACACCGACTTCATGATCGGCTCGAACGAGCTCGAAGTGGACGGCGTGACGAAGGGCGGCGAAGCCGTGCCGATCCTGCGGAACGGCGACTGGGTTCTAGACTGACGCGTAGCGGGACGTAGCTCAGCCTGGTAGAGCGCTGCCTTTGGGAGGCAGAAGCCGTCGGTTCGAATCCGACCGTCCCGACTCACGGCTCGATCTCGCGGAGCTCCGCGTCGGCCAGCTCCCAGCCGCGGCGCACCAGCAGGCGCTTCTCCTCCTCCGTCCAGCGCGGTTGCGAGCGGAAGCCCGGCTCGAGGCCCACCCCCTCGGTGGAACCGCGCACGACGATGCGCGGGACGAGGCGGTCGTGACGGAACGGGAAGCGCGCGGAGGCGAACCGCGCGTCGACAGCGTCGCGCACGCTCGGCTCGGTGACGAGCGACAGGACGTCATGACGAAGCGCCCGCAGCTCGCGCAGTGACTGGTCCTTCTCGACCGCGACCCGCTCCTCGCCTTGCGTGTTACGCAGGATCGAGACGCGCGCCAGCCGGACGACCATGTCGGCGAGATGTGCGGGCTCGCCGTTCGCGGCGCGCGCCTCCGCGTGGTCGATCTCCGCGAGGAACGCGCGGATCGGCGGGATCTTCCCGAACCGCTGCAACCGCCGCTTCAGCGGCTGCAGCGCCGCGACACCGAGGCGCGGGTAGCGCGGCAGGTACCGAAACGCGACGATCAGCTCGACGTCCGGATGCTCGTACGCAAGCCCGAGCGGGAAGTTGCGCACCCACGCGCCGTCCGTCGCGATGCGATCCCCGACGCGCAGAGGCAGCACGAGCGCCGACACGGCCGCTGACGCGAGCACCGCGCGGGCGAGCTCCTCGGGCGGTGTCGTGCGGGACGAATACCGCAGCTCGTAGTCCTCGTCGTCCCGCTCGTGGTCGTCGGTGACGTCCGTCGCGAGCACGACGAGCTCGACCGGAGCGTTCGCGAGCTCGCGCGCGATCTCGTTCATGCCGAACGCGTCGTCGATCGTCTGCGGCAGCGCGTAGTCGTGCAGGCCGAGGAACGGCAGGCGCCAGAGCCGGTTCGGCCGAAACGCCTGCTCCGGCTGCAGGGCCATGAGGAAGGACTCGAGGTCGTCGAGCCGGTCGAGGGCCGCCATCGAGCCGGCGAGCGCGCCCGACGACGTGCCGAAGATCGCCGCGACGCGCGGCCACAACACGCTCGCCCGCAACCGCTGCAGGAACCCCAGCTCCATCATCACGCCGTTCACGCCGCCGCCCGAGAGCACGACTCCGACGTCCCGTTTCGCCGCCATCGAGCACAAGGGTAGGTTGCGCGGCTCATGTCCGA
>Ga0066662_10001381_pt1 | contig 11111 bp, 13 predicted proteins | sample GraSoiAngelo_111_FD_133939 | JGI IMG/M metagenome (GOLD analysis project Ga0066662, IMG submission 133939) | Grasslands soil microbial communities from the Angelo Coastal Reserve, California, USA - 14_0903_12_40cm | ecosystem: Environmental > Terrestrial > Soil > Grasslands | place: USA... | reverse complement strand
TCCGAGGCCGTCGTGCTGTACTTGATGCTGTTGTCGCCCTCGTTGGTCTTGAGGTACTCGACCTTGCCCTGGCTGGCGGCCGTCATGAAGTCGTTCCACGTGTGAGCCTGGCTGCTCCCGGAGTTGTCGATGATCATCCGCTGCGCGAAGAACGCCAGCACGACGACGACGATGATGGGGAATGCCGCGCTCTTGAAGAATCTGCTCACGAGGTGGTCCGCCTACCTGCCTGGAGGGTGAATTGGAACGATACCACGGGGCATTTCCGGCTCATTGACGCCCTTTCGGACGTCACGGGCGCCACCCGTAGTACGGCGAACTACAGTGAGCGGTTCAGCCATTAGCGGGTCTATCGGCACCCCACCCGGCCGACTTGACCGACGACTGCGCGACCGTCAGACCAGGTCTTCGGGCAGCCGGGCCTCGTCCAGCGCGGCCACGTAGGGAAGGCTGCGGTAGCGCTCGCCGTAGTCGAGGCCATAGCCGATCGCGAACCGGTTGGGGATCTCGAAGCCGACGTAGCGGCAGGCGATATCCGTCTGCCGGCGCTCCGGCTTGGTGAGCAGGGCGCAGATCTCGAGCGTGGCCGGACCGCGCGCCTGCAGGTTGCGCACGAGGTAGGAGAGCGTGAGGCCGGAGTCGACGATGTCCTCGACGATGAGGACGTGACGGCCCTCGATGTTGGCGTCGAGGTCCTTCAGGATCCGCACCACGCCCGACGAGTCGGTGCCGCTGCCGTAGCTGGACACGGCCATGAAGTCGATCTCGCACGGCACGCTGATGCGCCGGACGAGGTCGGCCATGAAGAACACCGCGCCCTTCAGCACGCCCACCAGCAGCGGCTCGCGCCCGCGATAGTCGCGTGAGATGTCCTCCCCCAACTCCGCGATGCGCGCCTGCAGCGAGTCCTCGTCGACCAGCGTCTCGGCGATCAGCTGGTCCGGGTCGAGAGCCGTGAGGTCGCCGCTCATTGGCGCTCAGGATACCGCGCCGGCGGCCCGAAGCTGAGCGAGGTGCGATCGCGGACGGCCTCCACGTCTGCGCCCAGCGACAGCCGCTCCACGCCCGTCCGCCGGCGGGACAGCGCCTCCAGCCGACCGGTCAGCTGGCGCGGCAGCCGAAGCGGCCTGCCTGCCGCACGCTCGGCCGCCTCGCGCAGCACCAGCACGCGAAGCGCCCGGGGCAGGCTCGCCAGCCGGTCGACGTCGAGCGGATCGCCCAGGTGCTCCCCCGCCAGCTCTCCGAGCAGGTCGTCCAGCTCGCCGAGCAGCTCGGCCGACCGGGCCAGGTTGACCTCGGCGCCCGGGTGCACACGGGCCAGCGCCGGCATCACCTCCCGGCGGATCAGGTTCCTGCGAAGCCCGGTGTCGCCATTGGTCTCGTCCAGGCGCGGCTGCAGCCCCCGCCCGGCGCACCAGGCTCGCGTCTCGGCGGCGGCCAGGCAGAGCAGCGGGCGCACGATGCCGTTCGCGGCCGGCCGCATGGCTCGCAGCGCTCGCGGGCCCGAGGATGACGAGAGCCTGTAGACGACCGTCTCGGCCTGGTCGCTGAGCGTGTGGCCGGTCGCGATCGGCCTGCCGCCGGCGCGCTCACGGGCGACGGCGTAGCGGGCGTCCCTGGCCCGCGCCTCGACGTTGCCTCCCGCGGCAACGTCGACGGCGACGACCTCCGCGCCCAGCGAGGCGCAGTACGCCGCGTCCGACAACCCGGCCTCGCCGCGCAGCCCGTGCTCGACGTGCAGCGCCTCCACCGGGTGCCCGAGCTCGCGGAGGACGCCCCACAGGCACAGCGAGTCGGCCCCGCCCGACACGAGGGCGAGCACCGGCTGGCCGGGCTGGAGCAGCTCGTGCTGCTCGATGTACTCGGCGACGCGGCTCTCAGCGGGGGGCAGGCTCATCCGGCCGAACGAACCGACGGACGTAGGTGGTGCCGAGCTCGATGTAGCGGGCGTGGGCGGTCTCTGCGGCATCGAGGTCCCCGGCCGCGGTCGCCCGCTCGACCTCGGTCTGCAGCGCCGTCAGCTTGTCCTCGAGCCGGATCCGTAGCACGTCCTCCTTGGCCAGCTCGTCGGAGCGGCCGGCCAGCGCGACCGCCCGCGGCCCCCACGCGCTGCGCAGGTCGGAGAGCGCGTCCGAGCCCTCCAGCCGCTCCAACCCGGCCGCCGCCAACGGCGCCAGGCGTTCTTCGTCGAACCGCACCGGCACGACCGGCCCCGTGCCGGCGCCCGGCCTGAACCGTCCGCCGCAGCTGCAGGAGGCGAGCACGCGCGCGAGGTCGTCCTCGATCCCCTCGCTGCCCAGTCGGAAGTCGTCCGGGTCGGCGACGGCCAGCCTGACCAGGCCGGTCTCGACCGGCGCCATGTCGAGATCGACGGTGCGCCCGCAGTCGTCGCAGTGCCAGAGATCGCTCACGGGCACAGCCTACAGCCAGCCGTCCAGCGCCCGGCGGCAGGCAAAGGGCGCCTCCAGCGTCGGCATGTGGCCGCAGCGCGGCAGCACCCGCGCCTCGCCGCGCAGGGCCGCGGCGAGCAGCGCGCCGTTGGGTGCATGCACGTCGTCCTCGCCCCACAGGGTGAGCGACCGGCAGCCGACCAGCGCCGACGGCTCGCGCAGGTCGAGGCCGTGCAGCTCGGGCAGGTAGTCCTCGAGCGCGGGCGCGGCGGCTGCGGCATGCCGGATCATCCGCTCGCCGAGCGCGGGCGCCACCGCGTGCGGCCGGCGCATGCCGAACGACCCGAACACCAGACGGCGGCCGGGGCGGGTCGCGGCCAGCGGCCGCGCGGCCGTCTCGGCCACCCACCCCAGGGCGGGCGCCGCGCGAACCAGATGCCGTGCCGGGCCGAGCCGCAGGGGCACCATCCCCACCGGCGACATGCAGACCAGCGCTCCCACCGGGTGCCTCGCCGCCCAGTGCACGCAGATCGGCGCGCCAAGCGAGTGCCCGAGCAGGGCAGGGCGCTCGGCTCCGGCCAGCGCCATGGCCGCAGCAAGGTCGTCCGCGGCCGCGTCGAGGCTCCAGGGCACGAGCCGGTCGCTCGCGCCATGCCCGTGCAGATCCGGGAGCAGCACCCGCCGGCCGGTGGCTGCGACTGCGCGGGCCAGCGGCAGCAGGTAGGCGGGGCTTCCCATCAGCCCGTGCAGCATGACCACGGGCGGGCCCTCGCCGTGCTCGAGGAAGTTGACGCGGCGGCCGCCAAGCACGACGCTCTGCCGGTGCACGGACCGGACGATAGCGAGAGCGCCAGCGGCTGGGACGCCACCGCGGCCGCCTGGGAGCGGAACCGCGCGCGGATGTGGGCGGCCACCCACGCCGTCGGCGAGGGGCTGGTCGAGATGGCCGCGCCGCGTCCGGGCGAGGTGGTGCTGGAGCTCGCCGCCGGGGCCGGCGACACTGGCCTGCTCGCACTCGACCGGGTTGGGCGCGCGGGGCGCCTGATCCTGACCGACAGCTCGACCGGCATGCTCAACGCCGCCGGCCGCAACGCCGAGCGGCACGGAGCGGGCACGCTGCCCGCCAACGTCGAGCTCCGCCGGATCGACGCGGAGGCGATCGACATGCCCGACGGAAGCGTCGATGTCGTGCTCTGCCGCTGGGGCTACATGCTGATGGACGACGCCTTGGCCGCGCTCGCCGAGACCCGGCGCATCCTTCGCCACCCGGGCGGCCGGGTGGCGCTTGCCGTGTGGGCGTCGCGGGAGCGCAACCCCTGGAACACCGCCACCGCCGAGCCGTTGGCGGAGCGCGGCCTCGTGCCGGCCGCGCTGCCGGACGAGCCGGGCATGTACCGGCTCTCCGACGCCGGCGAGCTGGAGCGGTTGCTGCATGCCGCCGGGTTCACGACGGTCGAGCTGCGCGAGCTTCCGGTCAGCTGGCGCTTCCGCGATCTCGACGAGCAATGGGCGGTCATGACCGATATCTCACCCTCGCTGCACGCGGCGCTCGAGCAGCTCGACGACGAGCAGCTGGCCTCCCTCCGGGCCGAGGTCGCCGCGCGCTGCGAGCCGTACCGCACAGGGGACGGCTACGTGCTCCCGGGCGTCTCGATCGGAGCGCTGGCCGCCTAGACCTAAGCCGCGAGCGTCCGCGCGCCTCCGGACGTCTTCGCCCGATACGCCGCCTCGTCCGCGAGGCGGTACAGCTCGTTCGACGCCCGGCCCGCCAGATCGACCGCGACGCCGCCGGAGAACGACCAGCGGCCCTGCCCCGCCTCGCGCAGCGCCAGCTGGGCGCGATCCGCCACCAGCAGCGCGGCGTCGACGTCTGCGTCGGGCAGGATCACCGCGAACTCGTCCCCGCCGAGCCGGCAGGGCAGGTCGCCGGCCCGCACCGAGGCGCGGAGGGCGCAGGCGGCGGCGCACAGCGCCTCGTCGCCGGCCGGATGGCCGCCGCCGTCGTTGATCGCCTTCAGCCCGTCGAGATCGAGCACGAGCAGGGCCACGGGCCGGCCGCTGCGGTCGGCCAGGCCGAGCGCTCGCTCCAGGTGGTCATCGAAGAACCGCCGGTTGTGCAGCCCCGTCAGCTGATCGCGGTGCGCCAGCTCACGGGCTCGTTCGTAGAGCATCGCGTTGTGCATCGACGTGGCGAACACGTCGCACACGGCCCGGCAGAACTCGACATCCTGGGGCGTGAACGCCCGGTCGTTGACATCGGCGATCTCCATCAGGCCGATCGTCTCGCCCCGGGCAACCAGCGGGAGCATCAGCAGCGACTTGAAGCCGAGCCGCGCGATCAGCGCGCGCTCGACCGGATCGTCCCGCGGGTTGGATGACCGCACCTGAAGCGGCCGCTGCGTCTGCAGCACGAGGGCGGTCGACGGGAACTCGGCGACCGGATACTCATGCTCCACCTCGGCCAGCGAGCTGGCGCCGTGGCTGTGGTGGGCCAGCGTGACCAGCATGTCGCGCTCACGGTCCCAGCGCGAGACCGCGGTGCCCGTGGCGCCCGTCAGCCGCGACACGCGGTCGAGCAGGACGGTCAGCACGTCGCTCAGGTCCAGGCTCGAGGAGAGCGCACGTGAGAGCTCGAGCAGGGCCTGCAGGCGGTTGGGGGGCGCCATCCCCCCATTAATCGTCCGAAAGGGCTGTCGGTTCTAGCTCTGTTGAGCGATCAATGTCCTGGCGCCGCCGGCGGTCTTCGCCCTGTAGGCCGCGATATCCGCCGTCCGGTACAGCTCGTAGGGCGTGGCCAGCTCGTCGCCCGACATCGCCACGCCGCCGGAGAAGCTGTACTGGCCCTTGCCCAGCTCCCGCAGGCGCTTCTGCGCGCGCTCCGCCACCAGCTCCGCGGCGGTCGCCTCGGCCCCCGGGAGGATGACTGCGAACTCATCGCCGCCCAGCCGGCAGGGCACGTCCCCCAGCCGGCACGAGCTGCGCAGCGACTCGGCGGCGGCGCGCAGGGCCTCGTCACCGGCCGGATGGCCGCCCAGGTCGTTGATGCGCTTGAGGCCGTCGAGGTCGATGACGAGCAGAGCCAGCGGCTCACCGCTTCGGCGGCTGCGCGCGACCGCAGCGGCAAGCTGCTCCTCGAAGCAGTGGCGGTTGTAGAGCTGGGTGACCTGATCGCGCAGCGCCATCTCCTTGACCTGCTCGTACAGCTGTGCATTTCGCACCGCCGTCGCCACCACGTCGCATAGCGCCTGGCAGAACTCGACGTCGTGGGTGTCGAACTCGCGGTCGTCCGTGTCCACGATCTCCATCAGCCCGATCGACTCGCCCCGGGCGACGAGCGGCAGCATCAGCAGGGAGCCGAGGCCGCGCTCCGCGAGCAGCCTGCGCTCGCTGGGATCGTCGTCCGGCCGGGACACGCGGATCTGAAGCGGCGTCTGCTCGTCGAGCACGCGGCGGCTGGCCGGATAGTCGGCCAGCGGGTAGAGCCGGTCGTCCGGGATGCTGACCCTGTCCTCGTGGGACAGGTACTCGGTCAGCTGCACCAGCAGGTCGCGGTCGCGGTCCCAGGTCGAGAGATCGGCGGCGATCGCGCCGGTCAGCTCGGCGGCCCGGGAGGTGAACTGCTCCAGCACCTCCGCCAGGTCGAGGCTGGACGACAGCGTGCGGGACAGGTCGAACAGCGCCTGCAAGCGGTTCTGCGGGGCCATACCATCTCATCGGCGAAACCAGCCGCTCGCTTGATCGGGGAATTCCATAAGCTCCGCCCCCATGCCCGTCCACCTGCGAGCGGATCCCGGCGACTACGCGCCCGCGGTGCTGCTGCCCGGCGACCCGCGGCGCGCCCGCCGCGTGGCCGAGGAGTTCCTCGACGATGCGCGGCTGGTGAACGAGGAGCGCGGCATGCTCGGCTACACCGGGACATACGAGGGCCATCCCGTGTCGGTGCAGTCGACGGGGATGGGTACGCCGAGCGCGTCGATCGTGGTCGAGGAGCTGATCGGCCTTGGAGCCGAGCGGCTGATCCGGATCGGGACATGCGGCGGACTTTCACCCTCGCTGAACCTCGGCGACACCGTGATCGCGCTCTCCGCTGTGCCGGCCGACGGCACCTCGCGGCACTACGTCGGGGACGAGCCGCACGCCCCGACCTGCGACTTCGGCCTCACGCACGGCGCCATCCACGCCGCGAAGGGGCTCGGCATCCGGCCGCACGTCGGGCTGATCGCCTCGTCCGACACGTTCTACGACCCCGACCGCGGGCGCCAGCTGCGCTGGGCGGAGCGGGGCGTGCTGGCGGTCGAGATGGAGGCGGCGGCACTGTTCACCATCGGCGCGCTGCGCGCCGTCAAGACGGCCTGCATCCTGACGGTATCCGACCTGGTCGCTGAGACGCAGGTGGCCCGGATCTCCGACCACGAGCTCGCCCACGGCGTCGAGCGCATGACGAGGCTGGCGCTCGCCGCAGCGGTCGACCCCAAGGCGTGACCGAGACCGCCATGATCGTGAACCCGGCGTCGGCCAACGGCCGCACCGCACGCCAGTGGCCGGAGATTGCCCGGCTGGCCGGGGAGCGCGGCCTGCACGTGGATGTCCGCCTGACCGAGGGCCCGGGCCACGCCACACAGCTGGCTGCCGAGGCTGTGGCGGAGGGCGCCGAGCTCGTGATCGCCGTCGGCGGCGACGGCACCGTGTCGGAGATCGCGAACGGCATGGCGGGGGCCCCGGCCACCGATCTGGCGGTGGTGGAGCGCGGCTCCGGCTGCGATTTCGTCCGCACCTTCGGCATATCGAAGAAGACCGAGCGCGCGCTCGACATCGCCGCCACGGCCCCGGCGCGCACGATCGACCTCGGCCGCGTGTCCTATACGGCGCCCGACGGAACGCCGGCCACCCGCTACTTCGCGAACATCGCCAGCGCGGGGCTGACCGGCGTCGCCGCCGACCGCGTCAACCGGAGCGGAAAGCCGCTGGGCGCCACCGCCGCGTTCGCGTGGGCGGCCGTCGCCACGTTCGCCAGCTACCGCAACTCCCGGTTCGTGGTCGAGATCGACGGCGAGGTGCTGGATCAGACCTGCAACAACGCGATCGTCGCCAACTGCCGGTACTTCGCGGGCGGCATGAAGATCCTCCCCGAGGCCGACCCGTCCGACGGGATGCTGGACGTGCTGGTGTGGGGCGACGTGTCAAAGGTCGACCTTGCGCTCAACCTGCACAAGCTGTACCGCGGCACGCATGTGACCCACCCCAAGGCGACCATTCGCCGGGCGCGCCGGATCGTGGTCACACCGGAGACGCCGCTGCCGATCGAGGTCGACGGCGAGCAGCCGGGGATCACCCCGGCCAGCTTCGACGTCGTCCCGTCAGCTCTCCGTCTTCGCGCTCCCGCTGCCTGACGCGGCCTTGCGGCGGGGCTTGGCCGCCGGCGCCTCGACGCGGGCGCTCAGCTCCTCCAGCTTCGCCTCGATCCGATCCAGCTGGTCATGGAGGCGCTGGAGGTCCTCGCGGGTCGCCGGCCACTGTGCCCGCGCCAGCCGCTTCGTCTTCTCGGCCCGCTCCTTGCCGGCCGAGACCACCTGGCTGCCCGCCATGTCCCCGGCCACCCGGGAGAGGCGGTCGATGAGGCTGGTCTGATCGTTCATCCGTAACCCCTTTCTCGGACGGCGCTCGGAGGTGTTCACCGTATCATGCTCGCCGATGGCCGAGCCCGCCCGCACCCACTGCGTTTCGCTGCGGGTCAGGTTCGGCGAGACCGACGCGATGGGCGTCGCCAACAACGCGGCCTACCTGCAGTTCTTCGAGATCGGTCGCATCGAGTTCCTGCGGGCTGCGGGCCACAGCTATGCGGAGGTGCACGACGGCGGCATCGACATGGTGGTGGCCGAGGCCGGCATCCGCTACCTGCGGCCGCTGTTCTTCGACGACGAGTTCGAGGTGGAGTGCACGCTGGAGGAGCTGTCGCGGGCATCGTTCCGCTTCGCCTACCGGCTTCTGCGAGGCGAGGAGCTGATCGCAACCGGCTTCACCCGGCATGCCTGCGTCGAGCGGGCCACGATGCGGCCCGTGCGCGTGCCGGCCTGGCTGGCAGAGATCTGAGGCGGTGGGCCGCCTTCAGGCCGGCCCGGGTGGCAGCCGTCGTGTCTCGACCAGGCTGAAGCCTGACCCTACTGCGGCCAGGTTTCGCCGCCGTCCACGGATCGCAGCAGCGTGCGCCCGACCGCGGCGTACGCCAGGCGCCGGTTGCGCGGATCAAACGCGATCGCGTCGACCTTGCGGTGCAGCACCGGCAGGAACGTGCGGCCCGCGTCCGTGCTCAGGTAGACGCCGTCTCCGGTCGCAACCAGCACCCGGTTCTGGTCGTCGGTCGTCATCGCCACGGCGCGCGGATCGGCCGGCCCCGAGACGTGCATGAACGTTGCGCCGTCGTCGAGCGACCGCCAGAGGCCGTTGCTGCCGCAGGCGGCATACACGACGTCGGGCTGCACGACGTCGCCGCGGACGGCGCCCACCCCGGTGCAGCCGCTGGGCAGCCGGGCGGCACGCAGCTGCGTCCAGTGCTTGCCGGCGTTCACGGACAGCCACAGATGCCCGAACAGGTCGAGCGCATAGAGCCGGTCGGTGCGATGGTACGGCGTGGCGATCGAGATGAACGTGCTCGGCGTCCGCAGCGGCGGCAGCATGCCGTTCCCGCCATAATCGCCGCGCTGACCGCCCTCGGCGCCCACGACCTCGGCCCCCTCTTCCGTGAACGCGATGGCGAGGCCGCCGCCCTTCCCGCGCACCGGCTGCCAGCTCGAGCCACCATCCTGGGAGCGCCAGGGATGGGAGCCCGTGGCCTCCCAAAGGGTGCCCGCGAAGTCGGGCGCCACGGCGATGCCGCTGGCGGTGTCGGGGAGCGGCACGGCCGTCGGCTGGGCGCCGCCGCACCCGGCCGCGGCGATCAGCGCGACTGCCGCCCCGACTACTGTCCACTCAAGGCGGGGATGCATACGCCCGACAAACCGTAGAGGATTCGACCATAGCCTCACCCCCATGGCTTCCGACGATCTCGACACCCTCGCGCGGCTCCGCGGCCTGCTTGATGTTTCACGGGTCGTCCGCGACGACGACTCGCTGCCCGAGGTGCTCTCGGCGATCGCACGCACGATCTCGGAGTCCCTTGGCTACCAGGCTGTCGTCGTGAACCTCTACCGCCCGGCATGGGACGACTTCGAGGTTACGACCGTCCACGACCGCGACCCCCGCTCGGTGGCGCAGCTGCTCGGCTCCCGAGGCAGCTGGGCGGACTGGGCGCCGCTGCTCGACGAGCGCTTCAAGCGGCGCGGCGCCTACTTCGTGAGTGCCGGCGAGCACGACTGGTCGGGCGACATGCTCGTCGTCACGCCCGACATCCCGATCAGCGACGACCCGAACGCGTGGCATCCCGAGGACGCACTGTTCGTGCCGCTGACCCGAACCGACGGGCATCTGCTCGGCATCCTCTCCGTGGACGAGCCGGTGTCCGGCATGCGGCCGCAGGACGCCGAGCTGGAGGTGCTGGTGGCGCTGGCCGAGCATGTCTCGCTCGCGCTCGAGAGTGCGCAGGAGGCCGCCCGCGCCAGCCGCTATCGCGGCGCCCTCGAGCGGCTGCTGCAGATCTCGTCGCGGCTGACCGAGACGCTGTCGATCGACGCGGTGCTGCAGTCCGTCGCGGAGGGCATCGCCGACGCCCTCGGCTTCGCGAAGGTCAGCATCGACCTGCCCAACCCCGAGAACGGTGTGCTCACCCCACGCTGCGCCGTCGGCTGGAGCCTGGCCGACATGGCCGCGAACGCCCCGCTCACCATCGACATGGTGCGGCCGCTGCTGGCGTCCGAGTTCGAGATCGAGGGCTGCTACCTGCTCACGACCGAGCAGGCGATGAGCCGCCTGCCCGAGCGCCATCACGTCTACGAGTCCGTGTTCAACGGCTCCGGCCCGCACGCCTGGAACCACCACTGGCTGATCGTGCCGCTCAACGACCGTGAGGGGGACCCGATCGGCGTGATCTGGGTCGACGACCCCATCGACCGCCTGCAGCCGTCCGCCGAGATCCTGCAGGCGCTGCGCGTGTTCGCGAACCAGGCGACCGCGGCTCTCGACTCGGCCACGCACTTCGAGGAGATGCGGTTCCTGGCCGAGCACGATCCGCTGACGCGACTGCACAACCGCCGCGCGTTCACGCGCCGGCTGGCGGTCGAGACGGCCCGCTCGGGCCGTTACCATCGCCCGTTCGCACTGGTCACATGCGACCTCGACGGCTTCAAGGCGCTGAACGACCAGCACGGGCACCTCGCGGGCGACATGGCGCTGGAGCGGATGGGCACGATGCTGGGCGAGGCGCTGCGCCAGACCGACGCCGCGTTCCGCATCGGCGGAGACGAGTTCGCCCTGCTCCTCCCGGAGACGGACGAGGCCGAGGTGCGCGCGGTCATCGACCGCATCGCGGCCGGGCTGAGCGACGGCTCCGACTCCCGGTTCGAGGATCTGCGCGCCAGCTTCGGCGTCGCCGTCTACCCGCGCGACGGGGACGAGCCCGAGGCCCTGTTCCGCGCCGCCGACGAGGCGATGTACGCGGCGAAGCGCTCCGGGCAGCGCGCGCACTTCGCCGCATAAGCAGCGAACCGTCCCCGTTCGCATTCTTGCGGCGGATCACCCGTTTCGGGCTGGATTCCGGCGGTCGGCCGTGACACAGTGAGTGGGCGCCAG
>Ga0066662_10001380_pt1 | contig 11114 bp, 11 predicted proteins | sample GraSoiAngelo_111_FD_133939 | JGI IMG/M metagenome (GOLD analysis project Ga0066662, IMG submission 133939) | Grasslands soil microbial communities from the Angelo Coastal Reserve, California, USA - 14_0903_12_40cm | ecosystem: Environmental > Terrestrial > Soil > Grasslands | place: USA... | reverse complement strand
TCGGCGTGCTGCGCGACCGGCTCGACCGGCACGAAGACCGCTTCTTCGCCACCGTATTCCTGGGCAGCGCGCTGCTCTTCCTCTCGATGCTGTTCGTTGCGGCCGCGGTGATCGGCGCGGCCATGCTGGTCGCCTCCGCCGTCGAGCCGAACGAGATCGGCTCCGCAGCCTTCCGGATCGCGCGCGCCACCACCTACATCATCGTCAACGTCTACGCCACCAAGATGGCCGCGGTGTTCATGGTGACGACGTCGACGCTCGTGATGTACACCGCGATCGCGCCGCGCTGGATCGCCTTGATCGGCTATGCGCTGGCGCTGCTGCTCCTGCTCGGCAGCTACTACATCGACTTCGGTTTTGCGATCCTGCCGGCGTGGATGTTCCTGATCAGCATCTATATCCTGAAGGACAACCTGCGGAAATTATCGTAGCCGCTTCGCGAATTCCGTCAGCGGCGCGAAGGTTCTGCGCTGCACCCACATCGCGCCATAGGGCGTGAGGTGATGGCGATCGAGATAGAGCGAGACGCCGTTCTCCGACAGCGGGCAGGGGGCCGCGCTGCACAGCGCAGTTGCGACATCGACATAGAGCACGTCGCTGCGGCTGGCGGCGAGCTTGCGGAAGAACACCGCGAGATAAGCCTGCGCCTCCGGATCGGAGATCACGTTGAGCTTTGCGCAATCCAGCGAACTGATATAGCGCGGGCGGCCGTAGCAGTCCGCCGGCGAACCGTCGACCAGCACTGTGCTGCCGATGATGACGACCTTGCTGCCCCGCGCGGTGAGCCAGCCGATCGTCTCCGTAAACTTGCGCTCGAAGCGGGCCCGGCTCTGCGCAAGGTCCGGCATCGCGATGGAGTCGTCGCCGACAAAGCGCGCGGGGTAGCCATGCGAGACGCCGTACATCCAGAAGCTCGACAACATCACCAGCGATGGATTTTCCGCCTCGATCCGCTCGCGCCATTCGCGCTGCCCGATCCGGCATTTGTTGACCGGCCGCTCGTCGAGCGTACCCACCGCGTAATTGTCCGACATCAGCGCGCACGCGTTCACGGTGCGGTAGAGCGCGCCGCGCACGCCGGCCTGCTTCAGTGACTCGGCAACCGCGCCGGCATATTGATCGGCATGGCTGTCCCCGATCAGCGCAACCTTTGCCGGCGGGCCGCAAATCCCGGCGTCGTCGGAACACCACGCCGTCAGCTTCGCCAGGATCGCCGGGTCGAGCTGCGCCTGCGGCACCCGCCACGGCCATCCGTCGTCCAGCTTGGCGCTGAACGCGATCGCCATGATGCCGAGGGCGGCGGCGGCGCTCAGCGGCAAGAATACCAGATCGGAGGAGCGCGGCGCCCGCGATCGCTTGAAACGGTTCTCCACGAAGCGGTGCAGCGGCAGCGCCAGCGCAAACGAAGCGATCACCAGCCCGATGCGCTCAGAGCCGCTGAGTGGGTCGAACCGCCAGTAGCTGTAATAGACCATCAGCGGCCAATGCACGAGGTAGAGCGAATACGAGATCCGCCCCGTCCAGAGCATCAAGGGATTGGTCCAAAGCCCGGCAGTACGGCACGAGCCGCCGGCCAAGATCAGCAGCGCGGCTCCGATGCATGGCGCCAGCGCGCCGGGAAACGGGAACGGCGTATGTTCGCCGTACACTACGAACGGCACCAGGATCAGCATAACCCCGCTGACGGCCATGATTTCGAACGGCCGCCGGCCAAGCCGCGACGTTGCCGGGTCCACCCAGATCACCGCGGCGCCGATCATGAACTCGAAGGCGCGCCACGGCATCCAGAAGAACGTCGCGCGCGGATGGTGCAGGCCGAGCGCGGCGGCGCCCAACAGGCTTGCGAGCCCGAGCATCGCCACCAAGGCGATGCGGCCGGCACGCTTGTCCTTGCCGCGCGGCGCCAGCAGCAGCAGCGGCGGAAACAGCACGTAATACTGCTCCTCCAGCGACAGCGACCAGATGTGCAGCAACGGCTTGAATGCGGATTCGATGTCCCAATATCCCGCCTCGCTCCAGAAGTAGATGTTGGAAAGCCCGAGCACGGAGACGATGGCGGCTTCCGCCAGCTTCTTCATGATGGGAGGCGAGAACAACAAGCCGCCGAGGAAGAGCGAGACGGCGACCGTCGTCAGCAGCGCCGGAAACAGCCGACGCACCCGGTTGATGAAGAAGGCCACGAAAGAGAATTCGCCGGCATCGGTGGCGCGAAGGATGATGCGCGTGATCAGGTAGCCGCTGATGACAAAGAATACGTCGACCCCGGCATAGCCGCCGGAAACCGCGGGAAAACCCGCATGGAACAGCAGTACGCCGAGCACCGCGATGGCGCGCAGCCCGTCGATTTCGGGGCGATAGGCGAGCGGGGGCGTTGCAAGGATCTGGTCGCGACCGTCGGAGGAGCGTTGCAACATTCGCGGGCGCGCCGAACAGGTGGGAATGAGTGTCTGCCTAGAGACTGCTGGTGCCGGTTGAGAGGATTGAACTCCCGACCTTCGGTTTACAAAACCGCTGCTCTACCGCTGAGCTAAACCGGCTTTAGTGAGCGCCGCCTGTTTATGGCCGCTTCGCGGGTGACGTCAACTGACACCCTGGCAGCCCTGTCACCAACGAGGAGCACTTCCGACGAAGCAATCCAGTCCCTGCGTGCGTCCCCTTCGCTTTCGCTCGCAATGACACCTCACAAAGCAAAGGGGCCGGCGAACATGCCGGCCCCAGTTTCAGGGAGAGAAGTGCAGCCTAGTTCAGTACTTCGCGACAACCGGTCCACCCCAGTTGAACTTGTAGTTCACGCCGACCAGCGCCTGCTGAACCGTCAGGCGGGTCGAGACCACGTCCGACGGTGCGCTGGGAACGAAGAAGGGAGCGGCGGCCGGGCCCGCGACGAAGCCGACATTCTTGCGCCCGAAGTCCATGTAGTTGTATTCGCCGAACACCGACCAGCCGGGTGCGAACATCCATTCGAGGCCGCCGCCAACGGTCCAGCCGAAGCGGTCGACGCTGTTGGCGCTTTCCAGCAGGAAGGGAGCAGCCAAGGTGGCAATGACGTTGTGATCCTGATTTGCCCAGGCGGCGCCGCCCTTGACGTAGCCAAGCAACTGCGGCGCGAACAGGTAACCGATGCGGCCGGTCGCGGTGACGGTGTAATTCAGCCGGTTGTTCGAGGCGATCGAGCCGACCGGGAAGAACGGGAACGCAGTCGGGACGATGTGCGTGCTGCGCACGTTGCCGAAGTCGGCCATGCCTTGGGCGCCGACCACGAAATTGCTGCCCGGCCACTGGTAGTCGCAGCCGATCTGGCCGCCGCCCACGAAGTCGGATCGCTCGCTGGTCCCGAGATTCGCGACAGCGGCCACGCCGCGCGACGTCACCAGGCTCTGCTCGGTCCGGGCCCAGCCGCCGCCGACGTTGCCGCCGATGTAGCAGCCGGTCCAGTTGTAGACCATCACGGGGGCCGGGGGCGGCGCCTTGGCGTAGCGGGGCGCGAGGTCGGCGGCGAGAGCGGGCACGGCAATCGCCATGGCGAGCGCAGCGATCGAACCTGTCAGCAGCTTGTTCATGTGAGGCCCCAGAGCCGAAGTGTCGAGCGCATCGAAGCGCGATTGGGGAAACCATACAGGAACAACGGAAAAATGCTGTCACCCGGGGGCCACACTTGCGATGAAGAAGCGGTGCTCCTTCGGAGCCCGTGCGTTCGCGTGCGCCGACCCCAGAAAAAGCCTGTCGCCTTTGACTCCGGATCCTGGGATCGCGCGACGCGCGACTGACATGGCGCGCCCCACAAAGCAAAGGGGCCGGCGAACATGCCGGCCCCAGTTTAGGGAGAGAAGTGCAGCCTAGGTTCAGTACTTAGCAACAACCGGTCCACCCCAGTTGAACTTGTAGTTCACGCCGACCAGCGCCTGCTGGACTTCAAAGCGGGTCGAAACGATGGAAGGTGCACTATTGGCCGCGAGGGGGCCAGCGATGGCCGACGTGAACCCGACACTCTTGCGGCCGAAGTCCATGTAGTTGTACTCGCCGAACACCGACCAGCCGGGAGCGAACATCCACTCAAGGCCGCCGCCGACGGTCCAGCCTTGGCGATTCTGGCCGGTGGCGAATTCCGAAAGGGATACGGGCGGGCCAGAGACGAAGTGGTTGGTGTCGATGCGGGCCCAAGCGCCGCCGCCCTTGACGTAACCCAGAACCTGCGGAGCGAACAGATAACCGACGCGGCCCGTAACGGTGAACACGTCCTTGGTGCGGTTCTCCGAGAAGAAGGTCGGGAACGCCGTGATCGTATGCGTGCTGCGGATGTCCGAGAAGTCAAACATGCCTTGGATGCCGACCACGAAGTTGCCGGCGAACTGGTAGTCGCAGCCGATCTGCGCGCCGCCGATGACGCCAGTGCCTTCGCTCGAACCGAAATCTGCAGCCGCAGGCACGACGGTGGTGCCGAGGACGACATCGGTACGATTCTCACGAATCCGGCCCCAGCCGCCGCCAACGTTGCCGCCGATGTAGCAGCCGGTCCAGTTGTAGACCATAACGGGGGCCGGGGGCGGCGCCTTGGTGTAGCGGGGCGCGAGGTCGGCGGCGAGGGCGGGCACGGCAACCACCATGGCGATCGCGGCGATCGAGCCTGTGAGCAGCTTGTTCATGTGAGACCCCCAAATTCGACGCGAAATATCGAGCGCATCGACGCGCGTTGGCGAGACCATACAGGAAATGCCTAAAAACGCTGTCACCGGCAGGCCACACTCGCCGGCATTCGAGTCGCCGGATTCGGCGTCTTCGAGCTCGCCTCAACCGAGAGGCTTCGTCTACAACGCTCTGATTGTATTAATATTTGTTTTTCCGCGCCCGGATGGGCGGCAAGGCAGAGCGAGGCCATTCATCAGGTAAGCGACTCTTGGCCCATACCCATCCGTATCGGTCGGTCCGTGACAGCGTGTATGAGCGCGATTCGGAGCCCGCAGTGGCGCCGCTGCCTGCAAGGCGCCCGGGTTAACGTTCCGATAGCGCAGGCAGGGCAATTGAGCGCGCCAAAATCCTTACGCGTTAGGCTTACCCGCAGTTTGGGCGGCCGCCTTAACCCTTGCGCCCAGGCGTTCGATTAGGGTGCGGTGGTCAACCGGATGTTGAAAAATCGATGCGTGCGGCGCGTGGACTGCTTCTTCTGCTCGGAACGGCATGGCCGGGACTCTCGCCCGCCTTGGCCAATGACGGCTTTTCCATTGTCATTCCCGGGCGCGCAGGCGTGCCGATCGTCATCAACGGCATCGACGCGTCCTACGCGGTGGTGGAAAGCGACTGGGGGCTCGCCAAGAATATTCACATCCAACCGATCGTCTATGGCGGCCGCCCGGTCGATCCAGGTCCTGCCGTCGGCCATTATTACCCAAGTGCGGGTCATGTGCCGGGCTACGGCCGGCTCGAAATCCAGCCGCCCGCCAACCGCGTGCTGCCGCGGCCCGCGGCAAGCTATCACCAGTCATGGTCGGCGCAGTCCAACACGCCGCCGGCGCAAAGCGACATTCCGTTTTTTCCGCCGCCTGTGATCGAAGCGCCCGGCGGCTGGCCCCAGCGCGGCGAAACTTTGCCGCACCGTTCGCCAACGCCGCACGATTTCCGGCATCGAGATCACCCCAAGCGTCCGTAACACCCAACCAGCAAAAACATGCGACAGGAGAGAGTAATGCGTCAGATGATTTCAGGATTGGTCGCGGCGGCAGCCGTGATGACGGTCGGCGTCGCGCCGGCATCCGCCTGCGGCGGCCTGTTCGGCGGCGGCTGCGGCTCGCCCTGCGGCCAGGCTTACGTCAGCCCCTGCGCCTCCTATGCGCAGGCCTACGCGCCGGCGTTCACCTACACCGGCGGCTATGGCGGCTGCGGCGGCTGCGGCGTCGCCTATGAGCGGCTGCCGGAACTGTCGCCGCAATATTACCATGTCAACCAGGGCCCGGTGTATTCCGGCCCCGGCAATTACGCGCCGCTGCCGACCTATCAGGAAGCCGCCGTCTCCGGATGGGGCGCCTATCGCAACAACGACTATTACTACGGCTATAACGGCGGCCCCTATGGCAATGCCACCAACCACTACTACGACGGCGCCACTGTCGGCGGGCCTGCGGTCTACGGCTACGGGCGTGCGTGGCGGGGCGGCTACGGCGTCCGCTCCGGCTATCGCTACGGCTACGGCGTCGGCCGCGGCTACGGCATTGGCCGTGGTTACGGCGTCGGAATTGGTCGCGGCTATGGCGTCGGGCTAGGCCGCGGTTACGGCATCGGCCGCGGTTATGGCGGCTATGGCATGGGCCGTGGCTACGGCGTTGGTCGCGGTTACGGTGGCCGCGTCGGCATGGGCTATGGCGGCCGCATGGGCATGGGCTACGGCGGCCGCGGCTACGGCCGCCGCTTCTGATGCGTAGGGTGGGCAAAGCCGCGGAACGCGGCGTGCCCACCACCTTTCCTGACATTGTGATGATGCGGTGGGCACCGCGCCAAGGCGCGCCTTTGCCCACCCTACAGGCTTTTCATCCCATCAGCCCCAACCGGCTCGCGCCGATATAGAGCGCGAGCACCGCCGCGTTGGAGACGTTGAGGCTCTTGATCTCGCCGGGCATGTCGAGCCGCGCCACCACGCTGCAGGTCTCGCGGGTCAACTGCCGCAATCCCTTGCCCTCGGCGCCGAGCACGAGCGCCAATGGCTGGCGCAATTCCACCGTGCCGAGATCGGCATTGCCCGCGCTGTCGAGACCGACCGTCAGAAAACCCGCATCGTTCAACGCGTGAAGGGCGCGCGCGAGATTCTGCACGGTGACCAACGGCACCAGCTCCAGCGCGCCGGATGCGGCTTTCGCAAGCACGCCGGTCGCCTCCGGGCTGTGACGCGCGGTGGTGACGATGGTATTGACCTTGAACGCCGCCGCGGAGCGAAAAATCGCGCCGACATTGTGCGGATCGGTGATCTGGTCGAGCACCAGCACCATGCCCTGTTGCGGCAGCGAATCGATCTCCGGCGACGGCAGCGGATCCGCCTCGGCAAGCAGACCCTGATGCACGGCGTCGGGGCCGAGGCGCTGATCGATCACGCTGGGCCGCACGATTTCAGGGGCGATGCGGGTGTCGATGTTGTCCTCGGCAAGCCGCCGGGCCGCGTTCTCGGTCAGCCATAATTTGCGGATTCCGCGCTGCGGATTGGCGAGCGCCGCCGCCACCGTGTGCCAGCCATAGAGGATCGCGCCATCCACGCGCTCGCCGCGCTCGCGCCAGGCGGGTTTGCGGCCGGCATCGCGCGACTTGGAAAATCCGGGGGATCCGCGTTTGAAACGCGGCTTGTTTTCGCGCTCGCTCATGTGCGCATCATATACAATCATTCCCGGGCGCGCGAAGCGCGAAAGCGGAATGGCGACAGGTTCCGAGAACCGGCAATTCGCGCCCGCGCGGGCGGTAGAATTACCGCCGCGCTTGGTTGACTTTGCCGGCGCAATCCCTTCATAAACGCGCCCGACCGCGGGCTCCTGACGGAGACTTGCGGCATTCAACGCCATGACAGGCCCGATCTGCCGCTCGAGAGCGGATACCGGTCAATGCGTGTGAAGCGGGGAAGTGTCCCGAGTGGCAAAGGGAGCTGACTGTAAATCAGCCGCCTCATGGCTTCGAAGGTTCGAGTCCTTCCTTCGCCACCACCCGCCTCCTGAACCGCTCCTGTAATCCCTTCTGCCACAGGGGTTTGCAGCACGGATCGCGATCACACCGGTCAAGGCCGACGTCCGGACCATCGGCGAGCTGATGCGTCAATTGCTCCCCACTAACAGTCGCTCAGAGCAAATCCCGCTAGCCTCCCAATACGTTGCCCCAGCCATCGAACACGAACTCGTTCCAACGGACAGTGCCGTCGTCCAGTTCGATTTTCCGCCGAACGAAATCATCCGCCTCTTCTCCGCTCCAGGAGATGATCCGGCCAGAAACACGGTCGTGCAGGATTGCCGGCTCGGACGCGTCGAAGTCCTTCATTGGGCGCAGGCTGGAAGGTGGAGACATCTTGACGGGTCCCCCAGTACGCCTGAATGAGCTTCACGGAACACCAGCGGCGCTGTTTGCGCCCAACTCGGTCCCCTTCAGGCAAGCCTCAAGCGGCCTTGCAGATCCAGTCGTCAGCTTTTGAAGCGAGGATCGTGGGAACGATGCTTGTCACGCTCGCCGCCGCCGCCCGAAATCTTCGAGGAGCGGCTGTTGGTAGGCTCGCCGGGCGCGGGCGAATCGTCACCCTTTGCGAATTTTTCCGGGTGCCGGCGATCCTGCCGGGACGAACCCGGACCGCCGAACCGCTCCGTGTCTGGATTCTTGCGTGGCATCGCTATCTGTCCTGCTGATAGCCTTGATTATGCGTGTTTTGGTAGATGTTGCCCTGGCGGCCCTGTTCTCGCAGGTTGCGGTCGCGCGTGCTCGTATCCTCATCCGGGGCGGTCGCAGGGTCGGAGCCCGGACCTTTGGGGCTGCGCTGGTCGGGCGGGACTGGTGGAAGCTTGCTCATGGCATTCTCCTTTTTACGGAAAATCACAAACCTTCACGGTTGTTCCTTGAGGACCTGGGTCAGAGCACGTAACGGCCGTTCGCGGGAACAGCCACTTCGTCAAACCTGCGGGCCAGCTCATTCAGCGCCGTGCGCAATTCGGGGCCGCGCATCGCTTGGCCGTGGCCGGTCACCGCGGTTTCCGGCGCGAGCGATGCGAGGGTCTCCACGGAGCGACGCGCGTTGCTCCAGTCCGGGGTGAAATACATCGGCGGCCCGTGCATCTCAGGTTTCTGCGTCACCGCGGCGTAGACCGACTCTTGTCTAGTGGTGATAAACGCATCGCCGGCAATGAGCAGCCGATCGGCTTCGCGCCAGATCGAGATATGGCCTGGCGCATGTCCCGGCGTATGCAGCCAGCGCCAGCCGGGCATCCCGGGCACAGAGCCGTCATCCGGTAGCGGCCGCAATCTTTCGCCGACGTCGACCGGCTTGGTCGGAAACAGCGGCGAGAGCAGGGCCATGACGCCGCCGCCTACGCTGGGGTCCGCAGGCGGGTACGAGCGCGTACCGTTCAGATAGGGATGTTCCTGGGAATGCGCATAAACCGGAACATCCCAGTCTCTGGAGAGCGTTTCCAGCGCACCGACATGGTCGAAATGTCCGTGCGTCAGCACGATCGCGCTTGGCCGTCCGCTAGCGCCGAACCTTGCGCGGCCCGCTGAGCGAATGTCCGCAGCCGAGCCGGGCAGCCCGGCATCTATCAGCACCCATCCGCCATCGCCGCACCCGGCGGGTCCGAAGAACACGACATTGACAATGGCGACCTGCCGATAGGCGAGATCGGGGGCGAGCTGCCGCGTCTTGTCGTCACGCAAGCGATCGTCGCGCGGAACGTCGGCGGCGGCGGTGTCGGGCAAAGGAATCTGGTTCATGCGCACTCATTCCCGAGGACAATAGGGACGGTGTTTGCCGTCGTGGTCCGGACAACTGCGTCCTGCGCCGCTCGTTCCGGCGGTCGGCCGAAACGCCTTAAGATCTACTCTGCCGCGGCGATTCTCTGCTGCCCGGCATTTTCGCGCGGTCTTGTGTCTTGCGCGTCTGCCCACAGCAGGCGCGATGGCCGCACCGACGATGACGGCTGATCGAGCGCGTGTCTGCGTTGCCCACCAATGCCCAGATATCTGAACCCGCCAAGTCGAACCTGTTCCTCATTCAGCAAGTTACGAAGATCTATGATAACCGGCGTCCGCACCGCCGCCCGCAGTTTGCGAAAATCGAGCCGGGTGAATTCCTGCCATTCGGTGACGATTACGATCGCATCGGCGCCCTCTGCGGCCTGGACAGCCGAACTGCAATATTGAACCCCGCGCGGCAGCAGCGTTCGTGCACGTCCGTTCGCGACAGGATCGTAGGCCTTCAGGATGCTTCCTGCGTCGCTAAGGCCATGGGCAAGCGGAATTGAGACCGCGTCACGCATGTCGTCGGTGTCCGCCTTGAAGGTCAAACCGAGCAACGCGATGGTCTTTCCCCGCACCGATCCGCCGAAAATGGCGGCGACTTTGCGGGCCATCGAACGCTTGCGCGCCTCATTGGCCGCGAGAACCGTTTCTATGATCCGCATCGGCGCTTCGTGATCTTCTCCCATCTTGGCAAGTGCACGAGCATCCTTGGGAAAGCAGGATCCGCCGAAACCGGGGCCCGGGCTGAGGTATCGCGTGCCGATACGTTCATCCAGCCCAACCCCCCTCGTCACATCGCCGATCCGGGCATCGACTTTCTCGCAGAGCTCGGCCACTTCGTTTATGAACGCTATCTTGGTTGCGAGAAATCCGTTGGCGGCATATTTGATCAGTTCGGACGATCTGCGATCGGTTACCAGAATGCGGTCGCGTTCGATGCCCACGCTGCGATAAAGTTTCATCAAACGTGCCGTGGCGCCGTCGCTCTGCGCGCCAATGACGACGCGGTCGGGTTGCAGAAAATCCTGAACGGCGCGACCGGCCCGCAAGAATTCCGGGTTGGACGCAACCTCGACCTCCAGATCGGGACAGCGGCGCCGGATCAGGTCTTCGATCGTGTCTCCAGTACCGACCGGGACAGTTGATTTGGTCACCACGATGGTGCCGGACTTCAGGAACGCAGTGAGTGCCTCGGCCGCCATAAAGACCTGCGACAGGTCGGCATGACCGTCGCTGGCACGCGCGGGCGTTCCGACCGCGATGAAGACGATATCAGCGTTCGTTACAGCGGATGGATCGCAGGTGAAGTGCAGACGTCTGCGTCGCCGGCCGTCTGCGATCAGCTCCTCAAGTTCCGGCTCGTAGATAGGTACCTCGCCGCGCCGCAGCAGCGCGATCTTTGCTTCGTCAATGTCAACGCAGGTGACGTGTTGTCCGGCGTGGGCGAAACACGCCGCCGATACAAGCCCCACATAACCCGTGCCGAGTACCGCAAGCCGCATTTCAGATTCCTTCCTGCTGGCTACCCGCAAGCGTGAGCCTTCCACGGGCTTGCACGCGCCTCGACTGGGTGCGCGGTATCAGGCCGAATTCCGGAGTAGCGGTCTGCAGGGCGAAATACGCGACGGTGGCTTGCAGTCCATCCTTCAATG
>Ga0066662_10001379_pt1 | contig 11116 bp, 8 predicted proteins | sample GraSoiAngelo_111_FD_133939 | JGI IMG/M metagenome (GOLD analysis project Ga0066662, IMG submission 133939) | Grasslands soil microbial communities from the Angelo Coastal Reserve, California, USA - 14_0903_12_40cm | ecosystem: Environmental > Terrestrial > Soil > Grasslands | place: USA... | reverse complement strand
GGACCTGCACACGCGCTTCCACCGCCCGGTGACGGCCGCGACCGGCAAGGTGTTCGCCGACGCGCACGTCGTGCACGCCGGCCGCCGCCCCGCGACGTCGGAAGCGCACCTCCTCGACGCGAACGGAACCGTCTACGCGACCGGCACGTCGACGCTGATGATCCTCGAGGACAAGCCGGCGGGTTAGCGGCGGTAGAACACCGTCACGCGCGGGTTCTGCGGGTCCGCTCTCGGATCGACGTCGACCGCGATCACCTTGTTCGGATCGACTCGCAGGTGCTGCAGATATTCGGCGAGCGAGCTGGAGTCTTCGCTCTGGCCGTTGTTGCGGTCGACGTCCGCCACCGTCGGTTTCCCGAGCGCCGCGACGAGCGCCGTGTGGCGGCTTCCGCCGGCGCGCGGAAGCAAGCGCCGCGTGGCGGAGCCGAACTGCGCGACGGCGACCGCGACGATGTCACGCGACGAGATGTGGTTCTTCATCGTCGCGAGCGTGTTCGTCTCGGCGTCGACGTGAGCGAGCGCGTACTGCAGCAGCGACGTCTGCTGGCTGCCGGTCATCGTCGTTTGGGCCCGGGCGGCCGGCGGCGTCGCGAGCGCGAGCGCCGCGGCAAGCAACGCCGTGCCTGCTTTACGTCCTATCGTTGTCATCCCGAGGATATTCCCGCGCGCGCAGGTTTTCAGCGTACGCGGCTTCGATCAGCGCGGCGTAGCGCTGCTCCACGACGCGGCGCTTCACCTTGAGCGTCGGCGACAGCTCGCCGTCCTCGACCGTCAGGTCGCGCGGCAGGATCGCGACCCGCTGGATGCGCTCGTACGGCGCGAGCTCGGCGGTGTTCGCGGCAACCTCGCGGATCACGAGCGCGCGCACGCGCGGATCGACCGACATCGCGCCGGTCGTCGTGTCGGCCGGAAGGTCGAGTTCCTTGCGGATCAGGTCCCAGTTCGGCGCGACGAGCACGGCCGGGTGCGGCCGGTTGGCGCCGAACGCCATGACCTGCCCGACGTAGATCGAGCGCTTGATCGCGGTCTCGATGCGCGACGGCGAAATCCACTTGCCGCCGCTGCTCTTGAACAGCTCTTTCTTGCGGTCGGTGATGACGAGGTGGCCGCGGGCGTCGAACGCGCCGATGTCGCCGGTTTGAAACCAGCCGTCTGCGGTGAACGGCTGCTCCTCGCGCGGCAGCTTGTAGTAGCCCAGCATCACGTTGGCGCCTTTGACCAGCACCTCGCCGTCGTCGGCGATCTTCACCTCGACGTGCTTCACCGGCGTGCCGACGGTGCCGAGCTCGTTGTCGGCGGGGTGGTTCACGCTGACGGTCGGCGAGGTCTCGGTCAAGCCGTAGCCTTCGAGAATGTCGAGCCCCATCGCCGCCAGCGCGAGCGCCGTATCGCGGTGCAGCGGCGCGCTGCCGCTGACGAAGTATTCCAGCCGGTCGAGGCCGAGCGTCGCGCGGATCTTCGACAGCACGAGCTTGTGCGCGAGCGCATGCTTGAGGCGCAGCAGCGGCGACAGGCCGCCGTCGCGCGCTGCGCGTTCGTATGCCGAGCCCACGTCGATGGCCCACGGCACGAGCTTCGCGCGCAGCCCGCCGGCGTCGCGCGCTTTTCCGATGATCCCCGCGATGACGCGCTCGAAGATGCGCGGCACGAACGCGACGAAGTTCGGGCGGACGACCTTCAGATCTTCGAGCAGGCGTTCGGGCGTGGTGACGTAGTGGATCAAATGGTTGTACAGATAGCCGAGGGCGTTTGCGTGCTCGAAGATGTGCGCGAAGGGCAGCACCGACAGCGCGACCTGGCCTTCGTGCTGCGCGCTCGTGGCCGGGTCGAACGCGTTGATCGTGTTCGATACCAGGTTGCGGTGCGACAGCATCACGCCTTTGGGCTGGCCCGTCGTTCCCGACGTGTAGATCAGCACGGCGAGGTCGTCGGCGCCGATGCCGTCGCGATATCCCGCGAGCGTCGCCTCGTCGCGTCCGAGCGCGGAACCCGCGCGCACGAGCGCGGCGAACCCGTCGTTGTCATCCTGAGCCTGTCGAAGGGCGTCGTCCTCGAACGCGACGATCGGCGGCGCGCTCGGCACCGCCGCGCGCACGTGCGCCGCGCACTTCGCGTCGTCGACGAACACGAGCTTCGCCTCGCTGTCGGCCAAGATGTACCGGATCTGATCGTCAGCGGTCGTCGCGAACATCGGCACCACGACGCCGCCCGCGTACAGGATGCCGAAGTCCGCGATCAGCCAGGCGACCGAGTTGTTCGCGAGGATCGCGACCCGGTCGCCGCGGCCGACCCCGTGCTCCCGCAACGCGTGCGCGACGGCGGCGGCGCGGCGGTGACGTTCAGCGCGCTCAGCGCGAGCGTCTGACCGCCCCGCAGCTCGGCGAGCGCCACGGGGCGCGGAAACGTGAGATGCTGGGCGATGAACGCCGGCAGCGTCGGCAGCGCGGTCTCGTTCCCCGAGGCGTCCTGAGCGGCCTGAGTCATCGGCTTTGACCCTCCCCGAGGCGAGCGGGCATGAGAAGAGGCGAGCGACCTTGACGGGTTAACTCGAACCTATTATAAATAACATATGCCAACGCGGTCAAGGGAGGCTGAGGCGACCGACTTCCCCACCGAGCTGTGGGGCGACCGTGTCTTCACCGGGGAGGTCAAGACGAAGACGGTTTTCCCGGCCCTGGTCCTCCAGATGCTGCACGCCCAACCCGACAGCGGCTACGGTTTGATGCAGCGGATCGCCACCCTCGGCGGCATCTTCCCGGTTAACCCCAATACCATCTATCCGCTGCTGCGGCGGCTCGAGGAGCGCGGGTTCATCCGCGGCGAGGCCGACGCGTCCACGAAGCGCGGCACGACGCTGTACCGGATCACCACGACCGGCGAAGAGCGGCTCGAGCGCATCAAGACCAACTTCAAGCCCTACCTCACCAACCTCATCGCCGCGCTGCAAGTGCTGCGCCGCGACCTGTACGGAGAGACCTCATGAGCACCTACCGCGCGCCGTTGCGCGACATGCAGTTCGTTTTGCGCGAGCTCGCCGGCGTCGAGGAGATCGCGAAGCTTCCCGGTTACGAAGACACGACCGACGTGCTTGACGCGATCCTCGAAGAAGCCTCGACGTTCGCTTCGGAAGTGCTCGCGCCGCTCAATCAGAGCGGCGACAAGGAAGGCTGCACGTGGAACGACGGCGTCGTCACGACGCCCAAGGGTTTCAAAGAGGCATACCACCAGTTCGCCAAAGCCGGCTGGATCGGTCTGCCGGTGCCGGCCGAGTACGGCGGTCAAGGTCTGCCGCAGATCATGCTCGGGCCGACGCTCGAGATGTGGAACGCGGCGAACATGGGCTTCGCGAACGGACCGCTGCTGAATCAAGGCGCGATCGAGGCGATCGAGCAGTTCGCTTCCGAAGAGCTCAAGCAGACGTACATCCATAAGCTGGTGAGCGGCGAGTGGACGGGCACGATGTGCCTCACCGAACCGCAGGCCGGCTCGGACCTCGCGCAAGTCCGCTCGACGGCGGCGCCCGAAGGCGACCACTACCGCGTCAAGGGCCAAAAGATCTTCATCACGTTCGGCGAGCACGACATGGCGCCGAACATCATCCACCTGGTGCTCGCGCGGTTGCCGGGCGCGCCCGAAGGCACCAAGGGCATCTCGATGTTCATCGTGCCCAAGGTGCTGGTGAACGCCGACGGCTCGCTGGGCGAGCGCAACGACGTGAAGTGCGCGGGGATCGAGCACAAGCTCGGCATCAACGCGAACCCGACGTGCACGCTCAACTACGGTGAGAACGGCGAAGGCGCGATCGGCTACCTCGTCGGCGAGGCGAACCGCGGCCTGGAGTACATGTTCGTGATGATGAACGCCGCGCGTTTTTCCGTCGGCGTGCAAGGCCTCGCGATCGCGGACCGCGCGTACCAGCACGCGGTCGAGTACGCGAAGGAGCGCATCCAGTTCCGCGACGTCGCGTCGCGCGATCCCAAGCCGGTCGCCATCATCAAGCACCCCGACGTGCGGCGCATGCTGCTGTGGTGCAAGGCGAACATCGAGGCGATGCGCGCGCTGGCGTACGTCACCGCGGCGTCGCTCGACTACGCGCACAAGTCCGAAGACGAAGCCGTGCGCAAGGAGCACCAGGCGTTCGTCGAGCTGATGATCCCCGTCGTCAAGGGCTGGCTCACCGAGCGCGCGATCGACGTCTGCTCCACGGCGCTCCAAGTCTTCGGCGGCATGGGCTACGTCGAAGAGACGGGCATCGCGCAGCAGTACCGCGACGTGCGTATCACGACGATCTACGAAGGCACCACCGGGATCCAGGCGCTCGACCTCGTGGGCCGCAAGCTCGTGCGCGACATGGGCGCGAGCGCGACGAAGGTTCTCAAGCAGATCGGCAAGTTCGCCAAGGAGCTCGAGGCGTCGGACAACGCACAGGTCAAGGCGCTCGCCGCACCGCTCGCCGAAGCGGCGAAACAGCTCGGCGACAGCGCGCAGTTCATCGGGATGTCCGCGATGGGCGACACGCGCAAGGCATTCGCGAACTCCGTGCCGTTCCTGAACTTCTTCGGGATCGTCGCGGGCGGCTGGCAGCTGTTCCGCGGCGCGAAGATCGCAGCGGAGAAGCTGGCTGCGGGCGACACCGACCCGTTCTACGCCGCGAAGGTCGACACGGCGACGTTCTACGCCCACAACGTGCTCTCGCAGTCCGCGTGGCTGCAGAAGCAGATCGTCGAGGGGTCGGGCGACGTCGTGGCCGGCAGCGACGACATGTTCGAAGTCGAGCGCCGCGCGCTCGTCACCGCGTAATGCGCGTGACGACCACCGACCTCGGCGACTGCGTCCGCCTCATCACGCTCGACAACCCGCCCGTCAACGCGCTGTCGTTCGCGCTGTGCGCGGAGCTGCTGCCGCTCCTCGAAGCGGCGGAAGCCGACGCCAGCGTCACGACGGTGGTCTTCACCGGCGCGAACGGCTTGTTCAGCGGCGGCGCGGACATCAACGATTTCTCGACGCAGCCGACACCCGAGACGCGCACGATCCGCGACGTCGTCGCGGCGGTCGACAAGGGCGCGAAGACGTACGTCGCGGCGATCGACGGCAACGCGCAGGGCGGCGGCTTCGAGCTGTCGCTGGCGTGCGACTACCGCGTGGCCACGGCGAAGTCGCGGCTCGGCCTGCCGGAGATCAAGCTGGGCCTGCTGCCGGGCGCCGGCGGCACGCAGCGTCTGCCGCGGCTGGTCGGTGCGTACGACGCGCTGCAGATCATGCTCAAGGGCGAGAACGTCAAAGCCGCCGACGCGCTGGCGAAGGGCATCCTCGACGACGTCGTCGAGAACAACGTCGTCGATTCCGCGAAGAAGTTCGCCGGCAAACCGAAGCGCCGCATCTCCGAGCGCAAAGCGGAGCTGGGCGTCAAGGGCCTCAGCTTGTTCGCCACGCCGTTCGTCATCGCGCAAGCGCACATGATGGTGCCGCCGGAAGAGACCGGCGGCTTCGCCGCGCACAAGCTGGTCGACGCGGTGCAAGCCGCGGTCGACCTGCCGTTCGACCGCGGGATCGCGCGGGAAGCGCGTCTGTTCATGGAGCTCGTGCAGTCGGCGCCGTCGGCGGCGCTGCGGCACGTGTTCTTCGCCGAGCGCGAGCTGTCCAAAGTCCCCGGGCTTCCGAAGAGCGAGCCGGTCGAGATCAAGACCGCCGGCGTCGTCGGCGCGGGCACGATGGGCACCGGCATCGCGATCGTGTTCGCCGAGGCCGGCATCCCCGTCACGGTCGTCGAGACGAAGGACGAAGCGATCGAGAAGGCGCGCGAGACGGTGTTCGGGACGTTCAAATACAACGTCGACAAGGGCCGGCTCAGCCAAGAGGACGCGTGGAAGCGCGCGAACTCGATCGCGTTCGAGAAGGATTTCGCGGCGCTGGCGGACGTCGACATCGTGGTGGAAGCCGCGTTCGAGTCGATGCCGGTGAAAAAAGAGATCTTCGGCAAGCTCGACGCCGCGACGAAACCGGGCGCGATCCTCGCCTCGAACACCTCGACGCTCGACATCGACGAGATCGCGTCGGCGACGAAGCGGCCCGACAAGGTGCTGGGGCTGCACTTCTTCGCGCCGGCCAACATCATGAAGCTGCTCGAGGTCGTGCGCGGCAAGGAGACGTCGCCGCAGACGCTGACGACGGGCATCGCGCTGGGCAAAAAGCTGCGCAAGGTCGCGGTCGTCACCGGCAATGCGTTCGGCTTCATCGGCAACCGCATGCTGTTCGAATACGAAGCGCAGGCGGTGCAACTCGCGGAAGAGGGCGTGAGCCCCACCCGCATCGACCAAGTTATCAAGGAGAAGTTCGGTTTCGCGATGGGGCCGTTCGCGGTCGCCGATCTCTCCGGGCTCGACGTGTACAACTTGATCTCGCAGTCGGAGCACGGCCAGCCGCTGGGGCGCATTCCGATTATCGCGAAGCTCGTCGAGCAGGGCCGCCTCGGGCAGAAGTCCGGCGCGGGTTTCTTCAAATACGACAAGGCGGTCGGCAAAGGACGGCAGCCGATCCCCGACCCCGAGGTCGAGCAGCTCATCGCGCAGCTCGCGAAGGACGCGGGCATCGCGCAGAACCCGCACGTCTCCGATGACGAGATCATCGCGCGCTGCACGCGCGCGCTGGCCGACAGCGGCGCGGAGCTCGTGCGCACCGGCATCGCGCTGCGGCCCGGCGACGTCGACATCGTCTGGATCTACGGCTACGGCTTCCCGCCGCACCACGGCGGCCCCATGTGGTACGCGGAGCACGAGGCCGACTACACGCCTAAGGGCGAGACCACGAAATCAACGGAAACCAAGGAGTTGACCCATGCCTGAGGCGGCGATCGTCTCGGCCGCGCGCACGCCGATCGGCAAGGCGTTCCGCGGCGCGTTCAATCAAACGCACGGCGCGACGATGGCGGGGCACGTCATCACGCACGCGATCCAGCGCGCCGGCATCGATCCGGCCGAGGTGGAGGACGTCGTCGTCGGCACCGGTTTGCCCGAAGGCGCGACGGGTCACAACATCGGCCGCGTCGCCGCCCTGCGTGCCGGACTTCCGCGCGCGGTGGCGGGCACCACGATCAACCGATACTGCGCGTCCGGTCTGCAGGCGATCTCGAGCGCGGCGCACCGCGTGATCGTCGACGGCGCGAAGGTGATGGTCGCCGCGGGCGTCGAGTCGATCTCGCTCGTGCAGAACGACATGAACATGCACGAGTTCACGGAAGAATGGGCGCTGCGCCACGAGCCCAGCCTCTACATGCCGATGCTGCAGACGGCCGACTTCGTCGCGAAGAAGTACAAGATCTCGCGCGAGACGCAGGACGAGTACTCGCTGCAGTCGCAGCAGCGCACGGCCGCGGCGCAAGATGCGGGCCGATTCGACGCCGAGATCGTGCCGCTCCCGACATGGAAGTACGAGCAGGACAAAGAGACCAAGGCGTTCCGCGAGGAGCACGTCACGCTGACCAAAGACGAAGGCAACCGCCCCGACACGACGCTCGAAGGATTGCTGTCGCTCAAGGGCGTGCTCGACAAGAGCTCGTCGATCACGGCGGGCAACTCGTCTCAGCTCAGCGATGGCGCGGCGGCGGTCGTCGTGATGGATGCGGACGAAGCGCGCAGTCGTGGTATCAACCCGCTCGGGTTCTACCGCGGCATGGTCGTGCGCGGCTGCGATCCCGGCGAGATGGGCATCGGCCCGGTCTTCGCGGTACCGGATCTGCTCAAGCGGCACGGCCTCACGGTCGACGACATCGGCTTGTGGGAGCTCAACGAAGCGTTCGCGGTGCAAACGGTGTACTGCCGCGACACCCTAGGCATCCCGAACGAGAAGCTCAACGTGGACGGTGGCGCGATCTCGGTGGGCCACCCCTACGGCGTGAGCGGAAACCGCATGACGATGCACGCGCTGATCGAAGGCAAACGCCGCGGCGCAAAGTACGTCGTGGTCACGATGTGCGTGGGCGGCGGCATGGGCGCCGCGGGATTGTTCGAGGTCAACCTGAATTAGCGGCTGTTCCTCGGACCATTCCGCACGTGGCTACTCGACGACGACGCGTTCTCGCCTGGTCAGCGTGAGGTCTTCGTACAATGCCTCGATAGGAATGCTGAGCCCGATGCTTTCGAAAACAACCTCGTCCCCCGCGCCGCATTCCTGAAAGAACCAGCGGTTGTGCTCGCCGCGACGATAGATCTCTACGTGAACGGCTCGTGAATCGATCAGCACGAACTCCCGCAGCGCTGCGATTGCGCGATACTCGGGGAACTTCATGCGGCGGTCGAGCGCTTCGGTGGATTCGGAGAGAATCTCGACGAGCATCGTCGGGAAGCGGGTTAGCTGCTCATCCTTCAAGTCGCGCGGATCACACGTCACGACGACGTCCGGATATCGAATTGCCGGAACTTCCGGAACGACGACTTTCATGACAGCGACGTATACCCCGCAACCCTTTCCCCGGATTGCGGGGCGAAGCAGCGAGACGAGATTCGTCGCGATCGTGCCGTGGGCGCGCGAAGCGCCGGCCATTGCAAAAACGTGGCCGCCCGCGAACTCGTATCGCAGCGGTTGCTTCGGCTCCCATGAAAGAAACTCGTCCAGCGACATGCTGATCGGTTCCGGCTGAATCGCCATCTCAGGCCTCCCCGGTCATTCTACCCGTTCCCGGCGCTACTCTCGACCGCGAACATTCCCTTGTAGCGCTCGCGTAAGTCGCGTTTGAGGAACTTCCCCACTCCCGTGCGTGGAATGGTTTCGACAAAGACCACGCGATCCGGTGTCTGCCACTTCGCCAGCTTGTCGGCGAGCCACGCGTGCACCGCCGCTTCGTCGACCTCGTGGCCTTCGCGGGCGACGACTGCGGCGACCGGGCGTTCTTGCCACTTCGGGTGCGGGATGCCGAACACGCACGCCTCTTTCAAGCCGGGGTGGCCCATCAGGATGTTCTCCACCTCGACCGACGAGATCCACTCGCCGCCCGACTTGATGAAGTCTTTCACGCGGTCGACGATCTCGATGTAGCCGTACTCGTCCTGCGTCACCACGTCGCCGGTGTGGAACCAGCCGTCGGGCTCGAACCCGATCGCCGTCGCGGCTTCGTTGTTGTAGTACGACTTCGCGACGGCGAAGCCGCGCACCAGCAGCTCGCCGCGCGACTTGCCGTCCTGCGGCACGTCGTTGCCGCTCTCGTCGACGATGCGCCACTGCACGATCGGCGAGAAGCGGCCTTGCTTGTAGCGTTCCTTGTGCTGTTTCTCCGGGTCGCCGTCGAGCAGTGACGTGTCGCGGCTGACGGTGCCGATCGGTGACATCTCCGTCATGCCCCAGGCGTGGATCGCGTCGATCCCGAGCGCGTTGAGGTCGTCCATCAGCGACGTCGGCATCGCCGAGCCGCCGATCACGATGCGCTTGAGCAGTGGCAGCGTCTTGTTCTGCGCGCGCAGCATGTCGCGCACGGCCATCCACACCGTGGGCACGCCGGCCGACACGGTGACCTTCTCCGCTTCGCACAGCTCGATCACGCCGGCCGGGTCGAGCCGCTCCATCGGCATGATGAAATCCGCGCCGACCATCAGGCACACGAAGGGCGTGCCCCACGCGTTGACGTGGAACATCGGCACGATCGGGAGCACGCGGTCGCGCTCCGTGATCCCGAGCGCGTCGGCGAGCCCGCTCGCGAGCGCGTGCAGAAACGTCGAGCGGTGCGAAAACATCACGCCCTTCGGATCGCCGGTGGTCGCCGACGTGTAGCACAGGATCGCAGCGGCGCGCTCGTCGATCTCCGGCCAGTCGTACGTGTCCGCTTCGGGTACGAGCAGCGTCTCGTAGTCCAGCGCGCCGTCGAATGCTTCAGGTGCCGCGCCCATGCACACGAACGTGCGCCCCGAGTCCGGCTGCAGCGCGGCTGCGGCTGCGATCGCCTTCGTGAGCGAGCCGTCGAAGAACACGAAGCGGTCGTCGGCGTGGTCTAGGATGAACGCGACTTGGTCCGGGAACAGCCGGATGTTCACCGTGTGCAGCACCGCGCCGATCATCGGCACGGCGTAGTACAGCTCGAGGTGGCGGTTGCCGTTCCACGCGAACGTCGCGACGCGGTCGCCGGGCGTGACGCCGAGCGTGCGCAGCGCGTTCGCTAGTTTGGCGACGCGCTTGCCGAACTCGGCGAACGTGAAGCGCCGGATCTCCGCGCCGTCCCGCGCGATGATCTGCTTGCGCGGGTGCGCCCGCATCGCGTGCTCGAAGATCGCGCGGATCGAGAGCTGCTGGTCGGACATCGTCGACGGGAGCAGCCCGCCGAGCTCGGGGGAGTACGTCGTCGCCATCGTGGGTTCGGCTGTTCGCCGGACCCGCCGCTCACCCCACCAGGGACCGGAGCGCCTCGTCGAGGCCGGCATGGCGGAACACGTAGCCGGTCGCCTTCGTGCGCTCCGGCAGCACGCGCTGGCCTTCGGTGACGGCTTCGGCGCCTTCGCCCAGCAGGAGCCTCATCGCGAAGCCGGGGACCGGTATGATCGCCGGCCGCCCGACCGCGCGCCCCAAGGCGTGCGTGAACTCGGCGTTGGTCACCGGGTTGGGCGCGCTTGCGTTCAGGACGCCTTCCACGCCGTCGATCGCGTGCAGCGCAATGCCGATCTCGTCGTCCATGTGGATCCACGAATACCACTGCTTGCCGCTCGCGATCGCACCGCCGACGCCGAGGCGGAACACCGGGAGCAGCTTGGCCAGCACGCCGCCGTCACGGCCGAGCACCAGCCCGGTGCGCAGCTTGGCGACCCGCATCCCGAGCGCCGCGGCGCCGTCGCTCGCGGCCTCCCACGCCGCGCAGAGCTTCCCCAGGAAGTCGTCGCCCGGTGGGCTCGACTCCGTGAACGTCGCCGTGCGGCTCGTGCCGTAGTACCCGATCGCGGAGCCCGCGACGAACGCCTGCGGACGCGGGTGAACGTGCTCGAGCGCGGCGAGGTACGCGCGCGTGGCGTCGACGCGGGACGACCACATCGCGGCCTTGCTCGCCGTGGTCCAGCGCACGGCGACCGGCGCGCCCGCTAGGTTCACCACCACGTCGCTGCCGGCGCTGGCCGCCGCGGCCGCCGCCGGATCGCGCAGGCTC
>Ga0066662_10001378_pt1 | contig 11117 bp, 6 predicted proteins | sample GraSoiAngelo_111_FD_133939 | JGI IMG/M metagenome (GOLD analysis project Ga0066662, IMG submission 133939) | Grasslands soil microbial communities from the Angelo Coastal Reserve, California, USA - 14_0903_12_40cm | ecosystem: Environmental > Terrestrial > Soil > Grasslands | place: USA... | reverse complement strand
AAGTGGCTAGGCATTCCGGGCGAGGCGAAAGTTCCCGCAGGGCTTGGCGGCAACGGCGTTTCGGCCTGCGCAACCTGCGATGGTCCGCTTCCAGCATTCCGCAACAAACGCCTCGTAGTAGTCGGCGGAGGCGACACAGCAATCGAAGAGGCCACGTTCCTGACGCGCTACGCCGCCCACGTCTTCTTAGTTCACCGCCGCGACAAGCTGCGTGCTTCAAAGATAATGCAGGACAAAGCGTTCGCAAACGAGAAGCTGGAATTCATCTGGAACACAGAGGTAAAAGAAATTTTAGGCACGATGGAGGACGGCGTAACGGGCGTGCGTCTTTACAAGAACAAGACTCAGGAGGAAATAATCTTCCCATGCGAAGGCGTCTTCATAGCGATAGGCCACAAGCCGAACACTGAGCTATTCAAAGGCCAATTGGAGATGGACGAGGTTGGTTACTTGAAAACGGCAGGCCACTCTATGGCTACGAACGTTGCCGGAGTCTTCGCGGCGGGCGATGTTCAGGACAACTTCTATCGTCAGGCGATCACAGCCGCAGGCTCCGGCTGCATGGCAGCGATTGACGCCGAACGTTTCCTTGACAGCCTTCCTGTGCCGATGCCTTCCGGCGAAGAAGTGACGATGGAAGGCGAAGTCATCACGCCGGACCACAAAAAAATTATCCTGCCCGATGGCGAAGTCATCTCGAACAAGGCGGAGGAAGTATCAGCCGGAGATTAAGTAGTTAAGGATCGGAGGCAGAGTATGAAGAGAACTATTTTCATCGCATTGATGCTTCTTCTGGCAAGCAGCGCTGCGGTCGCTCAACAGAATTACACTCCGCCGGAAGGCAGTTCTATTGAGCCGCCTAACAGGACTGCTGAATCCTACAGCCTGCCAAAACTTCACGTCATCAACAGCGTGACGCTCTCGCCAAGTTATAGCTGTCGCTCTAAAGATGATTTCAAGAAGGGCTACGAGAAGACTGCGCTCTTTCTCTCAAGCTACTCGAAAAAGAGAAACAGCCCGGACCTGCTCTTTAACGGCGCGTGTGGAAGCGAAGACTATTTCGTAGCGGCAACTTCAGGAGACAGCATGGGGCTGATCGCAGATTTGGGAACGGACGCGTCAGTCGAAGAGCTATCTGCGCATCTGGTCTTCAACAAACAGAACGTTCACTCGTTTCCTTCTTATTCAAGATTCGCACAAGCCGTCAAAGTTGAGGCCAATCACACCTACGCAGTCTTGCTGAACTCAAGCGATATACGCGGTCTCTTTATCTTCACGGTTACAACTTACGTTCCCAATAAGCGAGTTGAAATCCGTTATGCCGTGAAGGATTATCAGATACTCGATCTAAAGGCAAAATCTCCGGGCTTTAGCTGGGAGCAAAAGAACTTTTAGCGCAGAAAGATAGTTGAGAAATTAAAGGGGCGCGCCCGTATGAGGAAATCAGAACTAAGCATTCCAGAAATCATGTTGATAGGCGGAACGCGCGGGCTGCTCGGCGCAGGCATCGCTCTACTTCTTGCAGACAAGATTGGAACGAGTGAGAGAAAGTCCGTCGGCTGGACTCTATTCTTAATCGGAGCAATAAGCACAATCCCGCTTGCTATGAATATACTCAGCAAACGAAAGTAGCAGAGCAGTGGGCGGGGGCAGGAAAAAGAGATCATCGCACGCTCTTTCCTGCCTGCTGCCCTCGCGCTATCCCTGTTAGCACAAGCACGCAAACCTTCTAGCTCGAAGCTTCAAACGACGCGCTCATAGCTCTCAAGCACGACGCCATTCGCGGCGCGCACCGCGCTCTCGGCGTTAACGCCTAATGAATCGCACTCGACAAAGCGTGAAAAAAGATGATATAGAACATCTCGCCAGCAATAGGGCAAACGTTTCGGCTCAGTTTGAGAATGAGAGCAAATGCATTTTCATACTGGCGCTATCTGAGTTTTTCCTCTGAAGCCTCGTCGAGAGTATCTGACCTAAACCGTCTATTAAAAGTAGAGATTTAAGAATTATGTTCCCTCGCTTCCCCCTTAATAAAAATCTCGTCAAGAAAATCGTTCTCGCGCTCGCTGTCTGTGCTGCTGCGTTGTGGATTGTAGCAAGGCGCGATGTGCCGCGCGCAGAAGCGCAAGCGCCGCCGCCCGACTACAAAAATTTTGAAGGCCCGCAGGTTCACCCCCTGGCAATCACTCCAGACGGGATGCGCCTTCTTGCCGTCAACACTCCGAACAACACACTCTCGGTCTTCTACCTGAGCGGCGGCATGCTGACGCTCGTCAAAGAGATTCCCGTAGGGCTTGAACCCGTCAGCGTCGCCGTGAGAAATGAGCGCGAGGCCTGGGTCGCAAACTGGTTGTCGGATTCCGTGAGCATAGTTGATCTTGCGAACGGCAACGTCACGCAGACGATTGACGTGGGCGACGAGCCGACAGACGTTCTCTTTGCAGGACAGGCGCGCGAGATGGCTTTCGTCTCGGTCTCCGGTCTTAATCAGGTCAAAGTCTTCGACCCGAACGCCACGAGTGCAGCGCCACAGGTCATAAACATTCGAGGCAAGCAGCCGCGCTCGCTCACGCGCGACGCGACGGGCGCGCAAGTGTTTGTCTCCGTCTTTGAATCCGGCAACCAGACGACGATTGTTCCCGTTCAGCAGGTGAGAACCGGAGGCGGGCTGCCCGCGCCTTCGCCCGCTATGTCCACAACTTTGCCGCGTGCGCCCGACACTAGCTTAATCGTTAAGCGCAGCGGCGCAAATTGGGTTGACGAAAGAGGCGACGGTCGCTGGACGCAGTTCATCCCGTACACGCTCGCAGACGTTGATGTCGTGGCGATTGACGCAAGCGGCACTGCGCCCGTCGTAAGCCGTGAGGTGCGCGGCGTCGGCACGCTCGTAGGAAACTCAGCGCTTGACGCGGCGTCGAATCGTCTTTACGTCGTCAACACGGAAGCTCACAACGAAGTTCGCTTCGAGCCGAACGTGCGCGGACGATTCGTTAGCACACGAGTCTCTATCATAAGCTTGGGAACGAACGCGAGCGTCACGCCCGTTGATATTAACCCGCACATCAATCAGAGCAATCCGTTCGGCACAGACGAAGAGCGCTCGAACAGCCTTGCTATTCCGGCAGATATCGCACGCGACGCAAGCGGCACTCTTTACGTCGCTGCGACAGGCTCGAACCGCGTGGGCGTGCTCGATTCATCCGGCGCTGTGCAGGCGCGAATAAATGTCGGGCAAGGGCCGACAGGACTTGCCGTTGACAATTCTCGCCGCAGGCTTTACGTGCTCAACCGCTTCGATGAAACGTTGAGCATCGTTGACCTCTCATCGCGCAGCGTCATCAATAATGTCTCCATTGGCAACAACCCTGAGCCTCAGAGCGTGCGCAATGGACGACGTTTTCTTTACGACGCTTCTTTGTCTGCTCATGGCGACTTGGCCTGCGCAAGTTGTCACGCAAACGGGCACAGGGACGGAATAGCGTGGGACTTGGGCGATCCACAAGGGACTGTGCAGCAGGTTGCGAGCGGAACTATTCCCGGAATACCCGTCTCTTTCGTCGCAAACTTTCATCCGATGAAAGGGCCTATGACGACGCAAACCTTGCGCGGCATCACAGGGACAGAGCCGCTTCACTGGCGCGGCGACAGGTCTAGTCTTGCGGCATTCAATCCAGCTTTCATGTCATTGCTCGGCGGCACGCGACAATTAACAGCGGACGAGATGAGCGCGTTTCAGTCTTTCATACAAACGCTCACTTATCCGCCTAACCCGCTTGAGAATCTGGACCGCACGCTGCCTAATCCTGCGACTGGTCCGAACCCTACGCGCGGGCGACAACTCTTCAACAACGCGACTCTGGACGCTGCGGTTTTAACCTGCAATCAGTGCCACTCATCTTCGCCTGGATTCAAGTCCGGCACAGCGCAGGTGCTTATCCCCGCCGCGCTTCTTCAAGAGCCGCAGGATTTCAAAGTCCCGCAACTTCGCGGCCTATATCAGAAAGTTGGCTTGCAAAGAGCGCCCGGCGAACAACTCTCAGGCTATGGTTTCACGCACGACGGCTCGTTCGATTCCCTGCTCTCGTTCCTGCGCTCAGCCGTCTTCACATTTAATAACGATAACGACCGTCTGGACGTGGCGCAGTTCGTTCTCTCCTTCGACACGGGCACAGCGCCTGCGGTCGGACTTCAAGTCACAGCGAACGCTATTAATAAGACGAGCGCGTCTGTCTCAGACAGAATCAATCTACTAATGTCGCAAGCAGGAGTTGGCAACTGTGATTTGATCGTCAGAGGAACTTACGGCGGCGTGCGACGCGGCTTTCTATACATTGGCAACGGGCTATTTCAACCGGATAGACTTTCGGACACGCCTGTCTCTGCGCAGACTCTCCTTCAGGCCGTTGATGTGAATCAGGAGTTGACCTTCACGGGCGTGCCTCTGGGCGCAGGGCGTCGAATGGGAATTGACGCGAACGGCAACGGAGTATTGAACGGCGACGAGGCGGCAAGACCCAACCCGATTGACGACACGCGCTTCTTCATACAGCAACAGTACGCAGACTTTCTAAACCGCGACCCGGACCCGCCAGGTTTTCAGGGCTGGCAGGATATTATGAACAACTGCGCTACAGGCAGCACGCAATGTGATCGCATAGAAATCAGTTCAGACTTTTTCCGCTCACCGGAGTTTCAAGGCAGAGGCTACTTCATCTTCCGCTTCTACATAGCATCTTTGGGACGCAACGCTTTCTACAAAGAGTTCGTGCCTGATTTAAGAAGGGTTAGCGGATTTCTGGATGACACTCAGTTGGAGGCTGCAAAAGTAGCTTTTGTAAATGATTTCGTCTCTCGTTCAGAGTTCAAGCAGAAGTACGATGCGATCACAGACCCTGCGGCTTACGTTGACGCTATTCTAAATAGTGCCGGAGTGACTCTGTCTCAGAGGCAAGTGCTTATTGATGATCTTCGCGCGGGAAGAAAGAGCAGGGCAGAAACGCTTCGAGCTATTATGGAGGCTCAAGAGGTTTACGATAAATACTACAACACTGCTTTTGTAGTGATGCAGTACTTTGGTTATCTACGCCGTGACCCGGACATTCTTTACTTGAACTGGATTGATACTATGAATAAGACTGGCGACTACCGCACGATGATTAATGGGTTTATTAACTCACTCGAATACCGCCAGAGGTTCACACAATGAAAAGCAAGGATGAGGGATGAGGGATGAAGTAAAACAGAAAGAAAAATACTCTAGCTGCTTTTTCTTTACTTCATCCTTCCGCATTCCGTCTTGCTTTTCAGAGCAGTTTGAGTAATTCCCTCGCAGCATAAGACACGCCTGACACTTTGTCATCAACTCGCATCGTCATCAAGTCTTGAGGATGCAGGCTTGCTGCGAGTTGTTCCTGTCGAAGGCGCTCGCGCTCTTCTTCAATCTCTCTCTTCTCGCGCGCACGCGACGCGTCCAAGCCTCCGCCGCGTATGAACTCTACGATCTGCTGTAGCTCGTCGCTGTCAAACCAGGTGCCGTGACCTTTGCAGACATCGACGATGACGCCGGAGCAGCGCGCGAAGTTTACGCGGTTCATCAGTTGATTGCATTCGGGGCAGGGGACATAACGCACCTTGTTCTGTTCTCCAGCGCTCGCGTGCTTCGGGATATGCGAAGCAGTGCCGAGCGCAACCGCTTGCTCATCGCGCTCCGCGACTATCTTTTCGAACGAGGCGACATCCACCCACATACCATCACAACGCGGGCACTCACGAAGCAGCGCGCTTCCTACAGCAATGGCTTCCATCTCAACGCGGCAGCGCGGACAGCGCCGCGATGCGGCCTCCACAACTTCGGCCTGTTTAGCCTCTGCGCCGCAAGCGGGGCAGAACTTAGTTCCCGCGAACATCATCGCAAAGCAGTGCGGGCACGCAACTGTTGCCAGCCGTGCATTGCAGAACGAGCAGTGCGTTGAAGTGTTCGAGACGGCAGCGCCGCACGTAGGGCAGTTTAGAGTTTCAGCTTGCATAGTTTCTAAGCTTCGGTTGGTTTCAACCTTTGGGCGAGCGGAAGGCGTCGGGTGTCGCCCCTTCTCAATCAAGATTAGCATCTCGGAAGAAAATATTTCCACACAATTTTCAACGCTTGTGACTCATTTTACGCGGGCGGTCATTTGAGACATGCCGGTTCGTCGGCGCAAGGTTTAGCTGCTTCAACGCTCTTACGCGCTTGCTTTATAAGCTGAAAGCAAGTTAAAAGCATCCTAGATGGAACAACGACGGATTCAATTCGACTAGAGTGAGGTAAAGATTAAGATGAGTGCGACTCCGCAGAAAGAAACGAACACGACCGTCAACCTGGACCAACTTTGTATCAACACTATCAGAACGCTAACGATTGACGCAGTGCAAAAGGCTGAGTCTGGACATGCGGGTCTGCCTCTGGGCTGCGCGCCGCTGGCCTACTTGCTGTGGACTCGCTTCCTCAGACACAATCCGAAAAATCCCAAATGGGCAAACCGCGACCGCTTCCTGCTCTCTGCCGGTCACGGCTCGATGCTGCTTTACTCGCTTCTTTATCTTACGGGCTATGGTCTGGAGCTTGATGAATTAAAGAGATTCAGACAATGGGGATCGAAGACGCCCGGACATCCTGAGAACGTTTTGACGCGCGGAGTTGAGATTACGACAGGACCACTCGGACAAGGCTTCGCCAACGGCGTAGGCATGGCGATTGGCGCGGCGCATCTTGCTTCGAGATTTAACAAGCCGGAGTTTCCTCTGATTGACCATTACATTTACGCGATAGTCTCTGACGGCGATTTGATGGAAGGTGTTGCGAGCGAGGCCGCTTCGCTCGCAGGACACCTGAAGCTGGGAAAGCTCATATACTTTTACGACGACAATCACGTGACCATAGAAGGCTTCACAAGTCTGGCCTTTACTGAAAACGTTCCGCAGCGTTTTGAAGCCTACGGCTGGCACACATCAACAGTCGAAGACGGCAACGACCTGGAAGCAATCGAGCGCGCAATTCGTGACGCGCAGTCGGTCGGAGATCGCCCGTCGCTCATCTCAATCAAAACGATCATAGGCTACGGAATGCCAACAGCCGGAACGCGCAAGGCACATTCAGATGCGCCGGGCGAAGATGCTGTGCGTGAGACTAAAAAACATCTGGGCTGGCCTGAAGACAAAGATTTTTATGTTCCAGAAGAAGCACTCGCGCATTTCCGCGAATGCGTGGAGCGCGGAGCACATCAGGAAGATGAATGGAATGCTCTCGTTCAAAAGTACGAAGAGAAGAACGCGGATTTAGGCTCTGCATGGCGCGCGACGATGAGCGGCGATTTGCCCGAAGGATGGGAAAGCCATCTGCCTTCGTTTGAGAACGCGAAGCCGATGGCAACTCGCGCAGCGAGCGGCGAAGTCATCAATGCGATTGCCCCGCACATGCCCATGCTGATCGGAGGCTCTGCCGATTTAGGTCCATCAACCAACACGGATATCAAAGACGGCGGAAGCTTTCAACCGGGCAGCTACGACGGGCGCACTCTGCACTTCGGCGTGCGCGAGCACGGGATGGGCGCGGCGCTCACAGGCATCAGTCTAAACGGCGGCCTTATACCTTACGGCGCGACCTTCATGTGCTTTTCAGACTACATGAAGCCAGCGATTCGCCTCGCGTCTCTTTCTGAAGTTCAAGTCATATACGTCTTCACGCACGACTCAATCGGACTCGGCGAAGACGGACCGACGCATCAACCAATCGAACAACTCGCTGGCCTTCGCGCCATCCCGCACCTCTTCGTCATTCGTCCCGCAGACTCGCACGAGACGCGCGAGGCTTGGCGCATAGCTATCTCGCGCCGCGCGGCTCCAACCGCTCTTGTGCTAACGCGCCAGAAAGTTCCTTTGATTGATCGCAACACCTACGCTTCAGCCGAAGGCGTGCAGCGCGGCGCATATATTTTGGCCGAAGCCGAAAGCGCGAACGGCAACGCTGGAGAGACAAGCAAAGCGAATCCTTCGCTCATCATCATCGCAACAGGCTCAGAAGTCTCGCTCGCACTCGAAGCTCGCGCCGAGTTGCAGAAAGCGGGAACGCCTACGCGCGTCGTCTCAATGCCTTGCTGTGAGTTGTTCGATGAACAATCTGAAGATCACCGCAACGAAATCCTGCCGCCCCGTGTGACAGCGCGCCTCTCAATCGAAGCGGGAGCGCGCATGGGCTGGGACAGATATGTAGGTTCACAGGGCGACTGCGTTTCGATTGACCGCTTTGGCGCTTCCGCAAAGGGCGAGGACGCAATGCGCGAGCTTGGCTTCAACGTCGAGAATGTTCTCAATCATGCGCGAGGAGTGCTTAACCGGCTAGGCTAAAGATTCTCATCATGCGAATAGCAATCGGCGCAGATCATGGAGGCTTTCCGCTCAACGAGCGCGTGATTGAAGAGTTGCGCGCCGCTGGTCATGAGATAGAAGACTTCGGCACGCACGACGGGAATGTGCCGGATGATTATCCAGACTACGCGCTCGCTGTGGGACAAGCTATACAGAACGGCAAGGTTGACATAGGCATAATCATCTGCGGGAGCGGCGTTGGCGCTAATGTCGCCGCGAACAAACTGCGCGGCGTGCGCGCGGCTCTTTGCGGCGACACCTACTCTGCTCATCAGTCGCGCGAGCATGACGACTGCAACGTGTTATGTCTGGGCGCGCGAGTCGTCGGAGTCGAGCTTGCGCTGGAGATCGTGCGCGCTTTCGTCCGTGCTCGCTTTACGGGCGAAGAACGTCACCGAAGACGACTTGCTAAAGTCAACGAGATTGAAATGATGGACGATGAATGAAAGATACGCGCTCCTCTTTTTTGTGCTCCTCTGTTCACGGTTAGTCATTCAGTTCTTATTCTTCTAAGGAGCTTCCCCTTGAAAAGGAAATCTGTTTTCAAAGCACGAACGACCGTTCTGCTTTTGTGTCTGCTCTGCTTGCCCATAAGCTCGCGCGCACAACAGCCTACTCCTTCGCCCACACCTTCAATGCAGGAAGGCGAGATGCGACATGAAGAGCGCGAAGGGTTTCCGCCGCCATATTACGATTATCCGTTTGGAAGCCGGACCACAACGCACCGCGTGCTTACTGTCAATGAGGCGGTCCAGTTGGCGCTTGAGAACGCAGCCGCTTACAGGCAGGCGCAGTTTGATGAACGAGTCGCAAATGAGGATGTCAAACAATCTCGCACAGCTTTTCTTCCACAGTTCACAATGCCTCTCGCCTTCAACGGCACGACCGATTCACAGGTGCGCAATCCGGGCGACCCGCTTATCTACAGCTTCGTCTCTTCGAGTGCCATCAACGAAACGATTGCTTTTCTTAACGCCTCCGGTCCGATTGATCTTTCGGGTCGCCTTCGCGCAGCACTCCGCCGCAGCCGCGCTCTGCTTGCGGCAGCACACGCAGGAACTCTCGCCGCTCGCCGCTCACTCGCCATCACGACCGTTGACGCTTACTACGGGCTTGTGCTCGCGCGACAGAAGCGAAGGCTCGCTGACGAAACCTTAGCGCTTGCGGAAGCCTTCGCAAAGATAGCGGAAGATGCGCTGCGGCGAGGCGAAGGAGATGAGGCGGAAGCTGAGCGCGCTCGCGGCTCTGCGTTGCTTCGCAGAGATGAGCTTGAACAGGCTCGCGCGGCTGAGTCTGCCGCGATGGATGTTCTAAGAGCTTTGACCGGGATAGATTTTTCCACTCACATAGCGCTCTCGAACATCGTGGATGCAGTGCCGACGGCGGAGGGTTTCAGCAACTACACGGAGGAGTTGATTAAGACCAGACCGGAGTTGAGCCAGTTGGACGCGCTCAAGCGGGCTGCGCTCGCGGACCGAAGCGCTGCGTTGCGAGAGCTTCTGCCGCAACTGAGCTACAGCTTGAACGGTGGCTTTGACGCGGCGAATTTCAGACCCGTCGGACGCTTCTCCGGCGCTCAGGCCATCGTCAGTCTGAATGTTCCGGTCTTCAACTGGGGCGCAAGCCGCAGCCGCGCAACACAGGCACGGCTTCGCGCTGAATCCTTAGACTTGCAGCGCGAGAACACTCTGCGCGAACTGCGTGCAGAGTTTTATACGTCGCGCGCAAACGCTCTCTCTGCATTGGAGCGAATCAATTACACAAGAATGGCTGCCGATGCCTTAGAGCGAAACATCACTCTGGTCTTCTCTCGCTATCGCGCAAAGAAGGCGACGATTCTTGACGTGATAGATGCGCAGTCGAGTTACGCATCTGCGCGTCTTGCCTACTATCAAGCCATCGGCGATTACAGAACGGCGCGCGTGAGACTGGAAGCAGACCCCTCGCAGATGGTTCGCATGGAGAGCATTCAGCCCCGCGTGCCGGGCGCAGCCGAACCGTTGAAGTGCGGCTTGAATCTTCAGCGAGCGCCCGACGTTGGAGGCTTGCGTCTGGGTATGACCATCGCTCAGGTGCAAACACTCTTTCCCTCGCTCAACGTCTCGGCGGCTTCTGACATAGGCGTTCAAAGCGCAACTCTCAAGAGCAGCGAGTTGAACAATCGCACTCAGACGCGAACTTACTTTGAAGGCGTTGAAACGGTCGCGCTCGAATTCACGGACGGGCGACTCTCGTTCATTCGCGTCAACTATCCAGCGACAAACAGATGGGGAAGCAGCGATGAGTTTGTAGCAGTCACAGCCGAAAAATTGAATGTGCAGGGCGCGTGGAAGCGATTTTACGATTGGGAGAACAAGACGGTGCGCGACATAAAAGATTTGAGAGATCAGGCTCTAGAATGCAACGGCTTCCGCATAGTCGCAGGCATTGGCGTCGAAGGCACGGGCGGCGATCAGCGCCCGCACTTCTTCTTTGAAGATATGAAGGCAGTCGAGGCAATTGAGAAGAGACAGAAGTGAGACCGCGAAAAGACGCGAAACGACTCGAAAGAAAACCTGACGGAGAATATCAGGCTGCCCTAATTTCTTTCTCAATCCCTTTTCGCGTCTTTCGCGTATGCGCGCTGTTCGTATTTCGTGGTTAAGTGATAATTCGCAGTGCACGCGGCACGATTTGAAACCGCGCAGGCGTGTGGCCGCGCACGTTGCCGTCAGCTT
>Ga0066662_10001377_pt1 | contig 11123 bp, 11 predicted proteins | sample GraSoiAngelo_111_FD_133939 | JGI IMG/M metagenome (GOLD analysis project Ga0066662, IMG submission 133939) | Grasslands soil microbial communities from the Angelo Coastal Reserve, California, USA - 14_0903_12_40cm | ecosystem: Environmental > Terrestrial > Soil > Grasslands | place: USA... | reverse complement strand
GCTCCCGCCGGGCGTCGTGAACGTGATCACGGGCGACGGCGTGCCGGTCGGCGACGGACTTGTGCGCCATCCGGAGATCGCGCTCGTCTCGCTGACCGGAGACGTCGAGACGGGCAAGACGATCGCCCGAAACGCGGCTGACACGCTCAAGCACGTCCACCTCGAGCTCGGCGGCAAGGCGCCGATGGTCGTCTTCGACGATGCCGACCCCGAGCAGGTCGCGGAGGGGATCAAGATCGCCGGCTTCTGGAACTCCGGCCAGGACTGCACCGCCGGCTCGCGCATCATCGCCGGGCCGAAGATCTACGACGCCCTGCTCGAGCACCTCGTGCCGGCGATCGAGTCGTTGAAGGTCGGCGATCCCGCCGACGGCGACGACGTCGAGATGGGGCCGGTGATCTCGCACGACCAGCAGGACCGCATCCTCGGGTTCCTCGAGCGCGCGAAGGGCGCAACGGTGCTCACCGGCGGAGCGTCGAACGGCAGCAAGGGCTACTTCGTCGCGCCGACGATCGTGACCGACGTCGGCCAGGACGACGAGATCGTCCAGAAGGAGGTCTTCGGGCCCGTCGTCACAGTGCAGAAGTTCGCCGACGACAACCAGGCGATCGAGTGGGCGAACGGCGTGCGCTACGGCCTCGCCGCGTCGGTGTGGACGCGCGACGTCGGCCGCGCGATGAACGCGTCCCGCAAGCTGCAGTTCGGGACCGTGTGGGTGAACGACCACCTCGTCCCGATCACGTCCGAGATGCCGCACGGCGGCTACAAGTCGTCGGGCTACGGCAAGGACATGTCGATCTACTCGATGGAGGAGTACACCCAGATCAAGCACGTCGCGATCAAGATCGACTGATGGAGGACCGCATGGAGACGGCCGCGAAGCTCTACGACACGGCGGCGGAGGAGCTCGAGAAGGCTGCTGCGCACGCACGCGTTGCAGCGCAGCATTTCCGTGACAAGGAGATTCCCCGCGGCGGCGCGCACGCGTGGGCGACGCGCGGCCACATCCTCGCCGCCGAGCAGGCGCTCGACGAGCAGGCGCTCGAGCACCGCCTGCACTCGCGGACGCAGCCCTAAGAGAGGTACCTGGTACCTGCTTTACGGAGTGAGCGCGCGAATCGCGGCGAGATCGTCGGCCGACGGCTCCCACGCGCCCGCGGCGGCGTTCGCGCGCACCTGCTCCGGCTTCGTCGCACCGGCGATCACCGAGACGACCGGATCGACGGCGAGCAGCGTGCCGATCGCGACCTCGAGCATCGAGACGCCTCGCTCGTCGCACCACGCACGCAGCCGCTCGACCTTGTCGAGGTCGGCCGGAGCGAGGTCGCGGCCGTGCAACCTCGTGCCTTCCGCCGGCGGATTGTCCCGGCCCACCTTGCCGGTCAAGAGCCCTGACGCGAGCGGGAAGAACGGGACGAAGCCGAGGCCGAGCTCGGCACACGTGCCCAGCAGCTCCGCTTCCGGCGCGCGGTGCAGCAGCGAGTACTCGCTCTGCTCCGAGACGTAGCCGCTGCCGGCGATCGCCTTCGCACGGCGCAGCGTGGCGGGCGCATAGTTCGAGGTGCCGTACGCGCGGATGCGTCCCTGCTCGACGAGCTCGTCGAGCGTGCCGATCGTCTCCTCGAGCGGCGTGTCGGGGTCCTCTTCGTGATGCTGGTAGAGGTCGATCACGTCGGTCTGCAGGCGCTCGAGCGACGCGTCGAGCGCGCGCAGGATGTAGTCGCGCGAGCCGCGACGGGTCGCGCCGTCGCCCATCTCCTTGCCGAACTTCGTCGCCAGCACGACCTGGTCGCGCCGGCCGTCGAGCACGCGGCCGATGACCGTCTCGCTGCCGCCGGCCTGCCCGTAGATGTCGGCCGTGTCGAAGAACGTGACGCCCACCTCGAGCGCCGCGTCGATCACGGCGCGCGACGCGTCTTCGTCGATCCGGCCGCCGAAGTTGTTGCAGCCGAGGCCGACCACCGTGACCTCGAGCGAACCGAGCTTCCGCGTGCGCACCACCCCACGCTACCGATAGCTTCGCGTCGTATGCGTTACTTCGAGGACTTCGCCGAGGGCGACGTGACCGAGGTCGGGCCGGTGACCGTGACCGAGGAGCAGATGATCGCGTTCGCCGAGCAGTTCGATCCGCAGCCCTTCCACGTCGACCCGGAGGCGGCGAAGGACAGCCCGTACGGCGGGCTGATCGCGAGCGGGTGGCACACGGCGGCGCTCTACATGAGCATGTTCGTGCGAGGCGTCCTGCTCGACGCGGCGTCACTCGGCTCCCCGGGGATCGAGGAGCTGCGCTGGACGGCGCCGGTCCGCCCCGGCGACACGTTGCGCGGCCGCTCACGCATCCTCGAAGCGCGGCCGTCCGAGAAGAACCCGAACCGCGGCACGGTCTACAGCGAGAACGAGGTCGTCAACCAGGACGGCGTGGTCGTGATGCGCTTCCGGTCGTACGGGCACTTCGCCCGACGTCCCGCCTAGAAACCGGCAGGTTTCGGCCGGTTCCCGCGTCGAATCTTTACCATTTACGACCGATATCGAGGCTACGCTCCACGCGTGCTCAGGGGGTCGGTCGTCGCGGTGGTGGCCGCGCTCCTGCTCGTCGTCGCGCCCTCGGCGCGAACGAGCGGCACGCCCTTGATCGTCGGCTTTGCCGACACCCTGCCGGAGCAGAATGCAGCCGCCGGGCCGGCCGCCCAGGCGCTTGGCGCCTCCGCCCTGCGCTTCACGCTCCAGTGGTCTTCGGGTCGCACCGCCCTTTCGCCCGAGGAGCTCGTGGCGCTCAAGCGCGGCGCCGCATCCTCCCAGCCACTCCGCATCCTGCTCAGCGTCTACGGGACGACGTCGGCACCGCCGGTCGACGACGCGGGCCGCGCGCAGTACTGCGCGTACGTCTCCGACGCGTTGCGTCGCGTCCCGTCGATCCGCGACGTCGTGCTCTGGAACGAGCCGAACAAGGCGCAGTTCTGGAGCCCGCAAGCCGGGGCGCCCGCCGCGTACGAGGCGCTCCTCGCGAGCTGCTACGACACGCTGCACGCGTCGTTCTCGGGCGTGAACGTGCTCGCCTTCGCGCTGTCGCACGACGGCAACGACGACTCGACCTCGACCTCACCGGGTCTGTTCATTCGCGGGGTGGGCGACGCCTACCGCGCATCCGGCCGGGCTGCGCCGATCTTCGACACCGTCGCCTACCAGCCGTACACGCTGACGAACACGGAGCGGCCGTGGGTGAAGCACACCGGATCGTCGGTGATCGCCGAGGGCGACTGGAACAAGCTGATGTACAACCTGTGGCTCGCGTTCAGCGGCACGCAGCAGCCGATCCCCGGCAGCGGCGGCGTGACCATCTGGTACACGGAGCTCGGCTTCCAGTCGGCCGCGCCGGCAGAGAAGTCCGGCATCTACAGCGGTGCCGAGAACGTCCCCGCGCTGCCCGAGGTCTCAGCCGGCGATGCCGTCGCCCATCCGGCCGACGACTCGCAGGCGCCCGACCAGGCGACGCAGGTGCGCGACGCGATCATGCTCGCGGCATGCCAGCCGTACGTCGGTGCCGTGTTCAATTTCTTGCTCGTCGACGAGCCGATGCTGCCGGCGTGGCAGTCCGGCGCGCTGTACGCAGACCTGACGCGCAAGGCGTCGACCCAGGCATTCGTCGACGCGTTCGCGGCGGCGTCGCACGGCGCGGTCGACTGCAGCTCGCTCAAGGGCGGTGCGCCGAGCAGCGACTTCATCCCGCCGACGGCTCCCGCGAAGCTCGCGGCGAGCGCCACCGACGGCGGCCACACGCTGACGCTCAGCTGGTCGGCGGCGACCGATGCACAGTCTGCGCTCACCTACGTGATCTATCGCAACGGCAGTGAGATCGGAAGCTCGTCGAGATCGACCTTCTCCGACACGAACGTGATGGCGCAGCGCGACTACGTGTACACGGTGCGCGCGCTCGACGCGGCGTCGAACCTCGGCCCCGAGTCGGCTCCGCTGGAGGTCACGCCGGCGAAGGCCGTTCCGGTGAGCGAGTCGGCGCCTCGGTCGACCGGAACCGCGAGCACCTCTCGTCCGAAGACCGTCGTCCGCGTGCACATCGTCAACGGCACGCGCCGCGCCGACCGCTTGCGGGGCACGGCGGGCAACGACGTCCTGCGCGGCCTCGACGGCAACGACACACTGCTCGGGCTCGGTGGCCACGACACGCTGCTCGGCGGCGCCGGCAACGACGTCATCCGCGCGCGCGACGGCCTGCGCGACGTCGTCGACTGCGGCCCGGGCAAGGACATCGCCAACGTCGACGCCCGCGACGTCGTCAAGCACTGCGAGCTCGTCCGCCGCTAGGCGCTCGACGACGGCGTCGAAGCGGCGACGGCCGCGGTTCTCGTGTGGACACCCAGCTTGTCGTAGATGTGGTCGAGGTGCTTGCGCACGGTTCCGGTCGAAATCGTGAGCTGCTCTGCGATCTCGCGGTTGCGCAGGCCCGACGCGACGAGCCGGATGATCTCCTCTTCACGACTGGTCAGGCAGCCGTGATCGCGGTTTCCCACCCAGAGTTGCCGAAGCCGGGCGAAGTGCGGCCGAAGCAGCGCGAGCAGCGCGCGATCGCGCTCGTCGAAATCGCGCCCGCGCCCGCGCGAAAAGTCGAATCCGCGACAGAAGCCGTCGGGCGCCGGCAGGAACAGCTTCAATTCGTGCTCGATGCCGAGCGGGCTCAGCACCTCGCGGTAGAACGGATTCCGTTGCCGCGCTCGGGGCCCGAGATAGTCACTGAGCCGCAGCGGTTCGTCGGCGCCGCCGACGAGGCTCTCGCAGAGCGGATACGTCGCGCAGTACGTGCCCGCCTGCACGACTTCCTCGATCTCGGGCGGAACCTCCAGGACCGGGTGCTCGAACGCGTAGCGGCCCGAGCGTGACTCGAACCCGAACTCGGCGTAGAACATCCCGTCGGCGCCGATCAACGCGCTCAGCCGCTTGAACATACGGGCTCCGAACGGCACGGACGGATCCGTTCCTGTCGCCTCCGCGAGGACTGACAGTGCACCGTCCACATCGCGCGTGGTCAGAACTCGTGCGATTGCGCTCCTTCCGTGATGCGCGCTGGCGCGTCCCACCTTACGTCATACGACGTATTGCGCCTATTCGCCGCGGGTGCGAGGTTGGATGAGCCGCGCCGGCCGCTCCCGAGTGTCCGCGAACGTCGAGCGGCCAGTGTTCGGCTACACGACGGGAGAACGACATGCGCAAGGTACTGGCGGTCTCGCTTGGGACGCTCTTCGCTGCGGCGTTCGTCGGATTGGCGCACGCGAACCCCTCCACGCACGAGACGCTGACGGCCGTTGCGGGCGACGCATCCGGCGAGGTGTCGGTTGCGACCACCGGCAAGAACGAGGGCACGAACCTGTTCGAGGGCGAGGTGACCGTCAACATCCACGGCGCCGTGCCCGGCGAGGTGTTCACCATTTCACGCAACCCCGACTTCCACCCGGACGGGATCTGCACCGGCACGGGCTTCGCGCCGTTTGCTCCGGCGCTGACGACGTCGGCCGGGGGTGCGGGCGCCGCCCATTACGTCGTGCAGCGCGGCCTGCCGAACTTCCCCGAAGGCGTGCAGTTCGACGTGAGCTTCCGTGCAGTCGGTTCCGAGGGAACCGTCCTGCGGAGCGAGTGCTTCACCGTCACCGGCAAGTAAGGCGGTTCGTGAGGGGCCGCCCCGCGGCGGCCCCTCACGTCCCTAACGCCAGGTCGCGCGCAGCACGCGCAGCCAGTTCTCGTGCGTGATCTTCGCGATCGCGTCGTCGTCGTAGCCCGCGGCGCGTAGCGCGTCGACGAGCTTCGGGAGGCCGGCGGCGCCGCCGAGCTCCTCGGAGATGAGCGCGCCGTCGAAGTCCGAGCCGAACGCGACGTGGTCGATCCCCATCCGCTCGGCGAAGTAGTCGACATGGCGCACGATCTCGCTGATCGGCGTCGCGGCGTCGTGCAGTCCGTCCTCGCGCAGGAACGAGACGGCGAAGTTGACGCCGACGACACCGCCCGACTCGCGGACGGCGTCGAGTTGCGCGTCGGTCAGGTTGCGCGACGCGGGCGAGAGCGCGTGCGCATTCGAATGCGTCGCGACGAGCGGCTTGTCGGACAGCGCCGCGACGTCCCAGAACCCGGCTTCGTTGAGATGCGAGAGATCGACCACGATCCCGAGCCGGTTGCACGCGCGCACGAGCTCGCGACCGGCGTCGGTGAGGCCGGGGCCGGTGTCCGGCGACGACGGGAAGCGGAACGGCACGCCTTCGGCGAACGCGTTCGGCCGCGACCAGACGAGCCCGATCGAGCGCAGCCCCCGCTCGTACCAGTCCTCGAGATTGGAGAGGTCGGGCGCGATCGGCTCCGCGCCTTCCATGTGCACGATCGCCGTGACGACGCCTGCGCGGAAGTCGTCGGCCGACGTGGCGCGCTCGACCGGCAGCGCGCACAGAGCCGCGAACAGCTCTTCGGCGATCGCGGCCGCTTGCTCGTACGGGATCGGCTCGGGCAGCGGCACTTCGTACGGGATCTCCGCCGGGTCGGGCGTGTGCGGCGACGGGACGTAGAGCGCGAACCAGCCGCCCGCGAAGCCCGCTTCGCGCGCCGCGTCGAGGTCCATGTGCAGCGTCGGCTCGCCGCGCCAGCGGTGCAGTACGAGGTCGTTGTGCCCGTCGACGATCACCCGCCGCATCCTACGGGCCGATATGGCAGGCTCCCGCCTTCGTGACCGAGACCCCGCTCCGAATCGTGATCGCGGAGGACGACGACAGCCTCGCGGCGCTCGTCGAAGAGATCCTCGACGGCGACGGCCGCTTCACCGTCGTCGGCCGCGCACGCGACGGCGAGGACGCCGTTCGCGTGTGCGAGAGCCTCTCCCCCGACATCGTCCTGATGGACATCGCGATGCCGGGCCTCGATGGGATCGAGGCGACTCGTGCGATCCACGCGCGGGACGCGGGCCAGCACGTCGTCATCTACACGGGCTCCGACGAATACGGCGACGTCGCACGCGCCGAGGATGCGGGCGCGATCGGCTACCTGCACAAGGACGCGCTCACCTCACCGGACCTCGCGGACGCGCTGCACGTCCTGCACGCGAACTACGTCAGCCGGATCCCCGATCCGGACTGACCTAGCGACAGTCTGTTACAAGCTGTTCATGGGCCGCGGTGGCGGCAACGGGAGCGAGTGCGCCTCGACGTCGTCCTCGTCGTCCTCGGCGCGCTCCTCAGGCTGGGCCTCGTCCGGCTTGCGTTCGTCGTCGCTCATGTCCCCTTGACGGTAGTCGAGCCAGCGCTCTTCCATCATCGACCCGTTAAGCGATGTGGGCGGCCCGGTATGCCGGGCCGCCCACACACTCCTCAGGGAGAGGACTACTTGCCGAACGTGTACGTCCAAACGCCACGGCCGTAGGTGGCGGCGACGATGCGGTTCGCGTTCGACGGATCGAGCTCGAAGTTGACGAACGGCATGGCGGTCAGGTCACCGAGGACCGACCACGTCGCCCCGCCGTCGGACGAGACGAACGCGCCGACGTCGGTGCCCGCGACGAGCTTGCCGGCGACCGGGATCACCGCGTCGGCCGGCGCGTCGGGCAGGTCGCCCGAGATGTCGGTGAACGTCTCACCCGCATCCTTCGAGACGAACACGTGACCCGTGCCGAGGTCGGAGGTGTCCTCCCCGACGGCCCCGGGCGGGATCCAGTGCGACGAGTAGCCACCGAGGGTGACATAGATCGTCTTCCCCGTCGGGTCCGTACGGTCGATCCAGATCGACGTGATGAACCGCTCCGGCAGGCCCTTCGCGGCGGCGATGTGCCAGCCGTCACTGCTGCCGAACGCCGCCGGCGCCGACCCGCCCGCATTCGTCGCGATGCCGCTGCGGAAGATCGCCTGCGACCGTGCCGAGCACGGGCCGCAGAAGCCGACGTACGACGTGTCGCCGTAGAGATCACCGGCCGTCGACGAGCGGTTCTTCCCCAGGATCGGATCGGTGCCGAGATCGAACACCGTCGTCCAGTTGTCGTACTCCGGACATGCGGCGTCCGGGATCGACGGATCCGGATAGCAGTGCATGTGGTACGGGTACGGCGTCTGCTCGACCTCGCGCCCGGCCGCCTGCAGGTGGTCGGCGTTCTTCGGGTCGAGGGTGAGCGGGGTCGCGAACTGCGGCGAGTCGAGCTGCGGATCGAACACCGACCAGTTCTTGCCGCCGTCGGTCGAGCCGGCGACGCGGCCGTTTGCGTACTCCTCGACCATGCGCAGCGAGTTGTTCGGATCGATGCCGGTGTAGAACCCGTCACCGCCGAACACCATGTCCTCGCGGCCGTTCGGCGAGATCTTCATCTCACCGTTGTCCTGCAGGCCTGCGACGACCGTGCCGTCCTTCGCCATCTGCGCGTCGTACGGCTGCAGCGTGTTCAGGCCGGTGTTGAGGTCGGACCAGTTGTCGTTCGAGAAGTCCTGACCGGCCTGCAGGTGCTGCTTGTACGCACCGCCGTCGTTCCCGGCGAAGAGCGAGACACCGCCGACGCCGTCCGGCACGAACATGCCGGCGTGCTGGTCGGGATGCGTCGTCGTGCCAGGGATGACCTGCGTGTTCGAGCAGTTCACGCCCGAGACGACCTGGAGGCACGCGTTCCAGTAACGGCCGATCACCTTCCACTGCGTCGGCGCGGTGACCGGAGTCGGGAGCGCGTTCTCCCAGATCTCCTCGAGGCCGAACACGATCCGCGTCGGGAACTTCGTCAGCGGGTCGGTCGCGGTCGGGTCGACCGCGATCCAGTTGTTGTACCAAGACTGGATTCCGGGCCCGTAGCCGAGGATGCCGATCTCGAGTGCGCTGCCGTTACCGGGCACGCGCAGCTGGTCGGCGGTCATGACCTTCGTCCACGTCTTGCCGAAGTCGCTCGACTCGTACATGCCGTCGAGGTAGGTCGCCTGCGCGAGCACCTCGTCACCGGTGCCGGTGCAGACCGGGATCTCGAGATCCGGGTCGAGGCAGTTCGACAGCTTCGTCGCGTCCTGCACCAGCGCGTAGACGACGTTGTGGTTCTGGCCGTTGCCGTTCGCGATCGCGAGCGTCGTGCGGCCGACGACGGGTGTCGGCGCGAAGCCGTTCTTCGTCGGGGCAGACGAGCCCGGATCCTGGAACGTGAACGTCCCCGGCTGGCCGTTCGGCGACGTGTAGATGCCGTTCTGGGGCGACATCACGATGCCGGACTTCGTCGTCGCCTGACCGTAGGCCCAGCCGACGACGGCGATCACCGCGCCGGTGCCCGCCTGGACGGCGACGTCACTGACGGTGTTCGCGAAGGTGCACTGCGCGTTGTCGCTCGTGTCGCCGGCGCACGCGCCGGTCGGCAGGTTGACGTTCGCGTACGTGACGCCGTCGTCGGCGGAGCGGAACAGTCCTTTGCTCGTCGCGACATAGCTCACCAGCGGGTTCGTCGGGTCGATGACGACCTTGTACGTCGTCAGCCCGTCGGGCACGCCCGTCGACTTCGTCCACGTGCCGCCGTCGTTGCGGCTCGTGTAGACACCGAGGCCGCTCGGCGTGAAGATGCCGCCGACCGCGTTGTCGCCGGTGCCGACGATGATCGTCCCGCCGTTCGCCGACGAGAACGCGACGCCGCCCATCGCCTGCGACGGGATCGCGTTGCCGACCGAGCGCCAGTTCCCGCCGCCGGTCGTCGACTCCCAGATGCCGCCCGTCGCCGGTGCGGCGAAGACGCGGTTCGGGTTGGCCGGGTCGTAGGTGAACGCGGTCACGCGTCCGGAGAGGCCCTTCCAGCCGAGCATGCTCGGGCCCGAGTTGAGCACCGGGTCGGTGCCGGCGTAGTCGGGCGAGTCGGCATGGAGCGGCGACTGCCCGACCGGCGACCACGAGCCGCCGGTCTTCTTGGCCTTGGCGCGCTGCGCCATCGCGTTCGCGAACGCGCCCGCCGCGACGGTCTGGAACGGGGCCGTCTGCTTCATCGCGCGCTGCTCGGCGAGCGTGAAGCTCTCGATCGGGCCTTCGACGCTGCCGATGCGAGCGCAGCGCGCTCCTTCGGCGGCGAAGCCGGCGTGGCAGCCGGTTGCGATCACGTTCGTGTGCGCCCGGAACGGCGCGTGGCCGCGCGAGGCGACCGCGATCGTCGCTGCAACCCCCGCGAGGAGGAACAGCGAGCCGATCACGAGCTCCCGGCGAAGCCGTGGGAAGTGCGTCATATGGTGTGAGCTCCCTGAGGTCACGCGCACCCACTGGGCTGGGCACGCTCGATAGCGGCCTCGTACCCGAATCGATATCGCTCACAAACCGCGGTGCTCGACTGAATTGTCAGTCAATGAGCCAAAAACCTCCGCAGAACGCGATACTCCGCTCGTGTTCGAACGCTCGCTCGAGCTGTCCGCCCCCGCCCGCACCGACTGGTTCGTCGACCCCGCGACGGGCACGGCGAAGCTCGACGCGCCGGCGCAGCTCGAGCCGGTCGAGGGGGACTTCCTGCTCGCGGCCCGCGTGGAGGTCGACTTCGCCGCGACCTTCGACGCAGGCGTGCTCGTGCTCTGGCGCGACGAGCGGACGTGGGCGAAGCTCTGCTTCGAGTACTCGCCCGATGGCGAGCCGATGGTCGTGTCCGTCGTCACGCGGGGCGCGTCCGACGACGCGAACTCGACCGTCGTCGACGGGCACGCGGTCTGGCTTCGGCTCGCCCGGATCGGCCCTGCGGTCGCCTTCCACTCCTCACACGACGGCGCGCGCTGGAGCCTCGTGCGCCACTTCGCGCTCGACGGGCCACTGCAGGCCGGGTTCCTCGCTCAGTCACCGACGGGCGAGGGCTGCACGGCTCGCTTCTCGGAGATCGCGTTCACCCAGGCGACGCTGGGTGACATCCGCAGCGGCGCCTAGCCGGACGCGGGCCAGTGCCGTCGCATGACCGCCTGCGCGTTCGTCGCGCCGGTGCGCGTCAGCGGCAGACTGCCGGTCACGGCCGTGCCGGCGCCCGGTCTCGACACGACATCGAGCGTGCCGTTCAGCGCGGCGACGCGGTCGTTCATATTGCGAATGCCGCTCCCGTGATCGTCGCGCCCGGCGAACCCGACACCGTTGTCGCGCACCTCGAAGTGCAGCTCGCGTCCGTCGTCGCT
>Ga0066662_10001375_pt1 | contig 11126 bp, 10 predicted proteins | sample GraSoiAngelo_111_FD_133939 | JGI IMG/M metagenome (GOLD analysis project Ga0066662, IMG submission 133939) | Grasslands soil microbial communities from the Angelo Coastal Reserve, California, USA - 14_0903_12_40cm | ecosystem: Environmental > Terrestrial > Soil > Grasslands | place: USA... | reverse complement strand
CTCCAGCCGCCCGTCGCCCTCATTTCCGCTCCCGCCCCGCGCGCCGGCGGGGGCCCGGCCGGCGATGCGGTGGCGCGGCGCGGGGGGGCGGGGGGGGGGGGGGGGGGCAGGGGGGGGCGGGGTGGGGGGGGAGGCGGTGCCTTCGACGGCGCCTTCAGCCTGATCAAACAGGCGCTCGGCCGCCTCGGCGGGGAGGAGCGCCCGGTCAGCGCCGAGGAGCTGCGCGTGACGGTCAACGAGCTGCAGCAGGGCGAGCGCGAGCCGATCGAGCCCGCCCAGCTCCAGCAGCTGCTGCGCAAGGCCCACGACCGCGAGATCGTCGACCTGTCGAAGGAGGAGGACGGCGGGTACAGGGTGAAGCTGCGCGCCGAGGGGGTGGGTGCACCCGCCTCTTCCCCGCCTCCCACACCCCCGATGTCCGCTCCCGTGCCAGTCGGCGAGGAGGAGGACGAGCCGCCACAACCGGAATCGTCCGCGCCGCCGCCACCCTATTCCCCCGCTGCTACGGGCGCGGTCCCGGCGATCCCCTCGCGCAGCGCACGGTTCCGGCGGGGCTCCAAAGGCCCGCGGGTCGCGAGCCCCGCGCCGGGCGTGCCGAAGATCGGCGTGGTCGAGGTGGACCCGAACTTCCGGCCGCGGATCGAAATGATCCCGGCGAAGCCGCCTGTCACCGAAGTGTTGGGCGCCGGCGATGCGTCTGGGCGTACTCAAGGAGGCGAGCGTGAGCCCCGGGAAGGTCGCGGCCGCGGCCGGGGAAGCCGCGGTGGGCGAGGCCGAGGTCGCGAAGGGGCGGGGGGCGGGGGAGGGGGGGGGGGGGGGGGCGGGGGCGGGGGGGGAGGGAGGGGCGCGGGGGGGGGGGGGGGGGGGGGCGGACCGGGTCGAAGGTGGTGAGCGCGGTGGCCGCAGTGGGCGGGGCGGGCGCGGGCGCGGCGGGCGCGGTCAAGGCAGTGGGGGTGCCGGCAATCGCACGGAGCGCTCGGACGGCGAGCGCTTTGAGCCGCCGGTGAGGGAGCGTTCACGGAGCCCGGCGCCGCAAGCGACGGTCGAGCCGCCCGCGCCGCCGCCGGCCGCCGCCAAGCCGAAGGTTGAAGAGCCGGACGGTGAATCGTTCTGGTCCAAAGTCAAGCGCGGGCTCACCGGCGGGACGTGACGGGCAGGCTGCTCGCCGCGACGTTCTACGCGCGACCGACAGCCGAGGTCGCGCGTCGGCTGTTAGGGCAGGTGTTGGTGAGCGACGTGCGCAGCCGGCGCACCGCCGGCCGGATCGTCGAGACCGAGGCGTACGTCGGTCCGCATGACCCCGCGTGCCACGCGTGGGGCGGTCGGCGTACCCCGCGGTGCGAATGGCTCTACGGGCCGCCCGGCACCGCGTACATCTACTTCACCTACGGGATGCACTGGTGCCTCAACGCCGTAACAGAGGCACCGGGCTACCCGGCCGCAGTCCTGATCCGTGCACTGGAGCCGCTGGCGGGGCTGGAGACGATGCGGAGGCGGCGCGGCGGCGTCCCCGACGGCCAGCTCTGCTCAGGCCCGGCAAGGTTGTGCGAGGCGCTGGGGATCACCGGTGCCCTGAACGGGGTGTCCCTGGCGCGCCGGGCGGCGGCGGGGGGGAGCCCGTTGCGCATCGTGTCCGACGGCCGCCGGCCTTCCACCCGGTCGAGGGTGGCCGTGACGCCGCGCATCGGGGTCACCCGCGCCGCCGACTGGCCCCTGCGATTCCTGCTCAAGGACTCTCCATGGGCTTCCCGCTAGGCCTGCTCCTCATGCTCCAGCAGCCGCCTCCTGTCCCCACCCCCATCATCGTCGATGGCCATATCGACACGCCCCAGCGAATGCTCGATCGCCACGACGACATCTCGGCGCGGCTGGCCGACGGCCAAGTGGACATTCCTCGAATGAAGGAGGGTGGCCTGACGGCGGCGTTCTTCTCCATTTGGGTGGATGCGCGCTACGGGCCGGGCTCGGCGTTCCGGCGGGCGCTGGACCTGATCGGGGCGGTCAAGGCTCTAGCCGACAGCAACCCAGACGTGGAGCTCGCGACCAGCGCGGACGAGGTGCGCGGCGCCGCCGCCCGCGGGCACATCGCGGCGCTCCTGGGGGTGGAGGGAGGGCACGCCATCGAGAATTCGCTCGAGAAGCTCGACTCGCTCTACACCCTGGGCGTGCGTTACATGACGCTCACGTGGAACAATGGGAACGACTGGGCTGGCTCTGCCACCGACCCACGCCGCGGGGGCGGGCTCACCGGGTTCGGTAAACGGGTCGTGCGGCGGATGAACGAGCTGGGCATGCTGGTGGACGTCTCCCACGTCTCGGACTCGACGTTCTGGGACGTGGTCGCGACGTCGACCCGGCCCGTCATCGCCTCACATTCGGCCTGCCGCGCGCTGGCGCACCATCCGCGCAACCTCACGGACGAGCAACTCCAGGCGATCGCCCGGACGGGCGGCGTCGTCGGGATCAACTTCTACCCCGTGTTCCTGGACGACCGCTTCCGGCGCGAATACGAGGCGCTGCGACAGCGGCTGCGGCCGCAGACCGACTCCATCCGGGCGCGCTATCGGGGGCGCCCGGGAGCGTCGGCGTTCGAGGTGGACAGGTTCGTCGGAGAGCATGTGGCCGGCCTCGATGTGCCGGGGATCGGCCGGCTCGTGGACCACATCGAGCATGCCGTGCGCGTGGCGGGCATCGACCATGTGGGGCTGGGAAGCGACTTCGACGGCATCAGCGCACTGCCGGTGCCCATGAAAGACGCGGCGTCGTTGCCGCTCCTCGTAGCCGCGCTCACGGCGCGCGGCTACGGCGACAGCGCCGTCCGGAAGATCCTGGGGGAGAACTTTCTCCGCGTCCTCAGCGCGGCCCGGTGACGTCTTCCCGCGCCGACCCGAGCGAGTAGCGCACGCCGCCTTGCAGGGTGTGAGTGTTGCCATTGAGCAGGAAGCCCTGGCTCGAGGACGTGATGATGTACTGGCCGAACACGTTCAGCCTCCGCGAGTAATTGATCTGGAGGCCGCCGAGCACCCAGGCGAACGCTTTGCTCGCGGCGTTCTGTGCCAGGCCCTGGGCCGCGAAGGCTTCGGAATTCGTCGTGCACGATGAGCAATCCACCGCGGGGTTGATGATCTGCATGATGGCGAAGCCGCCGCCGACGAACGGCTCGATGCGCCGTTGCGCCGGGTGGGCGACGAGGCCGAACGACAGCCGCCGCAGGCGGCTGAACGTGACGTCCCGGAAGCCGGGGCCGGCCGACGAGGCTGTCGACGCGGGGTCCTCGATGATCGCGCGCACACTGTCGATGAAGAACGACCCCTCGTAGCTGACCAGGAGCGACGTCCGGTGCTTCGTGATCAGCCAGTGTCCGCCGACAATGGGCTCGACCGTCGAGGTCTGCGCGTTCGTCTTCACCAGGATGACGCCGCCCTCGGCGCCCCAGTACCACTGGTAGTCGCGCTCCCCGCCCCTGGCGACGTAAGTACCGGTCCGCGGCAGGCCGCCCATGTACGAGAGCCCCGCCGAGGCAATGAGGTGAGTGGACGTGGACCCCGTCAGCAGGCTTTTCTTCGGGTCGAAGAACGCCCGTCCGTCGAGCCGCAGACCCCACCGGTCGCTGAACATGAGCCGCAGGCCGCCGCCGCCGCCGAGGCCGTTCTCGGCGAAGTTGTAGGGATACGTCGTTCCGTAGTCGACCCGCGCGACCCCCCCGAGCGCGTAAAACATTGCCCGGTTCCCCAGGGGCAAGTTGAGCACGAGGCTCAGGCTGCCGGTGTGGAACAGGTAGCTGGCGCGGCCCGTCGTCGTGCTGGGGCCAAGCCAGTTGGACTCCGCCTCCACACCGATATGGTCCGAGATGAAGTACCCAAAGCGTATGCCGCCACCTGTCCGGTCGGGCAACCCGTAGAGCTTGTCAAAGCGGGTGAACGTGCCGTAGGCCCCCCACTCGATCTGGTCGGAGTGCTGCCCACTCAAGGTTGCGGCCGCACACACCAGGCCGACTCCGACAATCGTCAGTGCCCGCATGGGACGACTCCTCCCAGGTAACCGGCGCCCTCCGAGCGCAGAGGGCTGCCAACAGGATTGGCTCATCGAATGAGGGTCCGAAGATAAGATGCTAGGCCGTTGTACACAAGCAGGTTAAGCCGCCTAGTCGTGAAACTACTTGAAGTCCGGCCGATGATCTCTCTAGTGTCGCCTCAGTGTCGCCATTTTGCCAAACAGGTCAACCACGTCTTGACGCCTCAAATCAAGCCGATTTTACGGCCAACCTTCCGGAACGCTCGTAACGCAAAGTCCAGGTCATCACGGGTGTGAGCAGCCGAAAGCTGGCAGCGTACGCGTGCATGCCCTTGGGGGACAATGGGATAGCCGAAGCCGGTGACGAACACTCCCTCGGCAAGCAGCAACTCGCTCAGCTGGATCGCCTTGGCCGTCTCGCCCAGGATGACAGGCACGATGGGGGTGTCGCCGGGCAGCGGCTTGAACCCGAGGGCGCTCAGCTGACCGCGGAAGTACTTGGCGTTTTCGCGCAGCCGTGTGATCAGCTCGGGGTGTCGCTCCAGGTGTTTCACGGCCGCGAGCGCGCTGCCCGCAACGGTCGGCGGGAGGGCGTTGCTGAAGAGCTGGGGGCGCGAGCGCTGTGTGAGGTAGTCGGTCAGCGTAGCCGGGCCGGCCGTGAAGCCGCCGGCCGCCCCGCCCAGCGCCTTGCCGAGCGTCGATGTGATGATGTCCACCTGGCCGAGCAGGCCGAAGTGCTCGGCCGTACCGCGGCCCGTGTTGCCGAGCACGCCGGTCGCGTGGGAGTCGTCCACCGCGACTACCGCGTCCCACTGGCGGGCCAGCGCCACGATGTCGGGCAGCCGGGCGATGTCCCCCTCCATCGAAAAGATCCCATCGGTGAAGATCAGCCGGCGGCGGGCGCCGGTGGCCGCCTTGAGTTTGGCTTCCAAGTCCGCCATGTCGGAGTGCTTGTAGACGGCCGTCTGGCACTTGGTGATGGTCTTGGCGAGGCGGATGGAGTCGATGATCGAGGCATGGTTCAGCTGGTCCGAGATGACGATATCCTGCTCGCCGAGGATCGCGGGGCAGAGTCCCTCATTGGCGTTCCAGCAGCTCACGTATGTGAGCGAGGACTCACACCCCACGAAGCGGGCAAGCTCGGCCTCAAGATCGCGATGGATGGTGAAAGTGCCGCAGATGAAGCGCACCGATCCCGTGCCGGCGCCGAACTTGTCCAGGGCGTCCTTCCCGGCTTGCACGACCTCCGGGGTATGGCACAGGCCAAGGTAGTTGTTCGACGACAAGATCACTACCTCGCCCCGTCCCTCCATGCGGACCCGGGCGGCCTGGGGGGAGTCGAGGTAGTTGAGGCGCTTGTAGACGCCGTCCTTCCTGAACTGGTCGAGCTCGGACTGCAACGCGTCCGCGAAGCTCATGCGATCTCCAGAATGACTTTGCCCGCGTCCCCCGACCGGATGGCCACCAGGGCCTCATCGATCTTGGCGAGGGGGAACTGGTGGGTCATGACGGGGCGGGGGTCGAACATGCCGCTCGAAAGGAAGCGCCGCATCTGGTGCCAGGTCTCGTACATTTTACGGCCGATGACGCCGTAAATGGTGATCCCCTTGAAGATGATCTCGTTCGCGATGTCCACCGGGACCTCGCCTTTGGGGAGGCCCAGCAGCTGCACCCGGCCGCCCATGCGGACCGACGCGAACGCCTGGTGGAGCGCGGACGGGACGCCCGACATTTCGCACACCACGTCCGCTCCCTCGTTCCCGGTCGCCTCAAGGACCTGCCGCACCACGTCTTGCTTGGTCGCATCGATCGTCACCTGGGCGCCCATCGTCCGCGCGAGCGCGAGCCGCTTGGGATTGATGTCGGAGGCGATGACCTTGGCCGCCCCCGCCGCGCGCGCGATGCCCACCGCGAAGCAGCCGATCGGACCGCACCCTACGACGAACACGTTGCTGCCGGGAATGTCCCCGCTCAGGACCGTATGGAACGCGTTGCCCATGGGGTCCATGATGGCCCCGACTTCCGTCGGGATGCCGTCGAGGCACAGCACGTTGGTGGCGGGCATCACGATGTACTCGGCGAAGGCGCCGTCGCGGTCCACTCCGATGATGCGCGTATTGCGGCAGATGTGGCTGTTGCCGGTGCGGCACTGCAGACAGTGGCCGCACACGATGTGGCCCTCGGCGGTCACCAGTCGACCGGTCTTGAGTTCGGCGACACCGTCGCCGACGGCGACGATCTCCCCGGCGAACTCGTGGCCTATGACCACCGGGGGGTGCATGCGGCTCTGCGCCCAGGGGTCCCAATCGGCGATGTGGAGGTCGGTGCCGCACACGCCTGCATGGCGCACCGCGATGAGCACTTCCCCGGCGCCGGGCGACGGCTTGGGGACCGACTTCACGACGAGCCCTGGGGCGCGCTCCGCTTTCACGATCGCTTGCATCAAGACTCGGGAACCGGGAGACGGGAGATGGGTCAGAAGATGGACCGCGTGAACCCGCCATCCACCTGGAGCACGGCGCCGGTAATATAACTGGCCCGTTCCGAGGCCAAGAACGCCACCGCCGCGGCGAGCTCCTCGGTTCGGCCCATGCGGCCCATCGGGATGTCCGCTACCATCTCCCGCATCACCTCCTGCGACGCGCGGTGCTCGCGCTTGGCCCGCGTCTCGGTGAGCTCTTCGATCCGCTCCGTGGCGATGAACCCCGGACAGACCACGTTCACCGTGATGCCGTCGGCGGCGACCTCGTCGGCGAGCGACTTGGCGAAGCCGAGCACGCCGGCCCGAGCGGTGCTCGACAGGATCAGCCCCGGCAGCGGCTGCTTGGCCGCGACCGAGGCTAGGCACACGATGCGCCCCCATTGATGCTTGCGCATCAGCGGCACGGCCGCTCGCACGAGGTGAACGGTGGAGAGGAGGTTGAGCTCGATGGCGCGTTGCCAGGCGTCGCGCGGCTGGTCGCGGAACGGGCCGGCGGGCGGCCCGCTGGCGTTGCAGAACAGAATGTCGAGGCGGCCCATCTCGCGCTGCACTTGGGCCACCAGCTGCTCGGTCTGGGTCGGGTCGCCGACATCGGCCTTGAAGGGCAGGACGGTGTGTCCGGTGTGGGCCTCGATCTCCAGGGCGACCCGTTCCACGGCGTCCTGGTGGCGGCCGTTGACTGCCACCCGCGCCCCCTCCTGTGACAGGGCCGTCGCGACCGCGCGCCCGAGTCCGCGGGTGCTGCCGCAGACCAGCGCGACGCGGGTCCTCAGCCCGAGTTCCATGCGTCCCTCCGGGTGCGGCGGACGGAGGAATCTATCGGCGGGTGGCGGAGTCGGTCAGAGGGCGGAGCCGCGCCAGAGCCGCCGCCGCGCGGATCGCTCGTCAGACCGCGGCGGGGGTGCGCAGCGGCTCGATCCGCACCGCGCAGATCTTGAGCTCGGCCATCTTCGCGTAGGGATCCAGCACCGGGTTGGTGAGCAGGTTGGCCGCCGCCTCCCGGAAGTGGAACGGGACGAACACCTGGCCACGGGCTACACGGTCGGAAACCCGGCAGGCCGTGACCATCGAATTGCGCCGCGAGGTGAGCCGCACAAGGTCCCCCTCGGAGACGCCAAGCGCGGCGGCATCGAGTGGATGGATCTCGACGATGGCCGTCGGCTCGCGCGCGTCGAGCCCGGTGGCGCGGCGCGTCATCGTGCCGGTGTGCCAGTGGTAGAGCTGGCGGCCGGTGTTCATGACGAAGGGATAGGCGTCGTCTGGCAGCTCCACGGGATCGGTGTACTCGACCGGGATGAACTTCGCCTTCCCATCGGCCGTGGGGAACCGGTCGGCGAACAGGAACGCCGTCCCCGGATGATCCGCCGTCGGCACGGGGTACTGCAGGCCTCCGCCTTCGAGCCGCGCGTACGTGACGCCCCGCCAGCTCGGGGTGACCGCGCTGATCTCCCGCATCACGTCTTCGGCGGTGCGGAACGCGGTCCGCAGGCCGAGCCGGGCGGAGAGCTCGATCAGGACCTCCAGGTCGCCGCGAGCTCCCCCGGGCGGATCCACGGCTTTGCGGCCGAGCTGGATGCGCCGCTCGGTGTTGACGAACGTGCCCGTCTTCTCGGCGAAGCTCGCGCCGGGGATCACGACGTCGGCGTAGCGCGCGGTCTCGGTGAGGAACAGGTCCTGCACCGCCAGGAACTGGAGCGCCTGGAACCAGTGCTCGGCGTGGGCGATGTCGGGATCGGAGATGATGGGGTTCTCGCCCATGATGTACATCCCCCGCACGCCGCTCTCTTCCTTGACGACCTCGGTCACCATCAGGCCTTCGTTCAGGGACAGCGCCACCTCCGGCACGCCCCAGGCGCGGGCGTACTCGGCGCGGTTGTTGGGGTCCTTGACCGAGCGGTAGTCAGTGTAGACGAACGGAATCGCGCCGACGTCGGACGCGCCCTGGACATTGTTCTGGCCGCGCACCGGCATCATCGCCGCACCCCAGCGGCCGATCATGCCGCAGCTCAGCATCAGGTTCAGCAACGAGGCGACCAGGTCGGTGCCGTTGGCGTGCTGGGTCAGCCCCATGGCCCACAACGTGCTGGTCTTGGGCCCGCGGGCATACATCTCGGCCGCGCGCCGGATCAGGTCCGCGGGCACGCCGGTGATCTTGGCGCCTCGCTCCGGGGTGTAGGGCTGTACCGCGGCCCGCACCTTGTCGAAGTCGTGCGTGCGATCGGCGATGAACCGCTTGTCCTCGAGCCCCTGTACCAGGATGTGGTTCAGCATCGCCGAGAAGAGCGCCACGTCGGTGCCGGGCAGCATCTGGAGGTGGATGTGGGCGCGCGTGGCAAGCTCGATCCGGCGCGGGTCGGCGACGATGAGCGTGGCTCCGCGCTCCACGGCGCGCTTGAGGGCGGCGCCGAAGACGGGGTGCGTCTCGGTCGTGTTCGCCCCCGCGATGAAGATCACGTCCGTCTCGTGCTCGACTTCGCGCATCGAGCCCGAAGCCGCGGAGGTGTTCAACGCGCGCTGCATCGCGGCGACCGATGTCGAGTGGCAGAGGCGCGTACAATGGTCGACGTTGTTCGTGCCGAGCGCGCCGCGGAACATCCGCATGAGGAGATAATTCTCCTCGTTGGAGCACTTGGCGGAGGAGAAGCACGCCAGCGCGTCGCCGCCGTGCTGCTGCTTGATGCGCAGCAGCTCTTGGGCGGTGAGCTCCATGGCCTCCTCCCAGGTGGCCTTCCGGAACGGCTCGTACCACGACGGCGGCGTCGCCACCCGGTCGCGGATGTCCTGGTCGGTGCGCTCGAGCAGGCCCAGCTCCCGCACCGATTTCCCGGTGGCGCGGGGCGGCGTGCCGGGCTTCGTCTGCTGGCCCTCGCCTTCGATGGACCGCCACGGCCCGCTGCGGCGCTCTGCTCCGGTGGCGCCCTTCCAGAGCCAGCGCCCATGCTCTTTGACCCAGCCGGTGCGGATGAGCGGACTCGTGAGCCGATCGTGGTGCTGGGGGAAATCGTAGCCGAAGCGCCCCTTCACGCAGGTCGACCCCTGGTTGGGCGTGTCGAGCTCGATGTCGGGAGACGTGACCCGCGCGACCATGTTGTCCGCGACGTGGAGGTCCACCTGGCAGCCGACGCCACAGTACGGGCAGACTGACCGCACCACGCGCTGCGGCCGGAGGATCTGCTCCGGCGTGAAGCGCTGCTTCGGCATCACCTCGAAGATCGCCCCGGTGGGACAGACCCGGACGCACTCGCCGCACCAGGTGCACCCGGCCTTGTCTGGGTCGCCGTCCGCTCCGACGATGATCTCGGCGTGCTCACCACGGAAGCCGACGTCCAGCACGCCGACGACCTGGATGTCCTCGCACGCCCGGACGCAGCGGGTGCAGAGGATGCAGGTGGACATGTCGTGGCGGATCATCGGATCGCCCGGGCGCTCGTCGCCCGCCCGCAGGGGCAGGTCCCGGCCCACGACCGCGGTCGGCATGACGTCGTACTGCACCACGTAGCGCTCGAACTCGTTGCGCGGGCTCGCGCGACCGCCGTTCCGCAGGTGGTCGGCCGGGTAGCGCTCGAGCAACAGCCGCAGCACGCCCTTGCGATTCTCGTTCGCCGCGTGCGACTCAGTGGTCACCGTCATCCCGTCCGCGACTTTCGTCGCACAGGCGGGCAAGAGCTTCGGCTGGCCCTCCACCGAGACGAGGCAGATGCGGCAGTTGCCGACGATGGGCAGCTTGGGATACCAGCAGAGGGTCGGGATCTCGATGCCGGCGGCGCGGGCGGCCTCGAGAATAGTCTGGTCCACCGTCGCCGTCAGGGTCCGGCCGTTCATGATGACCGTCGGCATGCCCTATTACTAGCTGGTGAGGAGGGACTTGCAAGGGCGCAGGCTGCCGTCGAGCTTGCCTGTCATGCCCGCCGCGCTGCTGGGACTGGTCCTGACGCTGTGCGGCAATCCGGACTACAGTGTCGCGGCCGGTTTCGAAGTGGTGGCGTGGCGTTGATGCCGCGGTGGAGGTGTCTGTCGAGGTCGCCGACGGCCAGGCCCACGCGTCGCGATGAGCAAACGAACGGGGCCGACATCGTGTCGGCCCCGCGTGTGTTCACGGACTCTGGGCGTGACGACTCAGCCTAGGTTCCGGTCGATCGGCAGGTGACGGTGCGGATGATCGTCCCCGTCATCGTCGGCGCACCAGACGTAGGCCCAGATCTTGGCGGGCCGCAACGCCTGCTGGCCGGCGCGCAGGATGATCCCCAGAGGTTCGTGATCGAGTACGAGCGGCAGGCTGGTCATGGCCGTTTTCCGGTTTCCGTTATCCGTCATCCGTAAGCAAGGCTCCTGCCACACCCCCTTACCGGCCAACACCTTGACGGATAACGGATTACGGAAAACGGCGTGGGGGGGGCGGGGTGTCAGTGCTCAGTCTGACACGTTCGCCCGCGTGTCAGCGTGACGCGCCGGCTTGGTCGCTGTAAAGCCGCCGCCACCACCGCCGACCCCTCGCCTGGAGCGCTTCTTCGGCTCGACTTCCCAGCCACCATATGCGGACTGCAGCGACTCGGCGGCCAAGGGGATGACTCCTCGCGGACCCCTCTCCCCTCCGCGTGTGGGGAGGATGACGTGCAGCCCGCCGGGGCGG
>Ga0066662_10001374_pt1 | contig 11132 bp, 8 predicted proteins | sample GraSoiAngelo_111_FD_133939 | JGI IMG/M metagenome (GOLD analysis project Ga0066662, IMG submission 133939) | Grasslands soil microbial communities from the Angelo Coastal Reserve, California, USA - 14_0903_12_40cm | ecosystem: Environmental > Terrestrial > Soil > Grasslands | place: USA... | reverse complement strand
TCGACGCGGCCCATGCCCAGCTCGTAGGTCGTGTAGATGACCGTCTCGCGGTAGGCGTTGAACGGGCCTTTCACGTCAGACGAGATGTCTGAGACGACGCCGACGGTCGCGCTCGGCGTCGAGGTCGAGGGCTTGCCGCCGAACACGCCGCGGAGGCCCGAACCCAAGCCTCTGGCCTTGCTCACCTTCGACTCGGTGCCCGACTTCGCGTTCTTCGCGGCCTTGAGCTGGTCGGTCTCAGGACGCGTGACGCGCATGCGACCGAAGGCCGAGCGCGCCGCGTCGGCGTCGCCGCGGCGGTAGTGCATCTGGCCGATCTTGGCGAGCATGAGGTTGGCGTTGTAGGCGTTCTCCTGGGTCGAGAGCGCGCCGGCGAGTTGGCCCTGGCGGCTCTCGCCGAGGGCCAGCGCGGCGTAGAGGTCGTATGCGGCGTTGTAGTTCTGGAGCGCGATGTCGTAGCGCCCCTGCCGTTCGTAGAGTTCGCCCATCAGGTCGCGGGTCGAGGCCTCGCCCGATTTATCGCCCGCCTGCTGGAAGGCTTTGAGCGCGCGTTCGAGGTGCACGAGGGCCTCGCCGGCCTTGCCGCGGTGCAGCAGCGCGCGCCCCTGCTCGCGCTCGCCGACCGCGTCGCCCGCCTGCTGTACTCCCGCGGGAGGCACACCCACCGAAGCGCGAGCCGCGGAGCCGCGGGCGGCGGCGCGCGGCGCGGCGGAAGGCACGGCGCAGAGAAACGTCGAGGCGGCGAGCAGGCACGAGAGAGCGCGTGTAGTGCGGCGCATGTCAGTCAACTCCTGTTTCATTTTCTTCCCTTCGAATTTAACCCGGTGAGGCCCGCGTACAAAGCGAAAATCTGAAACCCCAAATTTGAAACTGCCGGTTTGAGGTTTCAGATTCCGAGGTGATTAATTACCGCGCCGTGTCAAGACGGTGCGGCCCCCGCCACCGGCGGCGCTCACTTGTGGACGAGCTTGATGACGGTGACGAGCGTGTCCGAGTCGGGCGAGGCGTTCACGCGGACGACCGCGGGGGCCGGGTCGTCCCTTTTGATCTTGATGCCGCGTTGCAGGGTGCTCGGCTGGACGGGCTGCTTCTGCAACTGTGCGAGTTGAGTGTTCTTCGCCTCGGTCACGCGCCCGCCCGCCGCGCCCGACTTGATGCGCGCCCACTGCTCAGGCGTCGGCTTCCAGTAACAGTCGTCGCGGCTCTTGCCGCAGAACTGTGCGAGCGCGTCGCCCGTCGGCACGCCGTCGAGCGGGCGGCGCGAGACGATAACATAGACGTGCTCGTTGGCCGGGGTCTGGTCGAACTCGAAGGCGTAGTCCAAATCCGCCGGGTAGGTCTCGCGGACGTGCGCGTGCGCGGCGTTCGCCCCTTTGTCGAGCACCACGTTCGGGAAGAGCATTTCGGGGTCGCGGTCGTTCTCGGCGTTGAAGATGTAGATGTAGCCTTCGATGTTCGGTTCGAGCGAGATGGCGATGCGGTCGCCGGACTTGTACTCCTGCGACGTGTCAACGGCGAGCAGGCCGCCCGACTTGTCCTTCATGAAGACCGTGTAGCCGAGGCCGACGGGTTGCAGCGAGCCGGTCGTCGAACTGGCCTTCACGGTCTGTACGCCGCCTTTGTCCGCGGCGTTCTCCCTGGCGTTCTCGGTCGCGCCCTTGTCCGTCGAGGTTTTGTTCGAGGCCGTGTTCGTCTGAGACGCCTTCGTTGAGGAAGAGCCTTTACTGCCGGAAGCGACGCCGCCCGCGCCCGGATTCCTCGCGCCGGAGTTGCTCCTGTGCGTAGCCGGGCCGGTGTGTGTGGTCTGCCGCTGCGGCTGCGTCGTCTTCTTGCCGGGGTCGTCGAAGCTCACGCCGCGCGAGGTGACGAAGTCGTCTATGACCGCCTGGTCTTGCTGCTGTTGCTGCTGCGCACGCGCCGCGGGCGCACCGCAGAGGAGCGCGAAGGCGGCGAGCGCCAGAAGAGGTTTGAAAGGCATCTGCGAACTCTCCTCAAAGGATTTTTGATTTTAGATTTTTTGATTTGCGATTGAAAGACAGCGCGTCTCTTACAAGCAGTCAATCCAAAATCAAAAATCTAAAATCAAAAATGTCAACGGTGGTTGATCCTCACATCAAAGATGACGGGCTTGCCCCCGGAGGTTGCCGGCTGCGGCGCGCTGACGACGACGCGCTTCTCGCCGCCGTCGTCTTTGACCGCGACCGCGGGCGCGTCCGACTTGAACTGCGCGCGGAAGTCTTCAAGCTCCTTGACCTCGGCGGGCGTCAGCTCGTGCAGGAACTTCCCCGCCAGAAACGAGGGCGACATGAGCGGCGTCGGCGAGAAGATGAAGGTGAACTCGTCGGAGCCGGGCGTGTCGTCGAGCTTCAGCTTCGCGCCGTTCATCGAGGGGAAGGCGAAGTCTGCGCCCGCGCCGACGAGGTTCGACTTGAGCGCGCCCGCGCCCTGCGCCGTCAGTATCGTCATCTGCGCGTTGCCGCCCGCGCCGGGGCCGATGATGTAGAGGTAGCCGCGCTCCTGCGGCATGAAGTGGAAGCGGAAGCGCTGGCCGGAGACGAGTGTGGCGGCGGTCTCGGCGACGCGCTTGCCCGCGGCGTCCTCCGGCTTGTCGAAGGCCTCGAACCAGTAGCTCGCCGCCTCGACCCTCGGCGCGTCGGCGGGCTTCGACGGCCCGGCAACGTTGGCCGCGGGAGTCGGCTGCGCGACGACAGCGGGCGGCTTCGGCTGCATGCTTCTCCACGCGAGCCAGCCGCCGACGCCCGCGACGATCACCAGCGCAAGCACGCCGACCGCGACGAGCGGCGCGAGCGAGCGGCGCGGCACGGGCGCGGTGACGACGCGCCCGCCTTGATTCGTGGCTTCATTCTCGAACGCCACGCGCGTCCCTGGAATCGCCTGCGCCGCGTGCGTCTCGGAGACCGCCTGCCGCTGCACGCCGGAGACCGACTGCTGCTGCCGCGCGTCGCCGGTCGCGCCCACATGAGTCTCTGGGGCCTGGGAGACGCCCGTCTCGCGACCGCTTTCGCGCCGCGCGGCGGCGTTGCCGCTCGTGAAGGGTTGCGAGGACTGCGCGACCGTCCCGCGACCGCGGCCCGTGGCGGGCGGGTCGAATTCGGAAGTGAGAATCGTGTCGGCGTGGCTGTGTTCGAGTGGCTGCGCGCCCGGCGAGAGGTTCGCGGTCGCGGCCTCGCTCACGTCGCGCGCCTGCGCGCTCGTGCCGCGCGCGCCCCCCGCGTCCGTAGCGTGAATCGTGCCCGCGCTCGTCGCGTGTGTTCGCGCTCGGCGCGCGTGCGGCTCCATGCCGAGCGCCGCGCGTAGCTCTTCAACAAGTTCGCCCGCCGCCTGCGGTCGGTCGGCGCGATCCTTCGCCATCGCGCGCGCGACGCCGCGGCTGAACTCGGCGGGAACGTCGGACGCGACTTCGCTCAGCGAGGGCAGCGGCTCGGCCACGTGCTTCTGCCGAAGCTCGGAGAGCGTGCGACCGCCCAGGGGCTTCCGGCCTGCGACCAGCTCGAAGAAGATGACGCCAAGGCTGTAGATGTCGGTGCGCCCGTCAACTTCGGGGTTGCCGTCGCGCGGCATCTCGCCCCACTGTTCGGGCGACATGTAGTAGGGCGTGCCGAGTATCTGCCCGGCGACGGTCAGCGATGTTGCGTTCGCGGCGTGCACGTCGCCCGCGCCGACCATCTTGGCGATGCCGAGGTCGAGCACCTTGATGACCGTGCCGCCGCGGTCGTCTGTGCCGAGCATGATGTTTTCGGGCTTGAGGTCGCGGTGGACGACGCCGCGCGCGTGCGCCGCGTCGAGCACGTCGGCGACGGGTTCGAGTACGTCGAGCGCCTCCGCCGGGCTGAAGCGACCGCGCCGCTTCAACTCACGGTCGAGCGTGTGGCCTTCGACGTACTCCATCACCATGTAGATCATGCCGTCGCTACCGGCGGAGAGGTCATAGACGGTGACGGCGTTCGGGTGGCGGAAGGCGCGCGCGGCCTTGCCCTCGCGCTGGAAGCGCTTGAGCCACTCGGAGTTGCCGCGCATCTCGGAGCGCAGCGTCTTGATGACGACCTGGTCGCCGAGAAGGATGTGGCGCGCGCGATAGACCGCGCCCATGCCGCCCTGCGCGATGAAGCTCTCGACCTTGTACTTGCCCTCGATCACCTGCCCGACGATGTTTTCGGGCGACTCCTGCAAGACCTCGCCGTCGTGCGGGCAGAAGGTCTCGGTGTCGGCGAACGTGTTATTGCATGCGGCGCAAAGCTTCATGTGGAGTTGTCTTCGCTTCAGTCCCGAAGAGGCCCGCGAAAGGTTTACAAAAGCGAGCGGCCTCGAAGCCGTTTGGGAGAGTTGAAGTCTAGCACGGCCAAACGCGCGTGTGAAATTGGGCGGGCCGCGCCACTCTTTACGCCCTGTTTTCGAGCAACGAAACCGCCTCCCGGCTAATCAAACTAACGCACGCGCCCGCCTTCGGGCCGGCGGCGCTTTCGCACGAATAGCCTCGCGAACTTCTCCGGGCGAAAGCCTTCCCCCGCCGACGGCGCGTCCAAGGCGGTGAGCCATGACACTGAACGCATTCCTGGAACGACGCTCCAAACCCTTCATCTTCGTCGCCGGACTCCTGCTGGTCTTCCTGCTCGGTGTGGTGGACTACCTGAACGGGCCCGACGTTTCGTTCCTCATCTTCTACGTCGTGCCGGTTTTCGTCGCGGCGTGGTACGTCGGGCGTCGCGCCGGCCTCTGGATGTGCGCGGCGAGCGGCCTTTCGTGGCTCGTCGGCGCATACGCGACCGTCGAACACTTCTCGCACCCGGCGGTCGCCTACTGGAACGCAGCGGTGCGCTTCGGCTTCATGGTCATCCTCGCGCACCTCGTCGCGTCTTTCAAACGCTCTCTTGAGCGCGAGCGCGAGTTGGCGCGCACTGACTACCTGACCGGCGCGTTCAACGGCAGGTCTTTCAACGAGCTGGCCGGGGCCGAGATCAACCGCGCGCGGCGGCACGCGCACCCCTTCAGCGTCGCCTACGTGGACGTGGACGACTTCAAGCTCGTCAACGACCGCCACGGCCACAGCGCGGGCGACAGGCTTTTGAAGGCGGTCGCCGACTCAATCCGCCAGAACGTGCGCGCCATAGACACCGTGGCGCGGCTCGGCGGCGACGAGTTCGCCGTCCTCATGCCCGAAACCGGCGAGGCGGCGGCGCGTGTCGTCATCAGCCGCGTGCACCGCCAACTCCTCGAAGCCGTCCGACGGCAGGGCCTGCGCGTCACCTTCAGCATCGGCGTCGTCACGTGGGACGCCCCGCCTTCCACAGTTGACGAGATGCTCCACGTCGCCGACGCACTCATGTACTCCGCCAAGCGCTTCGGCAAGAACACCGTCCGCCACACCGTCTCAAACGCGCCCGCCAACGCCGCGTAAGGACTGCCGCCTAAGACCACATAAGCGAGTCCGGCGTTATGCCGTTCCTTGCTTACAGACGTATAATCCTGCTTTCGGAGAAACGTTCCCTCGCCTTTGGAGGTAAGCAAGATGTTCAAGTTAAGGCGGCTCCGTTGCTCTTTCTGCGGGAAGAAGGACGCCGAGGTATCGAAGCTGGTCGCCGGCCCGCGTGTTTACATCTGCGACGAGTGCATCGCGGTTGCGAGCCGGATGATGGAAGATGGCCCGCACGACGATAGCCAAGCGCCTAAAGTCGGGACGACGGTCTGGCGTAAGCTGTCGGCCCGCGCCCGGCATTTTTGGCGCGGCGGCGGCGCGCGGCGTGTCGGCTCACTCGGCGTCTCCGGTTAACCGGCTCAACACTCAGGATACTCATCGCCAGTAATGCCAGTCACGCGCGTGCTGCGCGCGCAGCACGCGCGTGGCCCGCTTGCCGCGCGTCTTGAAAACGAGGAGGAAAGTCTGCCGCCCCGCCCGCCTGGAAGCTCAGCCCTTGTTCGCCAAGCCTTCCTCGCCGTCGTTCAACTCCGGCTTGCCGAGCACGTGGACGAGTATCGGGACTGAGCTGAGCGCGCCGACCAAAAGCAGCGTCCAACCGATTGTGCGGCGCGTCCGCGGGTCGAGCCTGTCGCCTACCAGGAGCGCGACGCCCGCGCCGAGCATGCCGCGCGTGCTTGCGATGATACCAAGTTCAGGAAGTGTTAAGCCTCTCTCTTTCATGCTGGCTCCTCCGTCCGTTTAGATTAAAAAGTGCCACAAGCGACGCGGCCACAGGCGCGCGACAACTCGACAATGCTTAATGCGGGCTGCAAAATTTATCGGGCAACGGTTTTATGCGTTCGACTCTCAACAGCTACCTCGAAGACTTCCTGAAGCGCGGCGACGAAAACGCCTTCGCCTACCGACGCGGGCTGCGCGTCGAGCGCTGGACGTACAGGCGCGTCGCGGAGACGGCCCGACGCTTCGCGCGCGAACTCGAAGCGCGCGGCGTCGGTCGCGGCGAGCGCGTCATCGTCTGGGCGGCGAACAGCGCCGAGTGGGTCGCGGCCTTCTTCGGCTGCCTGCTCCGCGGCGTCATCGTCGTGCCGCTCGACCTGGAGAGCGCGCCCGACTTCGTCGCACGCGTCCTGCGGCAGACGAAAGCGTGCCTTCTGCTCCTCAGCTCCGAGACGAGACAGAACGCCGCGGGCCTCGGAGTTCCCTTCCTCATGCTGGAAGAGTTGGATGAGGCACTGTCGCGCCATCCGTCCGAGCCTTTCGAGCCGCAGGACATTTCCGACAGCGACCTCGTCGAGATCATCTACACTTCGGGGACTACGTCAGAGCCGCGCGGCGTGTGCCTGACGCACCGCAACCTGCTCGCCAACCTCGCGCCGCTCGAAAAGGAGGTCGTGAAGTATTCGCGCTGGGAGCGCGTCGTCCACCCGGTTCGCTTCCTCAACCTCCTGCCGCTCAGCCACGTCTTCGGGCAGTTCATGGGGCTTTTCGTGCCGCAAATGCTCGGCGGCGAGGTTCACTTTCAGGACTCGCTCAACCCTTCGGAGATCGCCCGCACGATCAGGGCACAGCGCATCTCCGTCGTCGTCACAGTCCCGCGCATGCTCGACAGTTTGCGCGAGCACGTCGAGCGGCGCGAGGCCGCGCGCGGTCGCGGCGAAGAGTTGAGACGCAAACTCGCGACAGCCGGAGGCGCGCACACGCTCAAGCGCCTCTGGACGTTCCGCCACGTCCACAGCTACTTCGGCTGGAAGTTCTGGGCCTTCATCACCGGCGGCGCGACGCTCGACGCCGAGAGTGAGATGTTCTGGCGTCGCCTCGGCTTCGCGGTCGTACAGGGCTACGGCATGACGGAGACGGCGTCGCTCGTCACGGTCAATCATCCGTTCAAGTCGGGCCGAGGCTCGGTCGGGAAGATTCTGCCCGGTCAGGAGTTGAAGCTCGGCGAGGGCGGCGAGATTTTAGTGCGCGGCGCGAACGTCTCGCCTGGCTACTGGCGCGACGGCGCGGCGCAGCCGCTCGACGACGAAGGCTGGCTGCGCACGGGCGACATCGGAGAGATGGACGAGGACAGCCAAATCTACTTCAAGGGCCGCAAGAAAGAGACAATCGTCACCGCCGCCGGCCTCAACATTCACCCCGAAGACATCGAGGCAGCGCTCAACCGCCAGCCCGAAATCAAGCAGAGCGCCGTGGTCGGCATCGAGGGCGCGCGCGGCCCCGAACCCCTCGCCGTCCTCATCATGCGCGACCCGCAGGCAGACCCCGCGCCCGCCGTCGAGCGCGCCAACCAGACGCTCGCGCGACATCAGCACGTGCGCCGCTGGCACGTCTGGCCCGAAAGCGACTTCCCACGCACGCCCACGCAGAAGGTTCGCAAGCGCGACATCCTCGAAAGGCTGGACGGGGAGACGGGGGGACTGAATGACGAGTCGAGAATGGGGGCCGTTTCTCTTCATGTCTCCCCGTCCCCCCGTCCCCCAGTCCCCCCGTCTCTTGAAATCCATTCGCTCGCCGAACTCGACTCGCTGGGTCGCGTCGAGCTTTTGAGCGCGCTCGAAGACCGCTACCAGATGGAGATTGACGAGGCGAGCTTCACCGAGGCGACGACGGTCGGCGACATCGAGCGCATCATTCAAAGCGGCGGCGGGGCGGAGTCAGCGTCGCAGTACCCGTACCCCGCGTGGGCGCAGCGCTTCCCCGCGACATGGTTTCGACTCGCACTCTTCTACGCTGTCGTCCTGCCGATCACGTCGCTGCTCTGCTGGGTGCGCGTGCGCGGCAAAGTGAACCTGCGGGGCCTGCGCGGTCAGGCGCTCTTCGTGTCGAACCATGTCACGTACTTCGACCACGCGCTCATCCTCTCGGCCCTGCCCGGTCGCTTCCGCCGCCGCCTCGCCATCGCGATGGAGGGCGAGCGCCTGCGCTGGTGGCGTCGGCCTCCCGCCGGCTCGCCCTGGCACAGACGCCTGCGCTGGCTCGCCCAGTATTTCCTGACCGTCTTGATCTTCAACACCTTCTCGCTCCCGAAGTCGAGTGGCTTCCGACGCAGCTTCGCCTTCGCGGGCGAGACCGTTGACCGCGGCTACAGCGTGCTCGTCTTCCCCGAAGGCATGCGCACAGAGCACGTCCGGATGAACCCGTTCAAGATCGGCATCGGCTTACTCGCGTCGGAGCTGGGCGTGCCGGTCGTCCCCGTTCGGATTGACGGGCTGGCCGAGCTGAAGATGTCGGGCCGCCGCGGCTTCGCCCTCCCCGGCAGCGTCACCATCAACTTCGGCGAGCCGGTGACGTACTCTCGCGACGAAGACCCCACGGCAGTCACGGCGGACTTGGAGAGACGTGTCAGAGAAATGATGAATGCGGAATGCTGAATGCTGAATTAAAGCAACCTGCTTTCCATTCATCATTCCGCATTCATCATTCATCATTTCTTTGACACCCTTTCCGTCGCTCTGCTACGCTCGAACCGCTCTTGCGCATGAAACCCATTCGACGCCGTTCGGCGTAAGGCACGACGTTAACGCGCCTCAAGCCGGAGACGACCAGCCCGCCCGATGCTCTATCGCAAGCTGCTACGCCCCCTCCTGTTCAAGCTCCCGCCGGAGACGGCACACGAGTTGGCACTCAACGCGCTATCGCTCTCGCTCGGCACGGAGGCCGCGAGGCGCGCGGCGTCGCGGCGCTTCGGGCGGGAGACTTTCGGCGAGGTCAAACGCTTCGGCCTGAGCTTCAAAAACCCGGTCGGCCTCGCCGCGGGCTTCGACAAGAACGGCGTCGTGGCGCGCGAGCTGGCGGCGCTCGGCTTCGGCTTCGTGGAGGTCGGCACGGTGACGAACCTCGCGCAACCCGGCAACCCGCGTCCGCGACTCTTCCGACTGCCGCTCGACCGTGCCCTCGTCAACCGCCAGGGTTTCAACAACGAAGGCGCGGCGGCGCTCGCGCGGCGGCTCGAACGGGCGAGGCCCGACTGCATCCTCGGCGTCAACATCGGCAAGAGCCGCGCCGTTGCTCTCGAAGAGGCGACTGCCGACTATCTCGCGAGCTTCGAGGCAGTGCGCGCGCATGCCGACTACGTGGCCGTCAACGTCAGCTCGCCGAACACTCCGGGCCTGCGCGAGCTTCAGCGCGCAGACCTCCTCGCCGCGCTGCTCGGCGAGCTTCAGCGGCGCAACCGCGAACTGGCCGAGCGCGACGCGCGAGCGCCCGTGCCGCTGCTCGTCAAGGTCGCGCCTGACCTCGGCGCGGGAGAGCTTGAGATGATCGTTGACGTGGCGCGCAGAGTCGAAGTCGCTGGTATCATCGCGACCAACACGACGACTAGCCGCGAGGGCTTGCGAACTCCGGGCGAGCAGGTCGTCGCGTGCGGCGAGGGCGGCTTGAGTGGCGCTCCGCTCAGGCAGCGCTCGACCCAAATCATCGCGGCGCTGCGCCGCCTGACGCGCGGTACGCTGGAGATCGTCGGCGTCGGCGGCGTCTTCAAGGCCGAGGACGCCTGGGAGAAAATCTGCGCCGGGGCCGGACTCGTGCAGCTCTACACGGGCTTCGTTTACGAGGGCTTCGGCGTCGCCCGGCGCATCAACGAAGGGCTGACGGCGCTCCTCGAACGGCACGGCCTGCGCACGCTCGACGAGGCCGTCGGCTGCCGCGCCGAAGAGTTCGCCGCCGTCGGCTAAGGGTTAATAACTTTGAAGGAGGAAGGCCGTATGAGCCTGACGGGAACGGCGGAGGGTGTTTCGGCGAAGGAGAAACTGATCGTCGCGCTCGACGTTGCGACGGCGGGCGAGGCGAGGCGCTTGTTCGACGCCCTGCGCGACTCGGCGGGGATGTTCAAAGTCGGCTCGCAGCTTTTCACTTCAGCCGGGCCGGAGTTCGTGCGCGAGATCGTCGGCGCGGGCGCGCGCGTCTTCCTCGACCTCAAGTTCCACGACATCCCGAACACCGTCGCCGCCGCGAGCCGCGAGGCCGTGCGCCTCGGCGTCTCGCTCTTCGATGTCCACGCCGCGGGCGGCGGCGAGATGATGCGCCGCGTCGCAGAAGCCACGGCTGACGAGGCCGCGCGCCTCGGAGTCAACAAGCCCGGCCTCATCGCCGTCACGGTGCTGACGAGCGTGGACGCAAGCGCGCTCGCCGAGACCGGGGTCGAGGCCGGTTCGGTCGAGGCGCAGGTGAGACGGCTCGCACGTCTGGCGGACGCGAGCGGATGCGACGGCGTCGTCGCCTCGCCGCACGAGATCGCGCCGGTGCGCGATTCGGTCGCGCGCGCGGGCTTCCTCGTCGTCACGCCCGGCGTGCGCCCGGCAGCAGCCGCACACGACGACCAGAAGCGCGTGATGTCTCCCGCCGGGGCAATCCGCGCCGGCGCGGATTTCATCGTCGTCGGTCGCGCCATCCTCAACTCCCCCGACCCCGCGCGCGCCGCGTCGGAAGTCGTCAGGGAGATGGAGGAGGCATAGGAGGCAGGAGCAGACGGCAGGGGCAGGAGGCAGGAAGCAGACAGCGTAGTTGCGAGTTCCAATTTTGAATCTCACATTTGAAATCGAAGCAGTTCTATCTGCCTCCTGCCCCTGCTGTCTGCCTCCTGGTTTATGAGATGAGCGTCGAGTATCGAGTCGAAGGGAGCGGCCCGCCGTTCGTGTACGTGTGCGGGATCGAGGGGACGGGCAGCCTGTTCTACAAGCAGGCCGCAGACCTCGCG